>Ga0190313_1000150_pt1 | contig 44536 bp, 41 predicted proteins | sample 4870071011_MG_FD_169989 | JGI IMG/M metagenome (GOLD analysis project Ga0190313, IMG submission 169989) | Hydrothermal vent sediment bacterial communities from Southern Trench, Guaymas Basin, Mexico - 4870-07-10-11_MG | ecosystem: Environmental > Aquatic > Marine > Hydrothermal vents > Sediment ... | reverse complement strand
AACCCAGTTGAAGCTTAAAGTTTCAAATTCTTTTTCAATTTCTTTAAGCGTCTTGTTCAGCCATTTATGTCTCTCCAAGTTGCCTTTCATTGAGGCTCTCACATACCTTTGTATGTCCTTTTTGAACTCTGGCTTTCTCTCAAGCTTAACAAACTCGCCAACTTCAACGTCAGCAGTTGTGTGATTTACCCTTGTCGTAGTCCTGAATATTACAGGGACTTTGTATTTCTCACTGAGCTCATAGGCATATTTGATTAAGTCATGAGCTTCTTGAGGGTCATAAGGCTCAAGAACCGGTAAGAGGGAGAGCTTCCCATAATATCTATCATCTTGCTCTGTTTGAGAGGTATGAGGCCCAGGGTCATCTGCAACCAAAATTACTAAGCCTCCCTCAACACCAGAATAAGCTAAGCTCATAAGAGGATCAGCGGCAACGTTTAAGCCAACACACTTCATAGTTACAAGGCTCCTCAGCCCAGCATAAGAAACGCCAGCTGCTTCTTCTAAAGCCACTTTCTCATTGGGTGCCCATTCGGCAAAAACCTCGGGGTTAAGGCGTGCTATCGTTTCGATGACCTCGGTTGATGGAGTTCCAGGATAACCAGTTGCAAAAGAAATTCCGCTCTCCAAAGCTCCATAAGCAATAGCTTCATTACCCATCAGAAGTTTCCTCATCCTCACCACCAAAGATTAATCGAGCTTCATGTTAAAAACCCGTATTTCGGAGAAAACGAGTAAAAAGCGAAGAATTTTTCACGAATTCTCATTTTTATTTGGAAGTTGTGCAAACTTTTATTGCCTCCAAGAATATATCATCATCAATATGCTCTTCAATTACCTTAACCAGTTCTTTGAATTCATCAAGATTTTCAATGGCTTTCATGACTTTTGAGACATTTACCCCCGTTATCTTCTCTTTAACCTCTAAATCCATTCCACCATCCACAATTTCATAAAGCTTTAGATTGGCAGGAAGTTTAAGGGTTTTCAATGCTATTGGTCTTACCTTTTCGTGAAGGGTCTTTGAGAGTTCGGCGACCTTTCCCTGCCATTCTTCATCTTTCCACTCTAAGCCTGCGTTCATTAAAGCCATTATAGGGCGGGCAAACTGGTCTCTAACAAAACCAAGCTTTAACTTTTGGATTTTATGTGCCATATAATTCAAAACGGCCGCATAGTAATATGCAATTTCCGTGGACTGGGTTTTAAGGTATGAGACGTGATCCGTGAGTATAAGGGGAGCCTGAATAACAACTTTTTCAAGTTCTTTGGAAGATATTACAGCCGCTACGAAACTCCTCATGCACCTATAAACAACCAAACTTTCAAGTTCATTAACAGTAGGCTTTGGAGGGATTTTAACCTTCTGGGTGGTTTCATTAATCTTTTTTCTACTGATACCATCAGCTTCTTGACTTAAATCTTCGAGAAATTCTTGAATCTCCGATTTCTCAGGCGAATACAGAGCTTTTAAAATACGAATTAGTGAAAATGGATATATTAGCGGTCTATCAACGAACCAAGCAATCTTTTCACTTAAGTCTATTTCCAGAGCTCTGAAGGTCTTTTCTACGTTAGCCAGCTTGAATAAATATTCTCCTCTGCTTGGATCTTCAGAGATAATCGAAATCATCAACCCAGCTCTCTCAATTTCTCCTTTCTTTCCCGAAACCCCATAAAGAGGAGCTATACTTGCCCCTCTCTTGCCCAAATACGTTACACCATTAGGAATCTTTTTCTCACTCGAGAACTTCAGATACTCTTTAATCTTTTCCGCTTCTTCTTGGAGCGTCTCACCACTTTTACTTTCTCTATACTCAATTTCATATATATGCCTCCTTTTGCTGCCGTTTCTGATGACCTTAAGGGTCATTCCAACGAGTTTGAATTCATTTGATTTTCTCCCTATTAAGAGTGAGGTGTCAATTCCATGCCCAAAAGCATCCCCTACATAGACTGTTTTGCCCTTTAACTTGTATTTCCTTCCAATCCAATATATCATGAGCCTCCCAGTTCCATGGTAATTGTGAGGATAGAAACACTGCTCAGCAGGTAAAACAAAGCCCACAAACGCATCTTTTGTCGAAATATCCAATGCAATTTTTAAAAAGAGAAGACTTAAGTCACCCCCCTGAATTATCTGTCCTGTTTTGCTCTTTATATCCTGACTAATTTCTTCTCTAATAAACTCCCTTGCTAATCCATTAACAATCCTTCCCCATTCATTATCTGGAAGAGAGGCAAGAGGAATCCAAGGAGGATTCGTTATTATTATATCAGGCTTTGTTTTCCTCAAGACTTTCAAGAAGAAAATCGATGTTATTGTCACTGCCCAGACGCTGTTTCCGTAAACCCCTATAAGTTTAGCTAAGTAATCTGAGAGACCCTTAATTGTAAAGAGAAGGCTTTTAAGCAACTTATCTTCAGCGGAATTCTTATTTTTAAGATAGTTAACATATCTCTCTATCTCCCTCTCAACCATGAGTTTAATCTTATCAATCTCTCTCTGGTTTTCTGAATTTCTTAAGATCCTACCAAGAAAAGACTCAAAACGCATAAGTAAAGATGGCACACTACTTGATTTTATTGCATAAAAATTAAACTCAAACGCATCTGCCTTTTTCTCAAAGACTCTAAGCTCTTCTGTAGGGGCTGTACTTCCTCTGATTGTTGAAATAAAATCTCCCCAAAATACCAAAGGTGTTCTCTTTTTTCCACTTTGCCTGTAATATGCTAAAAGAAGTTCGGCTCTTGCTATAGAAACTGCCAATGGATTAATATCAACTCCAATGATACTGCTTATGGCTTCATCTGGGGTTTCACCATCTTGAATCTTTTTGTAAAATGCTTTAACGAGAAAGCCTCCACTGCCACAGGCTGGATCCAATACCAGCTTGCCCTTTAAGTTTGGCGTATGATTTACAATGTATTCAATTAACCACCATGGAGTATAGTATTCCCCAAGTTTTCTTCTTGTGCTTTCGTTTATGAAAACTTCATATAGCTCTCTAAAGACATCAACTTCCTCATCTTCACTCCACTCAAAGAGAGAGCTTTTAAGAACAATTTCATGTACAATGTCTGCAATACTCTTTTTTAATAAATCATTGTCAGTCTTTAAAGCCCTAATCCACCACCTTAAGTGGGGAAGTGATATGTCTATACCAATTTCACTCCCACTGCATGCTTTTATTTCATCTATATTTCCAATTAAAACCCTAGTTAAAATGGCATTAACTATCATCTGAAGAATTGTATGTCGTATGAAAAGCTTTTTTGAGAGTTCTTCAAAGTTCTCCCTTTCACCACCATAAGCCTTTGAAATCACATCTTGATACGATTTGAAAAGTGGATCATCTCTCATTCCAATTTCATCAAAAATTGACTCTAAAATAGGTTCGTTAAGCAATACAGGATAGAAAACCTTTCTTATATTGTCTGGAGTTGCAGAGTATGAAACTCCTGTGATTAGTATTTCTCTAAATATTTCCTCGAGTTTCTCTCTAATTTGAGGAGTAATTGTTTTTTCAAGATTTTCGGATTTATATGCATTTTCATTCCCTTGGATATCCCCTACAGGAACTAACTTTTTATTCTCAACAGAAAAGATTTTCCAAAATAATCCATTTGTGAGAATTGCAAACTTTACCAGATCACCATAATACTTCGAAATATACCTTTCAAGTTGTTCTTTTCCCTCTTTAAATTCTCTTGGATGGACTTTAATCTCAACCAAAAGTGCTCCTCCTAAAACTTCAATGTCAGGTTTACCAACATCTCTTAATATTCTCTCATTCCTAACGATAAAGGGAATGTCCTCATTTTCAAGTCGAATACTAAGCTCCTCAACAAAGCGCGCAGCAGAAGGAGGAAGGGGTTCCATTATGACTTCATTAACAGAATTCTCTAATGCCTTGAGAAGAGCATCAAGAACAGCATATCTAATATCTTCATGAGTGATCATTTTATTTCACCTCTCTAAATTTAAACTGAAGATGTTATAAAAATGTTTTTACCTCCTGTACCACTTGTCATCATAGAAGTACTTCCCATGTGCTTGGGCATAGGCATCCATGACTCTTCTCCTAACTGCAAATGCATAAACTGCCGCAACTATCAGCATCAGTCCCCCAATTTCCCAGCTGTATCTCCTGAGGAAGTATAGGTAGCCGAGTATTGGTATTCCAACAACCACCACTATCACGAGTGCCATCAATCCAAGAAGCAACTTATACCCATACCTCTCCATAAATAGGGCAAAATCCATAAACACCACCATGGTAAATTCTTTATTAAAGTTTAAAAGTTTTTCATTTATCTCAGTTGCCGAGCATCTTAAATATCCTCACAGCAATTACTCAATGGTGCTAAAAATGAGAATTAGAGAGCTCTTGGAACTTGTTGACGAGGCAATAGCAAATGTCAAAGTTGCGATAGTTGTTAACAAACAGAGAATCTTTGAAAGCCCACATACGAGTTGGGAATTTACACAGCGCTCTTTAGAGTTACAGAATGAGCTTGATAAACTTAATAAGATAAAAGACTACCTTATAAAACTCGATCCGAATGAAGAAGCTGAGAAAAGATTTTCAAAAGAAGAGTTTGAAGAACTTTTAAAATATCTTACAATGCTGAGGGAGATGAAGGAACATGAATTTTAAAGAGCTTGAGGAAAGAGCGGTTAAGTTTCGAGATGAAAGACTGTGGAAGAAATACCACACCCCGAAAAACCTCGCTATTTCAATAGCCGTAGAGGTGGGAGAGCTTTTAGAGCATTTCCAGTGGGACACAAACGAAGAAATTCTTGAGAAAGTTAAAAATCCAAAGATTAAAGAAGAGCTTGGAGATGAAATTGCCGATGTAATAATCTACCTCACGCTTTTGGTTCATGAGCTCGGCATTGACTTGGATGAAGCTGTTGAGAGGAAGCTAAGGAAAAATGAGGAAAAGTATCCAGCAAAGGAGATAAGACTTCAAGAAATCGTTGAAGAACTTGGAGGGGAAATAATTGAAGTTGGAAAAGAAGTTAGGAGCGTTAAACAGGTTACAAAGCTCTTAGGAGTCAAGCCAGAGCAAGTTGTTAAATCTTTGGTCTTTATTACTGAAAAAGAACCGATTTTGGTTATAGTTGATGGAAAGTCTAAAGCCAGCTTAGAGAAGCTCGCAAAGCGCTTTGGGAAAGTTAGAATGGCAAATAAAGAAGAGGTCGAGAGAATTACAGGATACAAAGTTGGAGAAATCCCACCAGTCGGGATTTCAATTAGAACTATAATTGACAAGAAAGTTCTTGAAAAAGATGTCGTAATAGCTGGCGGCGGAAGAATTGACCGCTTAATAAAGATAAAGCCAGAGAAAATTCTTGAATTTCAGAAGGCTGAAGTTCTGGATATTGCAGAATAAAAATCGCAGTTAAAGGGCAAAAGCCCGCCTTAGCTTTTCAATTTCCTCTTCCCTCATTCTGTTCCTAATCCAGCGTTCCTTTAGCTCTAAGTTCTCATCTTCAATATCAAGGACAGCCTTTCTGACACCTCCTCTCGGAAAGTTCGTATCCCCCTCATATCTTGGAATTACATGAATGTGAAGATGGGGAACAGTCTGCCCAGCGGCTTTTCCTAAATTTATGCCAACATTAAAGCCATCTGGATTTAAAGTCTGCTTTAGCTTTCCTATTGCAAGTTCAATTCCTCTAAGCAGGGCAACTTTTTCCTCAAAGCTCAGTTCTTCCCATTTTTCTACATGTCTCCTCGGCACAACTAAGAGATGACCTCTATTAGCTGGATAAGAGTCAATGAGGATTCTGATTAGGTTATCCTCATAAAGCAGCACTTCTGGATTTGCATTGCAGAAAGGGCACTTCATTTAACACACCTCCAATTATAGAGTGGGAAGAACTAAAAAGTTATAGGGGTGAGGACTTGATGCCTCATTTTATGAAGCTTATTGCCTTGTCTATGTCATTTTTATAAGCCCTGAGATATCTCTTACATGCGTTCTCCCATGTAAAGACTTCCTTTGCTCTCCTCTTCCCATTAACCCTCATTTTCTTCAGCAGCTCTGGGTTTTCTTCTCTAAGCTTTGCCATCCTGAGCATTGCCTGAGCCAAAGCAAAAGCATCCCTTGGTGGAACTAACAGACCACTCGCATTTTCCTCATCCTCATCCAAGCTCACTATAGTATCCTTAATGCCCCCAACCGCTGAACCTATTGGGATTGCTCCCAAACACATTGCTTCCATCTGCACAAGACCAAAGGGTTCAAAGTATGAGGGAACTACAACAAAATCCACACTGCCATAGAGTTCTCTCGTAAATTCTCTTTTAAGCATCTTAGTGATAACCTTCACATTGTTTGGATATTTGCTCTCCAGTGTATGAGCCCACTTCTCAAGCTCTGGATCACCTTTTCCAATGATGATAAACCTCATCTTTGAGAACTCTTGGAGATAACTTTCAGCTAAAATTTCGATAGCCCTTAAAAGGGTATCTACCCCCTTCTGTGCCTTATCAAATCTACCTATGAACATAAAAGCAATTCCATCGCTTAAGCCTAAGCTTTCAAGTATCTTTTTCCTTCTCTCTTCTCTTGGCAAATCCTTGTTTTCCAAAAATTCTTCGTTCCAGAAGTCACAGGCTATGCCATTGAAGACATGAGTAACTTTGCCCTCAAACATGCCAAAGAACGTCCATTCCTCCCAAAGATAACTTTTGCTAACTGTTGTAACAAGATCAGCGATATAGCAGAGCGTGTGTTCTGGATCTATGTCTGGATAAGGAGCTAATTCTCCCAAGTTAGCCATGTGGAAATAATATGCTGGAACTTTGGATTTATTCAAGCGATGAATAGTCGCAACAAGGGGTATTTGGAAGTACTTTCTCAGAAGACCAGCAGCAAAGACAGTATGCCAGTCATGGGCATGAATAACCTCTGGCTTTCCTTCTCTTTCTATAATTTTGTTCAGCAGTCCAACACTTGCTTTTCCAAAGTGAACAGCTTTGCTTAGCATCCCATCCCATCCAGGTCCATAGACATCAGAGTTGTCTAAAAGGGGATCGCTAATTGAAAATACCCTAACTCCATTTTGTTTTCTCTCATAAACCTTGACATCCCACACATGGCCTGAGACATCTATTTTGAAGCTTGTGTACTCTTTTCCCTCTTTGAAGCCATGTGAAGGAGTGAAAACAATAACCTCATTGCCAAGTTCTGCTAAGGTTTCAGCTATGCTGGTTATTGCTTCAGCAAGTCCGCCAACTTTCACTGGTAGATACTCAAATCCAAGCATTAATATCCTCATTTTTCCTGCACCTCGTTTAATCTAATAATATGAATTTCTCCCCTTCAACATCTTCGAAGTAACTGCCAAGTCCTCCAACTTTCCACTTTTTATTCCCATCATCAACAATCACACTTGCTATGAGTGGGGTGTATTCAAATCCCACAACCTTGCCTCTTAATGTTACAGCCTCTTTGTTCTCGACGAGCTTCCCAAGTACTTCAATTGTCCGGGGAAGGTCTATCTGCCTAAGCAGGGTAATTAATGTTCTGATATTCACAAGCCGAAGGGGTCTTTGCAGTTTTTCATAATTTATGGGCTTAACTATCGTGCTGTTGTCAAGGTAAATCGTGTAGAACCAGTGCATATAATTTTGAATCAGCTTTGCTGATTTTGCCCAAAATGAGTAGAATTTTTCTCTTCTTTTGTCCTTTGGAAGCGCTCCAAAGAACAGTGCACAGTCAGTGTCACTTATGATCCAGCTTGCCATGAGCCAGGGTGCACCCCCGCTTCTTGCAAGGACAATATTATCCTTTTTGAGCCACTCTGGAACCTCTTTAAAATTGCTGATTATTACAAAAATAATATCTTTCCTCTTTTTGATTTCCTCTCTAAGCAGTGAGAGGAACTCAAAGGGCGTGTTTATCAAAACTTCATATTTTGCAGTCCTTATAATATATTCAGCCCTCTCAAGGGTGTTATCAAATCCGTGAATTGTCCATATCTCGGGCATTCCCTCGCCATGAACAGATTTATACAGTTCCAAAAAGGCTTTCTTGAGATCGTCGATGTCCGCTATCAGATCTTCTTTTATTTTTTCAAGAACGACTTCTGGGTTCACTGGTTTGTATAAACGGGGAGTGCCGTGCATTATATCAACAAATCCCTTTCTATGAAGGGAACTTAAGACATCATAAACCCTTGTATGTGGGATACCACTTTCCTTTGTTATATCTGTTGCCTTGCTCGGACCAAGCTTAAGGAGTGTTATATATGCCAAGCTTTCATACTTTGTCAAGCCAAATTTCTGGAGCTTTTCAATTATCTCTTCTTCCTTCATTTTTGAACCCCCAATTTTTAAGTTTTCACTGAACAAAGTTTAATCATTATCAGTGATATATGCAGTTGGTCATGTATTAAGGTTTTCGATATTATTAAGAAATATTATGAAAGTCCAAAAACAAACCAAAACCAGGGTTTGCGGACCAGCACTAATCATTGGCCTTGCATTATTACCAGGGCTGCTGAAGAAAAGAAAATGACACTTTTTCCTTCCATTCTTTCTCTCTACCATGTATGAGAAGTTTGCAGAATACCTTGCACAAAAAGTCAAACAAATATGAAAAGCCGAAATTTGCATTATATCATGGCACAATCTTTTTAATGCTTGGGCTCATGTGGGTTATGGGAAGAAAACGTTTGTGAAGTAGGCTTTTTTCGTTGCAGTTTTAGGCGAAGTTTCAGATTCGGAAGCGTGTCTCCAGAGTATCTATAAAGTTCTCCGACCATCAGGTCTTCTATCCATCACAGAACAGCCGGGAGACCCCGACTTTTTACCTTTTACCAGTTGTCCGCTCTTTGGCTGAAAAGCAAGGCTTTGACTTCGTCGAGAGCTACGGTAAGAAAAAGAATTACACTGTCAACTTCAAAAAGCCTCTCTAAATGGTGGATATAAAGAACCAAAAAATTTTAAATCCCTTTTCATACCTTCCACCATGCCCATTGAAGACTTTGCCTATTACCTAAAAGAGAGGATAAATGGAAGGATTGCTGAAATTGGGGTGGGATTCAACTTTAAGGTGGCATTAAAGCTGAAAGAGCTTGGGCTGGATGTTTTTGTAGTGGACTGGAATTCTAAGGCTGTTGAAAAGGCCCGAGAGCTCGGTCTTAAGGCCTATGTGGATGATGTCTTTAAGCCTAATCTAAGCCTCTACAGTGAAGTTAGTGCCATATATTCCGTCAGGCCTACGCCGGAGATCGTAAAGCCTATTTTAGAACTTGGAAGAAAGCTCCACGTCCCAGTTTACATACTCCCCTTTTCTCTCGACGAGATGCCAAAAGAAATGAAGCTTGAAAATTACAAGGGGATGGCAATTTACAAGTGGAATACTAAAGATATATAAAGCAAAGCCATACATTAACTTGGTGGTGTTATGAAACTTTTTGGAACAGCCGGAATTAGGGGTCCTATCGATTCTAAGGTAACTCCAGAACTGGCATTAAATGTTGGAAAAGCCTTAGGAACGTACATTAACTCTGGAAAAGTCACAATTGCAAGAGATGCAAGAACTTCAAGTATAATGCTGGAAAATGCCCTCATAAGCGGACTGCTGAGCACAGGATGCGATGTCATAGAACTCGGTTTAATCCCAACCCCAATGCTTGCATGGGCAACTAACAAGCTGGGTGATGCAGGGGTCATGATAACAGCCTCACATAATCCGCCAACAGACAACGGAATCAAGGTATTTAATGAAAATGGTGTTGAATTCTATCTGGAACAGGAGAGAGAACTTGAAAGAATAATCTTTTCAAAAAGTTACAAGAGGGCAAAATGGTATGAAATCGGGAAAATCAAAAGGCTGGATTTAAAAGAAAGGTACATAAGTACAGTGCTAAAATTTGTGAATCATGAAACAAATCTCACGGTTCTGTATGATGGGGCAAATGGTGCTGGCAGCGTAATAGCTCCATATCTTCTTAGAGAGATGGGGGCAAAGGTGATCTCAGTTAATGCTCATTTAGATGGACACTTTCCAGGTAGAAAACCAGAACCGAGATATGAAAATATAGCATATCTTGGAGATCTTGTTAGACAACTAAGTGTGGATTTGGCAATAGCTCAAGACGGCGATGCTGATAGAATAGCAGTTTTTGATGAGAAAGGGAATTATATCCCAGAAGATACCTTGATTGCCCTTTTTGCCAAGCTCTATGTAGAAGAAAACAAAGGTGGAGTCGTTGTTACCTCAATAAACACAAGCTTTAGAATTGATAAGGTTGTTCAAGATGCAGGTGGAAAGGTTTACCGTGTACCTTTAGGCCAGCTCCACGATGGTATAAAGAAATATCATGCAATTTTTGCTGCCGAGCCTTGGAAGTTCATTCATCCAAAATTTGGAATGTGGATTGATAGTTTTGTAACAATGGGGCTTTTGATTAAGCTAATTGACGAAGAAGGAAAGCCTCTGTCAGAAATAGTCAAAAAAATACCCCAATATCCCCTGATAAAGAAGAATGTTAAATGCCCAGATGAATTGAAACCAAAAGTCATGGAAACTGTAAAAAACGAGCTCGAAAGAAAGCTAAAGAATGAAATTAAAGAGACTCTCACAATCTCCGGAATAAGGCTCAACCTCAACGATGACTCATGGGTTTTAGTAAGACCTTCAGGAACAGAGCCAAAGATTAGAGTTGTTGTTGAAGGTCAGACAGAAAAAAGAATGAAAGAACTCTTTGAATTAGCTTACAGTGTGGTCTCAAAGGCTGTCGAAAGTCTCAAATCCACCTAGCTGGCCTTAACGTTTTTAATCTTATCTCTTTTCCAATTGTAACTCTGAATCCTTCTTTTGCTACCAGAGTTTTTACCCCAGTAACATTCTCAATAAACTTTGCCTCCTTATATGGATTTGCAAAGTGCATTTTCATGCCTATGTGGTTCATAACCAGCAGTTCTGGCTTTTCTTTCATTTCCTTTAGCATATAAACTACATCTTCGGTACATAGATGATATGGAATTCTCATATCCTTTGGTCGAGTTATAGCGGCTATCATGACTCTTGCGCCCTCATGCCACTTTTTAAGATCGTCAAAATACTGAGTATCGGGGATATAGGAGATATCGCCATATCTGGTCTTAAGTCGGAAACCGATAGTTGTGGGATCTGCATGCATCGCAGGTGTTATTATCATCTCTTCTTCCCCAAGAATGAACTTATCCCCCGGATTTGGAGTGTGAATTTCTTCCAATGAATCAAGATGATACTTTGAAACTGCAGGAGTATGGTCTTCATCTCCATGAACGACACTTTTAGAGGCTATTAAAATTCCCCTTTTTTTCGTAACGCCCATAGTTATGCCCTCAAGCATAACTTCCACATCATTGCAATGGTCAGTGTGTCTGTGAGATACAAAGAGAACATCAATTCGTCTTGGATCGATTTTGTATCGCCAAGCCCTTACAAGCGCCCCTGGTCCAGGGTCAACGTAAATTTTTTTGCTCGCTTTTATGAAGAATCCCCCAGTAGAACGAGTCTGCGTTATTGTTATGAATCTGCCTCCACCGCTGCCCAGAAAGATTATCTCTATCATGTAGTTACCCCCCATTCTTTTTTCAGATGTTAAAATTTTACACAGAGCAGTATATAAGACATTTGGCTACCCGAACAAAATGTATAACGTACACTCCTGTTCAACAAAATTTATGAAGCATATTTCATGTTCCTGCATGTATGCTATAGTTAATTATTGTAATTTTTTGTTATATTTTATATAAATTAATGTATTATTATTTAACATAATTCGTCAATGAATAGCCAAAAGTGTTTTATATTTGTGAAAGATTTTTGATAATGTAACCAACATTGTGGGGGTGAAATTAGATGGAGCTAAAACCTTATATTCCACCTGAAAAGTCTCTACCTGAATACACTGTGAAGGCTTTCATTCTGGGTGTTGTACTGGCAATAATAATGGGTGCAGCAAATGCATATCTTGGAATGTATGCTGGTATGACTGTAAGTGCAAGTATTCCAGCAGCAGTTATCTCGATGGCAATCCTGAAACTTTTCAAAGACAAGAACATCTTGGAGAACAATATGGTACAAACAGCAGCATCCGCAGGAGAATCATTGGCAGCAGGCATAATCTTTACCCTTCCAGCATTAATAGTCCTCAATTACTACACTGAATTCCCCTACTATCTTGTCACAATAATCGCCGCCCTTGGAGGTTCGCTGGGTGCTCTATTCACAGTTGTCCTCAGGAGAGCGTTTATTGTCGAGGAAAAGCTCCCATATCCAGAGGGAACCGCTTGTGCAGAGGTGCTGATTGCCGGAGACAAAGGTGGTTCACATGCAAAACCAATATTTTACGGTGGCTTCCTTGGAGGCCTTTACAAACTCCTTGGAAGTTCCGGTCTTTGGGCAGGGACTGTTGAAACAGCAAAAATGGTTGGCTCAAGAGTGTTCTACATAGGGAGCGACCTTTCAGCCGCTTTAATAAGCGTTGGCTATATTGTTGGATTAAATATTGCATTCCTTGTTTTCCTTGGTGGAGCCATTGCATGGTTTATTGCTATTCCCATCTATGCCACTAAAACTGGAAATCCAAATGGACTAAGTGCCATTGACCTCGCATGGACAATCTGGAGCACAAAGATTAGATACATGGGAGTTGGCGCAATGGTAGTCGGTGGACTTTGGAGCCTTGTAAAACTCAGAAGACCAATCATTAGGGGAATAAAAACGGGTCTTGAAGTCACAAAAAGAAGGCAAGCTGGAGAAAGTGTTCTCAGGACAGAGGAAGACCTGCCACTTAACTACGTTATAATACTCATTGTTGCATTCGTTGTGCCATTGTTCCTATTATACTTACATATCATAGGTTCAGTTGCAATTGCTGCAGTCATGGCAATAATACTCCTAATAGTTGGGTTCCTTGGAAGCTCTATAGCTGGTTACTTGGCCGGTGTTGTTGGTTCATCAAACAACCCAGTGTCAGGTATCACCATTATGAGTCTTCTCTTCACAGCTCTCGTGCTTAAAGCCCTTGGACTTAGTGGAATTGGGGGGATGGCAGCAACAATTTTAGTGGCAGCAGTTATCTGTACAGCAGCAGCAATTGCTGGAGATACCATGCAAGACTTAGCAACAGGTTATTTAGTTGGTGCAACACCAAAGAGACAGCAAGTATTTGAGATTATCGGCACTTTCTTCGCTGCATTAGTCATGGCGCCAGTCCTCAACTTACTCATTGAAGCCTATGGTATAGCAGGAACACCTACTGCAAAAGCAAATGCACTTCCGGCTCCTCAAGCATTCTTAATGGCCAAGGTTACGGAAGGTGTCTTCAAAGGAACACTTGAATGGGACATGGTCTACATTGGTGCCGGAATCGCTATTGTTCTCATAGTTCTTGATGAAATTTTGGCAATGAAAAAGTCAAAGTTCAGGACACCAGTTATGCCAGTTGCCGTTGGAATTTACCTCCCACTCAGCCTGGGCATTCCAATTTTCATCGGAGGTATCACAAGATACTTAGTTAACAAAGCAAGAGGAAGCAAGGTTGAAGAAAAGCCAACCGATGCAGGAGTTCTTGGAGCAGCTGGTTTAATAGCCGGTGAAGCAATAATGGGAATACTCTTTGCGGCACTTATCGTTGCAAACAAAGCACCATCAATTGGCTTTAGCAATAATATATTGGGAATTCTACTCCTCGTAGGGCTCTTAATCTGGCTCTACATGGTTGGAAAGAAGGAAGTTGAGTGATTTCTTCTTTTTCTTTTTGATTTTGCACCAAAAATGGTTTAAGAGATCAAGAATAAGTTATGGTGGTGAAACTTATGGAAGAGGTCATTAAGAAAGTCTCTGGGGAAATTGAAAAGCTTAGAGAGGACATGGTTCAGACATTAGTTGAACTTATTAAAATTCCAGCAATAAGCCCAGATTATGGAGGAGAAGGAGAATACGATAAGGCGGAAAAGCTTTTAGAAATCATAAGGGACTGGGGTTTTGATAAGGTTGAGCGTTATGATGCTCCGGATGAAAGAGCTAAAAACGGTGTGAGACCGAATATCTTGGCTTATTACTATGGAGAACAGGGAGAAAGAAGCCCACGCTTATGGATTCTAACTCACTTGGATGTTGTTCCGCCCGGGGAGGGGTGGACGGTTACAGAACCTTTCAAGCCAATCATTAAAGATGGGAAAGTTTATGGAAGAGGTAGCGAGGACAATGGGCAGAGCTTGGTAGCCTCACTGTATGCTGTGAAAGCACTAATGAATCTCGGCATAAGACCAAAGAGAACAATAATCCTCGCATTTGTAAGTGATGAAGAAACAGGAAGCGAATACGGGATAAAATGGCTCATGAAAAACCATCCAGAGCTTTTCAGAAAAGAGGACCTTGTATTAGTACCAGATGGTGGGAATGAAGAAGGAACATTCATTGAGATAGCAGAAAAGAGCATACTCTGGATGAAGATTAAGTTCAAAGGAAAACAGGTTCACGCAAGCATGCCAGATAAGGGGCTTAATGCTCATCGCATTGCTTTAGAATATGGATACAAGCTCGACAAACTTCTCCATGAGAAATATGATGCAAAGGATGAGATTTTTGATCCGCCGGAGAGCACTTTTGAACCGACGATGGGTGGAAATCCATCAGATGCTCCAAACATAGCTCCGGGAGAGCATGAAATAGTATTTGACTGTAGAGTTTTACCAAACTACAAACTTGATGATATTTTAAACGATGCAAAAGAACTCGCAAAAGAGATGGAAGAAAAGTATAGAGGAGCAAAAATTGAAATTGAAGTTATGCAAAGGGTCGATGCTCCAGAGCCAACACCAAAAGATAGCGAAATAGTAAAATTGCTCCAAGAAGCCATTAAAATCTTAAGAAACAAGGAAGCTAAAGTTGGTGGAATTGGTGGGGGGACTTTTGCAGCCTACTTCAGAATGCTTGGAATTCCCGCGGTTGTATGGTGCACATGCGATGAAACTGCTCACCAACCAAATGAGTATGCAAAAATAGACAACATGGTTGAGGACGCAAAAGTTATGGCGATTTTAGCGTTGTTCTAAGTTTCTCCTTTTAGTTTCTTTCTGTATCTCAAGTATATCAAAAGTATGCCTGCCACTCCAATTAAAAGCCACGTTAAGTGTGCCCACTCTTTCCTTCGCAGATTTGGTACCGTTATTGTATCCGATATATTCTTGGGACATCTCTCAAATTTAATATTGTCCCTAACACATATCCCCTCAACATACTCTATCTCTTGTTTCTTAGTGTTTACATCATAGATGATATAATATATGGAGAGCGGCTTTAGATTCTTGCCATCATAAACGAAGATAGTAATTGGCTTGATTGACTCTTTAAGCTCACTGATGTGAAGCCCGCTAGAAGGACTGGAGGTGAGCAAGAAGCTACCATTTTTCAAGGTGAGTATCCAATAGTCAACTGGGGAGTATATTAAGAGTTCATCATCCAGAGGAATTCCAATGAGGTGATCAACTTCTTCCTTTAGCCATAAATAGGGCTTAATATCCTTTAAAGGAACTCTCCAACTTCCAAAAACCACCGTGTCGTTTTCTAAGACACCGTAAATCCGCACAGTACTGTTGCGAACAGTTTGAATGAACTCCCTCTGACCCACTATCGTCCGGTTAAGGGGATAGATGCAGTGTAAAGTCATGTTGAGAGAATACAATTCGTAATGCCAATAATCTTTAGTTTTTACCATTATCCATGAGCCGTTTTGATAAAAGAACCAGATAGGAACAAGATATTTCCCAACTAAGAAGACTCCACTTTTATTTAGGTAAAAAACATAAGTCTGATGAAATGAAGGGGAAATAGAGCACTGAGATATTAAATCCTCGCTCCAATTTATTCCGGGGCATTCGGCATAATCCAAGGACTCGACACTTATAAGGATAAAAGCGTCAGAGTCACCCTCATTTACAGATAGCTTAAAACCTATACCCCCAGCACTCCACTTACCCGCCGATAAAAAAGGAGAAAATAAAAGTATTATAATAACAAGAATCCAACCTTTATACATAATTTTCACCAATATGAATCCTGCAGTAACTATTCAGTTTATTAATCACGTCTAGAGTTACTCCAAAATAGTAAACTCTATGGTAAAACTTCTTACCCATGACATCCTTTTGGGCTCTTATGTAATCACATGCGAGCTCTTTGCATGCATCTGGGGAATTAAGTGAGCATTGTCTACACTTACCGCAACCAGTAATCACGCCCTCATCAGCTTCCATCGCCATATATAATTGACCTTCAAGTATCCAATCTACATAATCCCTCAGCTCATCGTATGTGTACGGTAGCTCCCCTTGTGCTGAAGCGATAGTCGAGTACTGGTAGTAATTTGGCTGAACAAAAATGTAATTGAAGATATGTCTACTGTAGATTTCTGGAATGTCAGTTCTATCTCTTTCTTTTGTTCTGGCATGAGGTATCCAAATAAATTTAAGTCCATGAGAATGTATCTTATCAGATAATGCTTCCAGAGCAGTTATTGTAATTAAATTGTCGTGGAGCATCCATGCACTCTCTTGAGACCAATAGAATCCCTTCAGACTAGATTCCGCAACATCCAAAACACCATCAATCCATCTTGACCAATATTCATTACTTCCATTGGGGGTGTCTCTTGGTTGGTATGGACGTGAGCGGGATGGATTGTAGGTATAGTATGGAATAGTAATGTAGTAGGGTATGTCTTCAAAAACTGCTTGAACATCTCGGGCAAATTTTTTGCCATCTAAATATCCATCTCTAGTAAATCTAATGTCAAATCCAGAATTTCCTAAAGCTATGGCATAGTCAAAACCTTGATCCTTGAAGTCGTATTTATTAGCAGTTCCCTCGGCATCATTGATACTCTTCCGGAGCCTTGATTCGTGTTTGTTAGTATTTCCATTCCATCTAAAATACCACAGCCCAAATGTTGACATCAACAATCACCATAAATAATTTTGCTAACTAAGTATTTAAGTGTTACGTTTGACATCCAAGAAGTAGTTAGCTTAATAGAGATTTAAATATAGTGACAAATTACTTCCATTAGAGTTAATTCATGCTTTTTAGGTTCAAACTGCCACTAGCTGTGCATACACTGATTACAAAACCAAAGTCAAGGATTATCTTATCAGCATAGGGACATAGCAAACATTCAACATCATCAATGGGAATGCCCCCGTAGTAGTGTTCAAACATCTCAAGTACATCTTCGCTCAAATGGTCGACAACTTTTCCACAAGGAAGCACCAATCGTGGACTGTGTACATTTTGTGTTTTTGTTTCCCCCATATGGCTCACCATTTTGTTATATTGCTTTCATCATATATAACTATTTTTATACATATTTTGCAAACTTCTATTGATGGTAAGCAAAATTTGAAAAACCTGAGATATAGCACATAATGAGAGTGAGAACATGAAAATGATAGGGTTGAAAATAGAGGATGCTTTGAAAATCTTCCCCAAGCTTCAAAAATACATAAAAAATGGTAAGCTGGATTTCAGCAACAGAGAAGCGAGGATCCTATACAACAAAGCAATTGCAAAAGCCGTTTTTGGCATTGAGGTAGAATATCATCCAAAGGGCTTAATAACTCCCCCAATTTCACGCTACATTTTTCTAAAAACATTTTTGCGAGGTGGAGAAAAAGTCCTTGAAATTGGGACAGGGCATTCTGCATTGATGGCGATTATGGCAGCTAAGTTATTTAACTGCGAAGTTTGGGCTACAGAGATTAACGAAGAATTCTTTGAGTATGCAAAAAGGAATGTTGAACGCAATAAAGTCCAAGTCAAAATCATAAAAAGCAAAGGAGAGATCATAAAAGGCTTAATTCCAGAGGAAGAAAAGTTCGATGTTATATTCTCAGCTCCTCCTTACTACGAGAAGCCCACAAAGGGAGTTTTAACTCCTATCGAAGCTGTAGGCGGGGGTAAATATGGAGAGAAATTTTCACTTAAACTCTTGAAAGAGGCAAGAGAGTACTTGAAACCTAAAGGAAAAGTTGCTCTATTTTTGCCTGACAAAGCTCCTCTGCTTAATGTTATAACCAAAGAAGCTGAAAAAATAGGATATAACGTTAAGGACATAAAATTTAGAGCAGGAACAAGAGTTAGACACTCTTTAATCTTCACTCTATAGCGTCAGACCGTGGGCGTGTCTTCATTGCAGTGCTCAGAGGAGGTGCTTTCTCTTCATTCGCCAAAGAAATTATGCTCCCCCAACTTATAAGGTTAAGCCTCCTTGTAAAGTATCACCATTAAAATTCCCTCCAAGACCAAGAAAATGGTTCCAGCAAAAATTCTAAGATAGCCATGTAGAAGATAAAAAAGAGACGCTGGAAAATTAACCAAAAGGAATGCCAAGCCAAAAATTACATTTTTCTTTTGAAAGCCTCGCCCTTCAGGGCGGGGAGGAGGTCAGTGCTTGAACAATTGGAAAGAGATACATTGTCACTTCTCCAAAGTGAAGCAGGTTTTTGAACACTTCAGGGAATACAACCCCATAAAATATGAAGAGAGTCAGAAAGAGAATGAAGACACTTCTCACTACTAAACTCAAAAAATCTCTCAAAATTTCAGTTTTCTTCATCCTTAAGGAAAATACCGCAATAAGACTCCCAAATCCCCACCCCATAGCTGTTGATATAATGAACCATAGTATCGATACAATAAGTGCCATCCAATGGTATCTTGACATTTTCAAAAAGAAAGGCAAAAGTAGGAATACCAGCGGAGGAATATAATATTTGAGCCATGTCTTAAGAGGTAGAAACTCAACGTTAGTTGGGAGAATTAATAAAGGATAAAGCGCTCGAGTTCGTGAAAGTGAGTAAAGGAACTCTAAAGCTAAAAAAGATGATATGACCACAACAAAAACTAACAAGGCAGAAATCAATGAAGCAGAGACAATTTCATTTTCTCCAAGCAATTTCTCAGCCCTAAGAAACACAAATGAAAAGATCAAAAATACTACAGAAGTAAAAGAGAGTTGCACCAGAGGTGCTCTCTTAAGGAATCTCCTAAACTTTCCCCTTCCATACCTATTTAGCCTATGCCTGAACTCTTGGAAAAACAGCTCCCTGATGAGAACCTCCATTCTGATCACTTCATGTCTTCAACATATAGGAACAGACATTTGAGATATTCAGTATCCTTTGAAGCCATTAGTATCGGGTGATCTGGAGCTTGCGTTCTATAGGGTTCAAGCATCTTAAGGAATTTGCCAGCCTTTGCTGCAGCAGCAATAATCATGTCTTTGAAAGCTTGCAAATCAACGTGCTGAGAGCATGAGCAAGTTACTAAGATTCCCCCATCCTTTACAAGCTTAAGCCCCTGATAGTTCACATTGAAATAAGCCCTTAATCCTCTCTTTAAGTCCTTTTCATGTTGAACAAACGCCGGTGGATCAAGGATTACAATGTCAAATTTCTCTCCTTTCCTTTGGAGTTTTTCCATTTCAGGAAATGCCGAACCCACTATGAACTCCATTTTGTCCTCAACGCCATTAATCCTCGCGTTCTCCTTTGCCTGTTCTATTGCTCTTGGGGATTTATCAATAGCTATCACTTTCTCAGCTCCAGCAACTGCTGCATGAATTGCAAAACCTCCTGTGTAAGTGAAAACATCAAGAACCTTTTCACCACCCTTGATATATTTTTCAAGTGCTATCCTGTTTTCTCTCTGGTCAAGGAAAAACCCAGTCTTTTGTCCACGCATGTCAACTATGAATTTAGCCCGTCCTTCTTCAATTATTGTTCTGTATTTTTCTTTACCAAGCAATACACGCTCAATCTCTGGTAATCCTTCCCTTCTCCTTGACCTTCCTGTATTCTTTTCAAAAACGGTCTCTATTTCTGGCTCAACTTCCATTATCGCCTCAGCAACATCAAGCTTAAACCTCTCCATTCCTGCACTTGAAATTTGGAGGGCGGCTATATCATTGAAGCGATCAACAATTAATCCCGGCAAATAATCTGCCTCACCATAAATCATCCTGTAAACGTTGCCATAACGGAGAACTTTCCTCCTATATTCGTTTGCTTTTCTGATTCTCTCCTTAAAGAGGTCTTTGTTAATCTCCACATCTTTCTCTTTTGTTAGCAAACGAACCATTATATTCGAGTTTGGATTTGCAAATCCTTTACCTAAGAACTTTCCTCCACGAGAATACACCTCGACAATATCCCCGGGCTTTATCTCCCCCTCGGTTCTAATAACACCCTTCTTGAAGATAATCATCGCACCTTTTTGAAGTGCTCGTGAAGCTTGAGCATCAACATAAACTCTCGCCATTTTTACCACCATCAAATAGTTAAAGCGATAGATATTTAACTCTTGAGATGGAATTATATAATGGTGAGTTCTATGAACTTAGAAGTTATAAAAGAGTTTCTAGAAGATATTGGAGCAGACTATACAGAAATTGAGGGAGAAATTCACCTTGCTCCAGAAGTATTCTATGAGGTTTGGAAGTATGTAGGACAGCCTGATTTAAAAACGTATGTTATTGAGGACGAAATTGTTGAACTTGGTTCTTATGATCCCCCTGAAATGAAATATACAAGTGCCAAAAAGGTTAAAATCAAAAAAATCTACTTTGAGACCCTCGATAATGTGAAAATAGTTACTGACTATGCTGAATTTCAAAAAATTCTAAAAGGGAAGTCTCTCTAATTCTTTATCATTATCTTTACCATTAAAACTCCCATACAGTTTGTTCTCTTAACACCCAACAAAAGTGGAAAGAGCCCTATTAGTGATGCCGTCATCAAGACCAAAATCCCTATCCATCCATCAAAATAAAAGGACAAAGAAACCATGAACATCATCACAAAAAGATTCAGAATTCTGTAATTCACACTTGAAACAAGGATACCAAAAATTTTAGCTAATTTTAACCCATAAATGTTTACAAAAGAAACTGCTGAAATACTCAATAAAATAAGGATTAGCACCTCCTTAGAACTTAAATTGTAGTAGCTGTCTCTTATTACAACCATAATTCCATTTCTTGCCCTTCCGGTTATGTAAAAGTTAAAGAGAGAGAAAAAGAAGTTGGCAGTATTCACAGAAAATGAGATAGTCAAAAAGGATCTCTCATCCTTTGATATAAAGCTTCCCATTAATGCTGCCTGAGAAGATGTAAAAGCAGGAAGCAATGAAGCAAACATCCCTAAAAATGTGCCCAATAGAGAGAAACCTACCAGTGATGATGTTTTCATTTCAATGGTATCACGTCCTAACTGGATTGTATCAGAGTCTTTGTAGAGAGAGTACAATATGGTAGGAATTCCAAACAATCCTACAAAAACATGGAAATAGGGCTCTCTAAGGGGCAAATAATCAATAAGTATTCCGAGAACCCCTGAGATTAAAAATACAAAGAAAGCAACAACTTTCTTTATTCCTTTTTCTGTTAAAACTAAAAGAATAGTCAAGAACAATATAAAGCACTTCCCGATTTTTGGATTATATTGCGGAGCCAAAATAAAGTAAAGGGGTAAAAAGAGAAATGCAAAAATTACTGCTAAAGAGCTGGCTTTTAAAGATATATTGATAACCTCAAGTGCCCTTCCCTTTAAAACCAGCTTGTGAGCCGGTAGAACACTCAGTAATGTGTCTTCATCAGGAACTCCAAAAAATGTTGAGGGTATTGGATCCAAAAAAGTATGAATCAATCCCATGGTATACACAAATATCACGAACCCAAATCCCTTGAATTTATTAAGGGCATGCACCATAGATGCTACCGTATTAACATGCAAACCTGGTGTAGCCCCTGTTACTGTTCCCGCTAAGACTCCGAGCAAAAATTCTCCAAGCATAGATCTCCCCTCGAATATATCTCAAGTGCTGGCATTCCTCTGTATTCGGTGTAAACTCCAAAAGCCATTATTGTGTGGTTCACTCTTAACTCGACATTTAAGGATTTTCTAAGCTTTATCAAAATCCAGCAACCGTTATTTGTAACATTTGCCAGACCAAATCCATTTTTGTAAATTTTTACCCATGAGATATTTCCCTTAATTTTTATTATACCCTTCCGATTGGGTGCGCATATTGAATTCACAAGCATCTCTCTTGGAAGCTCAAGTGAACAATTTAAACACAAAAGAGAATTTTCCCTTCTTAGAGCTTCAAACCTAATCACATCACCGGTTCTTGCTGAATATGAATACAGTTTTAAGTGCGTGCAGTTTAAACTTAATCCTCTTCCCGCTCTAATAATCTGGCAGGTTCCATATGCTATATCCCCAATTCTCTCTTTTCCAATAGGTATTTTTTCGGCTTTTCCAATGATTTCAACATCTTTTCTGCTGCTAACATAAAGGGTAAGTGTGGAATATAACTTGGCGATACCCAAGACTTTAACTCTATCTCCAAGTTTCAATGACATCCTATACGGAAGGTATACCCTAACCTTCTCTCTTCCGGTCCATAATAGGGAAGGGGTTCTGTTATCTATGACTGTTCCAACAATAAGATATGGATACCCCTCTTTAGGCTTTTCCAGAAATCTTTTAGCTGTATAGTTAAAAAGATAGAACGTATGCCCATAGAATAAGCCCTTAGCTTCAATTTCGATACCCTTTGGAATATCCAAACACCTATTAAGCCTTACTCTTTGAGGTGTTAGGATGTAACAGTTGTGATCTTCCCAATATGTTCCAGAAAGAGAGGTAAGATTTAAATTTTCAGAATTACCCTCTTTTATCTCAAGTGGGTATATACTTTTTTGAGCTGTATTAAGCAGTTTTCCCCGAACTGTGTACACTTTACCTTCACTTAGATTTTTGTAAATTACAACACTCTCGATTCCATTAGTAATTATGCTGAACTCTCCTTTAGAATAAACACAAAGCCCAGTGAAAACTGTGATATCTCCTTTTTTGGCATTATCAATGCTAATATCGCTCTGATGCCCAATATGGTACACAAAAACAAGATGGATAAGAGTAATTACAATCAATACTATGGTTGATACTTTCTTTTTAACCATGATAGAAAGTAAATTTAAAACTTTAAAAAGTTTTCTATCTTGTCCAAATAATGTTGCACCAAACTACTGCCTCAAACCTGAAGTTCAATTCCTGAATCTGTTATTTCATAGGGCACCCAAGAGAGAACATGCTTTGTTCTTCTCATACCATACACTCTTAAATATCTTCTTAGTGTCATGTTTTCTTCCATTAACCTCATCTCAATTATTCCATCAACAATTGCCTTAACCATCATTTCAACATGAGGCTCCTCAATTCCAGAATTCATTTCAAGTATCCAAACTTGCTTATTTTGACGGGCAAGCTCCTTTAAGTCTTCTAAAAATTTATATATTTGTTTTTTATTGGTTTCAAAAAACACAGGGGTCAAAGAGGAGATTACTCCACTTATCATAGCAGGATTCTTCTCTGAGAGAATTTTCAGAGTTAAATCTTTTATAGCACTAATGAGCTGGGTAGTATCTGCTATGTCCGTTATGACTGCCTCATCAAATGAAAACCTTGGAGCACCCCGTAATCTACCACTATATGCATCCAGTATGAAAAAGCTCTCTTCCAGATACGGCATGAGATCCCAGCCAAAATCAAGTGCATTACTCATAAATTCATACTTTGAGATATCGACAAGTATGCCAATTGTAGGATATCCCATGGTAAGCTGAGTATGTAGGAACTGCGTGATGAATGTAGTTTTTCCAGATTTCGGATCCCCTATAAGTAGGATAACACTGCCTCTGGGTATTCCCCCCATGATGAGATCATCAATTATTCCTGTTGGAATCCTTTCCACGCGTTTTTCGATTTTTTCATGCATTTCAAAGAGATTTTGGATCAAATTAAAGCACCCCACATAACTCTAAAAAAGATTAATCAGTATATTTCTCCACTTGGGTAAACAACTATTCCATGACTCGTTATTTCAAATGGATACTTCCTCATTGAATGCTTTGTTTCACGCATTTTCCTAATGAGCAGGTACCTTTTCAGCTCTATGTTCCTCTCCTGAAGGTCAAGAATTACAACGCCTCTGGCTATATACTCCTCAATACCATATTTGCTTATCCTTCCCGCATTTGGATCTGGAGCTTCAGTTGTTAGGATGGTTGTGACACCCATTTCAAGAAGTATAGTGTTTAATCTCAGCAAGACCTCTCTAATTTGTATTTCCTCTTTAAGTCTAAATGCTATCGAAGGAACAGAATCAATTACTAATCGTTTTGCGTTTATAGCCTTTACTACTCTATAAATATACCGAAGGAAATTATCTATGTTGAATTTATCCTCAAGGGCGAATCTTTCTTCTGATGGCAAACCTACACTTGAACTAACACCGTCAACAATAGCAATCAAACCTTGTTCCTCATACTTTTTAAAATCCCAACCAAAAGAACGCATCTCTCTCCTAAGATCTTTTGCTCTCTCTTCAAGAGTGACAAAAACTCCAGGTTCCCCATATTCCTCTGCACCTTTATATACAAATTGAGCTCCAAAGGTAGTCTTACCAGTACCAGTACTACCAGTTACCAAAACAGTTGTATTTTCGGGGAACCCTCCTTCAATAAGTTCATCAAACCCAGGAATACCACTTTTAACTCTTTTTACTACATAAGGTTCAGTCATCTTAATCACCTAATGATATTGATAACTATACCATCCAGCTTTTATTAAATTTATCTTTCCCCTATTTTGTTTTGTGACTAATTTATTTTTGGACCATTAATCAATATAAAATTTTTGGAGTGAAGTTTTCTGTTTTCTGCACCCTCGTTGCTAATTCTTCAAAGTTTAAAGAATATCCACAAAAAAGAAAGCAATGAACGTACTACATTACTCTGCTTGCTTAACAGCATAAGAGTTTTAATATCAAAATTGACAATTCCTTAAGGTGAGGTCATGCTTGATCCCTTTGGAAAAAGAGCAAAAGAATTGCTAAAGGAATTTGAGAACATTAATAATTTCCTTGATGTTATTCCCAATTATTTGGACATAAATCTCGCATTAGAGCGAGTAAACTGGTTAAAAGATGGTATAGTACCCGAATACATCTTAAATGCAAATGATTGGAAAGATATAATGGGATTCTATGCTCTTTTGGGAGCTCTTGCATTTTCTCCATATGGATTCGAAATGGAACTTGTAAAGGAAGCAAATCTAAAGATTTACCTTACCAGAATTGAAAAAAATAGAGATTTTGAAGAGCTTTCACTTCATATTGAGCCGGTAACGGAGGATGAAATACCTCAAAGGGATCTGACAATAATTGAAAAGAGACTTCACAGTGAGATTTCTCCAGAAGATAAAGAAAAACTTGCCCTTAAGTATAAAATCAAGCTAAAAGAGTTTCTCAGTTTAAATGAAGGTAGTTTAAAAACTGTATATATCAGGAAAGGATATGCGTATCTAAATAGAGATCAAGTCATAAACCTCTGGAAGAAATCTTTTGAAAGAAATCTTGAAAAAGCTGTCAATTTACTGTATGAACTCAGAGATGAGCTCCCTCATTACTACCTTGAGCTCTATAACCGATTAAGTGAAATTGCAAGGGAATGCTTTAAGAAAAAGATTGAAAGAACGGGTAAAACAAGTGCTCAGCCATTAAGATTTGACTTGTTTCCTCCATGTATTAAAATCGCCCTCGGAGGAGTCCCCAGTGGATTAAGAAACTATGCTATAACTGTTCTGTTAACATCATTCCTGAGCTATGCCAGAATATGTCCAAATCCTCCAAGTAAAAATGTGAGAATCAAAGACTGCATAAAAGACCTGAGTATAATTGAAAAAGAAATCCTACCAGTAATAATTGAAGCTGGAAATCGCTGTTCCCCTCCGCTTTTTGAAGACCAGCCAAACGAAATCAAAAACATATGGTATCACCTTGGGTTTGGCTACACCTCAAAGCCCAGATTGGAAGACAGCGGCACCTCCACTTGGTATTTCCCACCAAACTGTTCAAAAATTAGGGCAAATGCACCTCAGCTCTGCAAACCAGATAAGGATTGCAAATATATCAAAAATCCCCTCACTTATTATTTAAGAAAGCTGTACTTAGAGAGCAAGAGTCAAGGAGAGGATGGAAATGAGTGAGCTTTTCAGGGAAGTTACAAAGAAAGAGAGACAGCTCTACTACACAAAGGAATGGAGCGCTAAAAAGCTCCCATCATTTATTATAAATACCCTCGAAAATAGAGAGTTCGGCTTTGACCATACAGGTGAAGGTCCAAGCGATAGAAAAAATGTGTTCCATGACGTTAGGGATTTAGAAGATTACGTTAGAGCAACTGCACCTTATGCAATATTCTCAAGTGTTGCACTTTATGAAGAGCCCAGGGAGATGAGCGGATGGCTTGGAGCAGAGCTTGTTTTTGATATAGATGCCAAAGATTTACCTTTAAGGAGATGTAACCATGAAAGTGGAACTGTTTGTCCAATTTGCTTAGAGGATGCCAAAGAGCTCGCAAAGGATACATTAATCGTTTTAAAGGAGGATTTTGGATTTGAAAATATTCACATTATATACTCCGGTAGAGGGTATCATATAAGGGTGCTCGATGAGTGGGCGCTTGAACTTGATTCTAAGGCAAGAGAGAAAATTTTAGCATATATATCTTCGGCTGAGGAGGTTACATTTGAGGACGTCCAAAGCAAGAGGATAATGTTGTCCTCTGGCTACTTCAGAGTGTTCCGCCTTCGCTTTGGATACTTTATAATGCGTGTTAGATACAATCATCTCAAAAACATTGGATTAAACAAAAGGCAGATTAATTTGATTCTGAACAACAAAGAAAAAATCTACCAAGGATTCGTTAAAGAGGCACGACTTACGGCTTTTCCACAAGGTGTAGGGTATAAAACTCTCCTTAGACTCTTTGCATTATCAACTACATTCTCAAAAGCATACTTCGATGGTAGAGTTACAGTTGACGTTAAAAGAATTCTAAGAGTTCCTTCAAGTCTTCATTCCAAAGTAGGGTTAATCACAACTTATATCGGAAGCAATGAAAAGAAGCTTGAAAAGTTTAATCCATTTAGAGATGCAGCGCCAAAGTTCAGAAAAGAAGAGGTCAAACAAGCATATGAAGAATGGCTCGAGAATAATGAGCTAAAGAGTGAGTAGAGAACGGAAATTTCAGGGAGAATTAAAATAACAGTCTCAATGCTAATCTGGGGAAGTGTTGGGATTTTTGCAAGGTTCATAAATTTAAATGGATTAAGGGTCACATTAGGAGCTTTAATTTTAGCACCCTTGTTCAGCATAAAAGGTAAATCTTGACTTCAGAAGGTTAGTGATGATACCAAACTTGGTATTCTAATTTCAGCATAAGTTTCTTAAAGAAAAATCTTGAAGTTTCAATTTTTACTGATTCTGATAGCCTTTTTAGGCTTGATTATAATAATGAGCGAGCAAAAATGAATTTTGAAAAACAGAGATTTTGTAGGAGCCGTATTCGCACTCATAGCAGCAGTTTTCTATGCAATGATTCCGAATCTGGGTAGGTTTTTAAAAGAAGTGAAAAGTGACATAGTAACATTTGTTCAGCTGTTTATATCTTCTGTAATCCTGATTCCTTTCGTCCTCTACGGTAAAATATTCGTTGGAAAGATTAACTGGTTTGCCGTTGGAATTTTAGTAGCTGTGCACACTGTTTTTGCGCTCTTTCTGTACAGGGACGGATTAAAAAGCGTTATTAGTTCCTATTGTCAGAAGAGTGATAGGCGGGGTCTTGATATCATCAGCATCCCTATTAAAGAGGAGATAGGCGAGAGGGCTATAGCCCGCCTTCTGTATTAAGGGAGCATTCGACTGAGCGGCCTACCACGGGGCTCACACCGGGAACTCATCGCCCCCTCTTTCGGCCTTGCACCCCGCGGGACAGCCGTTTCACCGATCCCTCCGAGGTCGTCTGCGGGTTAGCTCGGGAGCTGTCACCAGCCCCCTTCACCGCCCTCATTCCCATCCCCCGGAGGACGTGTCGTTTCTGCGCCGTTGCCCTCCCTCTCGGGAGGTGCCTTGCGGCACCGCGGCCCCGGTGTGGTGGGCGGAACTTCCTCGGGCACAAAGCCCGACAACTCCCAGCCCTCTCGCCTAAAAGAGATTTAAAAGAAGATATTATAAAGATTTGGTTATCTCTTTTTTGGAAGTCCTCTCTTCTCTACGAATTTTGGAATTTTTGGCTTCTTATATTTACCAAGAGGAGACTTCTTTTTGGGCTTTGGTCTCTCCCGTCTTCTCTTGTTGGGTTTTCTTTGCACAACAACCATTTGGAATATCACGAGTGATAAAACTATAATTAATACCCCAATAAGATATGGAGTCCAGTTTTTCCTTTCACTCTTTCCTTCCATTTCTTTTTGAGATGATGTAGTTGTTTCCTTTGTTGTAATTGTTCTATTAGGAGACAGTGACTGTGCTGGAATTTGCTTTTTAACATAGATTGTCCCCTCTTTAATGCTTTCTTTGCCAAAGGAAGAGAGTATGAACTGATATTCAATTTCTCCTTCTGGAAGAGGAAATTCAAGTTGCATTTTATTTTTCCCAGGAGATAACATTATCTTTCTTAGACCCTTATAGAGGGTTTCATTTGCTACAATTATTCTGTAACTTATAGTACTTTCGATTTCTTTCTGATTGTCATTTGTAATTGTAAGCACAAATTCAACTTTTCCATTATCTAACACGTTATAAATTATACCGTCTATTTTTGGATACGCAATAATATAATACGTCGTTGATCCCTCTCCAATGGATATCCCCTCATAAGTTAATTTTACAAGAATCTTGACCACACCTGGAGGAGCAGTTGGGAGTGTAAAACGGACTATGTTTGTGCCTTTTTGAAGCAAGACTGTTTTATAATATTCATGGAGCAGTTCATCGCCCTTCCCATATGTCAAAAGCGTGACATTAACTTTAAGCTTCCTTTCAGCTGTTATCGTAACATACACCTCATTTTGGGAATCCTCTAAAACTTGAGTATTCTTTAGAGTTAGTGCAGAAAGCTTTACGCCAAATTGAATATAATACTCTTTTGAAAAACTATAGGTTCCTCCAGGATACTTGAGGAGATAAACAAGCTTATAGTTTCCTGAAGGTAGATCATAGGGGATTTGTATTTCAAGTCGGATAACATTGTCCCCTTTAGTTAGATTAACAACCTTTTCCGTGACTAAATATCTCTTTCCATCTTTTTCAAGATATGCCAATGCTTTTAAAGAAATTACAGTGTTTTTTAGATTTTCAACATGAGAATAGACAATTATTGTTTCTCCATTGAGCACGTAGTTGGAACTAAAGGGTCTCTCTTTCACATAGGTTATAGCCTCCTTAAAAATAAGGGGTTTACCAAGTACTTTTACTGGAATCTTTGCCGTTATAATATAGATATCTCCCGATTCCAAAAAACCCCAAAAACTCAAAACAATTTGATAATCCCCAGGCTCAACACTTTCATTTACAAGGAGATTGTAATTAATTTCTCGGCTCTCACCAGCTTTCCAATTGTTGTATATTGTTTTCTGAAGCTCCAGTTTAAATCCTTTAACTTCATTAAGCTTTTCATCTAAAACAACATATTTACGAAAGCTTACAACTTTAAAATCAAGGTTTTGGTCATTTTTTAAAGTTAAAGTGCCCTCTGTGTAATCTCCAGCAAGCACCAGTATTTTACCTTGGGATGAAAATATAACAAATTGAGCAGAAGCAATGGGTAGTAGAACCATTAATACAGCAATTATCAGTATTATTTTTTTCATCCTCATCCCCTAAATATTTTTGCATTTGAACAATATAAACTTCATGTTAGGAGAAGAACTATCCCCAAAAGTGTAAACCCAACAAAAATCATCAGACTTAACTTATAAAAAGTAAGCTTAGAGAAATGGGTTCTAACCATGAGGGCAAGTATTGTAAGCATGGTACCATAGGAGACTGCAAAAATACCAAGAGCTTTTTTTATATCAATCTTTAAGAGCAGAAGTATCCCGAGAAGTGCCCCGGCCAATACTGTTATGTGTGGGATTGTAAAGAGATAATAATTTAGCAAAGTTTTGTTTTCATCCATTGTTCTCACTCCATTTCCGTTATAAATGCATAGGTTGTCGTTGTTGGCAAAATCTTTCTTATCTTTGGCAATAGATATCGAGGAAGTATAATTTCTTTTTTTTCTTCCAATACATCATATGTCCCAAGTATTTTTTCTATTACCTTAACTTCAATCTCTCCCCTAACTCTGAAATATCCATGCCAAGTGGTCGTTATCTCAAGCACTATTGGGAGGCTGAGCCTCTCAAGTTCATATTCATCTAAGAGAGATCTCAGATATTCAAGTTCCTTTTTCTTAAAATAGTGAAAACTCCCATCCCTAAGTTGTACCTTCGGAGTATCTTCATTCAATAGTCTTGCCAAACTCTTTCTCACTCTGGGCAGATGAAGATTAATACGCGAAATTTCTTTATGTATAATTTCGTCTGGTTGGGGCATGAATTAAATTTAAGATAAACGGAATAAAAAGATTTTTACTTCGGGATTCCTAAGAGTTCACGAACGGTTCTTCTTACGGCCTCATAACTGTTCATTTTTGGTTTCCATCCTTTGCTTTTGGCTTTTTCAATGCTTAAACGCATGAACTTAACATCCCCTTTCCATCCCCTTCCTCCATCTACTCCACCAGTAAAGTAGAACTCTGGATTAAGTCCCATCTCTTTGCTAACTACTTCTGCAATTTCTCTAACGGTAATCCAGTCCTCACTTCCAAGATTATAAACATCATAAATTTTTCCCTCATCCTTAAACTTTTCAAAAAGATATAGCATTCCCTCAACCGTGTCACTTACATGGAGATAGCTCTTTCTTTGAGTTCCATCTCCAAGAATCTCTAAACGATCAGGATTTGCCCTCAGCTTATTTATGAAATCATATATAACTCCATGATTTGATCGTTCTCCAATTATATTCGCAAGTCTAAACACCAGACTTTTTATACCAAAGGTATGGGCATACCCACTGATTAAAGCCTCGGCTGCTAACTTTGCTCCTCCATAGACGCTTATTGGTTCGAGAGGAGCGTAATCCTCTGGTGTGGGGATGACATTTGCATCTCCGTAGACAGTTGACGAGGAAGTAAAAATCAAATACTCAACTTTTTCTTCTCTTATAGCTTCAAGAAGGTTATACGTTATTAAAACATTAGTTTCATACAAAATTTCGGGAGTTTGGGCACCAATCCTAACTTCAGGGTTTGCTGCTAAATGAAACACAACCTTAACATTCTCTACTGCTTTTTTTGCAATTTCTCTATTTCTCAGGTCACCTTGGATAAACTCAAATCGTTCGTGCCCAATCCATTGCTTGAGATTACCCAGAGTTCCTGCACTTAAGTCGTCAACTACTCTAACTTCATGCCCCCTTTTCATCAATTCGTCAACTAAATGAGAACCTATGAATCCCGCCCCTCCCGTGACAAGGATTTTCATTTTTCTTCACCCATTAAATGTGTCAAAACTTCTTTTATATACTTTTTGTGGTATCTTATAGCACCATCTAAGAGAATACCACAAGGTTAAACTACTATTGATAAAAGACATAACATGTATTTGTCTAAACGCTGTTAAATAAATCATCAAATTAACATATTTCTGTCAATAATTTCAGAAAATGCATAGATATTTGTCAAAATGACAAATGTTCAGGCAAAAACCTTATATTGTATAAATTGTTCAAAGAAAAAGCGTTTATTATGAACATTCAAACAAAAAATGGTGATAAAAATGAACGAAGTAGAAACCATTCCAAAAATGGAAAGACGGAAAATAAAGTTCCTCCAGCTAATCTTTGTTGATATCAATGGGATTCCAAAGGGTATGGAAATTCCAATAGAGAGATATGAAGAAGCTGTGAGTGAGGGTATTTCCTTTGATGGTTCTTCAATAACTGGATTTCAGGGTATAGAAGACAGCGACCTAATCTTTAAGGTTGATCCTTCAACCTACGCAGAAATACCATGGGAAGGTGTAGCAAGAGTCTATGGGTTCATATACAAGGATGATAAACCGTACCATGCTGATCCAAGAGGAATTTTAAAGAGTGTGAGTGATGAACTTGCGAAAGAAGGACTAAAAGTCTATATCGGGCCAGAACCAGAATTTTACCTCTTCAGAAAAAATGGAACTTGGGAGCTTCAATTACCAGATGTTGGGGGATATTTTGATATCATAAACCTTGACAAGGCCAAAGATGTAAAGAGAGAAATTGCACTCTACATGCCTTACTTTGGTCTAATCCCGGAAGTGTTGCACCATGAGGTGGGGGCTGGACAGCACGAAATAAGCTTTAGGTTCTCAGATGCCTTAGGAACGGCAGACAACATCATAAGCTTCAAATATGTTGTCAAGGCAGTTGCAGAGAGTCATGGATTATATGCAACATTCATGCCAAAGCCAATTTATGGAATGCCGGGTAATGGAATGCATCTTCACATAAGTCTGTGGAAAGGAGAAGAGAATTTATTCGTCGGGGAAGATGGACTCAGTGAAACGGCATTATACTTCATTGGCGGAATATTAAAGCATGCCAAGGCACTGACAGCTTTGACTAACCCAACTGTAAATAGTTACAAACGTTTAGTCCCAGAATATGAAGCTCCTGTTTATGTAAGCTGGGGTTACAGAAACAGAAGTGCACTGATAAGAGTTCCAGCATACAAAGGAAAGGGGGCAAGGATTGAATACCGCTGTCCAGATCCAAGTGCAAATCCCTATCTGGCATTTGCCGCAATAATCAAGGCAGGATTGGATGGAATAAAGCACAAGATTGAACCTTTTGCATATGTCGAAGAAAACGTCTATGAGATGGACAGAGAAAAGAGAATTGAAACAGGTATTGAGACCCTGCCATCAAGCCTTAGAGAAGCTCTTGACGAGCTTGAAAAAGACAAAGTTATCAAAGAGTCTCTTGGAAAAGCATACAAGAACTTTAAGGAATACAAAGAAAAAGAGTGGGAGACATATCTTGAATATCTTAAAAAGAGGGATATCCCATCAGAAACCAAGAAGGTTACAGAGTGGGAACTCGAGAGGTACTTTTACATTTAGCCCTTTCTTTCAATTATTTCATCCATGTGAATCAATATTGAACCTCCAATTATTAAAACTGCCCCTAATAGCTGTTTTAATGTTAAGACCTCATTAAACACCAGATACGCCAAAATTAGGGCTACAACTGGTTCTATCGTTGCTATTATCGAAGCTTTGCTTACCTCAACTTCTCTAAGGGCAGTGTTGTACAATATATACGCCAGAAATGTTGGAAAAAACGCAAGTGCAAAAATATATGGAATAGCATCTAATGGAATTTTAAAATTAGAGAAGGGGACTAAGAACAGAGTGCCAAATCCAAGAGTGTATAGTAATGCCTCTTCAGGCCTTTCGTTTCTAACTGCTATTTTACCCAAAACACCATATAATGCATATGTGAACCCAGATAAAAGACCCAAGACCACTGCAAGAATACTCATCTTCTCATTATTGGGATTTACAACCAGTAATACTCCAATAACTGCCATTGTCAGAGCCATTAATTTCGTTGGGGTTATCTTTTCCTTAAAAATGAGATATCCAAGTATAGTGGAATGTATTGGAGCAGTGTAGAGAAGCAGAACTGCCAGTGACACTGAGGATATTCTTACAGTATAGAAATACAGCACATAGAACAAAAAAATGCTGAAAAACCCATAGAATGCGTAAAATGACAAACGTTCTCTTTTAATTTTTAAACCTTTTGAGAGGTTATAGATTAGAAGGAGGAAAAATGCAATCACAACTCGATAGAATACCACGGTGAAAGTATCCAAATTAAATTGATACAAAAGTTTAGCAAAGATGCCTAAAGTGCCCCACATACTGGCGGCTGAAAAAACTAAGAAATATCCCTTTTTCAAGTTCCCACCTCAAATCTCTGGTCCTGTTGGTAGTCTCCTCTTGTGTTCGCTCTTTTTTATTAGGTTTTCCACGTGTTCGACTTTTTCAAGTGGAATATTTAACTCCTCGGCAATTTTCTCCTTAGGCATCTTCAAGTCAATTAATCTGTAAAGGATTTCATCTAAGAGTTTGTAACTTATGCCGAGTTCACCCTCATCCGTCTGCCCAATCCAAAGGCCAGCAGTTGGTTTTTTCTTAATAATCTTCTCCGGAACGCCTAATCTCTTAGCAATCTCCCAGACTTCAGTCTTATACAAGTTTATCAAGGGAGCATAATCGCTCGCCCCATCGCCCCACTTAGTGTAATACCCCACTAAAAGTTCGCTTTTGTTGCTTGTACCCAGGACGAGGAGATTGTACTGGTTTGCATGAGCGTAAAGTAAAATCATTCTTGTTCTAACCATCACATTACCCTTGGTAGTCTTGTTCGGTTCAAAGTCGAGAGTTTTTTCAAAAGCATCAACAATTGGCTTGATGTTGATGATTTTATAGTTAATTCCAAGAGTCTCACAAACTAATTTTGCATCTTCCACATCCTGATTCTCATAATAGGGCATTATTAAGCCAAGGACTTTGTCTTTTCCCAAAGCTTTGACAGCTAAAAAAGCAGCAGTTGCACTATCAACACCACCACTTATTCCTATGACAACACCTTTGCCACCTGCCTCTTCAACTTTCCTTTTAATAAACGAAACAATTTTTTCAATTACTTTTTCATAATCTAACACTCTCATTGGAATCACCTTTTTCTGGCATCTTCCATAGCATCCTCCATGAATCTAATGTATCCATATATGCTTAAAGCACTTCCTACTATCATAAAAACAAATGCTAAAAGTGATAAGAGGGAGTATGGATAATCAACACCATAAGCCCTATATGAATAGCTCACATTGCCTCTCTCAACGCTTATCTCAGGTTGAGAAATTGGATTCAGACGAATTGATTCATTCTGAAGGGTGTAAGAATTTATTTTTCCCCTTTGGATGACAATAACACTTGCATTTTGAGAGGAAAGAATAAGAGTTCTATTTGTTATGAAATAACTACTCTCAAAATCCTTATCTCCAATAACATACTGTCCAACACTTAAGATCCCCTGAGAATAATATGATCTCTCCACACTGTACATTGAAATCAGGGATAAAACAAGAGCAAGTGCCAGAAATATCAGTCCACCTTTTATCAGCGGATAATTAATGGCTTTCCTAAATGTGTGCATGATATCACGTCCAAAGAGAAGTAAAGAAAGGAAAGATTCAGATCTTACCAGCCAAATGACATTCAACCCAATGGTTATGTTCGTATTCAACAAGCTGCGGATGCTTGATATCACAGAGCCCTTTCTCCATGTAAACACATCTTGGGTGGAATCTACATCCTGGTGGAATATTGACGGCACTTGGAACTTCACCCTTAATTGGCAATTCTTTGATGATGTTTCTTCTCTCCGGAATTGGTTCAGGAACCGCTGCCAAGAGTGCTCTGGTGTATGGATGTATTGGGTTGTCAATAACTACTTTAGCCGGTCCCATCTCGACTATCCTTCCCAAGTACATGACAGCTATCCAGTCTGCGAAGTATCTTGCCGTTGAAAGGTCGTGAGTAATGTAGAGATATGTAACACCCATCTTCTCCTTAAGCTCCTTCATTAACTCAAGGACTTCTGCTCTAATTGAAACGTCAAGCATAGAAACAGGTTCATCTGCAACTATGAATGTCGGATTCAAAATAAGAGCTCTTGCAATGGCAACTCTCTGTCTCTGACCACCTGAAAGCATGTGTGGATGTCTTCCCACGTAATCCTCTGGAGGAACTATCTTGACCATTTCCAATGCCTTGTGAATGAGCTCCTCTCTTTCAGCCCTTGTTTCCCCAATTCCATGAATTAAGAGAGGCTCTTCAAGGACATCATATATTCTGAATCTGGGGTTCATTGATGAGAAAGGATCCTGAAATATCATCTGAACTTTTCTTCTATATGCCTTGATCTCTTCCTGAGTCTTTAATTCAGTGACATCCCTTCCCTCCAAGTAGATTCTACCATCCGTAGGTTCAAGGAGTTTCATGACAAGTTTTCCTGTTGTTGTCTTACCACAGCCACTCTCACCGACCAGGGCGAATACTTCCTGCTTATAAACCTCAAAACTAACCCCATCAACAGCTCTGACAAATCTTGGAGGTTCCCCTCTAAGTGCCCCAAGCAACCCTCTCTTGATTGGGAAGTACTTCTTAAGATTCTCAACCTTTAAAATTGGTTCAGCCATTTTCCATCCCTCACAACAACCAGCATGCTGCATAGTGATCTTTATCAATCTCTTTCAGTTCAGGCTCTTGCTCTTTACATACTTGCATTGCATATGGACATCTTGGGTGGAATCTACATCCACTTGGCGGGTTAATAAGGTTCGGTGGCTGTCCTGGAATGAATTCGAGCTTATCGACATCTTCATGTAATCTTGGGATTGCTGCAAGTAACTTTTGAGTATATGGGTGAGCTGGCTCATAGTAAATCTTCTGGCTGTCACCAATCTCAATTATCTTTCCAGCATACATTATTGCCACTCTGTCGCTGATCTCTGCAAGAATGCTCAAGTCGTGAGTAATGAATATCATTGAAAGTCCAAGCTCTTTCTTAAGCTTCTTCATTAAGTTAATGATCTGTGCCTGAACAACAACATCAAGAGCTGTCGTTGGCTCATCAGCAATGACGACTTCCGGCTCAAGGATTAACGCTGTTGCAATGATAACTCTCTGCTTCATACCACCACTTAATTCGTGTGGATACCTGTAAACGATTTCTGGGGAAAGACCAACCAGCTCAAGATATCTCATTGCCCTGTCAAGAGCTTCTTCTTTCTCCATGCCTTTGTGATAGATAAGTGGTTCAATCATCTGATAGCCAATTGTGTAAACTGGATTTAAAGCATTCATTGCACCCTGGAATATCATTGAGATCTTCTGCCATCTGATTTCCCTTCTCAAAACATTCTCCGGAAGTCCAACTATTTCTCTGCCGTCTATTTTAACACTACCACCAACTATCTTTCCTGGAGGAGTTGGCATTCCCATCAAAGTAAAACCAAGAGAGGACTTGCCACATCCGCTCTCTCCAGCAAGTCCCATAACCTCTCCCTTTTTAAGTTCAAAGCTGACGTTGTCTACAGCCCTGACGACACCTCTTGATGTAAAGTAATACATTTTGAGATCTTTAACTTCAAGGACAGTTTTAGCCATCTTTCACACCTCACAACCTCTTGAGTCTTGGGTTTAACACCCTATCCAATGCCACACCTATGAGCACGAATGTCAGTGCAACCAATGAGATTGCCAGCCCTGGTGGAATAACCCACCACCAGTATCCGTTGATTGTTGCGCTGTTTGTCTGTGCATCATGGAGTATTTGTCCCCAAGTGACAGCTGTTGGATCACCAAGTCCAAGGAAGCTGAGAGATGCCTCAGTAAGAACTGCACTGGGAACGTTCAGAGCCATGACAGCAAATGCATAGGGCATTATCTGAGGCATAATGTGTTTAAAGATAATTCTTCCTGTTCCAGCCCCTAACGCCCTTGCCGCCTCAACATATGTTTGCTCTTTAATCTGGAGTGCCATGCTTCTTGCAACCTTAGCAATTCCCGTCCAACCGAACATTACCAGCAGGAAGATTATTGTCCACAGCGTAACGTGTCCCTTGAATGCTGCACCCAGGAGGATAAGGATTGGCAGTGTTGGTATTGAAGCAACAAACTCATTAACTCTCTGCATAAATTCATCCTTCCAGCCACCAAGATATGCACTTGTAACACCATAAGCAATTCCAATTAAAACGCTCAGCACTGCAACTGCAACTCCAACGACAAGTGAAACTCTTGTTCCCCAGACAAGTCCTGCCCACAAATCCCTTCCTTTGTAATCCGTTCCCATGAATCCGTAGGTTCTTCCGGTAAGGATAATCTGAACTGGTTTCAGATCAATTTTGTCACCCTTGGTGAAAGTGAAGATTTCCACAACAAATTTATAGTCTCCATGAAGTGGCTGGGGATTTATTAGTATACCTGGTTCAGCTTTTGCAAAGATGACCTCCATGACATCCATTGTACTCTTTATTGTCTCAACTCTACCCTGAAGATTCTTTGGATCCTCAAATTGGGATGCCCAGTTAAACACATTATTTCTGACTGTACCCATTTTGGCAATCTGATAAATTGAACCTTCCACCAAATCAGCACTCAAGAGTTCAATCTTATTTCCATCTGGCCTATAAACGGTGATTACAATCTGAGCTGGGGTGTTAAGGTCAGCAAGTTGAGCTCCAATGTTCTTGATTATTAAATCTTTGGGCGGGAGGTCATATTTGTGGTTGTAATCAAACTCAAATGCATAGTATTTCACCCCACCACCCAAATCTTGTCCTTCAGCTGTGATTTTCAGGTTCTCATATGTCAAGACTTCATGAGCCGCAAGTTTTTTTGTCGTAAAGTAATTATACCACACCGGTGGGACATTGGTTGGATTTCCTTCCCAATATGTTGTCCATTTCTTTGGAATATCTGGTTCAGTAATGTAAGGTGCAGCTAATGCAGTAAATACTAAAAGGGCGAGCAGGAAAATTCCAAATAATCCACCTTTTTGTCTTTTAAATTCAAACCAGAAATCCTTAAGGCTCTCCTTCACGTCAATCCATCTCATTTACCTCACCTCATGTCTGCTGGGATGCACCAACTTTAACTCTCGGATCAAGGTAACCATAAGCTAAATCTGCAAGTATCATGCTTATCAGATATAGTGCAACTGTAACGAATGTAACACCCATGAGGAGTCTTGTCTCATTCTGCTGTAAAGCGGTCCAGTAAAGTCTTCCCATTCCTGGCCAGTTGAAAACACCCTCCGTAATGATTGCACCACCAAGAGAGCCGAGAAGGCTGAAGATTGTCATTGTGATGATTGGTGGAGCAGCTGCCCTCAGAGCGTGACCATAAATTACCTTTCTCTCCGGGACACCCTTAGCTCTTGCAGCCATAATAAAATCTTCCTGCATTGTACCGATCATAATGTTTCTTGTTGTCCATGCCCAGCCGCCAAAGAGAACGAACACGATTGTTCCAACCGGAAGTACCATATGATATAGGATGTCAGTATAATATGCAAATCCTTCCTTAGGTGGTGTAGATGTCATGCCACCACTTGGGAACCATCCCAGTTTGAATGAAAATATGAGGATTGCTATCATACCGAACCACCACATTGGAATACTGCTTGTTAGCATTGCAATGATAGAAACTGCCCTGTCTAATGCACTCCCTGCAACTTGTGCTGCTTTAACACCTAAGAGAAGACCTATTAGAATAACGATTATTTGGGCCGTTGTAAAGAGCAGAACTGTTCTTGGGATTGCTGCTGCAATAATCTTTTTCACGTTTGTCTCGCCAAATATTGGAGTCTTCGTGTTCCCAAATTTAAGTGTTAGAGTATCTTTTGTTCTTTCCAATACCCTAACCCAGAATGGTTTATCCAGACCATAAGCCTTGATAAGTCTGTTATATTCACTTTGATACCACTGCTGAAATCTTTCGGGATCGGCTGAAAGCTGCTTCATTAGCTCTGGATTTGCCCTCAGCTTCATATTTATCTGTTCCTGTATGCTTGATTTTAGATCTTCCTCTGCAACTTTTGTGAACAGAACTGAAACAAGTAGCGTTACCAATGCCAACACTAAAAGCGCATTTAAGAGTCTAATTGCCAAATAACGACCATATCCCAAACCTCACACCTCCCCGTTCAGACATGTTCATTCGAGATATTTCTCATTCATCAACATTTTCAATCTTGTAAAACTTTTATATATTTTTCTATAACAACAAGTGGAGTATGCGTATCTCACAGAATCTAAACAATAAATGCCTGAATACACCAATTATTTACATAGAAGCCATAAAGAAGAGCACTAAGTTACAAAAATAAATTAAAAGTTGAAAAGAAGGAAATTTTTCACTTCCTCCTTCTTAAGAGCAGTGGGATTAGCGCTAATCCAACGAGAGCCGCTGGACCACAGACTCCAGTCTTTGTTGTTGTAGTTGGTGATGGTGATGGACTTGGGCTTGGAGATGGACTTGGTGATGGGCTCGGACTGCTGGTTGTGGGTGATGTAACCTGCTTCTTGATTACAATCAATGCCTTCTTGTCTGTAAATGATGTAATGCCCTCCATGAGTCCACCCTTGACGTAAATGTCATATCTTCCTGCTTCCCATTTTGCAGTTTCTGAACCAGGAACGGTTATCTCAAAGACTCCTGCCTTAGCAAGTTTAGCTTCGCCACTGTAGACGACGTTACCATTCTTATCTCTTATCTCAATGTAGACGAATCCTTTGTCAGCTGGCTGTGTTCCCTCTGTTGGATACTCAACAACCATGTTTGCCCTGACTTCAATCTTCAGGTCATCGCCTGTAAAGACCCTTGTTGGAACATTAACACCAGCAAGCTCAAGTTTTGCAAGGATGAGCTTTTGCTTCCAGTAGTCTGGGCTAAATGGATAGGTTGGGTCTCTGAATGCTTTGAGTTCGACGAATATTTTGTCTGGGTCGTATTTTTCAATGTAGAATGGTCCGTTGCTGACTACGGCGTTGCCGTGCTCGTTAATCCACTTGATGAGTGCGTCATAACCTGGGGTTGGATTACTGACGTCACCAGCGATTGAAGCTGGAACTGCCTTCTTAGCCTTGAGTGCCTCAATAACCTTCTTCAAGTCTGCAACGTGGTCTGCAATGAGTAAGTCAAGCTGTGCAACTCCCTCTGCCTCTTCACTGAATGAGTACTTCTGGGATGCCCCATATTCTTGTCCCTTTGCAACAAGCTCACCCATTGCATAGAGGAGCTGCCACGGAAGTGTTGGCCAAACAGCATTATTCGCAGCAATCACATCATCAGCAATCGGATGAATATAATCCGTATAAACCGCGATTGTGTCCTCATCGACGAACTCGTAACCCTTAATCTGGTTGGCAATATCAACGAATGCGTTTGCGACCTTCTCATCGTAGTATGGATCATCGTCGCCATTCTTGTAAGCCCATTCGTAGTTGAATGCTATTGCGTACTTGAAGTCTGCCATTGTCATTGGTTGTCCATCATGCCAGTTGCCCAACTTACAGTCGTATGTGACCTTAGCCTTAGCCTCTTCACCAGCATGCGGTGAGACCCACTTCTTCACAGTTGCATTCCAGATGACTGCAGTATCAGGAACCTTAATTGGTCCTCTCTCAACCTTGAAGTCACACCTGACTGGGATGTATGTTCCCGTTGAGAGGTCTGTGAAGACTGGGTAATCTCTAACGATTCTCCAGATTGCTGAAGAATAAACGTCGTCAATACCACCGATTGGGTTGAATGCGCTCATGAAGAGTGCACCAGTTGCTGAGTACTCAGCAACGTTAACAACCTTATCCGGAGTCTCAGCAGTAATCAAACCCCACCTCGTCCACAGACCGCTTGAAACGTCCCTTGCAATTGCCTTAACTCTGTCCTTGTTGACTGGGAAGTACTCCCATGTTTCTGCTGTAAACATTCTTATGTTGTCCATTATACCGAGTCCCATTGAAATCTTCTGGAGATCCCAGTACTGGTCAGCATTACCCTCTTCAAGCTTATACTCCTTACCATTGACCTCAACACTTGTAAGTACAAGAAGCTTTGTAACATCATCAATTGTCCAGTCATAAAGTTCCTTAAGCTTGTCTCCAACATAGTATTTGAGACCAAGCACCTCAACAGCCTTGTCGGGGCCTCCAATGTAGTCAATGAAGTCCTTGACTGTGAGAGTTGGCTTGTATTCCCATCCAACTGGGGCTGGAAGCCATCCATACCAGTCAGCATACCAGAAGGCTGTATAATCATCCGGCCACTTAATGTTAACTGTTGAAACCCAACCAGCAGTGTAAAGATTCCACTCATAGTTCTTTGGATCACTTAAATAGACTGTTGACGAAGCCTTCCTCCTATCCCAGAGAAGTCTCTCAACCTTGAAGTGGAAGAACTTTTCAATTAAGTCGGCAACATAAAGACCCTCGTCTTTTCTTCTATCTTCAATTCTTATGATGAATTTGACTGTGACGGGTTCACCATCGAAGTACCACCACTCTTTGCCCTCTGCGTCCTTCTTGAGCTCAAGTTTGTGTCCCTCCTTTGCCAGATCATCAGCAGCTTTCTTCATGGCTTCTTCAACCATCTTCTGTGCCTTTGTAACATCTGCTGTAGCTGAAATACCAAGAGCCTTGTAAACTGGCTCAAAGTATGGGTTTGCACCTGTGCTTGGTCTTATTCCTCCAATCATTGGTGCACCTGAACCTTGGAGGATGTTCTGAACAATGTACTGTCTGCTGACAAGCCAGTTCATGGCAAACCTAACTTCCCTAATTGCAAATGGGTTGAAATATTTCTTCTCACCAACTGTGATTAAGTATGGGTTGTCATCGTCGTGAACTGGGTTCATTGTGATTTCCCAGTAACCGCTTGCGGTCTTAATAAGCTTCAAGTTGTCTAAGACATCCTTTGGTAAATCTTTGAACTTTGCCCCACTAACCGACCAGAGGAAAATATCCAAGTCCCCCTTCGCAACATCAGTAATACCAGTTTCCTCATTAGTCCTAATTGAGATATAAACAGTGTCAGGGGCTGGACCCTGCTCTGCTGCAGCTAATGGTCCTAAAAGCATGACAAAAACAAACAACAAAGCCAAAATTCCAGACCTCTTCATGGTTTAGTCCTCCCTCATTTTTCTAACACTATTGCATTCCTTAGAGTATAAAGGCATAAGATTATACATGCGATTCCTATTTAAGAGTTACGTTTTTGTAAAACTTTGGAGATACTCATTGAAATCTCACAAGGTTATTGGTAAAAATAAGCCCAAACCTTAGCTTATGCATTCAATGTGACACTAACATTCTATAAATCCAAAATTTATCCTTCAAATATCAAGAGTTTAATGTATTAACCTCAAAAAAGTTTGTAGAAAGCCGAGAAAATCGTTTGAAACCTTGTTTCATGTTGATTGTAGCGAAAAACTTAAAAACATTAGACATTTGACGTTCAAGCGGGCACGTTATGCATGGGTTGGTTCTGAAAGGCAAGTTCTTTATTGAAAATCAAGTTGTAAACGGATACATTGGAGTTGATAATGGTAAAATCACAAAATTTTCAAAAAGTCCTCTTAATGGAGAGGAAGTAATTGAAACAAAAACTCATGAAGTTATAATGCCTGGAATAATCGATGTTCACGTCCATTTAAGAGATTTCAGCCAAAAACATAAGGAAACTGTGAAAAGTGGAACTATGGCAGCCCTTCACGGAGGAATAACCACAGTGTTCGATATGCCAAATACAGATCCAGCAATTATGAGTAAGGAAATTTTTGAAAAAAGGGCAGAACTCTTCAAGAGAAAATCATATACAGATTACGCATTGGGCTTTTTGATTTCAGGAAACTGCAGTGAGATCAAAAATGTAAAAGCAGATTTTTATAAAATCTTCATGGGAGCCTCTACGGGAGGAATTTACTCGGAAAATTTTGAAGAGGATTATAAGTGTGCTAACAAAAGGGTTAGCGTCCACGCTGAGGATTATGAGCTAATCCAAAAATTCCCAGAGAGACCCAACATTGTAGAGGCCAAAGCAATTGAAAAAGCTCTAAATGTTAGCAAAAGATTAAGGAAACCTCTCCACATTTGTCACGTCTCTACAAAAGAAGGGTTAAAGAGAATTTTGGAGGAAGGTCTTCCATGGATAAGCTTTGAAGTTACTCCCCATCACTTATTTCTGACTAAAAGGGACTTTGAGGAAAATCCACTTTTAAAAGTGTATCCTCCATTAAGAAGCAAAGAAGATGTCAAATATCTTTGGCAGAACTTCGAAAAAATCCCAATTGTTGCAAGTGACCACGCTCCCCACACTTTGGATGAAAAAGAAGAAGGCGCAGCAGGATTGCCAGGATTAGAGACAGAATTGGCACTTCTCCTGACAGCGTACAACAAGGGTATGATTTCTCTTTGGGATATAATTGAAAAAACATCTCTAAACCCAGCTAAGATTTTTGGAATAAAGAACAAAGGTTTCGAAGTCGGGAAGGACGCTGATTTAATAGTTGTGAACCTAAAAGAGGAGTGGAAAGTTGAACCTGAAGAGTTTTATACAAAAGCAAAATGGAGCCCATTTGAAGAATGGAAGTTGAAAGGAAAGGTTAAGATGACTCTGCTTAGAGGAAAAGTTGTTATGGAAGACGATGAAATCGTAGGAAAGCCAAGGGGGGAGAGAATTGTTATTGAGAGTTGAACTGAGTGAAGTGTGGGAAGAAGCCAAGAACATTAAAGCCTTCCGCTTTAACAGAAAACTCGACTTTGTGCCGGGTCAGTTTATAATGGTCTGGCTCCCAGACTTTGGAGAAAAGCCGTTCAGCTTAGCTGATAAAGACCTAATCCTCGTGAAGAGAGTTGGGGCATTTACATCAAAAATGTTTGAGCTGAAAG
>Ga0190313_1000149_pt1 | contig 44562 bp, 35 predicted proteins | sample 4870071011_MG_FD_169989 | JGI IMG/M metagenome (GOLD analysis project Ga0190313, IMG submission 169989) | Hydrothermal vent sediment bacterial communities from Southern Trench, Guaymas Basin, Mexico - 4870-07-10-11_MG | ecosystem: Environmental > Aquatic > Marine > Hydrothermal vents > Sediment ... | reverse complement strand
AGCTATTGCTGTAAGTTTAGCCAATATATTAGGGTTGCCCGTTAGTTCAAGTCAGGCGATAGTTGGTGGTGTTGTGGGAGTTGGCTTAATAACAGGAGAGGGGATTGACAAATCAACTATAAAAGATATTATCTTTGGATGGGTTGCAACGCCAACGACAGCCATAATAATCGCATTGATAATATTTCACGTATTCAGATTTGCGGGAATGATTTAGCCTTTCTCATTGTACATTTACTGGCAAATATCTCACTTCCACCCCTAACTTTGTTAGACTCTTAATCATCCCAACTTGAATATAAGCCAGAATCTTCGTAAATTCCCCATATTCAACACTCATAACTTCTCCGATTGAGTTTATCAGAGCAACTACCTGGGAAACTTTATCCCTCTCTCTAACAATTATTTCAAAGGGTTTATATTTCGGTAGTGTAATAATTATCCTCTCAAGAGCATTACAAAGCTCTTCCAGCTGATTCAGCTTTGCTGATATGCTGACAACATCAAAAATAACAACTCCCCTTTTATCTGCAAGCTCTTTAATTGCCCTCTTTTTATCTTCAACATCAACCTTTGTCGTTAAGTCCTGTTTATTTAGAACCACGATTATCGGCTTGTCCAATGCTTTGAGCTCCCTCAAAATTTTAAGAGAAGCCAAAAACTTCCTCCTGATTTCATTCCATGCTTCACTCACATCCAAAACGAGAAGGACTATATCAGCTTTCGTTATCTCCTCAAGGGTTGAATGAAATGCCTCAACAATAAAAGGTGGCAGGTCGTCTATAAACCCCACTGTATCTGTCACCAGCACTCTCTTCTGATTAACCTTAAACCTTCTTGTTGTAGTGTCGAGGGTTGTGAACATCTGGTCTTTGGCTGGGATTTCCTCTCTCGCCAAAGCATTCAAAAGCGTGGATTTTCCAGCATTGGTATATCCAGCTAAGGCAATTAGGATAAACCCCACTTCTTCTCTTCGTTTCCTTTTAACTTCTCTGTCCTTTCTAACCCTCTCAAGTTCCCTCCTTATTTTGCCCATTCTGTAACGGATGTGCTTCAGATACTGGTGAATCTGATACTCACCCATACCCTTAAAACCCGGTTGCTCACCCATCTTTGCTCTCCTAATTGCCTCTCTAACGAGAGGTAGCTCATATCTCAAATTAGCAAGCTCAACTTGAAGCTTTGCCTCTTTAGAATGGGCTCTCTTTTCGAAAATTTCAAGAACAAGCTGCCACTTGTCTATGATACCAACTCTAAGCTCCTTTGCGATGTTAAAAGCCTGAGATGGTGTAAGTTGGTTTGCAAAAATTATCTTGTCTGGTTTAAGTTCTTCTATCAGTTTTTTGATCTCTTGAAGTTTTCCTGGACCGATATTGTACTTCGGATGCTCCTCCCTAACTTGCTCAACTATTGTAAGAACTTCATAACCCGCACTACGCAGAAGCTCTTCAAACTCTGCTTTATTCACCTTTCTTCTTGGTGAATGCCTGATGACTCCAATTACCTTCATCAAATCGAGCTAATATGTAGGGGTTTATATCCTTTTGGAAGAAAATATGATATTAAAAAGGGACATTTAAGTCTCTTGAAGCTTCAGAATAGCCTCCGCCAAATCCCCCTTAGTTTCTTCCAATGCTTTTTTGGCAGTTTCGTAATCAACACCAGTTTGCTCCATGACAAGCTTGATATCTTCTTCTGGAATATTCAACACTTCCCTGACTTCTTCCTTACCCACTATCTGATAGCTTTTCTCTCCCATCGCAACAATCGCTGTAACAATTGGTTCTCTGATCACAATTTCCTTATTTTCAAATCGTATCACGACTTCTTTAACCCCTTCAAGCTCTTCCATCTTTATACCAAGTTGCTTCATCATTCTCTTCATCTGCTTCGGACTCATGCCTTTCATTGGAAACATTCACACCACCTACAAAGGCTCGGGAATAGAGGTATTTATAGTTAGCGTGAAAAAGTTATTGAAAAAAGCGATGGCTTTTCTCATTTTGGAAAGTTTGAAGTCTCTTCATTTGATTTAATGATCTTGGCTCTGTATTCCTCATACTTCTTCCTTGCTTCTTCTGCCTTCTCCTTCTCACCAAGATACTCGTAAGCCTCAGCCACATGCTTCCACCACATTGGATCCTCTTCTGCCTCTTTCAAGCAGTATTCGAGGAATTTTTGATAAGCCTCTTTCGCAAGTTCTTCTTTTCCAAGCTTTCTTGCTATGTTCCCAACATCTTCCCAGAATACTCCCTCTTCTTGAGCTTCCTTCATATAATAGTCCAAAGCTCTCTGCCATGCTTCCTTAGCTTTTTCCTCGTTTCCGAGTTCCTCATAGAGCTTTGCCACATCCTCCCAGAACCAAGGCTCCTCCTCAGCATAGCGTTCCAAAGCCTTTGCAGCCCTCTCCATGTTTCCAGCTTTTTTCCAATACTCATGGGCTTCTTTAAGATAGTATGTGTCCTTTTCCTTCTCATAGAGTTGCTCATAAATTTCGGCGGCTTTCTCGTATTTCTCAGCTTTCTCATATGCCCATGCCGCACTTTCCATCCAGCCAAGCTTTTCATACATTTCAGCGGCCTTTAAGTAATTACCTTTTTTCTCGTACTTTCTGGCAGCTGCTTTATATTTGCCCATTTTTTCAAGCTTTTCTGCAGAGCGGAATCTGTCTGCCAAACCCAAGTCTGGTTCGCTGATATACCATATCCCAAAAGCCAATCCCAAGACGAACAGAACAATTATTCCCCCAACGATCTTAAGCTTCTGCCAAGTTATGCTCAAATAAGTTGCATAGGCACTGAGTGCTGTTGGCACCAGCAGATAAACCGCATACTTCCAGCTTTCTGCATAAAGAGTCAACACAAGGAAGAAGCCAAGCATCAGGGTTAAACCCAAAAATCCTAAACTGAGAACAATCCTAACGAGCATCCAAAAGCCCCATTTATAAACTATCCCCCCAGCTATCGCAATTATTAGTGCCAAAAATCCTATTATGTAAAGCTTTAGCTTGTCCATCCTTTCACCCCCTCTATCTCAAGTAAAATCTTCTTGTACTCCTTTTTTGGTGTATAACTACCTAATCCTGATTTTAAAACAACCCTATGACATGGAACGATTATTGGATATGGATTTCTCTTCATTGCATTCCCTATAGCTCTTGGAGATGTTGACAGCATTCTGGCAAGTTCTCCATAGGTTATAACGGTTCCTCTTTTAACTTTTTTTGTTAAGACTTCATAAACCTTCCTTTCAAAATGAGTGATACCTCTAAGGCTCAGAAATCTCAGGGCATCTTGGTTTTCAGTATCACCAACCAACACATTATAAACAATCTTTGGGTAATCCGTTTTTTCTTCAGCTAAATCTACTGAAACCTTTCTACGTTCAAGAAGAGTTTTTAATGAGTTTATTCTCTCCATAAGGTATTCATATCCATCAAAAGAAAAAGTTATTCCATTAATTTTCTCCTCAAACACTACAGCGATCCAAATTTCCCTTCCAAAGATTTCAAATTTTTCAATGCTTATCATTTCCACACCTCTTAATTTTTTCAATTGCCAGCCTTAAAGGACCATATAAAGAGTAGATCTCCCTTGCATATATGAACGATCTCCCAATGACACGGCGGAACATTATGGTAAAATATTTTCGCCTTATTGGGTCTTTCGGATAATTTAGAGTTTCCAAAAGTTCACTCCAGTATTTAACTAAAATGTCCTTCTCTTCTTTGGTAGCTTTTCTTAAATGCCTGTTTTCTTCTGCGGGAGTTTCTGTTTTTAACCTTCTGCTTGTAAATCTCATAGAGAACAACAGCAACAGCATGGCTTAGGTTCATTATCGGATATTCCTCGCTTGTTGGTATAGTTACTGTGAAGTCCATTTTTTCAAGTTCTTCATTGCTTAATCCTTTGCTCTCTCTGCCAAAGAAAATCCCAATCTTGCCACTATAAAGAAAAGCTCTCTTTGCGAATTCTTCAGGGTTTATGGGGGTTCTCTCGGGAAGATAAACTTTGCCGCTTATCCCTGTTGTTCCTACAGCTACATCAACCATTTTCAGTACCTCGTCTATGGTCTTGACTATTTTCGCATTTTCCAAGACATCTTTAGCATGCATAGCAAACTTGTACGCCTCACCAGTAAGTTCTGGTGGATTAACTAATATGAGCTCTCTAACTCCAAAATTCTTCATAGTTCTTGCAACAAAACCAATGTTCATCTGATACTCTGGCTCCACCAAAATTACCACGACTTTCATTTTTATCGGAAAGGATTTAAGGTATGGGATTAAAAATGCTTGCGGTGAGAGAATGAAAAGAGGGATTGCAGTATTCATTTACCTTCCAGCTTTTGTAATCTCACTTTACATGCTGCTTGGTATTGGGATGGTAATTCTAACAAATGAGGCAATAGTTTTGGGAAAAACTGTAGAAGGAAATACCTTGCTCATGATGGAGGCACCAATTATTGCCTTAGTTCTCCTATCTCTATCATACCTAAGGGGGAAAGCGAGATTTTTTGCTGGCATCTCTCTATTTTCAGCATTTGCCTTAATGATAGTTCAAAGGGCAGATATTATCATCCCCACGCTTTTACTTGCCGGGCTCGTGCTTTCTTTATTTGCACTCATGATTGGTTTTCCAAAAGACAAGCAGCAAGTTAGCTTGAATGAGAGGATAATAAATGCTGTCATAGGAGTAGCATCCATATTTGCACTGGTAGAAGCATGGAATTTTGTCTGGCCTGGTGAGGTAAAGCCGTTAATATTTCTGCTCGGGGCAATTGGTGCTTTACTGATGTTTTTCAAGAACAGGGTAATATCAAGCGGTGGAATTCCTCTCTTAGTAACTTTTTACTGTTCAGCCGCATACGCTCTATATGCGCTCAACTCCAATCCACGAATAAGCTGGCAAACTTTTTGGGCAGCCTCAGTTGTTCTGATTGCATATTCCCTAATTCCCTTAAGAAAGCTTTTGAGGTGAGAAAATGGAAATTTGCGTACTTGGAGCTGGTTCAATTGGTTCTCTTTTTGGTGCTCTATTAGCAAGAGCTGGAAATGATGTAACACTCATAGGACGAGAGGAACACGTGAGAGCAATAAATGAGAAAGGACTAAAAATCGTTGGTGTTGAAGAGTTCACGGTTCATCCAAAAGCTGTAACTTATGCTCCTGAATATGAACCAGATTTGATAATATTGGCAACAAAATCATATTCAACAGCCTATGCTTTGAGCTGTGCCAAGCACTGCATTGGAAAGAAAACATGGATTTTGAGCATACAAAATGGGCTTGGCAATGAAGACTTGGCATTAAAATATACAAAAAACGTTCTTGGGGGGATAACGACAAACGGGGCAATGCTTGAGAAGTGGGGAGTTGTTAGATGGACAGGTAAAGGAATAACAAAAGTTGGAGTTTATCCTAAGGGAAAGAAGGAATTTGCTGAAAAAGTGGTCAAAGTGTTTAACGATGCTGGTATTGATACTCAAGTAAGCGAGAACATAATAGGATGGAAATGGGCTAAGACAGTGGTAAATTCTGCCATTAATCCTGTTGGAGCTCTGCTTGAAGTTAAAAACGGATTTTTGCTTGAGAATGAACACTTATTGACTGTTCTAATGGAAATTGTAAAAGAGGGCTGTAGGGTTGCGATGCAGTGGGGAGTTGAGTTTGAAGAGCATCCCCTCGAAATCCTCATAGATACTCTTGAGAGAACCCGCGAGAACTACAATTCAATGCTCCAAGATTTAAAGAGAGGCAAAAGAACAGAAATTGACTATATAAACGGCAAAATAGTTGAATATGCAGAAAACATTGGGCTTTCAGCTCCAATGAACAATCTGCTTTGGGGACTAATAAAGGCAAAGGAGTTATTAACGCAAAGTAAATAAAGCAACTTGCGGATATTAATGTGGGGGATAAAGAATGCCAATATTTGGAGGAAAGGAGAGCAATGTATTTGAGACAATAAACAGGCATTTGGAAATGGTAGGACTTACATTGGAAAAATTCAACGAGATGATAAGGATTTACCTTGATGGAGACTTCGAAAAAGCAGAGGATTTGATGAGAGAAGTAGAAAATTATGAAAGAAAGGCAGACACCCTCAGAAGGGAGATAGAAACCATGCTATATCAAGGAGCCTTTCTTCCTGCAAATAGAGGGGATTATGTTAGACTTTCTGAACTAATAGATAACACAGCTGATGCTGCTGAGAGTGCAGCTCATGTCCTAATTCTTGCAAAGCCAAAGGTTCCAAAGGAGCTTAAAGAGGAAATTATGCAACTTGTAGAGGCTTCATTAAAAACTTATGAATACGTAAGAAAGGCAGTTGAACTGCTGAATGAGGATGTTAATGAAGCGCTTGAGTATGCAAAGAAAACAGAAGAGCAGGAAGAAAATGCAGACAAGCTTGAATATGACATCCTTAAAAAAATGTTTGAAAGCGAAAAGATAACAACCTATGCGAAGTTGATATGGAATCAGGTTATAACTAAAATCGGAGATATTGCAGACAGGGCTGAAGACGCTTCAGACCAAGTTATGCTGATGGCAATAAAGAGGAGGGGTTGAGATGAAGGTTTTGGTTGCGGCTCCATTGCATCCAAAGGCTATTGAGCTTTTAAAGAGTGAAGGATTTGAGGTTGTCTACGAGGAATATCCCGAAGAGGATAGACTTATCGAGCTTGCAAAAGATGTTGATGCCATAATCGTTAGGAGCAAGCCAAAAGTTACAAGAAAGGTCATTGAGGCTGCAGAGAAGCTCAAGGTAATTGGAAGGGCTGGAGTTGGTTTGGACAATATTGACCTTGAAGCTGCCAAGGAAAAAGGAATTGAAGTTGTAAATTCACCAGCGGCATCCAGCAGAAGTGTTGCAGAACTAACTTGGGCTCTAATTCTGGCAGTTGCAAGAAAAGTTGCTTTTGCTGATAGAAAGATGAGGGAAGGGATTTGGGCAAAGAAGCAGTGTATGGGAATTGAACTTGAAGGTAAGACGATTGGAATTATAGGATTTGGAAGAATCGGCTACAACGTTGCAAAGATAGCAAAGGGCTTTGGAATGAGGATTCTTCTCTACGATGTCATCAAGAATTATGAGAGAGCCGAAGAGGTGGGAGGAAAGTTCGTTGAGCTTGAGGAGCTTTTAAGAGAAAGCGATGTCGTGACAATTCACGTTCCACTGTTAGACAGCACATACCACTTAATTGATGAGGAAAAGCTCAAACTGATGAAAAAGAGCGCGATTCTAATTAACCCAGCGAGAGGGCCAATAGTTGATACAGAAGCATTAGTTAAAGCTCTTAAAGAAGGCTGGATTTATGGAGCGGGATTGGATGTATTCGAGGAAGAACCACTTCCAAAGGACCATCCACTCACCAAACTTGATAATGTTGTCTTGACCCCGCACATAGGAGCAAGCACTTGGGAAGCTCAAGAAAGAGCCGGCGTTCAAGTTGTAGAGAAGGTCATAGATATCCTTAAGCAGGGGGAAGAGTGATATCCTCTAAATTTTTCTTAATATTTTCTTTTTATGCGAAATCTTTAAATAGACAGCCTTATCTCTCATCAATGGGTGTGGGCCGGTAGCTCAGCCTGGGAGAGCGCTGCCCTCGCAAGGCAGAGGCCGCGGGTTCAAATCCCGCCCGGTCCACCACACGTTTCTTAATAATTCCCCTAAGTATACCAAGACATAAAATTTGGCATTTTATCATCACAAACGTTAATAAACTTCGCAACGTAATAATACACGGTGATATTTGTGGAAGTTGAGTTGTTAAAAAAACTTGTTTCTATACCATCCCATTTTGGGGAAGAGAAAAGGATTTCTGAATTTATAGCATCATTTCTCGAACTATATGCAAAAGTTGAAACACAAGAGGTTGAAGGATTTGGGAGCAATGTAATCGCATATTTAAAAGGTGTAAAAAATACTGTTGTGATTAACGGTCATATGGATACTGTTGGATTAAGCAACGGGTGGACAAAAAACCCGTGGGGTCAAATTGAAGGGGACAAGTTTTATGGCCTTGGAAGCGCAGATATGAAAGGTGGCTTAGCAGCATTAATGAGTGCTTTCGTGGAAATCGCTGAACTCTCTCGACGTGAAAGACCCAATGTAATATTCACCGCAGTTGTTGATGAAGAGGGGTATTCCCGAGGTGCTTGGGAGTTAATTAAGAGCAAAAAGCTTGAAAAAGCTGATGTCGCTCTACTGGGTGAACCTACTAACGAAAAACTTATGCTTGGTGCAAGAGGGAGGTTTGTAATTCAGATTGAAGCTTTTGGCAAGAAAGCCCATGCCGCAAGGCCTGAAGAGGGTATTAATGCAATAGAAGAGCTTTCAAAATTACTTGCAAATTTAAACAAGGCAAGATTAAGAAAACATCGAAAATTAGGAAAAGGAAGTTTCTGCACACTTGAGATTAAAGGGGAAGCGGATGGACTTAGTGTTCCCGAGTATGCAAAAGCAATAGTTGATAGACATACAGTGGTCGGGGAAGACTGGGAATTTGTTAGGGAAACACTTGAAAAGCTTGCTCAAAGGCTTGAAATAAGAGCACAGCTGAAAATCGAAAAATTCAGGCGACCCACTCCAGAAATGCTCCCATACTATGTTAAGGAGAACATAAAGTTTGTAAAAACCTTTAAACAGATTTTCAAGCAAACTACTGGTGAGAATATTGAAATTAGTTATGGAAAAAGTGTTGGAGATTTCAACTACTTTGGCACTTACTTAGGAAAGCCGACGCTGGTTTTTGGCCCAATCGGGGGCAACTGGCATTCTGCTGATGAGTGGGTCAGTATAAGCTCAGTAAAGAGAGTTAAGGAAATATATGTGAGCTTTTTGAAAGCCTTGGTTTGATCCCCTTTTCTTTCAAGAAGTTTATAACTGTTAGTTAGGAGTTAAGTATGGGGGTTGGGTATTGAAGGAAAACATTATCAAAGCAGTTGTTGAAGCCATCCAGCTGGCTGTGACAAGTCTTCCCAAAGACGTTGTTAACGCAATAAGAGAAGCATATGAGAGAGAAGAAAGCAAAATTGCAAAATTTAACCTCGAAAACATTCTTAAATCGATTGAAATCAGCAAAACTGAGAAAATCCCAATCTGCCAAGATACTGGGACGATAACTTTTTTCGTTGAAGCAGGGATTAAAAATCCGTATCTTGGTGAAATTAGAGAAATTTTAGTGGAAGCGACGAGAAGAGCTACACGGGAAATTCCTCTAAGACCCAATGCTGTTGATATTCTCACAAATAAAAATTCCGGAGATAACACCGGTAGATTTGTCCCAATACTCCACTGGGAGCTGGTTGATGGGAGTAGGATTAGAATCGCAGTTCTGCCTAAGGGTGGCGGGAGTGAAAACTGCTCGGCTTTGGCAATGCTGAATCCAAGTGAAGGCTTTGAAGGCGTTAAACGTTTTGTTTTGGAGAGAGTTAGAGAATGTGGAGGTAAACCCTGTCCACCAATAATCCTTGGTATAGGAATCGGAGGAAGTGCAGATTTAGCTTTAAAGCTTGCTAAAAAAGCCCTTTTTAGACCTCTTGGAGTGAGACACGATAACAAAAGGATTTCCCAGCTCGAGGAAGAAATTCTCGAAGAGGTTAATTCACTTGGAATTGGGCCAATGGGCATGGAAGGCAAAACAACCGCTTTAGATGTCAAGATAGAATACGCTCACAGGCATCCGGCTTCCCTACCAGTTGGATTAATAATTCAGTGCTGGGCTCACAGAAAAGCATTCATTGAGGTTGATAAAAAAGGAAAAGCTAAGGTTTGGCAGTGATTTTTGAGATATCAAATACCTTCCCAAGTTCCTCCAAAACAGCATCATAAAGCCAGCTGTACTCTTTCAATTTCTCCTTTCCAATTTCAAAATACTCTTTTCCATCTTCTCCGTTAAGCTCCTTAACTGCTCCTAAAAAGATGTATCCAGCCCAACCAAGAGGATAATTTGTGCTTTGGGCGATTCTTACCATTTCTTTAGCATCTTTCTCGGCTTTGTTTAAGTTTCCCAGACCAATATGAGATACACATCTATAGGAAAGAGTATCGGTTGCTCTACGGTAATTCCTGACCTTTAAAAAATACTCTACAGCTTTATCTGCATATTCAATAGTCGTTTTGTAATCATTCAGATGGAAATATGCCTTCATTAGCTCCATGTAAGCCAGGTGCTCCATAAATATCAGGTTGTAGGCTTTCGCAATATCTAATGCCTGAAGATAATACTTAACGGAATCATCAAATTTTTCCATCTCTCCGTATATATCACCAATATGAAGGAGAACAAGACTTTCAGCCTCTGGATACGATCCCATTTTCCTTAATATCTCGAGCTCCTTAAATGCACTTTCGAGGGCTTCTTTGGGCTTTTCCAGATAGTAATAGAGCTTTGTTAGCTCAATATAATACCAGAACTCGATCTCTGGGTCATTGCTATTTTTTGCAATGCTCTCAAGCTCTTTCACATATTTTTCAGCTTCCTCGAAGTTGTTGAGCTCCATATAGACGTCCGCTAATATGCTGATGGTATCTGCCCTGTGAATACCCTCTAACTTATTCTTAACTTCAAGCCACAGCTTAAGTGCTTTCTTAAAGAAACCCTTATGGAAGTATATACGGCCAAGCTCTTTTTTCGCATAGGGATTTTCTTTAATCTGAAGGAGAATCTTCATGTAGGCATCTGGGAAATCCTGAATTACCCGTTTGAATCTCCTTATCCTCAGTTCAACGAGGAATTTGATTTTTTCTTCATCACCAAGCTTAATTGCATATCTAAATGCCGTCAAGAAATTTTTGGCAGTTCTCTTTTTCAACAGATAATCCAAATACCTTAGATAATATTCCCTCTCCTCAATTTCTCTCACTTCCTTTGCAAAGCCCTTGAGCAGGTCATGAAGAAAGTAAACCTCACCCCTCTTCTCGATTATCCCCTTGTTTAGCAAGGAGTACAGAACAACAAATGAGTTCTTCTTTCCATATAGTTCTTTAATTGCCTCGTATTCAAGGGGTTCGTCAAATAGGGAGATTACTTGAAGCATCAATTTTTCGTCATCACTTAAACGCTGATAAACCTCGCTGAATAGAAAATCAAAGAAATTGTCTGTGCGTATTTTCTGGTTTTCCTTATATGTCTCTGCAAAGAGAGTTAAAGCTAAAGGATGACCCTTTGTTAGATTGTAGATTTCAACAAACTCAGATGCATCAAGATAGATACCCTTTGCCCTTAGAAGGGTGTACGCATCCTTAAGACTGAGACCTTTTAGTTGGAAATACAAAATATTTTCATTAGCGCCAAGATGTAACCTTTCTCTGGATATTAGAACAAGCCTTCCTTTTCTTACCCTTAGGGCTAAAAATGAAAGCAGTTTAAGTATCTTCTCATCAGAGCACTTATGCACATCATCAACGACAATTTTGGCTTTTGTGTTTTCCACTCCCTCCAGTATCAGTTCAAATATATCTCTTTCCTCCTTACCTTCACTCCTTAGGTATTCCAAAAGCAGGGAATAATTAAGAGTATTTAAAAATAGCCCAATTTGCCAAACAAAATAATCAAAGCTATCAACTTCACTCATCTGATACCAGAAGGCGTCTCCAAAGACCTTTGCCGCCAAAGCAGTCTTTCCAATTCCAGCTATCCCATAAATCACTATCACAGGCTTTTTTGATAAGGATAATGTCTTTATTTCAGTTTCCCTCCCAAAGAATGCCTCTACTTTTGGTATCTTACTCTCAAGAAGGGGGACTTCATAACTTTTATCCTCGGAAGTCTTTATTACGACCTCTCCAGGCTCAAAGCTGATCTTAACTTCCCCAACTTTTAAAGAATAAACCCTGATATTCTTCTTTCTAACTCTCACCCATCTTCCTTTGACCAATCCTAATCTTTCAAGCATCCTTAAACGTCTTGAAATATCAGTTTCATCCCTTTGGAGAATTCTCGCGAGCTCTCTGGGGTTAAATGAACCAGACTTGAGAATGGACAAGATCTGGAGATTTACCTCATTAGAAAGCACTTTCATTAGCTTTGGGATATCCATAGTCCCACCTTCTTTAATTTAGTTATGTATCTCAATATTTTTATGTCCATCGCTGATAATAACTTAAAGGGTTGAATAAAGTTAAGAAGGAAAAGAAAATTAATCAATATACCTCTTAAGCAATTTAAGAGCCTCCTTCTCTGTTATATATGCCTTTCTCATGTATATGCTGTACATTATTGGATTAATCATTGAATCATACTTCTCGGCTTCATTGAAGTATATTTCAGCTTGTTCATGGAGAACTAATGCATTTTGCACTGCATCTGTGTTCGTAACATTGGAAAGTAGATTCTCAAATTCTTCCTTTAGCCGCAAGTAGTAAGCTTTCCACATAAGTCCGAGGCTTCTCCATATTGTCATCTCTACTTCTACTGTTTTTTCCTTATTCAGCTGTTCCAATCTCACCTCAATAATGGGATCATCGAAGATCACTATGTAGAGATAATTGCCAAATACTCCAAAATATCCGTATTCTTCCTTCTTTGTTGTCAGCTCATATTTTGTGCTGTTCTTCTCTATTACAACACTGACTGGTCTCATTCCACGCAGAGGAACCATGACCACAGCATAACCCCCTTCTGAAACATTAACTTCCATCGTGATTTTTCTAACATTGTAAACTTCTGCCCCTCTTGTCACCTCTTCACTTTCTTCAAGTGTTCTTTCCATTCTCGCATTGCTGTATATTGCCAACCATGGATTGTCAGATAACCTTCCATCAATAGTTATTTTTCTTTCTCTTGGAAGCGTAAACAATTGGGTTGTTCCTTCAAGCGTTATTGTTATGTCAACCGTGTCATTCTCAACCTCGACTTCGCTCTCAACCTCTCCCGGAATTACTGTAACCGTTGTGTTCCCGTTCTCAATTATTCTGATGCTTGTGTTGACTGCAAAGCTCAAATTAGCCGAGCCGATATTTCCGTAGATATCCGAAGCTGTGACTGTGAGTGTGTGGTTTCCATCTGAGGCTGTAACGTTAGCAATCCAGGCTCCATCAATGAGGGTCATGTTGTAGGAGATGCCATCAAGCTCTGCTTTAACCCACTTAATAGGTGATTCATCGTAAACTTCAGCCTTCACGAAGGTCACATTGTGATCATACGTTTTGCTCTCTGGATATATGATTACTATTACTGGAGGATTGTTATCTGGAACGTGAGTTGCGTTTGCATAGAAGTTCATAATTTCATGGATGAACATCGTGGTGACGTTGTGATCGATTATACCGACTATCGTTGAATTTCTCTCGTAGGTGGCATTGATCCAGCCAAGTTCGACTCCGGGGCTCAAGTTCTCGTCATAGCTTACCCTTACCCATTCTCCCACGTACGTTTCATTGACATGCTCAAACTCATCCATGAACGGCAGTGTAATGTTCGATAGCGTTGTATTAACCCATCTTGCAAACTCCTCCCTGAAGTCATCCCAGCTCGTTGAGTTGTAGAAACCAAAGGTCCTCTCAAAGGTGTACTCTTTAGTTCTGGACACTACAACGCTCGCATACACGACTATCTGCTTCATGAGGCTTGAAGTTGCATTATCATTGTCCCAAACCCTTAAGGTCACGTTGTAAACCCCACCCCTGTGGTAAACATGTGTTGGATTCGCTTCCTCACTCGTGATATTGTCTCCAAACTGCCATAGGAATCTAACGATCTCGCCATCCTCATCGTAACTCAAGCTCGTGAAGTTCACCACCAGATAGTTTGCATTCCAAGTGAAGTTCACCAGCGGTGGTTTGTTTATCCTGAATACAACCTTCTTCTCTGCGATGTTTCCTGCCTTGTCTGTAGCCACGACTTTGAACTCATGGCTTCCATAATCCATTTCAAGTGTCTCTCCGCTTGTTATCGGTGCTGAACTATCATCCAAGTAAGTTTCTACGGAATCTAATGAGATGTCACTAACTGTGAACTCAAACGTTATGTTCCTCGTGTTGTAAGTTCTGTTGAGCGGACTTAGGATTGAGATGTTTGGAGACGTCAAATCAACCAAAAGCCATACTGAAGCGTTTCCTCCATTTCCAGCTTCATCTAATGCTTTTATTGTAAGGGTCGTGTTACCCTCTGGAAGGGACACCGATCCAATCCAGAAGCTGGTTTCAGGAATTCTACACAATTCAACGCTTTCGTTTTCAAACTCTGCCCAAACCCTAACAATATTGCTCTCATCGCTCACCGTGACGTTTATGTCGAATTCTGTAATTCCGTAAATGCCACTTCTCGGTGAGTTAATGGTTATCAATGGGGGTGTAGTGTCAGGCTTTTTGACCTCAACTAAAAGGCTATAGACGTTGTTGCTCTCATTTCTTTCCTCTATCTCATCCTCTGGATCAACTATAAGCGTTATATTGTACCTTCCAATATCCAGGGGCAAGATAACGTTAAAGGTACCCAGCGTTTCATTCAATGTTTTCTCTAAGGTATTATTGACATAAACTGCAAGCTCAACACTTCCATTATAATAACCCCCAAGGTTCTCAATCGTTCCGGATATCGTGACATTTCCAGGTAGAGCTGTAAACTCCACATTAGTTATCTCAAAGTCCGGTACTGCTGGAAGAACTTCAATCTCCGTTCTGTATACGTTGTTAGATTCATCCTTGTCAAGCACCGGCGAATCGGCGAGGTACTCATATCTTATCTCAATATCATAGGTTCCGCTCTGGTTGGGTATCCATGTAAGCATTCCATAATCTGATTCCAAGGGATCAAGTCTTCCAACTTCAGCCGCATCCACCAACGTATTATTTACATAAAGCGTCAAAACTCCCGTCCATGTTTCGGCGTTCCCCTTGTTAGCCAATTCCACTAAGAACAGCATTGGAGCATTTTCGGTTCCCTTTTCATTGCTCCTTATGACATGCATTATTGCTCCGTCAGACATATAAACTTCACGGTTCAAGAGATTCAAATAGCTGAGCACTTCACTTAAGTTCGATCCAACCAAATACATGGCGGTGAGCTCATCCAGCGGTATTGGCAACTTACTCAGGTCAATTATGTACTCAAGCTGGATGCCCGTAACTATACCATAATAACCAGGGTTGTAAAGCGGGATCAAAACAGAGAACTCATTTTCGCTCATTGGGAATATTACTTCTGGGTCAATGGGGACCATGAACTCCCTGTTGATTGCTGGAACGCCTTCAAGGTCAAATACATCAATTCCGTTGAGGAGGAGGTGGAGATCATGAGGAGGAGCTTCTTCAAATTCGCTCACCTTAAGGTTAATGACTGCCCTCTGGATTGCCTTTCTAACTCTCTCCCTATCGAGGGTCTTTCTTAGTATGTATCCTACCATTGGATTGTCAAAGCTTGGCTTTGCAACACCGCTTATGTCCTTCTGGTTGAGGCACCACAAGCTCCCTGATGTTCTGCTGGTGGCCTTCGTCTGAATGTTGTACGTTACGGCTGCCCTGAACCATCCCCCTCCCTCTTTAACAACCCTCCGCCAGTTATCATAGTTACCGTAGAGAGTGGCACCTATAGAAGCTATGGGGATAAGTTTTGATCCTCTTTCTGCCACTTTTGACAGCCTTGCCAATCTACTGAGCCGGGGTTCATCCAGAAGAGTTCTTCGCATGTTCTTTGCTTCTCTTATTATCGTCCACTTAAGGTAGTTCCCAAATTCCTTGCTCTTCATCTTCATTATACTCTCAGCACCTCTAAATCCTGGATTCAGGATGACCTTTGTCTCAGAGGTAGTCTCAATTACTTTAACTGAGGGCAAGATGTCTTCAGAAAGTGCCAGTGCCGTTCTCATCCTCATGAGACTGTCAGGATTCTCCAGTATCAGCAGATCAATTCTTTTGAGGATTTCCTCCATGAGCTCAGTGTCACGCTTTCTCAGGGCACGGCGATACTCCTTTACATACTCAAACAGCTCATTGTAACCAGCAGCAGCGTCCTTAACAAGACCTTCTGCATACTCTTTTATACTTCCAGTAACCTTCTTAAACCCAACAACTCCCATTCCCCACATATCTTTCTTCAACGCTGCTGAAAGGAGATCTGAGGCAAGTCCAGCTGTTCCAACTGCATTTCCAAATCCAGGGATAACCTCCACCGCACACATCACAATTACTCCAGCTTTTGTGTTGGGAGTCAGAATGCCTTCCCTTGCCATAAGATAAAGGGTTTCTCCCCAGTCTTTGGCAGACATGTGTGTTACCTCATAGGCGAAACCCTTCGTCTCACCCCAGAGTTCGCCTCCTGCTTGCACTATGCTCCTCCATACTCCGCCAATGTTCAAAGGATCATCAAGTGACACCTCATATCTGCTGGCCTCTTTGGGAACTATCAAGCTTATGAGTGTAAGTGGGGCCGTTAGGGTGTAGTTCCTTCTGAGGTAGTAGATGGTATTGTTGTCGCTGTCGAACATCTTGAAGGTCAGTGTATCGGTTGTGTTCTCTGTGGTGTAGATCATTAGGGTTAAGTTAACATGGGTCTCATCATATGGGACAACATTGTAAATGAATATTTTCTTGTTCTCGTCGCTCACGGTTTCTTCATAGGTCATGGCTACTATGGAGCCATTGAAGTCTTGTCTAAAGGCGTAGATTGCCGTTCTGGGTAAGGAGGTGAAGTTTGTTGGCGCTGATAGGAACATGAATGGCTTTGAGGTTGCATAGACCATAGAGTTCTCCAGGTAGACCCTGCCCTCATACAGTCCAAACACCAGGTTCGTTACGTTGAATTCTATGTGATCTCCTTTAAATTCTCCCACGTATACCCAACTTGTTGCTGGGAATGAAAGCTTCCTTATCTTTAGCAGAGCCAGCGTTCTATTATTGTAAATCTGGCTCAGATTCGGGAGATAGGCTTTGATTATATATGGTGAATTTAAGAGTACAGTTCCATTATTACCTTCGGAATCGATCATTTCGATTTCTATCTCCTGAGGAAGTATAGTCTTTACCGGTGTCATGTTCACCTCGAAGCTTCTCCACTCGGTCGTTATATCATCGCTAAGTTTCGCCATGTACGAGTATCTCTCCCCTCCCTTTGCAATGATGTGGAATGTTGCCACACCAAGCATGTCTGTTGTGGCATAATCAACGACTTCATCGGTTGAGTTCCTCAGTACAAGCGTTACGTTCATTGAGGACAGCGGAACCCCATATGCCTTAACCCTAACGTAAACCGTGCCTACGAAGTAGGGAGTGCCATTGTAGAGATAGGATGGAACCAAACCGCTTGGATTCGTGGCTGGATTGTGGTCCGGATAGAAGAACTCCACTGTGATGTTTGGTGTAATCTTGAATACCTTCTTTCCTTCCGGAACTTCGAAACTTAATGTGAAATTGCTCTCCTGATTTGCGCCGGTTAGCCTTATCACCTCGGTATGTGAGGTGAAGTTCTCGCTCAAAACTGGAGTTATCTTAACGACGACTTTCTCCTCTTCCCTGAAGTTGAAGTGAAGCAGCTCAGGGTCAACGACGACTTTATCGCTGTGGTGCAGATAGAAGTCGGTTATGTTACCTCCATTGTTTATCAGCTCCACGGTCTTTGTTAGGGTGTAGGGGTTCTCATCTATTATGTTGTAGGTTATGTTGAAAACAACGGGCTCAAGCTCAACCCTAACTATTGCATAATCCTTGATCCCTCTCTCATCTTGGAGAGATACCAATAGGGCGTAGTTCCACTGCCTCGCATCCTGGAAGTGCATGCCCAAAGTTAGGGAGGTATTTGAATGAGCGCGGAAGAACCTTTCAGCTGTCCATGAAGAGCTGTAATCGGTTATGAATCCTACAGCTATGTCTGGATACGTGCTCTCTATGACGGCCTCTGCCCTGTAGTCCTCATCAAATGGATTCAGCACATTTAATGTACGGAACTGGTTGTAGTCTCTCTTAACTTTGAAGTAATACTCCGATTTCTCAAAGCCAAGTGATCTGAACGTGTAGAACTTCCTTATTTCACTCGTGTGATTTCCAAAGCGATTCCAGCTGACAATGTAGTACTCATACCATCTCTTATATTCAACGTCAAACAAGGCTGTGTGAACGTTTCCTTCGCCCATATCTACCTTTGTCCAGTTTTCATCTCCAACCTTTCTGTAGTAGAGGGTTCCGTTGGAGGGCAGCTCCGTTCTCCAGTAGAAGAGAACTCTATTGACTATGTCCTTATCCTTTGGAACCAAATCCTTCGGCTCGGCACCGCTGTGAACTTCAACAGACTTGGTAAACGTGAAGTGGTTGTATGGAGCACTGAGGCTCATCTCAAGGGTAATAAATTTACCAACCAAATCACTCCTGTTCTCTGGGATTAAGACTGTTCCCTCGATGTATTTTGAAGAGACTGGTGGCATGTAAAACTCTTCAAAGGTTACAAATTCAGATGCTATCGTCACATTTGCTCCAACATGACCGTAGTTCCTTATCGGAACAGTCAATACAGAGGGTCTCGTTATGACAACCTCTCTGTCAAGGCTAATATACCTACTGTCTACAACCAAAATCGGTATCCTTTTGATGGGGATCGTGAAGTGCACCTCGTTGTTGGTTAAATTCTTCTCGATGAAGTTGCTATTTATCATTAGGGTAATGTTTCCATCGTAGATTCCATAGGGTGACTCTCTACTTCTCTTGGCAGTAAATGAGAGTGTGTATTCCTCATTGGGCTCTAAAGCTGGAATTCTCGCATTGCTTAGGTAGGCATAGCTGTTGCCGAACTTCAGCCTTATGTATGATTCGAATGAAATACCATCCCCTATGTTCCTAACCGTAACGTTGAAGCTTATTGGCTCCCTTTCGGTTGCATTCTTGGGTGAATAGGTGTAGTTCACTATAACCAGATCGGGAGAGGGAACACTTATGTTAAGCTCTTTAATAAGCATGTTGTTCGTGAAGTTTGAGTCAAAGTTATTCATCCACTCCGGTGGGAAGGGAACTGGAAATGAACCCAGATATATTATGGGGAAGAGCTGGACACTTATGTGGTGAATCTTGGGGGCATCAACCCTAAATCTGAACGGCACCTTAGCTTCTTCACCCGACATCAGTTGTTGAATGCATTCTCTTGATGATGCATGAATGATCTTGCCCTCTCCTCCGAGTACAATCCTTGCACATATGAGTATCCTGTATGGGGAGGAGAAACCGTTTATACCAATGTTCTTTATTGTTACATTACCCTCATACCATCCATAGTGCTCTATCTCCGGAAGCTCAACGTCAACTACCTGAGCATCTATGGGCTCAACGGTTATGTTGGTCTCAAAGTAGTTGTTGCTCTCATTGCTTTCCTCAATCACGTTCCCCGGATCAACCCATGCTTTAATGGTTAAGTTGCCAGCGTAGAGATTGGTGTTGTCAAAGTCATATTCCCTCCATGAGTTTTCCTCGATTTGATAAATTGTACCCCCAGTGTCCTCCACAATCCACAGTTTTTCCCCATTCCTCCAAACCTCGTACCTTATTGGTACACCCCTAACAAAACCGCCATTGTTGGTTATGTTGAAGAGGTAGTAAAGTTTTGCTCCTATGTAGGTCTTTCCCAAAATCCTCAATCCCGTGATCCTTAAATCGGGGGCACTGAGGTAGCCGCTCAATGAGTCCCTGTTGTTGTCCTCGTTCTCTTCAGCTATCACGTTGTCGCTGTCAATTAAAGCAGAGATTTCATACTCTCCAGGATCGAGTGTTATCTCAACCGTTTTTTCATAAATATCATCTCTCTCAAGGTTCCATAGTGGATTGAAATATGAGTATGGAACCAAGATTTCTCTCGTTTTGTTTCCCTGCTTCACTGTGAGCTTTACTGCAACGTACCTTGCCGGAGCGTTGTGCGACACAAGTCTGAGGTCTATCTTATTCATCCCAACGCTTATCTCGTCCACTCCATTAAGTATTTGAATTTCCAAATCCGGAACTGGCGTTGATAGGGTTATGGTTCTTTTGTTATTGGCTAAGCTCTTCTCAGAAATTGAAGGAATTAACTTTACGGTGTAATTGTGCACTCCTGCATCGAGTCTAACTCCCGATAGGTGGATTATTTTGGAAACATTCTTGCCCAATGTGAGCGTATAGCTTGCGTTCTTAATAGGCGTGTCCTCTCTATAAATGAGAAAGTGAACAGTGTCACTAAAGAATCCACCCAAGTTCTTTACCGTAACGTGGAATGTCACCAAGTTTCCAGCAATCATGTCTCCTTCCACACTTACACTTTCCACGCTGAGGTCAGGCTCTTCAATGTAATAGGATGTCCTGACTTCATTGTTGTCCTCTCTGCTTTCTAAGACGGCATTGTATGCATCAACCTTTAGAGTTACGTTATGCCCTCCCCTCTCATCCACAGCCCATTGGAGGATTACCTCCTTAGTTTCATTCTTCTTGATAGAATTTATCGACACACTTGCCTTTGGATACGTCTCGTTGTCTACATAAGCCCCAACATAAAAGCTCTTATAATCATCGCCACCTATATTTGTTACGTTGAGCTTGAACGTTATGTATCTCCTTGATACATCCTCTTCAATCCATTCATAGCTTGAAATTGTTAAATCTGGAGCTTCAACGTAGTAAGTGCCGTTAACCTGATTGTTGTCCTCATTGATTTCGCTTATCTCATCGTAGGGATCTGCTGTTATGCTTATGTTCATCTTTCCAGCTTTGCTCACGTACCACCTGAATTCAACTTTTTTTGTTTCATTCGCCTCAATCCCGTAGATGTACTGATAAGTGGAGTAGTCGTTGATTTTGAGCCCAACTTCTATCGGCCTGTATATGCCCTCCCCAAGATTCGTAATGTTCGCTTTTATGACTGCATACCTTCCGTAGGCCAAGTCTTCGACAGTCAAGTTGTGAACGTAGAAGTCTGGAGTTCCTATTGAACCCAAATTGGCAACCAGTTCGTTGTTCGTTTCGTTGAGCTCGGGCAAATCATTATAGTAGTCAATGATTACCTTCAACGTCAAGTTGCCGGGCTTTGCATTGTACCACGTCCACCTGAACTCCTTGGTTTCGTTCGTGTCGAAGTACCAAGAATATGGGGATGGATACCCATTTCCATAAGCTATCACATCTGTTCCATTGTAGATTTCGAAGCGAACTGTGAAGTACCTATAAAAGCGTTGCCCCAGATTCTCAACAAATGCTGAAAATACAACCTTTTCTCCAGCCGTGAAGTTGTATGGCTCCCAAGTCACTCCAATGGGGACGAGTTCAGGCTTTCCAAAGGTGAGCGTTCCAAGTGTCACGTTGTTATTATTCTCATGACTTTCGACGATTTCATTCCTATAATCAGCACTCAAAATCAAGGTATGGTTTCCTGGATATGGATAGTAATAAACCGTGGCTTCCTTTGTCTCTCCGGGGGAAAGCTTGTAAATCCACGTACTCCACCATGAATCCTCTTCAACGTCGTAGAGCCCAACGTAAATATAATTCTCGTAGCTCGCCTCCAAGTTAGTGATGTTAACCTTAATCGGATAGCTCTTATAGAGATAAGCTGTTCCATTGATGACCTCCTGGGAAATCGAGTAATCCACTATCATAAAATCAGGCTTTCCAACATCGATTGCAAGTGAAACATTGTTGTTAGTTTCATTGCTCTCAACCCATCTATCATTGGCATCTACGGTGGCGTTGATTACATTGACCCCTCCGTTGAAGAAAATACTTACCTGTCGTGTAGTCTCATCACCGGGTTTCAACACAATTGGAGCAAGCTCATATTTAAATTCCCTGTAATCCCCGTTCTCATAATAGATTATGACTGAAAGGGGGAGATATCGGTAATACCACGAGCCATGAAGTACGCTTAGCGTTGCATTCCCTGTGTTCCTTACCGTGAAGTTCACGGTTTTTGATTCGCCAGCTGAGATGTTTTCGGGAACACTAATTTCAACAATTAAGTCAGGATATCCGGTCGTGTAGTTGAAAATATGACTGTTGTCAGAGTATGAGGTCTCGTTTATGTCTCCATATGGATTCACGGTTACGTTGAAAATAGCTCCGGGAGCTTGAATCTTGACAGTGGTTTCTCCTGAGGCTGTTTCATTGGTATCAAGGAATCCGTCAATATATATATTCTCTTGCCCATACTCCCCATATATTGCCTTAACTACAATGTATTTCTCAGAGGCGTTAAACGGTGCTCCCACGTTCTTTATCGTGACATTGATAGGGATCTCACCAACCGTGTTGTTTGGAAGTTCAACCTTTTCAATGACGAAATTAGGCATGGGAATATTGATTGGATAGGAGTAGATGTTGTTGGACTCATTAGCCTCAGGTATATCATTCCAATAATCTGCTACAAAAACCAAGCTGTAGTTACCACCGTTTAGAATGGGTTCAAGTAGCGTCCACCTTTCCTCACCTTTTTTAAGCCCCCCAGAGATATAGGTATAGTCATTGTAGAGTGCATTTCTTGTTCTAATGTAGAAGCCTGAGGTAAATGCTTCTCCCAGATTCTTGATAGTTACGTTAAACACTGCCCCACTCCCAGCAATACCATCGAATCTTACCAATGTAACGTTGGTGATTATTAGGTCCGGCCCTTGAACATAGACAACTCTCGAAAGCGCGTTATTTGAGTAGTTACTTTCAACGAGGCTATGGTATGAATTCACAACAACGCTTAAGTTTCTGTATCCCATTCCCCTCGGTCTCCATAAGAAACTCACCGTTGTATTTGGCGTGACGTACTTGTAAGCAACCCTATAATTTTCTTCATATAAATTAACTCTTACCTCCCCATCATAACAGCCACCAATGTTAAGGATTGTGGCATTTATCTCGTAAACATTACCTGCTGCTAAATTATCCGGCACACTTAGTGAGTCAACAGTAAAATCCGGGTAGGGTATGCTCATAACATAGGTTACATTGACATAATTGTCGCTCTCATTGCTCTCAAAAACTGAGTTGTATGGGTCAATTTCAATGTGAATCCAGCTTATGTTTCCTGGTGATACATCAAAGCTAACCTGGGCTTGCACCACTTCGCCTGTTGGAACAAGTACAGTTGTCCAAAATGATTCTGGAGTTTCATAACCTACAGTAAATCTCACGGATACATAACTCCAGCTCCCATCACCATCATTGGTTATGTTTGCCCTTATTACAGCTTGAGAACCCACACACTGAGGGATTTCAATTGAATAGTTCACAATCCTAAAGTTTGGTTGAGGTAGGGAGTAGTGACCAATGTAATAGTAGTTGTTGCTTGTATTCAAATCCCCTTGGGCATATACCCGCAGACGTAGGTCATATTCCCCTCCCTGAACTCTCCACAAAATGGTCTTTTGGGAAATCCCATTTATAAATTCGTCCCAACTAATGTATCCTCTCCAAATCGTTTGATTATTAAGCATTAAACCTATGAGTGCATCATCTGGATGGTGAGATGTCGTTTTAACTGTGACGTTTATAGTTGTGTACTCTCCAACCGTCATATTGCCAATTGTTACGTTTTCAATCCAGTAGTCCCCGGGCCATATTCCAATGTCTCTAACGTTATCATAACGGTAAGATTCATTTAGGATCTCTTCATCATCGGCAATTACCTTTACATAGACATCTTGGATGGGCAGGGTAATGTACACTTCCGTGCTTGCCCCGTTAGAGAGTCCGGAGATGGAGACCTTAAATATGGATGGAGATATATCAGGAAGCTGAACTTCAAAGCTCTTCCTTTCAGCCTTGGGTACTGCATTTTCCTCCATGGAAACTTTCGAGTAATATCCAGCGAAGAGATCGTAACTGTAGTCGGAATATCTGAGAAGGTTATAGCTCCACCTGATTGTCCCATTTCTGAAAATGACCACTTGAAAGTGCACCGGATATTGGGATGAGTCATAATCCTCATATGTAGAACCGAGCCACTCTACAACAACCTTATCCCCGAACTGTACAACTGCCAGGTAGCCATCCTCTGTCTCAAGATCATCGTCGAGGGCGAATATCACATCACTGTATTGGTATAACATATCCTCGTGAGTACCATACTCATCCCCAAGCTTAGGTTCCTCCCATTTGCCTAAAAGTTCTATATGGCCGTTTGTACTCACCGAGATATTAACTATTTCCCTGCCAAAATAGTTCAGAGTAAATGGTAGCTTGTACACAAAAAAGCCATCGTCTGCTTTTAGAACAGCATTTCCTCCTTCAATATAATCCCCCAAATGCACCTCACTTGCATTTTGCAACTCGGATGTTATGTTTATCCATTTGAATGGAATTTGAGCTGGTTGAGGCAGATTTTGAGGCAAAATAACCTTGAAAGTTACGTTAAATGCTTCTGAATCTTCTCCATAGTTCGTTATGTTAGCGTAAACCCTCATATGAGTATTGTTGACATACAAATAATAGACCTCTCCCACTGCTATATCCGGGACATCTGAACTATGTGCCTGAGAAGGGGAACGGACTTCTGTTTCATGTTTGCTGTTTTTACTATTAAGATTAATCCCCTTAGCTTCAGCAATAAAGAATGGGTATGAGAAAGTTGAGAAGAGGAGTAGGAGCATAACACCAAAAGCTATAACCCTTCTCATCTTCCTACCCCCTACATTTTTCCTTTTTCAAGGGCTTTTTGAATCTGCATCATGAAAAAAGCCTCTTCAGCTCTCAGCACCTTGATAACAGTCTTCTTATCTATCCCAGTACTTCTGCTTATGTACTCCACGAGCTCCTTCTTTATCTCCCTGATCATTGCCTTTCCCTCTTTAGAGGGATGTTGAGAACCATAAGACCTATCACTGCAACTCCCGCAAGGGCTAAGAAAATGGGATTCTTGCTGCTTTCCTTATATGAAAGCTCGTACTTAATGACCCCGTTTTCAAAGTGGATGTTCTTTGCATCCTCAGGCAGGACAACTGTGATTGTCTCGACCAATCTACCCTGTCCCCCAAGGAGGGGCTGAACTGACGTGAGAACAACCGTATTTCCTGTCTGTGTCGAAAGGGTTAAGTCGTTTTCCCCAAGCTTGAATTCCCAGTAGGAGCCCTTATTCACAGCAGCTCCAAGCATTACGTATGTGGCTTTAATCTGGTTATTGGAGTCATCCCATTCAATCTTCATATTCTTGTACTCCGTATCGCTCCTCTTGTTCTCAAATTCTCTCTTCAGCATGTACGTCGTTGGATAAGCCTGCTTCATCTGGAGGTAGAGGTTTGGGGTGAACTTCCACACTTCAGTAACATGGGCATTGCCAACCTCATCAATCGTGACCTTCATGGTACCGTCAATCTTGAACTCCACTATCTTTATCTCCTGAGCCACAGCCAAAGGAAGGAGCAGAAGGAAGAATAAAACCAGAACCTTCCTCATTTCCATCACCTCAACTTAAAGGTGCTCACAATGTATTCACCCAACTGGTTGTACTCACTATTACCAGCCGGGAAGTCGTAAACAACTGCAAACCCAATTCCATTTGCCGTGAAGTACCTTGCAACTGCTGAGTAGTCCCCATAGCCTGTGTCAATGGTATAGAGAACGGTGTAAACTGTTTGACCGGCTATGCTTGCCTGGGTTTCCTGCCTATCTTTTATCGTTGCCCCCATATTGGCTAAGCTCTGCTCAAAGGCATAAACCATATCCTGAACACTTGCGCCCGACGAGTAAATTACTAGAAACTCAAATTCTCCATCGGGGCTCAGCAAGTAGACGTAGCCTCCATAATCTTCGGGAGCATCCCAGTTAGCGGGATAGTCGAAGGAGAAGTAGTTCCCGAGATAGGTGTTCCATTGGGTTTGTGTGCCTCCACCAGTTGTTCCACCCGTTTCGCCTCCTGTTTCTCCCGTTCCTCCTGTACCTCCAGTACCCCCGGTTACACCACCGGTTGTGCCTCCACCAGTGGGCTGTAGTGTTATCCCCCACTTGCTCAGTATGTCAGCAGGAAGTTGAGGCAGTTCGGGAGGAACTATCCCTTCACTGTGCATTTCCGCAATGTTGATGATTATATGCGGTCCACTCATGGCTTCCTGCCAGGTCTTTTCTATGCCAACCTGCACAGCTTCCTGGAACGAAACGCCCGCATTTATCGCCGTTGCTTCAACGGGAATTATTGCTCCGCTGGGCAGCTCTATCAGGGGGAAGGCATGCCCCGGCATCAAAACGATATACGCTTTGAGACCCTGAGACATTGCCAGAGAAGCAAACCACAACGCTAAATCAACGCAGGTTCCGCTCTTATCCCTGATCACGTCACGTGGAAACATTATATGCTCGGAAAACTTGCCAGTCCAGTAGCCTTCACCTTCAGTTTTGTATGAGAAGCCGTTCATCACAGCCAGAGCCCACATGCTGCTGAGGCTTTTGATGGCTTCTTCATCACTTAAACTTGCTCCAGCTCCCCCTGCCAGTTTGTTGCCCATGTCAGCGAACTCCCTGACAACTGGGTCACTTGGGGTGACCCAAGCCGCTAAAAGCGGAGCGTTGCTGAAGGTGTCATAAAAGCTACCGGTGCTTTCCTCTGGACTGAGTGAAGAAAATACGAAGTCGTTAACTCCCAATATGTTCAAAGACTTTGTTACACTCTCCTCTTTAGTCTCTCCGCTCACTTCGTAGGTTATGGTTATCCTTATGTTCGAGGGAGTTGAGGCTGAAAGCTTGGTAACTTCACTTGATAGAATCGGATAGTAGAGATCAACTATCGTCCCATTGGGCACAAGAATTGGGTAGCTTTTCTCAGTCTCTGAAGCGTAGTTGTCAATTGAATACTTTATCTTTATGTTCTTTATTGCACCGTTTCCTGAGTTGTGAAGAACAACTTTTGCAACCCAAAAGCCAAGCTTTGGATTGCCGTAGACTTTGTATGCTCCAGACATTATCTGCTCTTTTGAATAGACTTTATACTCAAGCTTTCCTTCTCCTCCGCCTCCAAAGGCTCCGACGTAGCCCACTATAGATAGCACAAGCAGTATAACAAGAATCCCCGAACCAATAATTTTGGTGTTCATGCCATCACCTAAGGCTAAATTTACCTAAACTGATACTTACGAGCTGGGTTTGAGTAAATTGATCAAACCCAAAAAAGCTTTAAGGAAAGAGATTAACCTTACCATGGTGATATTATGGAGCTAAAAGTCCCCTTGAGCGAGAAAGATGTCCTAAAACTTAAAACTGGCGATATCGTTCATCTTTCTGGAATCATATACACGGCAAGGGATTTAGCCCACAGAAAGCTCCTTGAGCTTGCCAAACAAGATGAACTGCCCTTTAACTTAGAAGGCACCGTTATTTATCACTGCGGACCTGTTGTACGAAAAGACGAAAGGTTTGAAATAGTCTCAGCAGGCCCAACAACAAGTGCAAGAATGAATCGTTATCTTGATGAAATTCTGTCTTTAGGAGTTAAAGGGATCATTGGAAAGGGAGGAATGGATCATGAACCCTTTAAAAGACACAAAGCCGTTTACTTTGCCTTCACAGGCGGAGCTGGGTCTTTAGCAGCTAAGAGTATTAAAAAAGTGAGAGATGTTTACTGGCTCGATGAACTTGGCATTCCCGAGGCAGTTTGGGTGTTGGAGGTTGAAAGATTCCCGCTTTTGGTTGCTATTGACGCATATGGAAATTCGATTTACAAAAAGAGTTAAAAGCTAAACAATATTAATCATTACAGCCGATGATGGCAACAGGGTAGCTGCCGATTGATGACGAAGCCGTTCCAGTCTGAGGCTATTCACACGGCACCAAAAGCACAGGCAGCTTTGAATCCCTCATGACCCTTTCTGCCGTGCTTCCGAGGAGTAAATCTTTAATGATGCTTCTTCCCTTCTTGCCCATTACAATAAGCGTTGCACCTTTTGCTATTGAAAGGCCTATTATCCCCCGAGATGCAACACCAGCCGATACCTCCCTTTCGACTGGAAACTTCACGATCTTTGCATATCTCTCAAGGTTCTGCTTGGCCTTTGCTATATTTTCCTCAAGCTCCTCAGCTTTGCCATAATCAACAACGTGAAGAAGGATTCCTTCCTTAACAAGCCCCTCAAACTTCCTAACGGCCTCCATTATCCGTATTGAGCATGATGAGAAATCCAAAGCTACCAGCGGTTTGTCAAAAATTTTTTCGCAGTCATGTAGGCACTTTATTCTCTTCTCTTCTTCATCCCATTCGTATCTAATTAGAAGAACAGGCTTTTTAGTTGCCCTTACAAGGTTTGAAGCTGTGCTCCCTAAAAACATCTGGCGCAGGATGTTTTCCCCTTTTGAAGGGCTTATAATGAGATCAACATCCTTTTCCTTGGCAATTTCGGCTATTTCCAATGAAGGAATTCCAAGCTTCACAATTGGTTCAACCTCTATCCCCAGCTCTCTAAGCTCATCCGCCAGATTGTTCAGCTGTTCCTCATCAATTTTCATAAGCTCAAGGGCTTCAATATCGGTTGCAGTAATATCAACTATGTGTACGAGGTAGAGCTTTTTAGCTCCAAGCTCAAAGAACTTTGGGACACAATTTTTTAAAGCATGCAAGGACACTTCAGAAAAATCCGTTGGGAAAAGTATCTTCTCAAACATCAACTTCACCAATAATATTTATGCAGTTGAAGTATTTAGGTGTTGCCGAAGGGGATATAAACACTCACCCGTAGTATCCTTTGTAATGGAGCGGAGAGTTGTCTTAGAGACCGTCAATCTTGTTAAGAATTATTACATTGGGAGAAAGATAGTGGTTCCAGCTCTCAGGGGGGTTAGTCTGAAGATCTATGAAGGAGAGTTTGTTGCAATAATAGGGCCAAGTGGAAGCGGAAAAACTACACTTCTCAACATGCTCGGTTTGTTGGACAGACCCACAGGCGGAAAGGTGTATATTGATGGAATTAATGTCAGCAATCTTAACGATAATCAGCTTTCTGAAATCAGATTGAGGAAAATTGGCTTTGTTTTTCAATATTACAACTTGGTTCCCATTTTAACGGCATTAGAAAACGTTGAGCTACCGATGCTTTTGGCTGGAATGCCGAAGAAAAGGAGGATCAGAAGGGCAAAAGAGCTCCTCAAATCCGTTGGATTGGAAAAGTTCATGCATCACAAACCAAATGAAATGAGCGGAGGACAGCAACAGAGAGTTGCCATTGCAAGAGCTTTAGCCAATAACCCAAGCATAGTCTTGGCAGATGAACCAACTGGAAATCTTGACACCCAGACATCGAAAGAGATAATAGCCTTAATGAAGAGGATAAATCAAGAAAGAGGAACAACCTTCGTGATAGTGACTCACGATGTTGAGGTTGCAAAAGAAGCAGAAAGAATTCTTCAAATAAGAGACGGGAAGATTAGCGAGGTGAAAAAGTTATGAAAAAGCTTGCCATACTGCTAATCCTTATGCTAATCACTCCAAGCATGAGCAAAGCCCAGCCTAAAGAGGACGAATATCTGCTGACATTTTCTGGCTATTTAGGAATTGGGGATGTGCTAACTTTTGGAAACTACACTTTAACAGTTTTAGATGTACTCTCTAGTCCCAAAACTGGAGTTGCCAGCAGTGTTTTGTTTAAGCTTAGAGATAACACTGTATTTGAGGAAACCACGTTCTCTCTTAAAGAAGGAGAAGAGTATCAGTACAAAGACGTGAAGATTAAGCTTGTTGTTATAACCCTTGAAGACAATCCCAGAGCATTGATCAGGATTTACTCAAAAGCTGTTGATGTGTTTTATGGAGATGCCTACGAGAGGTCAATCTTTAGATACGGGCCTATAAAATTCATAATCCTCGAGATAAAAAATGAAACCTTTTTGGCAAGGTATGAGAAGAAGGGAAAAGTTGACTACCGTTATTTCGGAACAGGTTATTACTACTGGAATGAGCTTTCCATCTACGTGGAGAACATAACAAACAAGACAGTGAGGCTAAAGATTAAAGCACCAAAATATGCTCAGTATGCGATTATCAGGGGAGCGGAAATAGCTATTGAAAAAGTTGATTTCGGAGAGGTTGAGATAGGCTCGCCCTTTAAGCTGACTATAACGCTGAGAAACGTAGGAAACAAAAACGCCCGCTTCATAAGCGTCTATCTGTATTCCAGAGAGCAGATCCAAGAAGAACAAGTCCAAACCCTTCTTCCAACAATCACAATTCCACAATTTGAATCCTCCCTACCATTCGCTGCTTATAGGGAGAGTCCAATTAAATACCTTGAAGTTTTGGCTCCAGGAGATGAGAAGACCATTGTCTTTACATTAATTTCTTCAAAGAACCTCAAAGAGGATGTTTATCCGCTCTACATTAAGATTGAATATCAGGACGAAGATGGTGCAAAGAAAAGCAAGGAAGTTCAGGTGGGAATTCCAGTTGAGGATAAAATAAGACCAAAAGTAATTATTGAGGAATTTAAGATAATCCCGCCCATCGTTCAGCCTGATTCAAACTTCACAGTTAGAATAAAGCTCAGGAATATTGGAAATTCAATTGCCAAACATGTTAAAGTTAAAGTTACAAGTGAAAAGCCAGAAGAGGAAAAGCAGACAACCTATCCATACTTCCCTTCAGGTGAGGGAACGGTGCAGCAGGAAGTTGACATATTCCCAATACGCAAACAGAGTCTTCTTTACTTCTCTGAAGTTAATACAACAGCTGAAGGGGAGCTGTACTTTAAGATAAAGCAAGTCCAAAGAGGAATTTACCCGCTCTATGTCACAATTACCTATGAAGACGAAAACGGTGTGGTTTACAAAGAGGAGAGCATGTTTGGAGTTGAGGTGAGTGCCTATCCCCTTCTCGACCTTTATATAGGAAACATCTGGGAGAGCGGAGGGAAGTACAATTTTGAAGTTTATATTGTCAATGAGGGCAAGGATGTCGCAAGGGGAGTAACCCTCGATGTTACTTCAGAGCAGCTTGAGCTGTTCCCAATCGGGCAAAGATATGTGGGGAGTATTGCAGGATTGGATTATGACAGCGTGAACTTCCAGATTCTAAACAGGACAATTCCAAAGGGAGAATACGTTATCCATGCCAAAGTGTACTATAAAGATGAAAAAGGTCAGGAAAAAACCTTTGAGAAAGATTTGGTCATCAGAATTCCCGAAACCCTGAGCTATTCAGAGAGAAAGCCTTATGAGTACTACATTGGCGGAGGAATTCTTCTGCTGTTTATAATAATTCTCTTGTGGAGGAGAAAAAGTGTGGAGTGAGCTAATTAAAATTGCAGTCAGAAACCTGACAAGGAGGAAGCTCAGGACACTTTTCACAATGATGGGGATTATAATAGCCGTTGGCTCAGTTACTGCTTTAGTCTCTATAACCCAAGGTTCCAGAATAGCAATAGAGCAAGAGCTTGAAAGCGCAAGCAATGTTCTCATGATAATGCCCGGAGTTAGCGCTTCCATAGTCAGGGCAGCAACGAGCACGATGAGTGAAGACGTAGTAAGGAAGATAGAGAAAATTGAGCATGTTGAAGCTGTGAATCCAGCTTTGATAAAGTTCACAACAGTTAAGTACGATGGCTGGATTCTGGAGCTGACAATAATGGGTGTTGACCCAAAAAAAGCCCAGAAGTTCTTCGCATTAAGAGGGCTTCACTTAGAGAGAGGTGTATTCTTGAGGAAGAACGACAGATACAAGGCCATTCTCGGTTATCTATTAGCTCATGGGAAATTTGGAGCTTTTGAGGGAGAACATATAAACTGGGACATCACACCAGGACAGAGGATAATAATCTACGATGACCGGGGAAGTCCCCATGAATTCAAAGTCACTGGTAATCTTGAGGAAAGCGGACAGTCCTTCTTGGCAGGTTTTCTGGACATGATGGTAGTTGTCCCGCTGGATACGCTTCAAGAAATGTTCCACGAGGAAGGAAAGATAAGCATAGTGGATGTATGGGTTGATGATGTTGCATTCATTGATGAAGTTAAGAAGGAAATTGAGAAAGAGATTCCAGGGGTTACGGTCATCACAGCAAGGCAAAGTATTCAGACGGTCATTATTATCCAACAAATGATGCACAACCTTTTAATTGGAATTGGCAGCATTGCTCTCTTTGTGGGAGCTCTTGGAGTTATGAACACGCTTTTAACTTCAGTAATGGAGAGAACGAGGGAGATTGGGACTTATAGGGCGATTGGGGCAAAGAAGAGCTTTATTTTAAAGATGATCTTCATTGAGGGGATAATATTGACAAGCATCGGAGGAATTTTGGGCTTTTTCTTTGGAATCGGGGTTGCAAAAATGGTGGTGTTCATACTCAGACGGAGAGGTCAGATGTTACCTGATCCCGTGGTGGATATGAACGTTGTTGCAATGGCATTTATAATAACCCTCTTAATCGGAATAATTTCAAGCCTATATCCGGCAAAGAAGGCATCTGACCTGAGTCCGGTTGAGGCTTTGAGGTATATAGAATGAGCCTGTTATCCTTGTTCCCTCCTTATTCTCCAAAAATCTCCCAAATCAAGTGTTAAAATATGCTCCCCCATCTTACCTCTTTTATCTATTCTTTTGGCAACTATTCCAAAGTATCTTTCATAATCTTTCAGACCTACAAGCTCAGCTTTCTTTTCCAAATCCTTTAGAATACGCTTTGTCTCTCTCAGCATTAAATCTTTCCACTTAACCTCAACAAACAGGGCTTTTCTCTCCCTCTCATTCAAAGCCACCAAATCAATCTCCTCGCTCTTATGCCACCACTTCCCAATCTTTGTAAGATTGAATGGAAGTAAATTCTTTTTGCTTAGCTCAATTAAAAGTTCCTGAGCTAATCTCTCAAAGGGCTTCCCTAAAAACTGATTGAAGTTTGTCCTAAAATCTTCCAGTGCTGCATTAATAAAACCACTCTCAATTTCCTCATAGTATGGATTAACAAACCGAGACCAGAACAAAAAATAGTTGTCGGCTATCTCATAAATTCCCCTTTTTCCAAAGATAGGAACTATTCGCCTAACGATTCCCAACTCACTCAAAACTCTCAGATATGGCACCACTTGGTTTTCTTTGAGATAACAGAAGTTCGCTATCTGCGTGACCTTTGTGTTCCCTTTTGCTATTGCCTCCAGGATAGCAAGATAAATTGATAATTCCCTAAGCTCTTCATTGAGCAAAGCTCTTGCCTCTCTAAATAGAAATGAAGACGAGTTGAAGAAGTTATTGACAATTTCCCTTTCAATATTCTTGCCGCTGAAGAATTCCAAGTACTTGGGAGTTCCGTTAGTCACTGCATAGATTTTAAAAAGATCTTCAGTTTTTAAACCCTCGAACCACTCAAAGAGATGTTTGAACTTTAAAGGTGCCACCTTAATATTCGCATCTGTGCGGCCATAAATAGGACTCGAGTAGCTAAAAAACTCCTTCTCCATAAGGGATACATAAGACCCAGAAACTACAATAAGTGCATTTAATTCTTTGTTCTCTTCAATAGCTCGCGATAGTTCACTTAAAATCCCTTCTTCTCTGCGAATCAAATAAGAAAACTCATCGAGTATTAGGAGGAACCTTTTCCTTTTTAGGGTTTTTAGTAGGCTTAACAGAGATGGAAAGTCCCTAATTTTAATGTTCGTACCCAAAATTTCCGAAATTTTTTCAGATAATAAATCAAAGTTGTATTCCCTCGGTTTATCCTCAAATATTACAAAAATCCTTTCTTTATCCTTTGAGAACTCCTCCAAAAGCCTTGTCTTCCCCACCCTTCTTCTACCGTAAACTAAAACAAACACCAAGCCCTCTTTTTTCCAAAGGTTTTCGAGCAAGTTCAGCTCCTCTTTCCTGTTCACAAATTTTCTAATCATAATTATATAATCATGATTATAGTTTTTAAAAATTTCGGCACAATGAAAAGGATTATATTATTATCGAAACAATTTAATTTGGGTGGTATTATGAAGAGGGTTCCCCTTTTTGACTGGCATAAGACACATGCAAAGAAGGTTGAGGAATTTGCTGGCTGGGAAATGCCAATCTGGTATTCAAGCATAAAAGAAGAGCACTTGGCTGTTAGAAATGGCGTTGGGATTTTTGATGTCTCCCACATGGGAGAGATATTCTTCCGCGGTAAAGATGCCCTAAAGTTTCTCCAGTACGTTACAACAAACGATATAGCAAAGCCCCCCGCTATAAGTGGAACATACTCCCTAGTTCTAAACGAGAGAGGTGCAGTCAAAGATGAGACTCTGGTCTTTAACATGGGCAACGATACATACATGATGGTCTGTGACAGCGATGCCTTTGAAAAACTCTATGCGTGGTTTATGAGCATTAAGAGGGCAATTGAGCAATACACCGAGTTAGATTTGGAGATAGAGAACAAAACCTACGACATGACAATGTTCTCAATTCAGGGACCCAAAGCAAAGGACATAGCCATGGAGCTCTTTGGAATTGACATAAGCCAGCTCTGGTGGTTCCAAGCTAAAGAGGTTGAGCTTGATGGAATAAAGATGATTCTCTCAAGGAGCGGCTACACCGGAGAGAACGGATTTGAGGTTTACTTTGAGGATGCCAATCCGTATCATCCCGATCCAGAGAAGAGAGAAAAGCCAGAGAAGGCTCTCTACGTTTGGGAGAAGATTCTTGAAGTTGGGGCTAAATACGGCATAAAACCCTGTGGACTCGGAGCAAGAGATACACTCAGATTAGAGGCTGGCTATACACTCTATGGAAACGAGACAAAGGAATTGCAGCTTTTGAGCACGGACATTGATGAAGTCACTCCACTCCAAGCTAATCTTGAATTTGCAATCTTCTGGGACAAGGAGTTCATAGGAAAGGAGGCTCTACTCAAGCAGAAAGAGAGAGGACTGCCAAGCAAGATGGTGCACTTCAAGATGGTTGACAGGGGCATTCCAAGAGCCGGCTATAAAGTTTACAAAGACGGAAAAGAGATCGGAGAAGTCACAAGCGGTACAATATCACCGCTCTTAGGAGTGGGAATTGGAATTGCATTTGTTAAACCCGAGTTTGCACAGCCTGAAGTTGAAATTGAGATAGAGATCAGAGGACAGAAGAAGAAAGCAGTAACTATTTCACCACCATTCTACGACCCGAAGAAGTATGGTGCATTTAGAGAGGAGTGAGGACGGAGGGGAAAGAATTCCCTTCCTTCTCTCTGACTTCTCCCCAACCCTTCTTAACTACTGGGGAAACTACGTTTCCCACGCCCTTCCTTTTCTCTTAACCTACTGGGGGCTACCGCCCCCTCATCCCAGTTCAATACTTAATTCTATATAACCGTTCTGGTTATCCGTAACTTCCGTAAAGGGTGTAACCATCGTTACGGATAACCTTCCACCCTCCCGTCTTCATTGGGTGGCTTTCGGGGGGAACGGAAACTCCCCACATCTTCCGTTCTTCAGTCCCCATTCGGGCTTAAAAACCCCACATATCAGAGACTGCCACACCTTATTGAATTCCAACCTGAAGCTATTTAAAAATTACGAAAAACAAAAGCCAGCAAATGTTCCGCTTGTTGTTATCTATGGAACAGCCCATTATAGCTCCAATTCTGCCATATTTCTCAAAAACTTCCTTTTAACCTCATAAAACAACTCGTCCTCACCAAGCTCTTCTTTCAGCTTTTCAAAGTTCTCTTTAAGCCTTGGGAGGCGAGATTTTGCCCTGATGAGCATTGAATTGCCCAACTCAACCGCAAACTTGAGGTATTCATCATCAACCAGAACTTTGCCGTCTTTTCCTAAAGGTGCTGTTAGATACTCAGTCCCGTTTATCTCAACGAGAATCCTCTCTTTCACAGCTTTGAATGTTGTATACTTGAAGCCAGAGGCTAAGCCAAGTTCATGGAGCTTTTTACCTATCTCAAAGGTCTCCGCAACTATATGGAAAATTGGTGGCTGGGATTTTAGGAAGATGAATCCCCTTTGAGCTTTCTTTAGACTATCTTTTGCCTCTTCAAATGTTATTGGTCTGTGCTCCTTTATGAGCCACCTGCTTAGTGGTTTGGCTCCTAAATCAGGCTCCTCTATGATTCCAATTCTGCCGGAGCATGAACTTGTAGTGTAAACACCTTTGATTGAATTGATGAGCATGAGTAAATCAATAATGTCCTCATCAACTTTTTTCTCCCTTATTGCTGTGAACAGGCTTTGGAGTGCTTCCCTCTTGGCTTTCATTCCAATTTCACCCCTTACAGCTCAGCTAATTTAAAACTCCATAAATTCTGAGTTAAACTGGATTAAATGCCCTGAGGTTCGTTCTTTGATGTATTTTGGCGAAAACTTTATAAAGATATCCCAAAAAGCTAAGTTGGAAGTGGCCGGGGTGGTGTAGCCTGGTTAGCACAGGGGACTGTGGATCCCCTAGCCCGGGTTCAAATCCCGGCCCCGGCCCCATAACAGCCCTTGCTTTCGCAAGCGCTGGCGGAAAGTTTCTAACTGCTTTTAAATGTTGACTCTTTGAGAGTGCACCTTTTAAAGATGAAGTTTATGGTGGATTCTCTCTTATGTTGGTCAATTCTCAAGGAGTCTCTCAAAGTATGATGTCCTACGGGCATCAAAAGAAAAGCAGACTCAAAAATCTGAAAGCTGTTTCTAAGAGAATCCCACTTAGAAAGGCTGATTTGAGTGTGCACTCTTTATCAAGCAATCAGCTAACGCCTCCATAATCCCTCTAAATATGCTGTTTTGAGGAAACAAAACTTGTTACAATCCATTTAGTGAGAAGTTTACCCTTTTACTCTAGTCCAAATTTCTTAAGATAAATGCCTCTTTCTTCTGGATCATTAAAAACGGCATATATCAATAGTCTTAGAATTTCCCGAGAGATAACTGTGGCTAGTTTTTCAGGATTCCCGTATGCGTACTCAATTTCTTCACCGAACTCATGCATTTGCAACCACATTCTCAGAAAGTATTGGGTATCTGGAATGCGATAACACAGATCAAAAGTTACGAGTCCATTTACAAATCCCTCAGAGTTCACAATACCATAACTCCACTTTCCCACCAAATATTCCTTCCTGTACTTCTCAGGGTGCAGTCTTTCTCTTATGGAAATAGTCTCAGGATCTTGCGATACTTTGCAGATGACCTTAGTAATTTAATACTCATATCAAATACCTTTAAAAAGTTCCGAACTTTTCGGATTGCTGGTTTAATGACCCTAGACTCGTATTCCCAATACACACGACGATGATCATACATTTATAAGACACTCCAAAAATTAGGAATTCAGATAAGGCTCTCTATCAGCTTGTAGTCTTCTTCTGGCAGTTCTCTCATGGCTTTGCCCATCAAGTGACCACTCCACTTCTTCTTGTTTGTGATGAACTTCAATTTTGGAATTAAAGGCTTGAACTCAACTTCACCAAGTTTTATTGGTTTAACTTTTACTCTCAAAGGGTAAGTTTCGTTCAGATGTGGTGGGGACTTGAAAATCTTGGTTGAATCCTGATAAGGCTCGCTCATAACTTCAAAAATGCCAACAATTTTTGGCTCTAAAATTTGCTTGTCCTTCCTCTCCTGCTTCACATAAATGACAAGCTTATCACCGGGCTTGACTTTGGCAATAGTGTTCTTATGCCTCTTTGGCACACCCCAGATGTTCTTCTTTTTAATAACCTCCCAATTGTCACGGTTCGTAATGCAAAGCCAGTATGTCATGGAGATCACCTTTAGAGATATTCACACTCAAGAGATATTAAGCTTTGGTTTTTCTAAGCTTTTTCCAAACCTTATTCCACTCAAGAGCAAGCCAAAAGGTTTTCAATTTCTTTTCAGCTTCCTTATATTCAGGATAATACTCCCCAATCAATCCCCAAAACTGAGAACTATGCCTCGGTATTTTCATGTGAGTTAACTCATGAATAATGATGTAATCCCTTAAACTCTCGGGCAAAGCCATTAACATTAAATTAAAACTCAAATTTCCCTTTTTCGAACAACTTGCCCATTTAGTTCTTTGAAATCTAATGTAAATTTTCCTATATTTAACTCCCAAAATCGAAGCAAAAAGCCTAACTTTAAAATCAAGCTCCTCCCTGAGCTGATTTTTAAGCCATCTCTTCAAAATTCCAAGATCATTATTGGGAAGAAAAACAACTTTGAACTTTGGATTAACTGAAAACTCTTCCCCATTAATTATTTCATAGAATTCTCCATTAAGCAACAATTTATCTGAAAATGGCAAAAACTGTTTTTTAAGCTCTTCAATCTCCGCTAATTTTTTCTCTATCCACACTCTTTTTCTCTTAATTAGCTCTTCGGGATTCTGATTTGGAGGGACGACTATCCTTATTTTACCCTCTGGTTTTATTTCAATCCTCGAGTGCTTAATATTCCTCACAACTACTTCATAATTCAACCCCACCGCTTCAGCACCTCAAGGATTTCATCCCTCGTCTTGAATAAATTATCACATTTTTCATTGTACTTACGAACTATGAACAGCATGACTTTTCTTGAGAGTTCACTGACAACATCTGCCTTCTCTTTCCATCTTGGGAATCTCAAACTTTCAGTCTCATTCAAAAGTTCTTTTACATCGCCTATAAGCTGTGCAGTGTTTGCTTTAACGTGCCTTTTTAGAACCATAACCAAGGCATATTCAAGTTCCGTCAGCCCTAACTCTTTCCTCTCTTTAGTCCTCTGCTGAATCTTCTGGGCAACCCTAAACAGATCCTTGTAAAGCTCTTCAATTTCCTCCTTTTTACTGCGCCACCTCTCCACTATTCTCTCTACCTGCTCGACCAGATCGGAGGTTAAAGGTCCCTTATGGGTGTTTATGTAATGTCTGACAGCAAAAAGCAAGTCATAAAATGCCTGTTCTTTGCTTGTGCTTCTCATAATCTTTTTCAAGAATTCCTCATCAAGCTCGATTATTGGAAAATCAGTTCTTAGTTTCTCAATGTCAATGGTTTCATGGATAAATTTGAGCGCTTCTTTAAAGAATGCATCCATTTTCTGCTCAATCTCTGGATCAAGGCCGTTAACTTTGCTGTTGTATGCATAATAAACTTCAGTGAGCCAAGAGAAGGCATCTTTAAACTCGGTTTTATCTTCTCTCAGCAGCTTGTAATAATATCTGATCTCACGATAAAGCCTTTGAAATTCTGAACCTTTTTGTTTTTGGAAAAGAATCAAAACCGCTTTCATTATGGTATCTCTGTCTCTTTTCAGTTTAATTCCATCAAAGAAAGCCAAAGCCTCGCTTATCTTTTTCCTAAGTTCCTCCTTGATTTCATCAAGCTTGTAAGCAACACCCTTGATGTCAATCTCGTCATAAATCGCCAAAGCTCTCTTAAGTTCTTTGAAAATTCCAACGTAATCAACTATTAGACCAAAAGTCTTGATGTTCTCTCCATTCTTAAAGAACGGTCTGTTAGTTCTCGCTATTGCCTGTAATAAGCGGTGCTCTTTCAAAGGCTTGTCTAAATACATTGTCTGAAGAATTGGAACGTCAAAGCCTGTTAAGAGCATGTCCGTGACAATTAGTATCTTTGGGAACTCCTCCTTCTTGAAGCTGGTGATAATTTCTCTTCTAATTTCTTCTTGGTCTTTTGTTCTATACTTTCTCGTGAGCTCGTTGAAGTACCCTTGAATTATTTGAGGATCGTCTTGGTTGAAAGTCATCACAATTTCGCTGTATTTAGAGGGCAAAAACTTATCAAGAGCCCTTTTGTAGAGAACGCAGGCTTCTCTATCAACGGCAACAACCATGGCTTTGAATGGCTCAACGCTCTCCTTGTAATGCTTGGCTATATCCTCAGCAATCTTTTCAATTCTTTTTGGATTCTTGAGGAAGATTTTGATAGCATTAAGCTTTTTCTTCACCTTCTCCTCTACTTTTTCACGGTATTCTTCTGGAATTTCCTCAAGTTTTGAAGCTAAAAATACTTCAAGGTCTTCTTTTCTCAATCTGACTTCATCCTCGAGTCTTACCTGGTAAGCTATCTTTACAGTGAAGCCGTCCCTTATAGAGTCAATAATAAAATATCTGTCAAGGTAAGGCTCATCCCTATAGCCGAAGGTTGCATAAGTGTCCCTGTACTTTTTAGAGATTGGTGTACCAGTGAAGGCAAAGAATGAAGCGTTTTTCAATATTGAACGCATTGTAGCCGCTAATTCGCCGTATTGAGTTCTATGCCCTTCATCAATGAAGGCTATCACATCCTTACGGCTCATTATCGTCTTTCTGCGCCTGCTCTCTTTCTTAAGCTGCTCTCTGAGTTCTTTGAGTTCCTCTTCTCTGAATTTGTGAATAAGGGTTACGAATATTCCTCTCTTTCCATCTGAGTGCATCAGAATCTCTTTAAGCTTTGGAATTGAACCCACAACCTCAAAGCTCAAGCCTATGGATTTAAGCTCATCAGAAAGCTGTTTTTCCAGCTCACGCCTATCAACGATGAAGAAAATTGTCGGGTTTCCTAAGAGGCGTTTAATCTTGTAAGCAGAGAATATCATTGTTAAAGTTTTTCCACTTCCTTGCCAGTGCCAGATTAAGCCTTTGTTTCTCTCAATTTCACCTTTGGCATATTTAACTGCCCTCTCAACTATTTTATTTGTCGCCCTGAACTGCATGTATCTTGGGAGGACTTTTGTTATAACTCCCTTATCTTCACGATAGAAGATGAAGTACTTTAGGATGTCAAGAAGATTTGTCGGAGTCAGAATTTCCATTATGTTCTCCAGATCATCAAAGCTCTCTCCCTTCCATTCATAAACTGAAACATCCTCAAGCCATGGGACGTTTGGGAAGTAAACGACCCTGTCACCAATGGCAACGCTGAACTGAACGTATTTGAAAAGTTCAGGCATCTCTTTTTCGTAGCGTTTAATCTGCCTATAAGCCTCTTTCCAATCCTTCTTTAGGCGCTTGCATTCAATCAGCACAATGGGAATTCCGTTGATATAGAGAACTATGTCTGGGATTTTTGTTTTAAAGGGATAACCAACTTGATTTGCAACTAAAAACTCATTATTTTCTGGACTTTCATAGTCTATGAGCATCAGTCGTTTTGGCTCGCCAGTTTCTTCATCCTTAATGGGAACATCATCTTTCAAGTAGTCTAAAAGTTTACGGGAGCCTTCAACGCCAAAGGGGATAGTCTTGAGAATAGTTATAACTTCCTCCGCTTCTTTCTCACTACCTTTGTTTATTCTCATAATTGCTCGCTTTACTCGGGAAATTAGGAGGGGTTCTTTTTCATCTTCAAGAACTTCAATCCCTCTCTTATATTGCCAGCCTAATGAGGTGAGCCTTTCAATTGTGGGTTTTTCACATTGTTCCCACTCGGTCATGATTCACACCAATGACTTTAATTTTTCAGCCGAATTTATCAAAAGAACACCTTCAGACCTACATGCGTCCTCAAAGTCTGAATCAAGAGAAACCAGACCTTGGATTCCATAGTATTTGCATGTTGCTAATATGAGGGAATCATTTGGAAGCAGACCATATTTCATAGAAAGTTCATTTGAGATCATTATGATGTCGGGTGTTGGTTCTAAAAAGCCTGGTATACTTAGTAATGGGAAAAGGGTCTCCAAGAACTCTTTAGTTGTGGCTTTCACAGTTTCTTTATCCTTCTTCAACTCCCAGTAGCCTTTTCCTGTTTTTGCCTTTAAGAATATGAAGAAGACTTCACTATAGACTATGCTGTTGATAAAAACTCTAAATTCCCCATTGAAAAGAGTTTCTAAAAGTTCCACAGCTTTGGGATTGTCTTTAGCGAACTTCAATTATAACGTTGCTGTCAAGGAACAAGCTCATCATAAACCTCGGCCTCCAACTCTTGCCAGGTTTTTTCAGTTTTCAATGAGCCTCTGGCTCTTTTTAGGGCTTCTCGAACATTGACTTTAGCTTTCATCCTCAAAATCTCCTCTTTAATTTTCTCCTCAAGTTCTTTGGGGACCTTCACAGTGATGGTGATTTCTTCCATACTCTCACCATAAGGAATTTTATCGTGGAGAGATTTAAGGTTTTGGTGGTACTCCCTTGTGAATTGACTCATGACTCTGATAGCTCAACAACTTCAAGAAAATCAACTTTCTTAAAGTCTTCATCAAAAGTGGCTATTTTTTGAATGCCGTAATATTTGCAAGTGGCAACTATTATCGCATCGTTGGTTAGAAGAGCGTATTTCTCCCCGATTTCTGCAGATAACTTTAGTATTTCCCAGTTGACTTCAACTACCCTCAAGAGTTCATTCTTCATCAGCTGCTCAATTGATTCCTTGACCTTTCCATAAACCCAAGCGTATTTATCCAAATGCTTTTTGAGATCATAAACGCCCTTTAATCCATCTCGAAGGGCTAAGGTAAACATAACTTTATAGGCTGTTTCAGAGAAAACAACTGGATTTATAACTAAGGTAAAGCCCCTTTCAATCAACGACTTCACTAATGCCTTTGCCTTTTCGTCACCGAGGTTCAATCCTACCAGAACAGAAGAATCCACAAAGACTTCAGAATGATTCATAGTAAGCCTCCTTAAGCTTCTTATAGTCTATGCCCTCAACTTTCTCGATAACCATGGAATCCAAGATTTTCTCAAGCTCCTCCTCATCTATAATCCTGATGATGACCTTTGAGTGCTCTTTGAGCTTTAGCTTTTTCAGAGGTTTCAAAACTCCATCCTCATAAATCGCCTCAATAACCTGCACAACTCCCACCATAAGAAATTTTATTCTTGAAGGATTTAAGGTTTTGGTGTTTATTTTTGAGTGGGTAGTTAAAGGGGTTAACATCAATCAGATAAGCGGAGATCCCAAGACAAATTCTAAAACTTACTTTCCATTCTTGACTCTATGCGGGCGGAGGTGGGGGAGTCGAACCCCCCACACCCTCTGGGGAGCGAGGGTGAAATGCTCCTCACCCTGTATGACGATCCCCTAGTACCTCCGACCCCAGAGGGGGACCGCCACTCCACCCTTATGTCTCTGTAGGCATACGGACAGCCATGTGGCCATCTCCATCACCCCCGTTACAAGTTGTATTAGCATCACTGTAGTTACTAGATCTGCTGAAGCTACTAGAGCGAGGAGCATCCCAACCTCCACATATGATAGTATATCACTTATGATTATCTGATACTTATACTTTTTGTCATATTGAAGTCAGATCCTCATTGCTTTTAGACTGGCTTTCCGGCCATTGATTTTTAAATAAACTTTCCTCTAAATACTTGATCTCTTGTTTATTGACAAACACCTTAACCTTCCTATCTTCGTCGAGCAAATAAACAAAATCTCCAAATTTTAGAAGTTTACCACGGAGAATTTCGCCATCTCTCAGATAAATAATTGCTGGGGGATAATATGCAGTGCTGAATCCATAAACAAGCGCTATCATCGTAAAAATGAAGAATGCTAATATCGAACTTGTCACAGCAAAAACTAAGGAATCTTCCTGAATCGCCCGTTTTATGGAGAGTATCGAGATAAAGGAGGTCACCACTGAAAATAGATAGTTGCTGGAAACCTTTCGGATAAGTTCCATGGTGTTAATAAAAAATGAAGCAGGATCTCCTAGAGTTTTTTAATAGTACCTTCATAGTTTCGTAAGAATGCTCCGAGATGTGTATCATTTTGCTTAATCTCTTCAAATTTCTTTTGATATGCATCCTGAAATGTCCCCAACAAGCTATGCTTCCAGAAATACTCGTATATTCTTGTTGTCCACCAAAGCAGAGAGAAAAATACAATCTGAAGCAGAATTAGCACAATTAAGGGTATCCACCTAAGATAATTTTGAAGATAATATACAAATATGGAAGGAACCACAATAAAGAACACTACAAATACAAGGCCTGTGACATAAGAAGCGGGCTTGTTGGGCTGTTCAACATGTGTATCTGCTATTAGCCTCCCAAAATAGTAAAAAATGGCACTGGCTACTAAAACAAGTACCGAAATATCAACCTTTGTCAGTGATGATAAATCAAGCATTAAATCCCCACCCTCCTCCTTCCCGTTAGCAAATCTTTCATTAAGCCCTTCTTAATTCTCTCAAGCTTTTCCTTGCGCTTTCTTAAGAGTTCGAGCTTTTTGTCAACAGTCATGAGAATTTCGGCGATTTTCTTTTGTTCTTCGATGGGTGGGAGAGGAAGTTGGATCATTTTCCATAGTTTTGTATTCATGTTTCCCTGCGTTCCTTTTTGCGCTTTTGCTTGTAATTCCTCTTTCTTTGTTTCAAAGAAATAGTATAAGAAAACCTTGTCAATGTTTTTCTTTGGTTTAACCGAAATGAATCCGTCATGAATGCATCCACCTTTTCCAGTCATTATTATCGCAGGCTCTCCAATAGTGCCACTATTAGAAACGATTAAAGTCCCATCTGGACAATATACGCTCCGTTTCTTACCCTCTTCCGTAACAGTATCCTCCGTTTTTGTCAAGTACAGTCCCATTTTGTATTTTGAAATATCAGAGATCTTTATCCAAGGAATCTCACCCCCAAAATACCTGGGATCCCCTTTAGGTCTCGGAGAAGCTCCCCTCTTAATTTCGGCAATCTCTTCAAGCCTTACAACCCTCCACCCCTCAGGGATCTCCCCAATTTCGGTTTTCTTAAACCTCTTGTGCTTGATTCCTTTGGTCAAAAGCCTCTGCATCAAGCCCTTCTTTAAGCGCTCCGTCTTTTCAATTGCCAAGTCAGTTTTTTCAATCGCTTCATCAAC
>Ga0190313_1000148_pt1 | contig 44708 bp, 54 predicted proteins | sample 4870071011_MG_FD_169989 | JGI IMG/M metagenome (GOLD analysis project Ga0190313, IMG submission 169989) | Hydrothermal vent sediment bacterial communities from Southern Trench, Guaymas Basin, Mexico - 4870-07-10-11_MG | ecosystem: Environmental > Aquatic > Marine > Hydrothermal vents > Sediment ... | reverse complement strand
CTATAAAAGGGCGTAATATATAGATATAATATATATTATATATAAAATATAAATATCCTGAAATATATAATAATATATCTCTTTCGGCCATAAAAGGCCGAAAGAATAAATATATAATATATAAAATAAATAATACAAGAATATATATCTATTCCTGAAATAAATAAAAACAATATACTCTCCTCCGGCTATGAAAAGAGCCGGAGGAGAATGATATAAGAATATATCTACTAAGTAAGTATATACTTACTAAGAATAAAGAATAATACTACTAAGAAAGAAGAAATAAACAATACAAGTATATATGCTCCTGAAATAAAGAGATATATTATATCTTCCCTGAATTTACAAAAACAATACTCTTTTCCCTGAATTTAACATGAATTTAATTTTTTACTTGACATTTTCCCTGAAATGTGTTATAATTCCCCTGAAAATTTTTAGATAACTAATTTAAATTATTTTTAATCTCCCCTCTTGACTTTTTAGAAAAAATGATTATATTTTACGAAGTTTAGAAAGGAGAAAATATGGCTATTATAAAAGGAGCTAAAGAATACAAAAAATTTAAAGAAGGAAAATCTTTAACTAGAAAAGAAGCAATGCTAGCGATGTGTTATGTGTGTAATGGAGAAAGTGAATCTAATGTAGATTGTCAAGGATACTCGTGCCCCTTGTATCAGTATCATCCATATTGAGGCACGAATCCTTCTCAGAAATGTGCTGAAACCCCACAAAAACCCTAAAATAAAGAACGAGAATAAAAGAAAAACAGGAAGGGGATACTTAGGTATAGGTAAAGTAAAAACTTGCAAAATTTGACGTTTTAATCGCACTTTTGAGCATTTTAAAAGGAGAAATTCACATGACTCCACTAATCGGATTAGGATTATCTCTTTTAACAGAACTTCCCGATATATGGGAAGACGTAGCTTCTATTTTTGGAAAAGAGCCTCCCAAAGCAATACACGAGGCCCAGAAATTGGTTAATGAAGTTACGGATCAAATAATTCAAAACAAGATTACCCCAGAGCAAAAAATTCAATTAGAACAAATATTTGCAAATAAAGAGATTGAGTTACGTAGATTAGCTTTAGAAGAAAAGAAACTAGAATATAATGACCTGAAAAACCAAAGAAAATACGAAACATCAATGATAGAATCCGAAGACCCCTATGTAAGGCGAACAAGGCCTAAGATACTTAGGGGTCTTTTTTATGTTGTATTAGGGTATGTTATATGTGTTCCGGCTTTGGTTATATTCAAGTCTCCTCCTTCGCATATTTTAGATTTTATAGCTTCTATAGGAGATAATTTATTTCTTGTGTTCGGAGCATCGTATTTAGGGTATACAGCTCATAGATCGATTTTTGACAAAAGAGGCACGAAACTAAGGGATATGGTTTCGGGATTAATAGGTAATGGATCGAAGTAGGGAAAAATATACAAAGACAATAAACGACAAAATAGAGCAATACGAGTTTTTGTGTAAGGTATTAAAGTTAATATACAAGGATTATCGTAAAAGAATCGAATACTTACGGATACTAAGAGACAATGCCAAAAGGGACTAGAATGCTAATATATAGCTTTCTAATGTTTCCTGTTCTTCTTTTGTTTGTTTTGTGTTATTATCCATTATCGTTGTGTGTAATGTTTCTTGTTGGGTTTTGTGTGGTTATTTTAGGGATACTGGGAAATGTAGATTGGTATGTTTATGATACGGATATTATAAGAAATTGTCACAATAAGCTTCTACGATTTTTCTTATCATTTTGGACAAATAGAAGAGAGCCAATGCCTTCTGATGGGAAGAGATACTTATGGTTAGGAAAACTTGAATTATATCGATATATTCGATGGCACATAAGAAACCCATTGTCTGATCTAGGGATGTATTATTTAGGAATAGCGAATAGGGAATATCGAAAAATAGATATTTTAAAGAATCGATACATTGAAATAAATCTAAAGAAAATCAAAGAATGCCCATTCTATTTTCCTAGGTATAGTTTTAATTTGCTGTTTGGTTTTAATTTTTCTTTAGGATGGAAAAAGAGAGGATGCTTTGGAGTACATTTTAAACAAATCAAACCAAAGGAGGTAAAATGAGGAAGAAGGTTTTCGCATCAATAGTTTTCTTGGTGACGATGTTGTTTGCAGTGGTGGGATGGGCGGCAGTTTACTACCTCAGCCCTTCAGGTTCGGCTACGCCGCCTTATGATACGTGGAAGAAAGCGGCGAATAATCTGAGTCAGATTTTGAGCCTGGATTTGACAGGGGAGAACACGATTTATGTTGCTGAAGGGACGTATAGTGGAAATGATAATGATATATCCTTAACACAATCCAAGCACGCAAATCTGTCAATTATAGGCGTTGGTCAGTACCATAACATAATATTTAATCCAGGGACTACTAATTCTTGTGTAGTTAATAATTCCGACATTAGCAACGTGCTCATAAAAAACATTACTATAAAGAATGAGGCTAACTGCTGCGTGTACATCGCAGCAGGAGACAACCTTGTCTTTGAAAACTGTCAGTTCATAACAACAAATGGTCACTATTACGCTATAGTCTGGGTTAGAGGCTCTGCGTCAGCAGCATTTAAATGTTGTCTTTTGTGTGCGGAAGAATATGGCTCTGAATACGTATTCCGCGCATCTGAAGACGCATCAGCTACGTTAAGCTACTGTCAACTTTATAATACAGGATCAGTTAAGAGAATAGCACAAGTAGACACAAGCTCAGCAGTGACTTTTTCCAATTGTATTCTTGGCAAATGTAAAGAAGAGGCAATTTACCATAATGGAAGCGGAACACTTGAGGTGTCTAACTCTATTATTCTAGGAGCTTTTTGGGACAATGTAGCAGGGTATTCAGTCTATCAAGCAGACGGAGCTGGAACGGTATCAGTAAAGAATTGTGTTGTTCTTCCTGCAACATTACGGCCTAAAAATATTACGAGCGGAGATATAGAGATACAAAACTTGATTACAAGCGACCCAAAGTTCCATTCCCTTGGTAGCAGAGGTTTTATAATACCGAGGGTTGATGATGTTCACAATGTGGACTATGCAAAAAGTCTAGCTAGCTTGTTGGCAGAGTATGGATATAAGGGGTCTTATTTCATCCCCACATGCGTAGCCGACACTGTTGCAGAGGATTTGCGAGAATTAGTTCAGGGTGGGATAATGGAAGTGGGCAATCATTCACACAGCCACACTAATCTTACCTATACTCATGCTCTTCATTTTGAATATACAGGCACAGATGCCAACCCTACAGTAGAACTTGATTCGTCAGGGGTTATCCATTTGAGAACTGATGGAGATGATGATGTGGATATAGACACTACGCAACCTAACGCTGACACTTTGGGTGAGATAATCAGTAACTACAGCGGAACAAATAACTGGACAATTTCAAAATCTACCACGGACGGTCAACAAACAGATGAAATTAGAGATCCATGTAAATCAAGCTCTCTTGCCGAAATGTCAGCCACGCCAGCCCCCTGTGATATTGATTTCTTAAAGGAAACTAATTGTGAAAACGGAAATTGTAAAGGGTTTTTCAAAACTGAAATTTATGAACCAAAGACTTATCTTACCAATTTAATTAACGCTGAAGGGAACATAATAGACCCGCAAACTGGACAAATTTACCAAGCTAGAACTTTTGTTCCTCCGTTCAATGATGGAGATTCAATGGTTAAAGAGGCTGTGCGTACTAGTGGATACTTAGGAGGACAAACTTTAGAGCGAACTGGTGATGTTTTACCTCTAAACGTCTATACTTGTACTTATGAATTAGTTAAGGATTTAATTGAAGAAGGTGATGAGCAACAAACTACCAAAAATGCCGAATTATTTGCGATAAATGTAGCAGCTAACGGTTTGGTAGTAACTGTCCTAGCCCACAACGAATCCGAAGCCACGCTAGAAGAATGGCGCTGGATTCTCAATGGCTTCAAACGAGCACAAGAGGCAGGTTACAACATCCAAGTTACCAGCTTACAGCTAGCCATAGAGGCTCTCAAGAAACTAGGCACTTACGACCCATCAACAGGTGATGTAGACATCCATCGGTCAATGCCTTCCTTCAAGCTCAGGCATGATTCCCCCTGCATCGACGCAGGCATCAAGCTCCCGATTCATGATGAAAATTGGAGAGATCTGGCAGGAAACAGACAACGCTATGGTACTGCTCCAGATATTGGATGCTACGAATATAACTCCGACCTTGACGCTAGATGGGGCAGACGCCATCGATGGATGTTTGGAAGATGGGGAGTAGGAAGATGGAAAAAGAATAGATGGACACCTTATAAAGAATAGAATGACAGACAGAATTAAACAATTTTGGGGATTATAAAAAAAAAACAATTTAGGATTATCTTGAAGAATATTTTTGGTAAAATTTAGAAAAAGATACAACAGCCTAGAGAAAGGAGAGATAATATGTCAAAGCAATCAGTAAAAAAAGCTAAAGCTAATTATCAACGAGTTAAGGCAACCTCTAAACCTGGTTCTGGGAAAAGATTTAAAGCACTAACTAAGGCTTTGAAAGCGCAAGGAGTAAATAATCCTGAAGCTGTGGCAGCAGCAATAGGACGAAAGAAATACGGTAAGAAACGATTTCAGCAAATGGCTTCTCAAGCAAGAAAGAAAAAAGGGAGTAAAAAATAGAGAGGGCCTGTTATGAGTAACGGAAACATTAGTCAACCAGAAAGCTTATCTTTTTGGCAAGCTTGTGCTAAACACGCTGCTTTTGAAGAGCGGATAAAAGCTTTAGAAGATGCTCATAAAGAAAATTCAAATGAATTTCATTCATTGAGAACATGCTTAAGCAAAAAGATGGAAAAACGAATCTTTTATGCGTTTGTATCGGTTTTGGTATCTGCATTAATATCATTTTGTGGATTATCAATACATAATACAGACAAGGTTACACAAAAGGTTGATCAAGTAGTTGAAAAAATTAATAATTTAACGATTGAAGTAAAGGTATTGCAAGAAAAAATGGGTTCTCAAAATGAAAGAATGAATAAACTGGAAAGAACTTTAAGCAAAGATTCACAATATTTATTTGGAAAGGAGTAATATGGTAGATTTAGCAAAAGAAGCCGAAAAAGAGAAAAAGAAGAAAAAGAAGAAGGGGAGGCCTAAGGGTTCATTAGGTGTAAATACGATACGCCTAATGGAAGAACTTCGAAAGAATAAATTTGAGCTTGTACCTGAAATAGTAAAGCTTTATAGAGAACAAAGAAAGATTATTAAGCCATTGTACAAAAAACTCGAAACAGCTATAAAAAAGGGAGAACCTGTAGATAATTATATAACCAAACGAGAGTTTCTTATACTTGAAAGCATGTGGGGTCGGCAATATAGGATTTTGCAGAAGTTAATTGGTTATTTGTATCCTAAATTGGGTGCTGTAAGTGTTGATAATAATGCAGGAGAACGTGTAGTATTTAATATAGAATTGCCCGAGGGAGTTGATATTAAGCACATAGGAGGGCAACCGGTTAAGCAATTATCGTCTCCTCGTCCTCTGACAGAAAACGTGATTGATGTTACCCCTATCGAAGAGGCTATTAAATTAAAACAACCCGAATAAGGAGGAATCAATGTATCAAGAGCAACAAATTAAAATCGAACCAGTTGCACAAAGTTTAACTATTGCTGCTGGAGGCACGGAATACTCTTCTGAAATTGAGATGAAATCTCGTAGGCCAGCAGGATATTTTGCGACAATGCTTAAGATTTCAGGAAGTGGCTCTTTAACGATTGATTATGAAGTAACGGATGATGTTAATGGATGGGTTACTCCTGATGATGCAACGAGCGTTGCGTCTAATTTAACAGCGGGTACTTATTTTTTCAGAGTTGATGTACCTGTGTGTGCCAGGTTTCGATTTAAGTATACAGAATCAGGGGGAACCAATTCGGTAACAATTGATAATGCAACGATTTTAATACAGTAATATGGCTTTATTTGAATTAAATTATAAACCAACTCCAACATGGGCAAGAGTCCATAATGACTTTAATAGGTATATATTTGTACGTGGCCCTGTGGGATCAGGGAAAACATCTGGTTTGGTATGGGATTCATTTTTTAATGCTATGCAGCAAGTTCCAGACAGGTATCGAGTAAGAAGAGCGAAGTATGCTATTCTTCGTTCAAGTTATCCAGCTCTTAAATCGACAACAGTAAAGACATTTCAAGATTGGTTTCAACACTTATTTCAGGTTGTATATGATACACCTATTAGAGCAACAATAACAGTACCTCATCCTGATGGGGAAACAACGATTAAGATTGAGTATGTATTTGTTGCTTTAGATAGACCTGAAGAAGTAAATAAATTACAGTCATTAGAATTGACCGGGGCATATTTAAACGAGGCTGCTGAAATGCCTCAAGAGGTTCACCAAATGCTAAAGTCTCGTATTGATCGGTATCCTCCTAAACGGGATACAGGAGGAGCGGTTAATCCTCGGATAGTGTGCGAATACAATTCTCCGGATACTGATCACTGGTTATATCATTTGGCTGAAGAAATACAGCCTCCCAAGCACAGCTTTTATGTACAGCCTCCGGCATTATTGTTGGTGAATGAAAAGACAGATATAAAAGACGCTGATGGTAATTATTATAAAATAAATCCGAAAGCGGAAAACATAGAAAATCTTTCAAAAGATTATTATCCCGATATGGTAGCTGGTGCTTCGGCTAGTTGGGTTAGGGTATTTATATTGAATGAATACGGTACCGTAAGAACGGGAAGACCCGTATATACTGAGTATATAGACACAGTGCATTGTGCAGAGAAAGAATTTGATCCTAATCCGGCATTGCCTTTGATAATCGGAATAGATTTAGGATTAACTCCTGCTGCTGCGTTTACTCAATTACAATTAGGTGGAAGATTAATTGTATTCGATGAAATAGTAACAGAGAATTGTTCTATTGATGCATTTTGTGCTGATTATTTAAAACCGATTCTTATAAATAGATATCATAATATGAATTATATCTTAGTATTAGATCCTGCTGCAGTAGTAAGAAGCCAAAATGATGCAAAATCAGCAGCAGAAATTGTAGAGAAGCATTTTCCTGGTGCTGTTACGGTTGGTAAAACCAATAATCGATTAGCTCGAAAAGAAGCTGTGGTGTATTGGTTAAGAAAGCAAAATGGTTTTTTGCTAAGCCCTAGATGCAAGTATTTACGAAAAGGGTTTATTTCTCATTTTCATTACGAAAGAATACGAACATTATCATCTTTAAGTGAACGATACAGGGAAAATTGGGATAAAAATATATATAGCCATGTTCACGAGGCTTTGCAATACGCAGCTATGGAAGCTATGGAAGGATTATCTTTGAAATATATAACCAAGGAACGATCACGAAATTATACAGAAGGAACAATAGCAGACGCAATAGCGGGGTATTAATATGGTAGACAAAGAAGAATTTGAAGCTCAAAAACAAACAGAAGAAAATATATTTGAACAAAGCTTTGATGAAGCTTTAAAAGCAGAAGAGAAAAAAGAAGCAGAGGCTGCTGCTTTATTATCTCAATATACATCTGAATTAGGAATGTATCTTAAAAGTCTTTTTGCGGATGCTGAAAAAGACAGAAGGATGAAGGAATTAGAGTGGCTAAAAGATCTTCGACAATATCGTGGGGAATATGAACCAGAGATTCTATCTAAGATACATCCCAAACGATCTAAAGCTTTTATGAGTATTACTAAAGCTAAAGTTAAAGCTGTTACGTCTCGAATGACTGATATGCTTTTTCCTGCTACAAAGGAAAAGAATTGGGGGATAATTCCTACCCCTGTACCTGAATTATCTCCTCCTATTTTAGAGCAAATTCAGGGGCAATTGAAACAACAAGGCTTAGAGAATCTTACAATCGATGAATTAAAACGAATGATAAACGAAGAGGCTCATAGACGATGTAAAGAAATGGAAAAAGAAATGGATGATCAATTAGCCGAGGTACAATATCGAAATATTATTCGATCTGTGATAAGAAGCGGAAATTTATATGGTACAGGAATTTTAAAGGGGCCTCTTGTAATGGAGAAAAAAGTTAAGAGATGGATAAAAGGACAAAATGGATGGGCTTCTATAGATATACCTAAGATTTTACCTTGGGTTGAATATGTGTCTATTTGGGATATTTATCCTGATATGAATGCTCGTACACCTGAACAATTGCAATATGTTTTTCAAAGACATGCAATGAATAGATTCGAGTTGCAACGATTAGCAAATCGTAGTGATTTTAGAGGAGATGCTATTAAGGCTTATATGAGATTATACCCTGATGGGGACGCTGAATTCAAGTCTTATGAAACCGAATTGCGCAATATAGCTTCTGGCCCTGAATCGGTGGGTGTGGTTAAAAGTAAAAGATATGATGTTTTGGAGTATTGGGGGTATTTGAGTACTGATGAGGTTAAAAAAGCAGGTGTTGAATTGCCTGAAGGATATGAAGAAAAGTATGGATTGGAAGTTGCTGTTAATGTTTGGCTATTAGGTAATATGATTATAAAGATTATTCTTGCCCCAGTTGATGGAGTCGATATACCGTATTTTTGGTATTATTATGAGAAGGATGAGACGAGTATATGGGGAATTGGTATTCCTGCTATTATGCGAGATACCCAATCATTGCTTAATGCTTCTATTAGGGCAATGATAGATAATGCTGCAATTGCTGCTGGCCCTATTATAGAGGCTAATGAGCATTTATTAGCTCCTGATGAAGACCCAACAGATGTTTATCCGTTTCGAGTTTTTCGTAGGGTAGGCAGAGGAGCGGATGCTGCTTCCCCGGCGATTAAGGTATATAATTTAGATGCACATACTGTAGAATATATGCGTATGGTAGAATTATTTATTCAATTAACAGATGAAATAACATCGATTCCTCGTTACTTGGCTGGAGAAGCTACTCAGATACGAGGCGCAGCAGCACGTACAGCAACAGGATTATCTATGTTAATGGGTGCAGCTAATATAACACTAAAGGATCAGATTAAAAATTTTGATGATGGAATTACTAAGCCATTTATTACAGCTTTGTATCATTGGAATATGGATTTTAATCCCAAACAAGACATTAAAGGAGACTTTAGTGTTATTGCGAAAGGATCATCGAGTTTGATTGCAAAAGAGGTTAGATTAGAGGCTTTGAATCAAATCTTAGCTATTACTTCAAATCCACAAGATGCTTTGTATATTAAACGAGATAAGCTTTTGAGATCTTTGTTTGAAAATTTAGATTTAGATGATTTAGATATTTTGCGTGATGAAAACGAAGTAAGACAACTTGAACAGCAAATAGCACAACAACAACAAGAGGAGCGTAGATTTAGAATGAATCTTGAATTACTTAAAGCTAAGAGTAGTGGGCATGTTACGGATGAAGACGCGCAACAAATACTGCAACCTCAACAGCTACAACCGGAAGATTTAAAAGAGATTCAAGGAGAGAACCGTGGACTCATTTAAGAGTATAACAAAGCTATCTGAATATGTTGCTCATCCTGTTTTTAAGTTGTGGAAAGAATATATTGAGTCTCGTATAAGTGAGCTTCAAGTTTCTTTAGAAACAGCAGAAGATAAAGAAATTTACAAGTTGCAAGGAGGTATACGGGAATTAAGAGGCTTGGTTCAAGCCTTTGAGAAAAAAGAAATAAAAGGGGAATACACTGGAGGCTATTATTAAAGGAGGGGCTATGGAAGAAAAAGAAAGAGATCTTGAAAAAGAATTTGATGATGCTTTTAATGAGGCAATTTTAGAGGATGAGTCTGATAATACCAGGACTCAAAGTGATTTATTATCTAACGAGAAATCTAAGGATAAAGAGAAAGAAACAACTCCTCAGGAAGAAAAACAAGGGGATTCTTCCCAAGAAGTGCAAGAAGTAGATTGGGAGCAACGAGCAAAAGAGCTTGAGGCTGAATTAGAGAAAATGCAACACAAAATGTCTTCTTGGGAAGGAAGGATTAAAAAAGCTAATCAACAAAAAGAAGAGGCAGAACAAAAACTAGCTCAAACATTAGAGCAATTGGAGGCTCTCAATAAAAGAATCGAGGCATTAGAGAAAGGGAAAGAAGAAGCTAAGTCCGATGAAGACGAAGAAGAAGATGATCCGGATCTTAAAAGTTTAATGGAAGATTTTCCTGATCTTATCGCTCCAATGAAACGAGCGATGAAGCGTATGGCTACTCGAATTGCTGAGAAAATGGTGAATGAAAAGATAAAACAAATAGAAAAACAAAAAGAAGAAACAAAAGAGAAGGTAAAGGAAGACATTGAAGAGAAATCTGAAGAATCTAAAGACGCGGATGAAGATATTCATTGGAAAACAATAAAGAGTGTTTTTCCGGATTTTGAGACTCATGTTGCTTCGGGAGCTGTGTATAAGTTTATTGAAGGTATTCAATCTCCTTCTAAAAAGCTAAGGTATCAACGGATATATGTAAATGGAACAACAGACGAAGTACTAGAGCTTTTAGAAGAATTTTATAAGTATTACGAAAAACAAAAGAAAGAAGAAGAGAAGACAAAAGAACGATTATCACAAGCAAAAGCTGTATCGAGTCATTCTCCTGGGCCTCCTGCTCCGGAGATACCCAAGGATGATTTTGATGCAGCTTGGGAAGAAGCTTTGAATGAAGAGGGATAAGGCATTATGCCTCCCTTCGTGATGCATGGAGAAAATAGGCTTAGTGGGTGGTTTCACCTGCTACGAGGATACCATTTAGGCCCTTATTTGGTAGCAGTCATGAAACCGAGGTTGTGAACCTTTAAATGACTGTTTAACCAAAGGAGGAAGATATTATGGCGACAACCTACGGTTATGGAATATGGCCGTAGTAAAACCCCCTCTGATAAAGGGAACGCCTAAGGGACGTGTTGCGTCCTATGGTAACCCTTACCAAGCGGTTGTTCCGTATATTGCCGGTATTATAGACGGAGAAGGGTATATGGGAATTAGAAAGTGCAAACGAAAAAGTGGTCGGGTTGTTTATGCTCCCATGGTATCTGTTAAGAATACAAACAGAGAAGTGTTAGATTTCTGTTGCCTGTATTTTGGTGGAAAGGTATATACGGAGCAACGCGTTTCTCCTTCTGGAAAGACGTTTTACGCGTGGCAAATAGTGAAGCGGAAACTGATTATAAATCTATTGGAAACGGTATTGCCTTATTTGATTATTAAGAAAAAAGAAGCTGAAGTTTTATTAGAGTTTTTTCGATGTTGTTCTTTTGGTAAGAAACGTCTTTCAGAGGAGGAACTATCCCTTCGTGAGGAGGCGTATCAGTTATTACGCAAGCTCAAGAAGGGAGAGCGGGTGCAACGACTGAGCGAGGGGGCACTCGAGAGGGTGAAGCGACAGTCTGAACTCGTGGGAAACCACGAGAGGGAGGTTGAAGCGCCTCCCCGCCAGTAGCAATACTGGTCAGTAGGCGTTAAGCCGAAAGTAACAGATTGGATATTAGTCCTCGTACCAGTGCTTATGTTGTAAAGGAACTTTTGAAGCGAGGTATGCCTTACCTCGTTTTCGAGAAATTTGGTCAGGCAAAGCCTCTACCTAAGAATAGTACCAAGAGCATTAGCTTTAGACGGTACTTTCTTGATATGGGTGGAGCAGATTTTACGCCTTATGGGTATTATAATTATACCCATATGGATCCTGCTAATGCCGAATTGACCGAGGGAGTAACCCCTACGGCAATCAACTTGGCAAAGCAGGACATCACTGCAACTCTCACTCAGTATGGCTCTTTGGTAACTATTAGTGATGTTATTATGGATACCCATGAGGATCCTGTTCTTAAGGAAGCTGTAGAGGTTTTGGGTGAGCAGGCTGCAGTGATTTTGGAAAAGGCTCGTTTTAATATTCTTAAGGCGTGCTCGAATGTGTTTTATGCTAATGGTAGTGCTCGTTCTGATGTGAATACGGTGTTTACTGTTGGATTGCAAAGAAAGGTTGTTAGGGCTTTGAAGAGGAACCTTGCAAAGCCTATTACCAGCATTGTTCGTTCTACACCTGCGTATGGTACTGAACCAATAGCTCCCGCGTTTATTGCTGTGTGTCACCCGGATCTTGAGTATGATATTAGGAACGCTACCGGGTTTACTCCTGCTGAAAAGTATGGGACGGTGTCTCCTTGGGAAGGCGAAATAGGTAAGATTGGCGATGTTCGTTATATTCTTAGCACGATCTGTGAACCTTATCCTGATGCAGGTGCTACGGGTGGAACAAATGTGATTAGTACATCCGGGTCTAATGCTGATGTGTATCCCATTATTTATATAGCCAGGGATGCTTACGGAATTGTTCCGTTGAAAGGGAAAAACGCTATTGTGCCTATGGTAGTGAATCCTACTCCGAGCGATTCCGATCCCTTGGCTCAAAGGGGACACGTTAGCTGGAAAGCTATGCAGACCACGGTCATACTCAATGATGCGTGGATGGCTGTGGCTGAGGTAGCTTGCACTGATGACTTGAGCTAGTAATTAATAAAGAGGGGGACTTGTTTCCCCCTCTAAAAACTAAATAAAACGGAGGGGAATATGGAGGAAAAAGAAAGACTTGAACAAGAACAAGAGCAAGAAGAGAAAAAGGTTTCAAGTACTGAAATATCTAGAGAAGAAATCGAACAATTAAAAACTCGAACAGATTTTCAAAAAATGAGTGATGCTCAGCTTATGGCTTTGATAGCTGAGTTTGGTCTTACCATAGAAAACAAAACAAGAAAAGCTATGATTACCGCTCTTCGAGAGCACTTATTGAAGGACAGACTGGATGAAGCAAAAGAAATAAACGAAGACGGTGATTTGGAACCGATAAATCAAGACAAGGATATGGTAAAAGTTATTTTCCATGCACGAAACGAGCAAGATTTGCCATATATTTTCCTTGGCTTGAACGGAAAATCTTATTATATTCCACGAGATAAGCCGGTTAGGATTCCTAAGGAATTGATTAAGGGAGTAGTAGAGAGATCAGTAGAGTATCACATGGAACCCATTAAAGAAGGAGAACAAATCAGGTATCGAATTAAAAAGGTTCACAGATTTCCTTATACGATTCTTGAATAATGAATATCGGAGGTAGTAATGGGTACTCAAGCATATGAAATTATAGAATTTGTTTCATCGTTATATAATGATCCGATTACTTATACTAATGGTGAAAAAGATGCCGATGGAGTTAGGGTTACAGAGAATCAATGGATAGAATTTATAAACGATGCGTGTAAGGTAATTAGTTCTCTTAGACCCGATCAGAGTGCTGTTACTGCCTCTATAAAATTAAGCAGCGGGACAAAACAAGATTTACCTAGCGATGCTATGAGATTAATTGATGTGACTCGGAACATGGGTAGCGATGGAAATACTCCAGGGAATGCTATTCGAGAAGTAGATAGAGAAATCTTTGATTTGATGCTTTCTTCATGGCACGAGGACGAAGGAGCAACAGAAATAGAGAATTATATGTATGACTTACGACATCCTAAAGAGTTTTATGTTTATCCTCCGGTTTCTTCAACGGCAGATGTTTATGTTGAAATAATATACACGCAATCATTTATCCCAATCACAAGTGCATCTGATAATGTACCAGTAAATGATGTATTGGTTCCGGCAATTAAAGAATGGTGTTTGTATAGAGCTTATACTATAGACTCAGACTCAGTAAATAATACAAATTTAGGTTTACATTATTATAAATCATTTTTCCAATTATTGGGAACCGAGTTAAAAACAGGTGTTGAGATAGAACCCCCAACAGAGGATTAAGCTATGAAAGAATGGAGCGATTTTTTACCATATATTAAGCCTCACTTAATAAATTGTCCTAATAGAGTTATTGAAGAAATAGTAAAGAGGATCGTTATTGATTTTTGTGAATTAACATATGCTTATCAAAAAGATGCTGATCCTATTACTTTAGAAAGCGGAGTAAATGAGTATAGTCTTTCTTATACTCCCTCTAATTTTACAACATTATCTATTCATGAAGTTAGATATGGGGATGATACGTTTGTGACTCCTATGATGGAGGATGAGCTAAGGCAGTGGAAAGGAGACGAATGGGAAACATATTCAGGCAATACTCCTCAGTACTATTTTTTAACTTATGATAATAACTTAAAGATTTATCCAAAACCTACTTCTAATACAACAGAATCATTATATGTTATTGCTATAGTTGCTCCGACATTAGACTCAACTTCGATAGATGACTTTTTCTTTGATTTGTATAGACCTGGAATAGTTGAAGGAGTATTGTATGAGTTAAAACGAATGCCTAAAAAAGATTGGACAGATTTAAGTATGGCAGGAATACATTATGATTTTTATATGTCTTATGTATCAAAAGCAAAGAAACGCAGAGCAAAGAGTGCTTTGTTAAAACCTAGTTCCGTAAAACCTGTGCCATTTGGAGGTGTTAACTAATGGGAGTAAAATTTGCGAATAACGCTTATTCTACTTTAGCTAGTGGAATAACAGATAGTGACACTACGATAACCGTAAAAACAGGAGAAGGGGATCGATTTCCTACGGCTGATTCAAGTACAGGGGATTATTTTTATGTTACACTTGTAGATCAGAGCGGAAACAGAGAAATAGTAAAGGTTATTGATAGAGACCCCGGTAGTGATACTATGACTATAGAACGAGCACAACAAGGGACTACGGCTCGTTCGTTTGCTGCAGATGATATTGTTTCACATCGTTTAGAAGCGGAAACATTAACATCTATCGTAAATGGATCGGGTATTGATGGAGATAAATTAGATATAGATTGGAACCCTTCTAATTATACTCCGGATGCTTCTATTAGTGAAGTGGATGATGAAGATGATTTATCGGCCCATTTGAAAGGAATAGATGATAAATTTTCTGATGTAGATAATGAATTAAATAATTGTGTTAAGATAAATGAGAGTAATGAGTTTACTCAAGATCAATACGTCAATGGTAATTTGATTTGGCATGCAGGGAACGATGGTTCAGATAGCGGATTAGATGCTGACTTGTTGGATGGAAAGCATGCTAACGGATTTGCTTACAGTGAAGTAAAACAAAGTATTGATCTAGATACTATTACCCAGTCTGGAATGTATAAGATTGGAGAAGATAACGCTAATATGCCTTCCGGTGTTGATCAGGGTCAATTATTGGTTATTCACGGGGGTGGAGATACTATTGTACAAATCGTAGCGGATTACAATTCGGATTATATTTATTGGAGATCAGGGAATCCTTCGGAAGTGGGAGGATCTGGAAGTTGGGGAACTTGGCAAAAGATATGGCACGAAGGAAATGATGGATCTGGGTCTGGTTTGGATGCTGACTTGTTGGATGGTCAACATGCATCAGCTTTTGCATCTTCTAGTCATAATCACGATTCTACATATGTGAAGTTGTCAGATTATGAGGACAGTGATGTTTTAGCTAAAATCAAAAATGTAGATGGATCTGGGTCTGGTTTGGATGCTGATTTAGTAAGAGGATTACCGGCTGATTTTACTTGTTCTAAAAATCAAAATGGTTACACAAAATTACCAAATGGATTGATTATTCAATGGGGACGTGTGAATAATGATGGTACAGGGCATGTTTCTTTTTCTTTTCCTATAACTTTTCCAAATGCTCTTTTTAGTATTGCTATTTCAGATCCTGAAGAGGGAAATACTCAACACACTACTTATGTTGAAAATCGTACAACTTCAGGGGCCGAAATAAGATGGAGAGGTGGCGATGGTGCTTATAATGCCAATACAGATTTATTTACAACTTGGATAGCAATAGGTTACTAGGAGGGTTATATGAAATACGCAATTTTTGATAAAAATGGATTTCCTAAAGCTTTTTATTCTCCTGATGTTCACGGAGAAAGGTTTATACAAGACGAAAATGGTAATTTAATTCTTAACCTTGAATGTAAAATCCCAGAAGAAGCTATTGAAATAACAGATGAACAATGGCAAGAATTTATAAATAATCAGGGGAGAAGAAAGTGGGATTTTGAAAATAAGCAAGTTATTGAGTATATTCCTAGTGTTTCATTGGATCAATTGAAATCTCAAAAGAAGCAATTAATTAAACAATCATTTTTAAAAACACTTGAAAATGGGTATTTGACTAGTTTTGGGTTTCGTGTAGATGCAAAATTAGAAGATTTAAATAATTTTGTTATTCTCTTGAAATACGCTGAAATGGCTAATTTGGATACTATTACTATACGTGATTATAATAATATTGTGAGAACATTATCGATTGATGATTTTAGGCAATTATATATAGAATTAGGTAATTTTTTACAGAATCAATTTCAAAAGAAATGGAACTTACAAGCTCAAATAGATAAAGTATCAAATGAAAACGAATTAGAAAAGATTAAATGGTAGCAGGGTAAAAAATGCAACTTCGTATCGATTATTTTACAGGTCGAAAACACAAGGTTGCTAAGCATCTATTAGATAATCAAGAAGCGAGTTACGCTTCTAATATCGATTTGGAAATGTTCGATACTCGTGGGATAAAGTATCCCAAAAAAATTCAAAATATTAGTGAAACAGATATTAAAACAATATATAAACACGGTGAAAACTGGTGTATATCAGATCATATTTTACATTTTGTGCCTTCATTTTTAAGCAATGATTCATTTGAAAGAGTATATTATACAGGATATAGCCAGGTTCGATTTATACCAAACGATATTTTAAGTGATCCATTTGATTTTTCAAGTGATTACAGATTATTGGGAGTACCAGCTCCTGAATCGGCGATATCTAGTGCTAGTGGATATACGTCTGGATCAGATTATAGAGCATATTTTTATACATATGTAAACAGATACGGTGAAGAAGGGCCTCCTAGTCCATTGCTTGAAATTACTGATTATGGTTCGGGAGATGTAACACTAACTGGATTTAGTGAGCCTCCTTCGAATAGAGGGTTAACTAATGATATAAACGGCAATCGACCCGAGATACGCATATATCGAACTAATGCTACGGGAACCGGTCTAGCTGCTTTTCAATATGTAGGATCGTTTTATGTAACAGATGTTAGCGATTGGGCAACACATAGCTTTACGGATGATGTTTCAGATAGTGACTTAGGAGAGGTTTGCCCTTCGGTTACATGGGATCCTCCTCCTGATGATTTACAGGGTTTAGTAAGTTTACCTACAGGTTATTTAGCAGGATTTATAGGAAATACTGTTTATTTTAGTGAACAATTTTTACCCCATGCATGGCCTAGTGACTATTACATTACTTTTGAGTATGATATTGTTGGATTAGCGGTATATAGTTCGTATTTAATTGTTTTGACAGAAGGTTATCCGTTTTTGGTTTATGGGGATTCTCCATTGGAAATGAAAAAAGTTAAGGTAAACGGATTTTACCCCTGTTTTCATATTTTATCTATTGTGTCTTCAAAAGAAGGAATATATTATGCTAGCCCATTTGGAATTGTATTAATTAATACAAGTGGAGCTAGATTATTAACAGAAAACATATTTACAAAAGATCAATGGAGCAATTATTTGAATGACTTTATGCACGCTAATATCTACGGTAATAAATACATATTTTTCTATAGATCATCAGATAGAAATGAAAAGGGAGGACTCGTATTAGATTTATTGAATGGATATTATACTTTATTAGATTGGTACTGTGAAGCTACATTTTTAATGGAAGACACAGCACAATTTTATATTGTAAAAGAAACATACGATGGTAGTGAGATTTATGCTATTTATCAATGGGCAGGAGATGATTACAATTATTTAGAATATACGTGGAGATCTAAGACATTTATTTTACCTGATACTGTAAATTTTTCGTGTTGTAAATTGATTATAAATTCGACATTTTACAATGATTATCTTTCTAATTTAGAAGAATCGAATTATATAGAAGATTATAATGAATCATTATTTTCTACTGGAGAAATTGGTGGAGAAATAAATGAAGAAACAATTAATGAACTCACTATAAATGGAGACGATTTGTTAAGTCTATTAGAGTTATCTATGAATGAGAACATCAGAATTAAAATATATGCTGATGATGATTTATTTTACGAAAAAGTTTGTTCTGCGCCGCAAAAGAATTTAATGTTTAAGTTACCATCTACCAAAAAAGCACAGAAATGGGAAGTTGAAGTTCAAGGTTATATACCTATAGCTAGTATTATATTAGCAACAAGTCCAAAGGAGTTGTAATGAGATTACCAGATGTACCATTAGGAGTAGAAAAAGATTTATACTTGTTTTTACTCGAAATGAAAAAATCTATCGAAACCCTTAATTTTTATAAGGGTACCGCTACAATCCCTGAAGGCCAAACAAGTGTATTAGTAGATCCTAATTTACCGGTAGCTACACTAAGCTTAGATGATATTATAGTTATTCCGACTAATGACTTGGGTAGCGCAAATAAGTTTTGGGTAACTCTTAGTGGTAAAAAATTTATAATTCATGTTGATTTAGATCCAGGCCCTGGAGGAGCAAGCTTTATATGGAAAGTACTAAAGTAAAAATAGTTCCGTATATTGAGGTTGATGGAATCAGAACCTTTACGGATTCGTTTATAGAAGACTTATATATACGAACCATTAATGAGAATCTAGGATATATTTTTTGTGAAGGAGATATAGATTCTTCTCAAACCTTTTTAAGATTAATGAAATCCGGGTATAATCAATTATATGTGATTTTTTACGATGATGATCTTGCTGGTTATATTTGGTTAAATATGTTTGAATCAAAAACAGCAAGAGCGCATTTTTGTTATTTTAGAAAATTTTGGGGAAACCCAGCAACTGAAATAGGTAAAACATTTTTAAGTATGTGTACTAAATTTTTGAGTGTTTTACAGGGTTTAGTGCCTGTATCAAATAAATTAGCTATACGATACTGTGAAAGATTGGGAATGAAAAGAGTGGGAATTATTCCTAGAGTAATCTGGAATGATATAAATAAAAAATGTGAAGACGGTGTTTTGTTTTATTATTTAGGGGAGGAGAAAAATGAAGATATATAAAAAAATTGTTATAGATATCGAATCCTCTCAAGTTATTGAAGAAGAATCATATGATTATACGGGGCCTATTATTCAATGTAAAGGAGGCAGTAGAAAAGTTACCTATCAAACAACAGCAATAGATAAAGAATATAATAGACGTATGGCTGAAGTTGCTGAAGCTCAACAACGGATGGCAGAAGAGTATTTTAATTACTGGAAATGGGGAGCATCAGCTTTTGGACTTTCTCCTTACACAGTAAGTGAAGCGAATTTAGGTTTAATGCGAACTAAAGCACAAATGGAGCTTATACCTAAAGAAAAAACCCTTTTATCTGAACAAATAGGAACAGATATTTTATCAGAAAAGTCACGGCAACATTTAATTCCTTTAGAAGAAAAATTGTTATCTGAACAAATGAAAACAGATATTACTTCAGAACAAATGCGTCAAGGGCTTTTACCAATAGAAAAATCTTTATTATCTAAACAAATGGGCACAGGTCTTCAATTAGAAGAAGCTAAACAACGACTATTACCAAGTCAGGAAAAATTATTATCGGAGCAATTAGAAAAAGGTATTGAGTTGGAAAAATATCGGCGTAGTTTGCTTCCTCGGCTTTATGAATTAGCTACAACAAAAATTGAACCAGAAAAAATGGCAGCACAAGCTCAAGCTCAAGTAGAACAATCATTTGCTAAAGCAGGAAAAACAGTAGCCAGAACATTAAGTAGATACGGATTAAGTCCTGATTCTGGAGCATTTGGAGCTGGATTAAGGCAAATACAATTAGCTAAAGCAATGGGTATTGCTGGAGCTAGAGAAGAAGCTAAACGATACGCAAAAGAATTACAATGGCAACGAGGCTTTGGTCTTTTTAGATAGGAGGAAATAATTATGTTTTTTACTCAAAGAAGAAATTATGGTCTTATTAATTTTGGAAGAAGAAAATATGGTTTAATTTACAGGGATTCAAGTATAAATCCTGCAATATATGCTACTCAAATGTATGGCCAAGCAGCATCAACATTTGCTAGGATGCAACCCCAACAAAATATAAAACAAGTACAAAGGTATTCTCCTTCTCCTTTAGGAATAATGAGCGGAACTATGAATATGGGATTAGCTGGGCTAAGTACGTATGCAAGTCTTCATGAATTGGGAGTACTTGGAGGTGCTGCTACTGGAACAGGTGCTGCTTTAGCTTTTGGAATACCCGCTGCTGCTGTTTTAGTAGGAAGTGCTATTTTTGATCTTTTTTAAGGAGGATTAATTATGAGTAGCGGCCTTTTAAAAATAACACAATCAAGTGACGATTTTGAAAAAGCAACACAAGATATAAGAGACACAGCGTTTCAGTTTTTCAAAACTAGTAAATTAATTGCTGATGAAAACTTGAAACGAAAAACATATGATTATCTTGACAAATTAAATCAAGGAGTTTCTTTAGATACTTTAAGAAATTTGCCTGATTTTGATCCTCGTGCCGCTTATGCTGCACAGGCATTGAAAATTAGTTTAGACAAAGATCGAATAGGGTTACATGAAGAACAACTTAAAGCAATGCAAAATGCAAGTAGAATAAAATATTTGACGTCTTTAAAATTAGCTAGGCAGGCTCAAACATTATTCGGGACAGGAGACTATAAGCAAGCATTAAATAAATTATCAGAACTTTATAATACTTGTCTTTCTGATGGAACTCAAGCAACAATAATAGACGAAGATACGAATTTGGAAAATGGAGTTACTGTACATTTAAGATACCCGGACGGTACAGAAGAAATCCGACCAATGACTTTAGAACAAATATCAGCTATAGTTAAATCTGCTCTCGATCCTGAAAATTTTGGAGTTCTTGAAACAAAAAATTATAATGAAAGAAAAGAATTTAACAAATGGTCTGTTCTTGCACCTATACATGGAAAAGGAAAAAACGGAGAAGATTATTGGATTTATCGTCATTCTCACCCTGTTACTGGAGAAACTTATTTTACTGTGGTTTCTGAAGATGGCAATATTATTGCTATGAAGGAACCAGAATTTCAAAAATTTATAGCTGAAAAAGGAATTGTACCAGGAGAACAATGGGAAAAAATACAACAAGGAAAACTACAACGAGAAAAAATACTAGCTCAAACTGAAGAATCTAAAGCAAGAGGAGCATATTTTAAAGAGCAAATAAATGTATTAAAGCAGAAACAAAAAGGAAAAGCTGGAGCACATATTAAAATCGGTGATGAAGAATATATTAAAGATAGATTCGAGGCAGCAAAAGAAAAATGGGAGTCGAAGCTAGGTGCATTTTCTCCTACAGGTAAAGTAAAATTGTCATATAATGAAGTAAAGGCACTAGAGTATTTATTTGGTCAAAATCCTCAGTTTCTTATTAAATTACAATCACTATCTAACCCTGAAGACAGAAAGATTGCTGTACAATTATTGTCTCGTTCTCGTTTACCAGATGTATTTTATTCTTGGCTTGCTGATACGTGGAACATGGATGAGAAAGAATTACTTAAATGGAGAGCTTTTTATATCCAACAAAACAAGGGAGGAAAAAAGTAAATGGAAGACAAGGATCTTCTGTTTCAAGAATTAGAGAATCGTATATCTCAACTTTCTCAGGATGAGCTTTCAGAAGAAGAAAAAGAAAAACCCGAGCATGATGTTTCTCCTGAAGATCAATTCAAAGAATGGATTTCTTCATTAGAAGTTTCTCCAGTAGAGGATCAAAATATATCTTCATCAACACAAGAAAAACCAGAACTAAGTTTGGGTCGGTTAGCTGGTAGAGTTGTAGAATCTGGAAAAGAAATGATTCGTTTACCAGCTAAAGGATTGATTGCTGCAGGTAGAGTATTAGGAGAAATTAGCAAATTATCTTCTGAAGAGAAAAAAGCTTTAGAAAAAGTAATGGCAAAGCCCCCTGTAAATTTAACAGGGGAAACTAATGTACTTAGCCCAGAATTTTTAAAAAAAGCAGAAACTAAATTAAATGCTGTTGGATTTTTACAGCCTAATCCTAAATTTAAAACATCTTCAGGAACTTTAGAAGATTTGGTAGGAGTTGGCGCACAAGTATTAGGCCAATTAGCTACTACTGTATTTAGCCCTGTTGCAGGTACAGCATTTATGGGTTTACTTATAGGAGGTTCTTCATATGAACAATTAACCGAAGAAAATGTTGATCCAAATAGAGCAGCAGCGTATGGATTATTGAATGCTTTTCTCCAAGCTCCTTTAGAATATATAGGTATTCGCAAGGGTATTGAATTTTGGGATCTTAGAAAAGGAATTGTAAATTTACTTCGTGGAGCAGTAGAAGCTGGAGGGGAAGAATTTTGGACTGAATTCTTACAAACATATCCAGATTTTGCTACTACACTTTTAGCAGAGCATCCCGATAAAAATGCTTTAGATACAATTTATCAAATTGTTAAGAATCCTGAAGTATTAAAAGAGGCATTTTATCAAGGTTTTTTGGGAGCTACATGGGGATCTATTATTGGAGCAAGCGGTTCGGCCTATGTAGAACATGTAAAATCTAAACTTCGTAAGTTGGGATTTACGGATGCAGATTTTAAAGAGCTTAATGCTAATCCTTTGCTTACTCCTGAAGATATTTTGCAAAGAAAGCTTCGTGCTTCACGAGAAAAAACTCAAGACATAGAACACACTAAAAATATTTTACAATCAGAAAAAGAAGAAGGGAAAGATGTTTCTTCTTTTAAAAACATAGAAAAACTAATAGAAGAAGAAACAAACGAAGAACTTAAACAAAAAACAGAAGATATTGTTCAAAAAGAAGTAGAGGATTCTCAAAAGAGATTCCTCTCTGGAATGACAAAAGAACAAGAAGAGATTTTAAATAAACAAGCAGAAATTGCAGTACAGGAAAGAGAAAATATTGAGGCTTTACAAGATAAAACTCGACAAGAGCAGGCTTTGCACGAGCAGCTTCAATTAGAAGAAATTCAACGTAAAAGGCAAGAGTATTTACAAGAGCTTCAACAAAAAGCTTTAGATGAACAAAAACAAAGAGAACAAGCAATAGCAGAGCAAGTATCTACACCTGAGGGCTTAATTGAAGCTACAGAAAACACAATACTTACCCTAGAAAATTCTAATGAAAAGTATTCTCAAAAATTAGCTCAATCCCTTAAACGAGCATATGAGGCACTACAAAGCGGAGAAGATAATCCTAAGACTTTACGTAAAATTAAATTAGGATTAAAGCTTTATAGCAATGCTGCGCCTATTGATCCTGAAACCCAGATTGTTATAGATACTGTTTCTGAACACTTGGAGATTCGAGCAAGAGCAAACGAAAAACCCATACAAACACAAACCCAAGAATTTAGAGGAGTAGAAGAGTCTCCATATAAAACCGATGTAAATCGTTTATTACAAAAACTACAGCAACAAAAAGAACAAAAGCAAAAAGAAAAAGCAGAAATTATAAAAGAAGTTGTTAGGCATCGAAACGAGTCTTCAACAGGGAGACCCGTAACTTATGAACAACCTATTAAGCCTCCTTTTGTTTCTATCCCGGAAGTGCCTTCTATACCTAAGCCTTCAGAAATAGAACAAAAACGTGTGCTTCCATCTATTCAAAAAGGAAAGGCTGTAAAGGAAGCTATCTCTCAAAGAATACAAGTTCAAAAATTAGAACAACAAAAACAAGAAAAATTTGAAGCCAAAAAACAACAAATACGAAAAGAACTAAGAGAAAAAGCTAGACAATTAGCTCGGAAAGTACAAGAAAAAGAAAAAACACGATCTTCTTATATGCTTACTCCTAAATATTCATTACCTGCAAGTAAGCTTACGCCGAATACTACAATAGGAGTAAGATCATTAAAATCATTTATTGAGCAAGCCCAACAAGAACCCAAAAGAGTACAAAAAGAAATCGAAAGACTTATTGAGCAAAAAGGAGTAGAAACCGCAGAGGATTGGGTACATCCTTCCAAAATTGCTGCCAGAGTAATTTATGAATTGCACAAACAAGGCAAGTCTTTTCTAGAAGCCAAGAAAAGCGTAAAATCATGGATAGATAAATACAATAAGGTTTATCATGAAGCTATATCTAAGCATATTATTCATTACTCAGAACCTCAAGAAAAAGTTACCAAACTTGTAAAAGAAGCTTCAAAAGAAGCTCAAGAAGCTCACAAAACAGAAGTAGAAAATATAGTTAAAAACGTAAAAGAAAAAGTTAGAAAAAACGTAAAAATCGAAGTAGATAAAACGGTAAACGATATAAAGAGAAAAAATCCAGATTTATGGGAAACAATTGTAAATGATAAGGCATTTGACGCTAAAGGATTATTTCACAATAAAAAGATTCATTTATTTTCTAATAATTTGCAAGATTCTTATGAAGTTAAACGTACCATATGGCATGAATTAGGTCACTATTCTCTTGAAGATTTGCTAGGAGAAAGAGTTTATCCTTTACTTGACGAAATATATTCAGAAAATAAAACACTTATCGATAATACTCTTGATACTTTAGGATGGCCTAATACGGAGGCTAAGAGACGTTTAGTTGCTGAAGAATTGCTTATACATGAATTTACTACTGGAGAAAGAAAATACAAAGTAAAAACAACAAGCCTATTCAAGCAATTTATTAAACGTATAGGATTCGATGATACTATTACCTCAAAGGATATAGAGAATCTTTTCTTTTCAATGAAAAAGAATCTATTGAAAGGAAAAGCTCATGTACCTGTAATTTTTAGGAAAAAAGAACTACAAAAACTAAACCCACAAGAACAAAGCAAATACTTAATTGACTGGGCAACATTTGCTCGACCCAAAGAGTATTATATTGGTGCGCTTCATGAAATTTATGAAAAAGTGCCTAAAGCTTTGTCTTGGTATAACAACCATCAAGCGCGAACAATAGATTTATTAGGAGAAAAAGATGCCAAAATATTTAATGTATTACTTGCTTTAACTTCTCCGAATTGTTCTCCTAATGTAAATATGCAATACGCTGTTAAGAGTTACTTGTATCTTGCTGGTTTACGTGATAAGCCTCATAGTAGTTTTCCAAATGCTTTGAAAAAACAATTAGATTCTTGGATGCAAGGAAATAGAAAAGTTATAGAAGACTTCGAAAAGGGTACATTTAAGGTTACTCAAATGATTCGTGCTCTTTTAGGGGACACTATTACATCTGTGCACGATAAATGGATGAAACGTATCTTTTATAAGCCCGATAAAGAATTATGGCAAGATAAAGAAGACGCCAAATTATTAGCTCGTATGCATCACGATATCAAAAAAGCTACTATTACACTAGCTAACGAAATGTCAAAGCGAACAGATAGAGAATGGTCTCCTATTGAGGTACAGGCTGGTCTATGGGTATGGTTTAGAGCAAAAACCAAAGGCCTTAAATTAACGGATGATGTTATTGATGATTATGAAAAGGCTTTCGATACCAGAAGCAAAAAGCTTGATAATAAAACAGCTTATGAGTATTTGAAAGATGAATTAGAAAAACACAAAATAGGAAAAGACTATGTATTTAACAAATATAATCCTCCTTTACCTAAACCCGGGGATATATCTAAGCTAGATAAGCAAATGATAAAAGAATTAATCAATGAGTCCCCGGAAAAGATTTTAGTAAGCGATCAACCCTTTATTTTGCACTTCGGTAAAGACAAATACTCGGTTATAGAGCCTTCCAGGCTGGTAGAACGAATAGATAATAATTCAAAAGAAGTATTAGCAAGAATGGATGCCTCTACAGAAGAATGGCCCTATGTGCCTCTTGCTCAATTTTATACTCCTAGTGCTCCTAAGGAATGGTTTAAAACTACAGGAGTACCTCACACGGTTAGCACAAAAGGAAAAAAGATATATAATGCTTACGAAGATCCCTTGCGATTAACACAAAAAGCGTATTACGCTTTGAAAGAATCTAAATTACCAAATGCTGCATATACTAATATTTTATCTAATTTAATCAAAAAAGCTGGATTCGATGGATTCGCTACATATGATCCGTATAGTAGAAAAGGAATATGGATAAATCTTTTTAAGGATACCAAGGTTGATATTCCTCACGTTAAGGCTGCAGTAGGAATTAGTAATGTAGTACAAGAAATCGAAGAATTACCACAAGAAATAGAAGAATTAAAAAAGCTACAAGATTACCGATTAAATAGATTACGTAGACACATATACGATATACAAAAACTATATCCTGAGGTTCGTATATTAAACGAGTATCCCCAAATCGCTCACTTCGGGGAAGCTACGAGCGGAGTAAAAGAAATATCCGCGAGAATCGACGTTGAAGGCTCATTACCTGCTATTAGAGCGATGTTTGCTCAAATAGCTCATGAAAACTCACAAAATTCTGTTATTATTTTTCATAATAATACAAAACAAAAGCACTCAGATTTTGCTACAAGAGGATCTTTAATTTCTTTTAAAGTAAAAGATAATTTAACCGAAAACGATATTGAAGAATTAATGGACAAGAATAATCTTGTCGATTATAATCTTAGATATCATCCTCGAACCGGAGACTTGTATTTCGAACAATTTTTTGATAAATCAAGTCTTGACAATGATAAATTTGAACGTTATCTTAAAGTATTCAAAGAGATTGCAGACACAAATTTTCCACAAGAAAAATGGAAAATAAACACATGGTCTGAATATATAACCAGTGATTATTATGAACAAGTAATTAAAGAATACTTAGGAAACAAAGCAGGGGAGGAAAGATATGCCAAAGCAACAAAAGCAAGAGAAAACTACAGAACGTTCCTCGAAACCGCTAACGACCGAAGAATTCGAGAGATTGATGAAGATAATGCAAAAAGAATTAGGTCTGAAAGAAATAGAATTACCTCCAGATCAAGCTATAGTTTGGATGCCGATGAAGAGGCCCGCTTTGTTGAAGAGAAAAAAAGACTAAGCGAATGGCTTCGAGGAAAGCAACCAAAATACTCATTATCTGAAATAACATCTTCAGATATTAAGAAAAGAATCAATGAATTAGAGTCTGCAGAGAAACAAGCAGATAAAGTCCTATCTAAGTTTCCTCACGTTTCTTTGCGAGATACACGAGTATCTCTTTTGTCCTACCCTGTACATCCTCCTGAAATAAGTGACCATTTTATTTGTCCGGTTTGTAAAGAAACGAACAGAGATAAATTTTTGCACAAACACAGTGTTCAAGAATATAAAAACGCTATCAATAAACTCCCTAAATATGAAATCCCGGCATGGCATGGTGGATGGTATTTTAAAGGGCCCTTTTCTGATGAATTTATTGGAAGCGGCGAAGGAAACGCTACATTTGGATGGGGGTTTTATTTTACTGAAAGCAAAGAAATAGCAAAATGGTATGCGGATAGATTAAAATATAAATCCGTGAATATTAAAATCAATGATATTCTAATTATTGGAAACGGAAAACCTATAGATTTTACTAAATTGGAACTTAGTAAACCTAAGATCCTCGTTTTACGAGGGATTCAAAAAGAAATTCAGAATTTTGTATTGAATAATTTAGAAAAAATAAATATTGAAGAAATTAAAGATAATGCTTTATTAACTCTTAAATCATATAAGTTTCAATTGGACTATGTAAAGCCAGATATAGATAAACTAGGTATAAGTGAAGAAGAATTTAATGAATTAAAGAACTTTATAGATGATCTTATTTCCAGTTTAGATAATAACGAAATCCAAATAGAATACACAAGGGGACAACAAGCAGTATACGAAGTAACACTACACAAAGGAAAATCCCCGGAAGAATACGATTATATCGAATGGTATAAGCCTCTAAGCGAAGAGCAACGAAGAAAAATTAAAGAGAATACTGGGCTTGAGATTCCTAAAAATGTAACCGGTGGGGAATTATACAAAGGCCTTGCTGAATTATATAATTCTAAATACGATGCTTCAATGTTTCTGCTTCGTGCAGGAATAGATGGGATTAAATACCCTGCTGGTTCTATCCAGGGTACTCCGATTGAAGGAGTATATAATTATGTTGTGTTTGATCCTAGAGTTATAAATATAGAACACGTTACCCGTTACTCTTCTCAACGCTTATTGGATGCTCTAACAAATCCAAAACACAGAAATGTAGCGTTGCACTTAGGAAATTATAATAGTCCTGCTGAAAAAGTATCAAGTTTTCAATTAAGCCGAACAGAAAAATTAATAAGGTACATCGCTGATAAGTATTATCCGCTAAAAAAATTAGCTATTTTAGGAAAAGCTCCTACTGATATAGATCCTTGGGTAAGTAAACGTATGATGGCTAATATGCCATCTATACTAGAATCTTTTTTTAAAAACGGAGACATTAAATTAGAAAATAATTGGATATCTATTTTACCTAACAAAGATGGTGGAATCTATGAAATATATAAATTGTTAGGTGATGATGCTGATTTCTTTTTCCATTGGATGACAGCAAAATCCGCTGAAGAAATCCTAAATAAAGACGCAAAAGCAGTAGCTGAGGGTAAGCCATCACGATTCAAAAAAGGAAAGAATCTTTTTGGAATCAATAAAGAAACAGGAGAATTATGGGACGATAGGGAATTTATAAAAACAATATACGAATATACTCAAGACAGATACGAACGTAACAAAAATCTTTGGGAATGGGCAAGGCAACGATTACGTGAAATAAATAAGCAAGTCTTAGATTTTGCTCAAGACGCTGGTATAATTGATGGGGAACAGCGAGCCGGATGGGAGCGGGACAATTATATCCCGTTTTATCGGCTGTTCGAAGATTGGGAAACAGCCGATATAGCCTCCATGTTCCCCAAAGAGGGTCCCGCAAGTATTGGGGGTATCCATACCCTCCATGGATCAACCCTCAATGTTGGAGACCCATTTACGAATTTGTGCGAGGCTTATTCATATCTTATACATGAATCACTAAAAAATCTAACTAATAAAAAAGCTATAGAAATTATGCTTGACCTGGGACTTGCCTCAAAGGTTCCTGCTATAGCAAAAGGAAACAAGGGAGTCCTTGAAGTCAAGCACAAGGGTAAGTCTTTGTATTTTAAGGTTCATGATCCTATTCTTTATGATTCTATTGCTACATTACACGAAATCTCCCCGGGGGTGTTTTCTAAGGTTCTTTCTTACCCTAAGAGATTACTCACTTGGGGAGTAACTATTATGCCAGCTTTTAGATTAAGAAACTTTATTAGAGACACATTCCATGTTGCTTTATTAGAAAAAAGCTTTAGGCCAGTATTAGATTCTTTTAAAGGCTTATATCACGCTTTAAAAGAAACAGAATGGTTAATCGAATACAAGGGCACCGGAGGAGCATTTACCGGAGCATACCATCAACGTGATGTTGTAGGACGCACAGGAGAAGAAATAGAAAAAATCAAACAAAAGCTTACTACTCGTAGAGATCAATTCAATTTTGCAAAAGCTATTGATTGGTATAGAGCAAGTCTATATTATCTACAAAGATTCTATGATTTTTGGAATCGAATCGGAGAAGCCTCAGAAAACGCTGCTCGGCTTGGTCTTTATATGAGGCTACGAAAAGAAGGAGCCTCTAAACTAGAGGCAGGATTTAGAGCAATGGATCTGCTTGATTTCCATCTTTCAGGAGATGGAACAATTGCTCGGCTTTTAATCCAAACCGTGCCTTTCTTGAATGCTCGAATTCAAGGCCTGTATAAAGTAGGTCGGGTAGCTACCGATCCTCAAACAAGAGCCTCATTCTTTACTCGTGGATTGATTATGAGTGCTCTTGCTTTGTTGTACGGAGCAATAAGAGAAGACGATGATAGATATAAAGACTTATCTAAATATGAGAAGTGGAACTATGTTCATTTTTGGTTTGGTAATTATGTATTAAGATTGCCTCTTCCTTTCGAAGTGGGGGCTTTATTTTGGTCTGGGCCTATTGCACTAAGTGAAGCATTAAAAGGTACAGAAGAATGGAAATACTTTAAAGATTGGGCATGGTTTACATTAACTAATACTTTTCAATTAGACTTTCCTCAAGTAATGAAGCCTATTATAACCCAAGTAGCTGGCAAAGATTTATTTACCGGGATATCAATTATCCCTCCAGGAAAAGAAAAACTCGAACCCTGGTTACAAAAACGAGTAACAACAAGTAAAACAGCAATAGAATTAGCAAGGATTCTTCATATACCAGCTACTCGAATCGATCAATTTGTACGAGATATTTTGGGAGCTTCCTCTGCTATGGTGTTATTTCTTAGTGATCAATTTCTCTATTGGATCAAAGATTATCCTTCTGATCCATTTGAAACAGATAAAATAAAATATATCTTAGGTTCAAGTAGCTTTTGGAGAAAAAATATACCGAGATACACTCGCTCTGAACAAGAGTTTTACGATTTAAAAGCCGAAATAGATCAAATAAATTCTACAATAAACGCTTATCGAAGACTACATGATTATCATGCTGCAAAAGAATACTATAAAAAACACCAGAAAAAACTTAGAATTAAACCCATACTTGATACTACTATAAAACGAATACGAACAATCAATCAACAAATAGAATTAATCATTCAACAATCTAATCTTTCTCCAAAAAGAAAAAGAGAAAAAATAGATGAATTACTCAAAAAACGCAACCAAATATTTAGAGAAACAATGAAACGATTGCATTCTCGAATTTAACTTTCCGGATTTAACCCGGCAAAAGATTTTGTATAAGATAGCTCCGTATAATTTTATAAAGAACATCATCCCAATTTGTTGGCTTACGATACATGAAACGATTCTTTATTTCCGGCCAAATAACTAGGTTTTCGTATATAGTTTCTTCTGGAGTAGCTAACAAAATATCGTAAGCTATTTGATTATTGTTTTTTATTAAGTTTATAAATTCATGAATACTAAAAGAATAACGAGTGTTTTTGCCTTCTTGAAAAGCTTTTACAGGTTGTACTCTATTTGTTAGTATTTCTTTAATTGATGGAATATAAACCTCAAATATAGCGTTTTTATCTGATTTTAATACTTCAATTATTTTCTTCATTTTCAAATCCTATTCTTCGCTTATATGGTTCTAAGATTACTGCTATTTGCATCATATCGTGTAAACTGGGTTGAAACGTAATCTTAGTATAATAATTACATTCTGTAATTGGATCGCTTTCTGATAATTCTAAATTTTTGAATGCTTCACATTTTACTGCTTTTACTTTTGCACCACTTAAAGCAATTCTAAAATATGTACAATCTTGACATAATCCAAATCTTTCATATGGTTTACGAGAACTTCTAACAGAAGAAGGTATATAAATTTCTGGATCTATTACGCTTGCTTTAGCTTCAACCTCACTAGATATTTGATACGCTTTTTCTTCTTCAAATTCACTTAATTTTTTAGCCATTATTCCTCCTTATCATTAATTTCTCTTATAGAAAAACTCAATAATTTACCATCTAAAAACTTAATATACACATCATAAAATACTGAATCTATATAATCATAACAATTGAATAATCCCGTGTATTTCATTGGTTCCCATCCGTAATGTTTCTTTTTTATAGCACCACAAAAACGATATATCACATTCTTATCCCATTCTGGTTTCCCATAAAAGGGCCTTTCTTTTTCGGGTACAACCTGATACTCACATATTTCTCTTTGCAATTCTCCCTGGGACGTAATACGATACAAAGACATTGTTCTATCAAAGTCTTTTGTTTGAAATACTCTATTTTGTAAAAACTTATAGTCTTCAGGAAAAGGATACTCGATTTTAATTTCATCGTATAAGCCCATAATACTCCTCCTCTATTTGTCTTAATTCTTCTTTCATTTTTTGTCTGTTGTATTTTTTCTTTACTCTATGTATTTTAACAGGTGGAGCTATGTCTCTCCGAATTGAAGCATAAGGATCACGAATCTTTTTGTTTTTCTTCATTTTTCTTCCCTCGTTTTCGAATCTTTTTTCTTCTCCATTTAGATAATCCTTGAAGTATGCACTTCTGACAAATACGACTATCTTTCAAATGCTTATTTCCTAATTCGCAATTCCAACATCCCTTATCTATTAATTTAGGCTTGGTGTTTTTTCTTTCCATCTCATTTTCTCTGTTAAGTCTAAGATTCTCAAACCAACACTCATCCATACACTATGAATAGCCCCAATTAAATCAGCACACGCTAAAGGACTTGCTTGCATAGACTGAGCAGTCGACACAATACGATCACTAATTTCTTTTATTTGTTCTTGTAATGTTGTAATATCCATATATCCTCCTTATTTAATTCCTGTAGAATTAAATCCATTTGTATTGCGCTTGGTTTTTGTTAATTTATCTACTACTTCAATCTCACACCAAACTACTGGAGTAATCACTAATTGAGCTATTCGGTCTCCTTGTTTAATAACAAAGTTTCTGTCTTTTGTGTTATTTACAACTATAATCTTAATTTCTCCTCTATAATCAGAATCAATCGTACCTGGAGAATTAGCAATATAATTTGGAAACCTTAAAGATAATCCTGATCTAGGTCTTATTTGACCCTCAAATCCATAAGGTATTTCTACAGCAATCCCGGTAGACACCAACATAACTTGACCAGGTAAAATACTATAATTATTATCAGCGTGCAAATCAAGCCCCGATGCCCAATCAGAATGATAACGAGGAACCCTAGCGGTTTTTGTTAATCGTTTCACTTTTAGTTCCATTATTCTTTTCCTCCTTGTGTTTTTTTATACCATTCAATATATCTATTTAAGTACCATTGCGCTTTTTTCAAGTCTTTTAGTGGAGTTCCTTTGTATCTGTATCTACAAATATACTTAATCACATTTGCTAAACGAAAATCTAATAATTGATCCTCTAAAAAATCGATAACCTCAATCTTTCCTTGATTGTAGTGTTTAGGATGATCTATTTCGTCGTATCTTTCCATATGCTACTTTCCTCCATCCGTTTTCTTTGGCATATAGATAGTACTTCATAATAGCGTCTTGCACGGTTGCTTTTCCTTTATATGTGTTCCATACCCGTTTATAATATTGTGCCAATGCTTCTATGTCATCTGCAGGAGGCAATGGCTTAGGATCACGTAAATAATGAATGCGAGCTAATAGAATTTGATAAATAAGGTTTCCTTTTAATGCTAAATCCACATCGCTCCAATTTTCACCAGATAATGATCTAATTTTTCTAACTAGTTCGGGGTGATACCTTAAATAATTTTTCCAAATATCAGCGTGAGTTGCTGGTTCCATTTGAAATATTCCCAAAGCAGGGCCATTGATTTGTTTAATGTATTTTCCGCAGTGTGTTTCCGCTGCTGCTGTAAGCATCAATAATTCTACAGCAGACGGAGAATATAAGTCTGCTTTTTGCAATACCTCTGTTATTAATTCTCTTAATTGTTCTGGGTTCATTTTTATTACCTCCTTATTATATTTCACACCCGTTTGCGGTACACGCAAATTCTCTTGCGCCTTCTGTGTTATCAGATTCTTCGTACTCATTGAGTTTAGAAAAATCAAGCTTAGGCATATTCTTAACCATTTCATCATACTTCTCTTTTGTTATTTTTTCATAAGGAGCAAGATGATAAACATGATCTTGGTACGGGACAAACGTAATACCACAAATTTGATCCCAATGCTTATATACCCAAGCACCAACCTCTGGCCATTCTTCATCCTTAACATATACCGTACATGATGGATTATGTTCACACCAATACTCACGTAGCATTAACCAATACTTTAATTGATCTATAGCTGATAAATCTTCCGCCACAATAGAATCTTGTGGAGACTCGGTAGGAAACTCAAAAGCAATAATATTTCCTTGATTATCTACCGGATAAGGTTTCATACCTTGATCTATCATTAGTTTAGCAATAGGATCAATAGCATTAACCTGTACTCTTCTAATATAATATCTTGAAAATCTGGGATGCAAACCTGAAGCTGTGTTGCACAAAGCACTAACCGTACCGCTTGGTTTAATACAGGTTATCCCGGCAGGAATTTCTACTTTTAATATTTTAGCCCACTTAATAGCTTCTTCTATAGCGACTTGTTTCATTTCTTTTAGCCATTTTTCGGCTTCTTTTGTAGGAAGCCCTAAAATATTATGATCTCTAAGCCCTGTCAAAGATACTCCTAATAATCGTTCTTCTTCACAATTCTTTAGCCATGTAGAAGTAATAAAATTAAAATTAGTAACAGTAGACTGAATAATGCCTAATATAGTAGCTAATTTTACTTTTTCTTTTAATTCATTTAAATTATCATTAGGTCGAACAATTACTTCACTTAAATTGCAAAACTCATTAGGACGAAGAATAATCTCGCCGCAATTATGTACTACAACACCTTCTACTATTCCCCAATGTAAATCAGACATAGAAAAATCATAAACATCCTTTTCTTCTTTTCTCTCTTTAACAGAAATTACAAAATATGAATCATTATAAAATCCTCTTACTTTTCTATTCGCTAAATCCTTAGCTTCACAAGAAGTTCCATCTATTAGTTGAAAAATATGGTCAGGTGTGCATGTAATACATTTTTGTCCCTGTGCAGCAGGAGCAAAAATAACATCTACTACCTTTTTTCTTCCTGTTTTCCATATTTTACCTTCATAAATATTTCCATCTGCTCCTACCAATTTTACTTGTTTTCCTTCCAATTCATCAAATCGCTTATAACCATCAATTGTTAATATTCTCATGTCACCTGTAAAACAAGGATTTGTGCCCCACTCATACCCTGGTATCCTTCTACCTGAAGAGGCTACTTTAATCTTTGCTGCTTCTCTGTTAAATATTCCTCTTTCTCCGGATTTAGATTCTACCAATTTAAGCCACTCACTCAAGAATTTTCTACTACTAGGTTTTTCAGTATACGCAGTAGATATATTAGCAAAAGCCCGATAAGGGGTTTGTTCATAAAATTGCCCTGATTTAGCTTTTGCCATTCTATCATCCGACAAATTCGATAAAGCAATACACGCTGATCTCCTTACTCCCCCCACCACAACACAAGAAGCAATCATACAAGCTATATCAAAACACTCAAGTGAATTTAATTTACGCCCCTGGGCATTGTAAAATACTTTCTTTGTAAATTCAATTAGATCTGCTAAAGGATCAGGGCCACTCGACCTGCCTCCCATCGTTTTTAGTCTAGCTCCTTTAGGTCTTATTTTAGACAAATCATAATTCAAGTCTTTGCCTTGCCATAAGGCTTTCATTATTTTATAATATCCCTCAGCCCATCCTCGTCTACTGTCTGCAAAAACAACAATATCATTGCTTTTTTCTATTTTGGAAGGAACCGTAGGTAATTTGTTAATGTATTGCCTTTCTACCGAAAATCCTACCCCGGTTCCACACATTAGAATATAAAGCAATTCAGCAAATGCCTTAGGGTAATCTAATTGCAAATATGAGCAATTATAGTTAGTGCATCCCTCTTTTTCCAAAGCAGGCCCTGCGCTCCACAAGGCACGCATAGAAGGCATAACCTGTATCTTTAAAATAGCGTCTGTTGCTTCTTTAAATTGAGATCGATATTCTTTTGGTACTCTTTCTATAAAAAAAGCTTCATATCTACGAACAGTATCTGACCAATCTTCTCTTCGTTTTTCTTCTTCTATCCATCGTGCATAAGTCCGCTTATAAATAAATTCCTGATAAGGTGTCCAGTGTTCCATAATTACCTCCGTTTTATTTTTTCCATAATTCTCTATCTATAATATCCAATAAAGCACTTAGTCGTTGCTTTATTTCTAATATTGAATCATCATAAAAGCTATTCCCGGACATCAATGTATCCATATCACTAATAATATCATCAAGCTCGCTATATATTTCTTCTAATTGTTTACGATTCATCTAATGCCTCCGGAAAACCTATTTCATCTATCCATTCTTGAGGTAGTACTTTTTCACACCATAAAAATCCGTTCTTCTCTGCCCACATAGCGTATGTCCATTTTGATTTAGCTGTTAATTTATTATTTGCTCGTAAAAACACAAGACGTAAATCTATATCAGGGTATTGTTTTTTTATTGCTCTAAGCTTTGTTCTATCTTTAGGGCGAAGGTATCCCTTGAATTCGATAAACATTTTCCCCCCGTCTTTTTTGGGAAACATAAAATCTGGAGTATATACTGTTTTCTTTGGCGGAGGAAACCATTCAAGACATTCAGATTCATAAAACCACGGAATACCTAATTTATCTAGATATATTGCCCATTTCATTTCAGCTTGTGACGCAAATCTTATTCCTCTATACTTATGTGTCTTTTTCCTAGATTTTCTCTTTTTTGTTTTTTTCACACAACATCTCCCTGTATTTTTTGTATTGATGACAAAACACATTTACACTACAATAATACTTACATCGTGTTCTTTCTCCCGGAACAAATCTTATTTCATATTTTTGATTTTTCTTTTTATGTTTATCTATCCATATCTTGGCTTCTTGTTCTGAATTAAACACACGTAATGCTTTTTTCGATGGATTAGGAACCGTTCTAAATACTTTCCACTTGGATTGCTTTTCCCACATTTCTTGAGGAGTACACGGATCTAATTCATTATCTGGTCTTTGTTCGTTTTGCTTGTGTAACTTAATACGTGAAACTAAATAATCTAATTGTTGTTTTTTATCCCAAAGAGGAATCTCTAAGTATTCAATTTCAGATTGGGGATAATCGGATTCTCTCATTGCTCTGTATTTATCCCAATCCATATACCACGCAAAGATACGTAAGTGAGCAACCTTTAGTCCGGCTTCTCTAAGAAAATAAGCATAAATATTTTGTTGCCCAATCCAATCATCAATATCTGCTAAAATTACTTTCCATACCGATGTTGTTTTGTAATCAATAATTATTCTTTGATAATACACATCAAATTTCCCTGAAATTTTTCGATCTTCAATTCTATCCCATACTCTTCTTTCAACATAATAATCAGAATTATCTTGCCTATTTAAAATCCGAGTAATATAATACTCGAATAAATTATGAATAGCTGTGCCCCGAATACTTGGTAATAATTGAGATATTACTTTTACTGGTTCCTTGTTAAATTGTCGAATTCGATTTTGCTCTATTTCTTTTGTGTATCTCTTTCGTAATTGAACAATTTGAGGAGAAGAAATTAAATCAGTTACTGAATAATCCGCTCCCCAATTTGAGTATGAATGCAAATGCTCTCGAATTATATCTAAAAAAGGCGTGCATTTACACAAATCGATTCTTTTTATTTTCTTCAATATATCCTCCCTGATAATTAAAAAGGAATATCATCATCTTCTTCATCATTACATAACTCGTTTTCTATAGAATTATTACTGTCTTCCATGTTTTCCTGCTCGTCTTTAGTAAATACTCCATTTTTTAGATAATAATCAAATCGTTTACTATACTCTGATACGAGTTGAAACACTAATTCTTCTGTTACTTTCTTAAGAATTTCTTTTTCTACTAATCCAAAAACATATTCACACGCTAACCGTAATGCACTTTCCCGGTTTAATTCATCCGGAGATCTAAATTGTTGTAATGCTTTTATAAATTGTTTACTTTTAGTTTGTTTATTTTCAATATTTCCCTCTTCTATATCTGTAGTATTCCACCATCTACCGTCTTTTTTTCGAGTAATTGTAATTATATCTCCTGAACCAAATTGTTTTAGCTTACTTACTAATTCCGAATTATTAGCGAAAAAATGAGTCGAGTAATCGTTTCCATTATCTATTCGTGTTCCTTCTATTTTGTAAATATCATAAGATTTACCGTTTCGTGCTTTAATTGTGTCCTTATAATACGAATCGAGTCTTATTGTAATTTTTGTTTCATTAGGCATAATAATCCTCCTATTTAATCATTTTAACTTCTATTTCTTTAACTAATTCATTATTAAACAAGCGTGCATTTAATTTTTTGGTATTGATTAAATTATTAAATGTCTCTTTTAAAACACTTAAATAACACTTACAACAAAGATCAAATTGTTTTAACTCTGTATTATACGGTATCTGAACTTTTCTTATATTTTCTTTAGTACCACAAATATCGCATATTGTAACTTGCATTATTCCCTCCTAAATCTTAAATGGACAATTTTCATATGTGCATTCCTGGTCTCCGCTTAATTTTCCACAGTACCATTTTTTACTATAATACTGAGGTCTTAAAATACGATACCTGAAATCACACTCATTCGAATTTTTTCTCAAAATAATAGCTACTCTCCAAGTTTCAGAAGCCTTATCTTCTCTAACCTTTTCATATGTCTTTATAAAAATATCAGGCTTACACGGATAAGGTTCGCCGTTAATACCAAAAACAATATAATCTCCTTTATTTGCTCGCATAGCGCCTTCTGAAGTTGATAATAATAAATCTCCTGTGCTAGTCTTAGCAAATTGACGGTTACTTACTTCTAATGCCTCTAAAAGCTCAGGTGTGAATTCTCCTGTCCACTTTTCTGCTTTTACTATTATTGGTTTCTTTCTGTATTCTTCCATTTTTACCTCCTTAAAACTATATATTATTAATAAAATCAAATCTATTCACTATATGCTGTTATTTTATTATACTCTGCCCATATTCTTTTACCAAATTCTATTTCTCTTTCTGGTTTATTTTTTACTTTTTCCCCTATTAAACCATTAATAACTCGTTTAAGCAGCCGATTCTCACATTTCAAACATAAATCTACATTTACAAAAACATCATCCATACTTCCTGCAGCATCCAACTTACGATCAATTGTCCAAGAATGTCTTTCTACATTTTGTCTAGTATTACAAAGATCACATACTAAAATTGTTGTCATAATAATTCTCCTCTTTGGCTGGCGAGGCAGGACTCGAACCTGCATCCCGAGACCCAAAATCTCGTGTCCTACCATTGAACGACTCGCCAGTTATGTATTGTTAACATTTTCAGTAATTTTTCTTTGGTTTTGCATCCGATATTGTTTTCTTATAAACCACAAATAACCTGCCCGATTACAATTAAAACACTTTACTTTTTTACGATCTGCTCTATGATAAAATTTATTACCGCAACAACATTTAATTTTAAGCAAATTAACTTTAGGAGTCCATTTGGCATCAATTATTTCCATTCCCATTAACATCCCCATTCATCCATTTCAGTAAGTATTGTTTCAACAATTTTTTGACCTATTTCTGCCAACATATCTTTGTCACATAAAGCATCATTTAATTTTCTTTTTAAGTCTTTTACTGCTCCCATTGGTGTTTCTCCAGAGCCTTGAATCGGAATATTATCCCAAAAAGCTTCATAAAAATAACTATCTGGTTTTACATAGAATTTCATTGTCTAACCCTCCTTTTTAAACAACTCATTTGCTTTAAAAATACTAACTAACTCATATCCACGTTTCATTAAAGCTTCTTTTGCTCCTTCTTCACGATCTACCAATACTACAACTTTAGTTATTTTTATTTCAGGAAAACATTTTTTAACTGTACAAATTGCTTTTAATAAAGAATTTCCGGTTGTTGCTACATCATCAATAATTGCTATCTCCTCTCCTAAATGTCCTTCAATCCATTTATTCAATCCATATTTTTTAGCTTGTTTTCTAATAATAAATGTTTGATAATACCCTAATCCAGCTAATGCTCCTAAAATAGGTACTGCGCCTAATTCTGGGCCACCTACAGCATCTGTTTCTCCAATTATATTTTTCATAATTTCAGCTACAATCTGCGCTCCTTCTGGTAACGTTGTTACCATTCTAGCATCAATATAATAATTGCTATGCTTCCCTGATGAAAGCTGAATATTGTTAAAAACTAAAGCGTAATCAATCAATAACTGCTTTAAATATTCTTTTTTGTAGTTCCCCATTCCACTACCTCGTCTAATTGCATAAAATATATGATACGATCTCCATATAACTCTATAGGAGCGAATAAAGGAAGATCCGAATATCGCCCTCGAAAAATTTTACCTACCGGAATATTATAAGGATTATCTTTAACTACTTTAAACCACAAAGGAAAATGTTGTTTTATCCATTCAAGTTTAGTTCCATTTTTCATAATTTATTCCCTTTAATTTATATCATCTGACCACATAGATTTATGTTTCTTATTTTCCTTGAAAAATTTAATACATTCCTCTAAATTGTCAATTCTTTTTTCATATTCTTTTCTAAAATCACCTTCTAAAATTAAAAACTTTACTCCGTTTTCGTTCATAATCACTAATGCTGTTTCAGGGGGTGATGCTCCTAAAGGACTCCATGGTTTAGGTTGATAACTGATGTAAAATTGATTTCCATCTAATATGTAATTACCAAACTCCTCGTTTTTTCTCCATTTCAATTGTGTCATTATTGCTCCTCCTCATCAGCTTTTTTCTTTTTGTAATTTTCCCAATACCAAGGCCCATGTCCTAACAAAGAACAAAGCTCATCGATAGTAATTTTATGTTGCCATCGTTCACTCCAACTTGCTAAGTAAATCTCGGGATTATCATTTATAATCTTTTTTAAAGCTTCTTCTTCTTTTTCATGTTCAAACCATCTAGTTCCCCATCCTATCGCTCTTTGTATATCAATTATTTGTTCGCCTTTTTCATCAAATGCGAGTAAACCTCGATTTGTGAAAAGATATACTTTTTTAATCATGATCTACCTCCTTTCTTTGATACACTTCGCAATAATTAGGCGTATTATTCAATAATTGATTGCACCATACTCTAGCTTTTAGCGAAGCATTCTTGCTATTAAAGTGTTTATGCAGATAATATGTATTCCTTGGTTCGATACTTAAACAAAAAGTAGCATAAGCAGTGTTTAGTTCATCAAGGCTTAGTTGATAAAAAGCAAAAGCAGAAATAGCAGTATATTTAGAAAAGCCATACAAGCTGATTTTTTTAACATCAGACTTCCAAAAAGCAAAGTTTCGGCCATACTTTTCCCTTAATTCCCAATCAAATTTTAAATTTTTATTACTTTGTTTATTCATTTTTCCCCTCACTTAACACTTTATATATTTTTTCAAGCAAATCAATTACTTCCCGTATTTGTTTAGATTGTGCTTTATAAGTTTCCCCTAATATACCTACAACAATTAAAAAACATATAGTTAAAAAAAGTCCCGAAATAAAACTAAGAGTAGCCATAGCTTACCTCCTTTTTTGAGTTTGGAGCGGAAGGGAGGATTCGAACCTCCATCCCCTAATCTGGGAGATTAGGACACTACCCTTGTGCTACTTCCGCTCAATACCTCATCAACAGGCCCTAATTGACCATAATTAGGGCCAATCTCAAATTCTCCATCCATTGGAACATTCCAATCAATATTAAAGTATTTTTTCATTAATTGCGGTATTTGTCGAAACGTAGTCAAACAAATCTCTTCGATCTCTTTAACTTCTTCTGCAATAAGATCAAAAACAATCGAATCATGTACCTGACAAATCATTAATGATCTTAGTTTTCTTTTTTTTATTTCTTTATCAATCTCTACCATACACATAGGAACAATATCAGCGGTTGCTAAAGCCTGAACAGGGTAATTTTTAATTTGACTATGTAAGGCTGGAATAGATAAATCCCTTTTAGATGTATCTATATTAAAATATCTACCCGTAGGTAATGGTTTTATGACTTCATCCGGAGTTGCCCATCGAAGTAAATCTTGATGCCATTTTCTTAATCCTTTATATTTGTCATAAAATCCCTCTATGATTAATCTCCATTTGTCTAAAGAAAACCTTGGCATTTTGGGATCTGAATAAAAACCTAAAGCTGATCCCCCATAGATCATCCGAAAAGCAAATACTTTGGCTTCCGTTCGATACTTAGCATCACCGAAATACTTCTTTGCATTTTCCAGATGGCAATCAACATTGTTCTTAATTTCTTCTATCATTACTTCATCTTGGCACAAAAAAGCACACGTTCTCCACTCTAGCTGTGAAAGATCACCATTACCAATATAATCAAACCGAGGAACAATGCATTCTTTCAACGGAGAAGTACCCTGACGAGGCAAGTTTTGGCTATTAGGGTTTGAGCTACTCAATCGACCGGTTCTTGTTTGGGTTTGATTAAATTGTGGATGAATACATCCATCACTCATTACTTTGTTTATCAATCCTTTTTGCTTGTCTTTTCCAATAAATGTTGTTAGTGCTTTATTTAAACGTGATCGCTCTAATAATAATTCCTTGATTTGTTCTTGTCTTTTTGTAGTAGCTTTTAGCAAAGCTATATTTTCTTTGGATACAGATAAATGGCCGGTTGGTGAAACAATACGATGCCGTATATCTCTAGGTATTTCTAAACCAGAAGACGGAATAATTATTTTTATGTGGGCTTGTCTTATGTATTTTTTTTCACCTGATTTTAATTTACGTGTTACTAAAATCTTACCAATCCTTTTAATTTCTCCTCCAAAAATAGCAGCAGATAATTCTACATTGCTGTTTAAATTTACATCCCACCCAAATAAATATTGAAGTTTATCATCTATTTCTTCTAATTTCTTTTCAAACTTAGAAATAAAAGTCTTTGCTTTTTCTATATCGAATTTCATTCCATTGTACTCAATATCAGCCAAAATTCTCATTAATCCCATATGGATAGCAATTAAAGTACTTAAATTTTTTTCTTTAATATTTTTTATTTGCTTTTTGAATAAATTCATAGTAATTCGACAATCTTGTTTCAAATAATTCAAAAGATGATGCAAAGGAATAGTATCGGTTTCATATCCAGCATTCCAGAATGTTTTTATAATATCTAATTTTTGTGGTATCTTTCTTCGTTTACATACCTCATCAAGAGAATAGCTATGTTTTTTCATACCATCGATCATGTACTCCGCTACCATAGTACAAAATAATTTTTTGTTTTCGTAATTAATACCAAGTTTTTTTAACCAATTAATATCAAATTTTAAGTTATGACCTACAATTCTCTTTGCTTTATTTACTTCTTTTTGAATCTCTTCAATAATTTCTTGTTGGTTATTAACAATGACATCTTGATGATTTATAACCCATGTCTTTGTAGAACCATCCCAATAACCTATTCCTACAGCTACCGGATAAGCATTATCCATCCACGGTTGATGATTAGGAGCCTTTGTTGTTTCGATATCTATGACTATTGTGTCTCTCATTCCACCTTTACCCCAAAAACATTATAAGGGCCTCTTACTGCAAATTCACTAGCTATTTTAATTCTTTGTTCTTCTTCTTTGCATTGGGGGCACTTAATAATACTCCCCCGTAAGGGATAAAGAAAATAAAGCTTACAATTTTTACAATACATCAATTCATACCTATTTCCTTTAATCCCAAAAAATTTATCAAGATGAGGATGCTCTTTTAATATTCTTAAAGACTCCATTTCTACATCCCCTTTTGAGTTAATACGCTCCATGCCCACCAATAACCAAACACTAATCCTGCAATAAACCCGCAAAACACGCAATAAAAATAAGTCTTAATTCTATTCATAGCGAAACCTCTCTTTATCAAATACTGCTGTTCCCCGGCCAAGAATACCGGTTAATTTGTTTTTGCAAATAGACAAGTAACGAATATGTTCGTGCTCTGGATCCATGATTTTTCCTATCCCGACTAATCCATCACATTCTCCTTGCAATCCAACCTTACTTCCGTCCACATTCGTAGCACTTAGCCATTTCCGTTTTTCTGCATCTTTGTCTGCTTGACCTAACGTAATAATTGCGCATTGATACTTTTTAGCTAATTTGCGATATTGATTATACAAAACTTGTAATCTTTCTACTCGTGAATCGATCTTATGAGTCGGATTTACTTTCGGCCCTTGATCTATCCACACAATCCTTGGCTTAAATTTTTCCATGTATGCTTCCACCATGTTTATGGTAATCACATTATCCAAAAATACAAGATTATCGCCCCCATTTTCTTTCCAAAATTTTTCTGCTTTTTCTACATTCTTGTCTAAGCCAATCTTATTAGTTCCACACAAAGCACAATAAGCTCTTAATTTAGTTCTTTTAAGTGGTTCTTCGTTTCCTAGATACAGTATTTTTTCATCGGTCCCTTTCAATTGTCTAGCTTGATACGTAGCTTCACTTATTCCGAGGGTTGTTTTTCCGACTTCAGAGTAAGCAAAAAAATGAATCAAGGTTCCCGGCTTAACTCCCCCAAAAGATTCTTGTAAAAATGCACATCTCCATTTCAGGCCAGAGTCTTTGTCTTCTTGGAGAAGCTCAGACAGTGACTCATCTACAATATTTTGATCTTCTTGAGTAATTTCTTCAAGGAGGGAATAATAATTTGCTATTTGTTTCTCTATTTCAGGAATAACCCCCTCAGATGTTCCGGTCATCCCTTCTTCAGCGAGGAGAGATATTCGGTAAGCTATGTATCTTTCAGCGAGTTTATTCAGGGAATCCTTAATCAATTCTTCATTGTTGATTTCTACTTTTTTCAGGTCATTGAATATTGTATTTGTTATTTCATCTTTCTTAAATGGATTTTTTGTTTTATAGTAAGTCTCTATTTCATCTACAGTTATTTCTTTTTTATCTGGATATTTA
>Ga0190313_1000147_pt1 | contig 44796 bp, 41 predicted proteins | sample 4870071011_MG_FD_169989 | JGI IMG/M metagenome (GOLD analysis project Ga0190313, IMG submission 169989) | Hydrothermal vent sediment bacterial communities from Southern Trench, Guaymas Basin, Mexico - 4870-07-10-11_MG | ecosystem: Environmental > Aquatic > Marine > Hydrothermal vents > Sediment ... | reverse complement strand
CTTGATAAATCAACTTTTAAGCGCACCCCAGACTCATCCAAAATTTTCTCATTAACTGTTCTCGCGAAAAATTCATACGATGTTAAAATAACATCAGGTTGACCAATATTTATTACCTGCCCTTCAGATGTTATATGCACATCATTTATAACTTGTATCGTATGATCAGTTGATGTAGATTGCTCTTCACCATAACGGATTATTATGTCAAATGTTGATTGAAGCGCCCGCGTCCCATAACCATATCCTACATCTACCATATCATGTTGCATAACTGGTTTTATATATGCCTGTCTTTCTGTTGTATATCCCCATAAAGTATCTTCAATATACTCAAAAAGACCTTCAATAGATGACTCAGTAAATATATCCTCAACAGTCAATGGTGCAGCAATATTATGAACAACTGAACTTTCCCAATACACTGGCGAAACTGGAGACTTATGAGATAATGACTTTACAACATCATTAAAAGTATACTCATTAAAAAGTTCTGTATAAGGAGTTTCACCAAAATATGGATCTATACTCATTCTCATAATAGTCTTATATAGTCTCAACAAAGTAACAACCGTGTCATAATTTATTTCAAAATTATTCCAGTCAAATTCACCATTCGAAAACCCAAAGAACTTTGCAAGCTTCTCATAAGATATATTAAACATATAATGAAAATGATTTACCAACCTTTTCGCAAAAGCAATCTGCTTCTGCCTATCAAACCCTTTAAATTTATGTTCAAAAAATTCAAGAACATTATACACTTTATTTGCCTTGTCATTCGTTATTGTAACAAGATTTGAATTGGATATCAGATCTAACACAACTGGTAAATAACCAACTTCCTTAAAATTTATGGCAAACTGTCCACTTACAAGATAGTTACCCTCTTCAACAGATGCCATAAACCTATCTGAATATCCATAAATAGGCCTTTTATTATCCTGTATAACATATGATAACATAACAGCATCTGCTATACAAATATCTCCAAAAAATATTTTTATCATTGCGGGTGTAAAATAATCCTGTAAATATGGAATATTAAAATAGTCAGGAACTGCATATCTCCTTATATTCTTTATATCTGTAAAATCAGATCTTGTTAAATACTGCACACCCCTAGGTTTTGCCCGTCTTGATCTCATGATTCATACATCAGCTTTTTATAAAGATCATAAGCGCGCTCATAAAGACTACGAAAATCTTCATTTGATCTATATCTCGATAATTTATTCAAAAGATACAAAACTTTTTTTCTTGCCTCTCTTAACTGACCAGAATTATACAATGCAATCGCTGTATTATATTCACTTATATAAAAATTATATGTATTATGCGTAGTAGATGATGTCTGATACTGCGGATATGGTAACAATATATTTTTTACATCTTCATATATATGAGATATTTCAGGCTTTTCAACATCAGAAAATATGCTTCCAATAAAACCTTTAGAAGCGCCGCCCCACTCAGGATCCGTATTAAAAGATATAGCATCCATAGCCTTCCCCTCAAAGAAATCAGCATAAGATATCGTGCTACGCCTATACTCAGAAAAATCTATCATTGTATCAAGATCACTCGATATCTCTTTATATTTCTCCTGTAACTCAAGATATTTATCAATATAAATCTTTTTCAAATCCTCTGGAACATTAGGACTTTGCAAATATTCGATGATCGCAAACATTTTCCGTCTTATCAAAGCAAGTGAACCAAGAACCTCACTAAAAGCAACACCAGAATCTGTATACATGCCTAAAATATCATACCGAGAAAATAGATCAGTATACTCAAATTGCGCTGATGTTTGCGATGAAGTAACTAAACGAGGTGCCCCTTCTGTAAAATCCGCCGCCTGATACTGAAAAACAGCTTCAGTAAATGTATCTTGAATAGAAAAAGTATATCCACCTTGGTTCAATGTTACACCATAAATAGCAGAAATAGACATACGACCAGCTTCACTCATACTAAATATCATTAAATCAAAAGGTGGTATCTGAAAAGTTTTAACATTTTGTGTGTGAGCAAAAAAATAATTAGAATATTTAAGATCCTTTACAATATCATAAAATGGCATCTTGTCCGTAACATACGAAATTATTGTGCCTGCAACCGTCAAAGAATTAAATCTATGAGCTAGAGGCGCCCGACTACCAAGCGCCCTTACAGGCACAAGGTCAAGATAATACGACAAAGTTACCGTCTGAATAAATAAACTTGGATAAATATGTCCACCCATTACAACAATTGGAATATGATCGGGCCCACCAAAGTGGACCCGATCACGATATTGATTTTCTGTTAATCCTAACATTATCCGCCACTAACGATTGATGTCTTCCTAAGCTTTTGCATCACATCCTGAAGCGTAGTAGCACCCGGTGCACCAAACACACCCATAATACCATCCATCATATTAGCCTCTGTAATATCATTCTCAAATTGACCACCCATATACTGCGGTAAGAACGGCAGATAAGAAAATGCAAAATAAGTATACTGAGCTTCCATAGCCACATCATCAATAGATACACCACCAGATTCAGTAAGTATGTTTATACCAAAAAGCCTCATCGCAGCCATATTTCCTGCATCATTAATCGCAGCTATAGTCACATCCATAGGAAGAATTTGGTCAGCATAAACAACACGCGCCTCTTTCCAACCAAGAAATTGACTCCAATTCTGAACGGGCCAAATTCTTGAACCAGCTACAAAAGGATCAGCATTCTCAATATCAGCATAACCAGCATTGGAGTAATCAACATAGGAGAGGCCCCCCGGAATCATAATATCACCAGTCTTCTGAGCATATGTAGCAAAACTATGTCTATGCCCAGTAGAACTACCATCAGGATTGGAATCCCAAGCAAGATCATAAAGTGTCCATCTATCAAAAATCATTCCAGACATAGATCCCGCAATAGCACGCTTACCCATACTCACACCAACAGCATCTGTATGCCCCATGACATATATAGGCGCCTTCTCCCTTGTAACTGACCAGTTAATAGATGTCATCGTACCAACAACAGCATCCTCAAATATCACAAAAATATCTGCACCAGAAAATGAATTAAATGAGCGCGCATACTTATTTTCAGTTAATCTCAGCGACACTTTTCACCTCCAAGTTTTAGAAGTTTGTTAATTTATATCAATGAGCACCCACCCGGCTCATCTTATTATACCAAAGTGGTAAAAGAGAAGCGCCCCAAATCGGGGCGCTTTCATTAACTAGAGGTTGAAATTTGAAACGAAGTTTATTTTAAAATTAAGCTAAAATTTTATTTCACATGTATTGTAATATTGAACCCATCAACAATAACCGACCGAGTCACATAAATATCCACCGGAATTATATTCACAGCCTTACCAAGCGAAACCTCTGCCCAGTTGATAGATTTCTTATAATCCTGTATAATTCCAGACTGAACCCACGGCATAAGCGCGCGATCAACACTGCTTTCAATTGCAATCTGCATCTCTTTCGTAAGCATCTGCCCAATATACGGACGGAGAAGCCGCTCAACTGAAAGCCTGATAGCATGAATGATAAACCTATGTGTTGCTCTATAGAATGCACTTGTTGGCGCTGTAAGAGTATAATCCCTAACAATCCTCCATCTATTATCAGCACGGTTTATAACTGTATAGCGCATACCGAGAAGCGCCTCCTCCTGAGAAGGTGTAAGCATAAACGCACCGCGAACACCATTGGTAAGAGGATAGTTTGTCAATGTAGCAGTACTCGCAGATCTATAATCATAAGCAAGAGATGCCATAACTCCAGCAATATATGCTGTAGCATCACCAATATATGTAACACCAGCAACATTAAGAACAACTGGATTAGCAACAATCATAAGCGCCGGATTATCTATCACAGAAACCTTCGGCGCAACAGCATCTGCATCAGTACGAGCAATATTTGTTAGCCTATCAACAAAATCACTTATCTGGTCAGCAGTATAAGGAAATCTATAACTACCACTTGGCATTATAGGTTTCGGCGACAGTATCACAGTAGTGGGCGCTTCTGTCTCCATCTCCTTTGTAAACTCATCAAACAGTCCAAGAAAATCAACCGGCATTTCAACACGCCTACCAGTATCAGGATCAAATACATTGTCAGTCAGATCGATATAAGCGCCCTTCGGTACGATCACAGCAAAATTACCGGACGACTTTATCTTTTCAAGAGCAGACTCATATTTATTTCTCAAATCAGTATTAGTAAGCTCATCAATACCATCACTCCCCCCAGACAGTAAATACATCCTCGTTGTATCAAACCATTCAGGCTCATACTCATAATCAAAGAAAACATACATATTCTTAAGGACAGAAGTATCAGGTATCAATTCGTCATTCAGAATTGAAATCTTTGCCTCAGACTTTGAATAACTATAATCAATCCCCTCGCGCATCTTGTAAGCCGAAGCAACATACACTTTCAGATCCCAAGGATAAGGATTCTTAAAGACAACATAATCACCCGATATAGTATAGTCATTCCAATTGTTCAAAAGACTTTCATGCGTAACATAGTTAAGCTCAAATCTTGTGCTATATCCAACAACTCTGAAGAGGAAACCGCTCTTGAGAGAAACATTAACCGACGATCCATCATATTCAACATTCAAGAAAGGATAGCTGGAAAGAATAAGCGCGTCCTCTTCAGTAAGTTCATCCGCATCCGGGACAAACTCAAAAATAATTTTATTGCGATCTGTACTATCTTCAAACATATCCTCTTCGCCGTTATACTCCCAAGTTATTGTATAAAGAAGCCGCGTCTTTCCCGTACTATCCGTCCAAGTAATAGGAACATCATTCCAAATCTCACTATTCGTTGAGTATTTTAGCGCAAAATCAGGTGTGTTGTAACGCTCTGTTGTATTATCATGGAAATTAGAAACAAGATTCGACAGGTCACTGCTGTCCCAGTCAGCCGATGTTGGATAACCAATCATATCATAGTATGCAGAAAGAAGCCCACCGATCGTCCAATTCTTGCCAAGAATATCTATATAATCACTACCAAAAGGTGTCCCAAGTAAACCATTTGCATTAATATGACCTATAACAGCAAGAATCTTATCTGATGTATAATCAGTATCATCAGTAATGAATACACCATGAGTTGTTATCGTCTTAGTAGTATTATCAGTAATATAAATTAGAACCTTATTGAAACCATCATATGTTACAGTTACATAATCACCACCTTTTTCAAAAGTTGGGTTCTCCCAACTTGAACCATTATAAACTTTTACTTCTACCACAGGACTTGACGAATTAATATTACTAGCACCCGGAAATAGAATTTTCAAAGTGCCACTATAATTAGTACCAATATCAATAATTATCGCTTGATCAACATTAGTTCCATCACCAGATAGAACTAAATCTAAAGCACCCATTTGATAAATATCATATGTTATATCCTCAAAAGTATAACTATCACCAGTATAACCATCATCAGTCTGATAGACAGCAGCAGGAAGCATACCCTTCAAAACATTTACCATAGAAAGATCATTTGAAGTATACTTTCCAAAATTCACAAGCCTAACAACCTTAACATCATCTATATCCGAAGCAAAACGATTATCAGTATCTTCTTTTGGAATAGAAGCAATCTCTTCCAAATCAGTACTTACCTTCCATCTATAAAAGACATTTGTTGATCCATCTACACTACTTACCTTCTCAAATACATCCGATGTATAAATATCAAGCGGAAGGAAAAGAGGCGCCTCCACCCTATTACCACTCACACTACCATCAGGGTTCAAAATACTATCAATCCTAAACACACCCTCAGAAACAGGATAAACAGGAAGCTTGTGCACTGCTGTATCATTCCATTTTCTCACATAATTGTATCTTGACCACCGAAATCCATCGTTGTCATAATCTGTTAACGCCAAAATAGGATAACATTTATATGTAGATTCATGATTGTAAATCGGATAAATAGGCACCGTCGACCTATATCTAGAATAACCAGCACTTATAGTAATCTCTTCAGGTTTATGAAGATAAGCGCGCCTAAACTCAACTATAGAATCAGACGAGCGCAGTATTCTCCCAGCAGATGTAAGTCCCGTATCAACAACAGTATTACCATCCATATCAACATAAGCCCACCTTCCAAGCTCATCAGTAGATGGATTATCATGACTTGGAGCAGGATCTCCATCAAATCTCTCCGCAAGAGAAATCACATTATCTTCACTATCAACACCAACAGCCCACTCAGTAAAATTTGTTATATAATCATCATCACCACCAAAATTAAGATTCATAGCAAACTGCAAAGGAATATTCACAACAGTCGCCTGTATCCAAGCAGAAAGAACAGGATGTCTGTTAATCTCTTCAGCAAGCTCATTAAGCGTATTTATCTTAGTCGTATCTGTTCCAGAAAGATCATAATGGAAGTAATATTCTGTAGTCTCACCAGAAGGATCTTTCGACCCCGAAAGAGTTATAACAACTGCCGGACCATCCGATGTATACCTACTGTGAATGGAAATATCGTTGTAAGAAGCGCCCGCATAAAGCGCATCAATCCTAAGAGCAGTCGCAGGCGGCTCTTCAGCCGCGGAAGCGCCCGACCCACTCGAAGATTCCGGAATTTCAACAGAGGCCTTTCTTCCAGTATCAAGACGCATAAGATATGCAACCGTCCTTATAGTATCACTATCAGAAGCGCCCAAAATAAACTCATGGTAACCCTCAAGAAGCGTGCCCCTTCCAATATCACCAAAGATTCTTCTAGCTTCCCTCATCGACCTTACAAGAACAGGTCTTTCAGCAGGCCCATCAGTTGCAGTACCTATAATGAGCACGCTCAAAGTGGGCGCTTCACCCACATAATCATGCAAAATATTAACCTCTGAAACATATCGAGTTCTTATTTCCCTTGCCATATCTTCCTCCATTTAATTTATGTTTGTTCCAAACTAAAATATTTTACAATGAAACCATCAATTATAGGTCCAAAATCTATATAAATACGCTGAACCCTTATATAATACCTCGAACGCGGAAGCCTGATCGCAGGAGAAATTTCCGATAATACCTCATCATCTCCAGTAACTCTATGCTCAACCCTTAATACACCTGCTCTCACTAAAACAGGTTTTATTATCGTCTGCATCGTAACTTGAAACCATTCAACCAATGCTAAAAGATCTTCATTATTTTTCGAAAAATATATAAAATCTACCAAATAATCTTTGGGTTCAACATAAACAGGTACAACATAATCACCATATTTCATCTGTCCTGCAGGTCTCGGAGAAACAGATTGCGGACTATACCCTTCTTTATGACCACCCATAGTACCTTGTTCATCTGAAAAAACCGAATATGCAATTATTTCATCAGGTAACTCAACTTCAACCTGATGCCCAGTATTTCCTAAATAATAATCTCTTATCGCTGTAATAAATGATCTGTTGTAAACAGGAAGAAACTTACATTGGGGTCTTATAACTTCGATAATGTCATTTATGATTTTAAGCGCGCCCATTAAGTTGACATTTGAAGCGCGCCTCTGTGCAACCTCACTAAAATAAAAGTGTCTTGGATCATATAAATCACCAACATTAGCAATAAATTTATTCATAAAATCTTTTAAATTTTTTTCACTCATAATCTCCTATCATCCTCAGATGAAATATCAATAACCGCATAAACCGCATAGTACTCAATTCTTCCACCAGCCTGCCTATATCTCTGATATGATTTGACACGATATCGTTCTATACGCTTGGCATACCTTATATCAGCAGGCTTTATATTTGCATCCTCAATCTCATATATCATATCATTTTCAGGAAGAATTTCAAGACTAAGATCATCAACTTTAAAATAATATATAAACTCATTCGTCGGAACAGTACCGATAGGCGCCTCATCCTCTCCTGCAGTAAGTTTTCTCGTGACTGGAACCCTATATGTTTTCACTAAATACTCAGTGTATTCATATGGAGGCCCCCCAACCCCTTCATCAGTAAACCTCGAATAATACTTGGATTTTTTATTCCTATCATAATGTCTATAAATAACCCAATAACCACTTGGTCCAACACCAAGCCCACCATCAAAAATTGCATCCATCTCAAGTCTTAAATCTATAGGATCTGTAGATGAATAGGATGCCCAATCGGAATTCATTTCCATGTCTTTAAATTTTCTCATTTATTAAATCCGTTATTCGACCCTCTCATATCATTAGTTATCTCAAACAAATTCATATGACGCCGCAAATTTATCCTCTGAAAATATACACCATCACAATATCCCGGTTCAAGACTCAATCTATCCTCCAACACTGGAAATCTCTTATATGTCATTTTATTGTAATATGGGACTGGGTAAGAAGAAGAAGCGCCCGGCACAGCCTGCTGTATACCAACTAACTCACAACAATTTGCTAACAAATTATATAATGCATTCAAATCAGATCTACCGGGAGCATATGGTCCGGTAGAATAAGATATCTTCAGATCACCTAAATTCTTACTGAAAGATCCACCTAAGAAATGAACAACACCCGATTTCACTTCAGCAATTGCTGACTTTACAGATTCAATGATATATAGAGGCACGCACCAAGGCGGATTATTCCAATCCAAATTACATGTATATAACATATCAACAATTGCTTCATTTAGCAAAATTAAGCGCGCGATTGCCTCATCAGTAAGCCCCTCGCCATAACCTAAAACCCTTATAACATTGGGATCTATTACAATAGGTGTATAATTCATCGAAAAAACAATCTCAAATTCATCATTCATTGACGAAAGTCCAGTTGAACCATCAGCCACTATCTCAGGTAACAATATTGCATTAACAACAGCATTAGATGGAACAGAATCATCATGAAAGGTCACTATAATACTATGTCTATCATCAGATATATTAACATCATATGAATCTGAACTTAAATAACCTTCACTCGGAAAATATATATGCTTTGTTGATTGAAATGTGAAAGGTGGTCTAATGTAGATTAAAACATGATCAGATATAGTTGAATCCATAGATGCATCTATCATACCATTAAATTTGAATATAATTTGTTTCCCTTTATAGTTACTATAATTATCATCCGGAATAGTTTCAATAACCTGCAAATGTTCTATATGAATTTCTTCTCCTTCTTCACTAGCAGATTCCTCATCAACAACTTCATAAATCCTCGTATAAATTGGCTGATCAAGTTCACTTCCATCAACAAACTTTATTCCAAAACTACCACCAACAATGCTTAATCTTACATGCTTCCCAACATATAGATTATTACATACTACATCAATTTTTTTATCATCAACAAAGTTTACATTATAATCAATATCATATGGTATACTTTCTTCATATAACAAACTTATAGTAGTATCCGTTATACTTGATTGTTCATATGCAGTATCAAACTCAATATGAATAACACCATTTTTATCCAAATAAGATTCTGGACTTATATTTACAACCTTTCCCATAATTATTATTTCTTAGATTTGGTTTTAGACCGAGATTTTGACTTAGCGCGCTTATTATTAGATTTCTTCGAAGACTTTTTCTTTCCCATTTCTTCACTTAACTTATAATCTATCTTCTTGCGCGAAAGTTTCTGCAACCATTGTATAAACTCAACTTCCTTTTTGTCTTTCAAAATAACAGGTTCATTATTTATTATATGCATATATATGTCAAGCGCACGGTCATCAGATACCAAATTTTCCGATATGATATAATAATAACCCTCTTCTATACCAATACGAAAATAAGGATTTTTCCAAATATCCTTAACAAAAGGAAAAATGAAAATATCCCGACCAAAAACAAGATTACCCACAGGAATCTTCATACCACTATGTACATCAATTATCCACTTCAACATTTAACCCCCTTAAACTTTTTCAAAAAAGGCTGGCTGGCACATCGACCAGCCAGCCTTATTTTACTCGCTATATATCATATATTAACCCCGAGGTCCCGCTGTCAATGTCACAGCAGACATAAGATCAGCAACATACTGCTCATCAACCGCAATATTCTTAAACACACCAATTGCCTGTCCCTGATATGCAGTAGCAAACCCATAACGCTCCACAATCTTCATATTAAGAATATCTCTCATAGGATCATTCCATTCTCTTGGCGTAGGCAGTTGCTTCTGATAAAGAAATCCAACTCCACCAGAATCACACATAACAATATCTGTCACAGGCGCATCCAAATTAACATAAGCAGCCACCCTCTCATCTCCAGAAACAACAGATCCATCCTCACCAAGTCCAGTATATTCTCCACCTGTGATCTTAGCCCACAAATTATGTGTTGGCTCAGTATCACTAGAAACTTCAGTCAAGAGAGAACTACCATCCGGCACCCAACTTATATGCGGGGTGATAATAAAGTTCATTCCATTAGGCATCCAGTTGGGACGATAAATCATCCTTGTTGTGAGAGGATTAAGCACCCACGGATTGTTAACGGCAGGGAGAAGCGCCGCCCCAATCTTACCAAACAATTCATCAGGCGAAACATTACCAAAAATACCCTTCAGACCAAGTTTACCGAACGGCATATTAGGCAGGAATGTCTGAGTCTCAACATTAACACCAGTATAATCAGGCTGCACAACATTTCCATTCATAAGAATCTCACGAGTCATCGGAGAGAAGAGGAACACCTGCCAAGCATAAGGATGCATAATAACAGTATCAGGAGTATGACCAAGACTCATAAGATGAGCATAACCACGCATAAAGTCACGCGGGCTCATAGTTCCATTCTTTCGGCCCTCAATATCGCGCCCACGAGTAAACTCATGAAAGACAGCAGAAGTAGTATCAGCATTATTGTAAAGCGTCATACCATCTTCAAGCATTTTACTGATCGCAAGCTTCTCTTTATGCCTCGCGAGCGCTTTAGAAGCCTGTTTAAGCCAGATAGAAACCAGATCCCAATTTATAGGAAGATCCTGATACTCTTCCTCAAACTGCAGGAAAACACCATATCTACGAGTTTCAAGACGAATCTTGTAAGTCTGCTGCCTCATCTGGGGATTAGGCGTAGGACGAACGGAATTCCTATCAAGCTCATAAACAGTAAGCTCATCAGGAACATAAACTTCAATAGAGTTCAGTTGCATACCAGGATCCTGAATTTTGGTAAAGAGGTTGGTCACAAGAAGCTCCGGCTCAATCGCCTGTGCCATAAGAATAGAAATGGTATAACCAGTAACAGCAGCCCAGTTTTCTCTTGAAAGCACATCTTTAATATCAAGAGCAATTGTTCCTTGCTCAGCAATATTTTTAATAACCTCATCCTCTGTATTACCAGAATCCTCGGTCACAACATCCCGCAGTGAACTAACATCAACAACACCATGGTTTGTAAATGCTCGATATATCATATCGAACTTAATTCTATCAGATTTGGACATACCCTGATAAAGTGACATCATTTTATCTTTGATCTTTTCCATTTATTTCCTCCTATTTAAAAATTTATTAGTTTCATTTTAATAACTAAACACAAGAGAAATATCAGCAATGCCAAAATAACCATCATTAACAAGACTAGCAATACCATCTGCTTTGAGATAGTCACTAACATCAACACCAGTTTCTTCACCCATAATAACCATGAAGTCATGAATGAAGTAAGCCAAGAACGGTTCAATTCCACCAGCACTTGTCCCAATAAGAATCCTAGGATCAGTATCAATGTATTGCATAAGATCGCGAGGATAAACTGTTTCAACATAATTAATATGACCAATTACAAGACGATCGCGATAAGCTCTATTTAAAGGATGTCCATCGTCACTAAAGAGATCAGCACCACTAGCAATATGCGCTGTTGTATAATTACCATAAATATCAGGCTTTATAAGATAATCAATCTGATATGGATTTTGAGCAATCTGTGAAGCTTTCTCATAACCCCATACAAATGTCGATAAACCCGAAATCTTTGCAAATCCTCTAACAAAGTTCACATCTGCAGTAGAACCCGAAATATCTGTTGCATGACCATGAAGCATGGCTAAAGCTGTAATAGTAACATCAGAAAAAATGTCCCCTGCAAGACCTTTCAGATAAACATAAGGCAAAACAAGCCGACCATTTCTCCAGATCGAGTAAACAGGAGTATTTACATAATTCAGATGAGCTTTATTACTCCATTTCATTACAGGCTCAATAACAATTCCAATCGGAAGAGTGGCGCCTATAGAATAAACTAGATCAGCCGTATTAGTACCATCATAAACTACATAGTCACCAGATTTCAACCCATAACCATAATCCCAACCTGCAACTGTATCATAAACAGTTGGAGGTGAACCTCCATCATCATCTGCATTATACCAACCAGCACAAGGAATGATCTCGCCCATAATAGTGTCAGTGCCACGCCAAGAATCTTTATCAGCAACTGTATCAGAAGGATAAGTGCGTGTCATCGTAGATTCACGGCCAGCACCATAAACGGGGATTTTTTCAGAAGCGCCCCCAATGGTAATATCCGCAGATTTATTTATTCCCTTAAAAGTCACAACCTTACCAGCCGGAATCACATACTCAATATCCGGCCTTGTAACAGGCTTTATTTGTGTAGGAAAACCATCATCCGCCTTAAACGGACCTATGGTTGCAAGAGAATACGGATCATAATCATGCCCAAAAGCCTGAAAAATAGGCTTATATTCATTCGGAAAAGTACCCATCAACATCAGCTGAGATGAAATTCCTCTAAAATCCATGTTTACCTCCGAGTTTTCTTATTTAAGTTAATACTACTCAAAATTTATTGCCTATTATATTATACCGCAATTGCTTACTTATCAAGAATATCCAAAATCTTTTTCGAAATATCATCACCATTTTCATCTAACTCATCAACAATATCAAGAATATCCTTATGCTCATCATTATCATCAGAAATATCCTCTTTACCCTCATCACCATCTGTTTCAATATACCTCAGGATCTCATCAGCAACATACTTTTTGTATTTTTTGATATAGTCCTCATAATTATCAACAGTCATATCAGAGATGTCAAATTTAGGCGCCACCGTCTTGAATATATCCTTTATAACCTCAATCGCTTTATCAGTAAGCCCGCCTTTCAGTCGCTCAATCTCCTCCTCAAGTGCCTTGATCTTCAAGTCCTTCTCTTTAAGATCAAGCAACATCTGCTCAAATTTCTCAAGTGGAACAACCACTGTATTTTCATCTTTCTTAATATCAGCATCATTATCATCATTTACCTTATCATTCTCACTCTGCGCAAAATCACAACCAAACATCCTTGCTTTTCTATAAATACTTTCCCTAATCTTACCAATATGTCCACGAAAATCTTTCTGCAACTTCGGCCACTTCAACATAGCCAATGCAATAGCAGCATGCTGACAATCAGGTATCGGAAATGTCTTATTAGGACCACAATAAATGGAAGCGCCGTCCTCTTCTGACTTACCAAACTCAACTTCCTCAACAGCCTTCTCAAATATAGGCGCGTCAAAATTCTCATCCCAAATATCGTCAAGTGTAAGCGCGCCCTCAAGCGCTCTTTCTGCAATAGTATTCAACTCAATAAGCATATTATCATCAAGAACATCCATAGCAAAAGCAATAAACTCAGGATGAAGTTTTTTAAGCGCATCAAGAGAAATCTCTTTCTTTTCAGGTTTCTGATTCTGATTCTGTTTCTTCTCAAGATCATCACCCTTTTTCTTTTTCTTTGCCATCGGACAACCAAGACGCTTAGCCACCCTCATAATACATGCAGCAATCTTCTTCCTCTGCGCAGCACTGTATTTCTTTTTCACAGCAGGCCAATTAAGCATCGCCATCGCAACAGCAGCATGTTTACAATCAGGCACGGGAAATGTTTTATCAGGCCCACAGAAGGGGCCCTTCATCTTTTGCCGGGCTTTCGAGCCAACAGGAGGAAGTTTTTTGTCTTTTGTGTCAGAAGCGCCCCCATCACTATCCTTCTCATCACCATCTCCATCACCTTCATCATCACCCCCCTCATCACCTTCATCACTTTCATCTCCCTCATCATCACTATCAGCATCCAGTAATTCAGGATCAAACAAATCATCAGTATCACCGCTATCAACCTTCTGGACAATCTCTTTCAAATCATCCATAGACATCTCAAGAACACCTATCGCAAATTCAATAAATTCCGGAGTTAACCCCAACTCCTTTGCAATCTCATCAATTTTAACATCTTTATTTTCCACTTCATTACCTCCCATTTTATCTATTTCTATATTTATCGTATCTATAATAATTCGATCACTATCAATATCATCACCTATCTCATTCGAAGATATCATATAATTACGCACTTCTTCAATAGGTATAAAAGCATTTTCATCAGCAGGAACTGTGACAAAAGAAAGTTCAACATACTTATCCAAATATGTCTTTCTATAACACAAATTACCATCATAAACCTGACCAGGAACATGATCACAATTCTCTTCTCCACATATAGAACAAACACTTTTCTCTGAAACAGCACCTATGGAAAATGTATTATAAACCCCTTTCAAAAACTTTTCTATAAAATTCTTATCAACAAGCCTGATATCAACAACAACAGCATCAGTTTCCGGATCATTAATAGACTGCTTTCTATAATATGCATTCTCAACATAACCAACAGGATCAACCATATCATTATGCCAAAGAAGAACTTTCTTGTTATAAGGCTTCACAAAAGTTTTAACCTTTTGTCTTGCATTGGGATATGTCCTAAAATTTGCATTTACTTTGCTCGGATGAGAAACTTCAACATTGCGAATAATAAGTTCATCACCATCCCACTCAAGTTTTATCTTTTTCGTTGCCATAATATCAAACTCCTGTCTTATCTTCTATTTACTCTCGGTTGTGATAATTGTTTTCCATATTGATTTTCAGGCGCCACCCGTGATTCAGCTTCATTGGACATCGCTGATGCCGGCTCTATAAGCTTTCCAGTCAAACCAAATATCGTCTTCTCATAACCATCCGAATCCAACGGATCGAGACCAAGATAATCGCGCCTGAATTCATCTATGCTCAAAAGACCTGCATTCCATAACATTATACCTAAATTGATTCTCTGTTGATATTCACGCATATCAAGTCGATCGGAATAGACATAAGCGCGCGCCTCAAATGGCAATAATGATAATATATCCTTATTTACAATCTCATCCTCAATAGCCTTCAAAACTTTCCTCATTATATAAGAAACATTCCTGTTCGTTATCATCTCAGCTATCTCAGCAGTATCACGATTACGAGTAACAGTCTCACCCATCACAATAGGATCAACTCCCATAGCTTGATAAATCCTTATCTTAAATAACATAATCGCAGGAACAAGATCCATAGGCGGCGTTACATTAACGCCAACCAAATCGTGATACCATGGAAGAATAAACATACCTAACGGTTCATCTTGCTTTATCTGATCTCTAACTTTCTGTAAATCCTTATCTGTGACAGTCGTAAATTTTGATAGAAGCGCCGGATCATTCGGTGGCCTCGATGCAGGAGATTGTGCTGTACCAACTTTTATCGCAAGCGGAGGCCTTGAATAAGTTGCAGATAAAATTTCGAGATTCTGCTCAAGAATCCTCAAAACTTTTATGTCATTAAGCGCCGCATATAAATTTGGCGTCCCAAATAAAAACCCAGGATGCCTATTTATATATATATGTATAATATCATCAGGTTTATAAACTTCCCCAGATATATTATAACCAACTATCTTTCCTTTATCTGTATCAAACAAAATTGAAACAGTATCAAGCGGTATAACCTCATAACCTATAACAATCTTTTTATCATTATATTTCTTATTTGAATATTTCCTCAATATAAAGCAATTAGCATATAACAATAACTGCCTCACACAAACTTCAACAAGTTCACCAAAAATATCAGTACCGAGTTTCTTCAATATTTCAAAGTATCTCAAAACAAACTCTTTCACCTCTGGATCATCTGAGACTATTGTCCACGACTCCATTGGCATACGAGTTACATAATAATCAACAGCTCGACGAACCAAAACTTCTGTGTTGTGAAGAAGGATAAGCCCCACCCCATCGGCAAACACTTCCGTACCTTCTACGGATAAATCGTAGACATAAGAAGCGCCCCCCTCACTATAATCACTCGTGACATCTTCTAACTCAACATTTGAATGTAAATAAGGCATCCCTATATTTCTTGAATCAATAAAAATATATTTACCATCTTCATACTTTATAACATAATCTATCCATAAAAATGATAGGGCAAAAGATATATAAGCGGCCATTAACTTATTCGATGTCTCCCAATATCCTTTTGAATTAAAACAAGATGCAAGAATAAGCGTAAATAAAAAGTCATCAAATAAACAATTCTTTATCGACTTTAAATCACCAAATATCTCATATAATTCATCAAAATATGGCTCATCATCACAAAGAATAATCATATCATCTTCAACCTTGTAATTATAGTCACCCAAAAGCGCCACAATAAATACATTAACAGGAATTTTATAATATCTCCTCCCATTATCTTCATAATACTCACCAAGTTCATACATATATCTCACGAATTTTGCAAAATCACTTGCAGATGATGTATAAACATAAACCTTCCCATCACGAACTTCTATATCACAATTTGGTGAATGTTGTATTGAAATGTTGCTTTCGAGTTTGAATGAAGCACGCCTCAACTTCGCCGGCGTATACTCCTTCAAAGCATATGGCGTCGCTAAATTTCCATTGACCAATATATAACTATGATCTTCTGTAGTCGTGCTTTCACCCAAAGTCGATCTCATCCTTACAAGCCTTTTACTAACCTTATGCCGTATTATCCTCTTTACACGCGCTAAACTTGCATTAAAACCAAGCTTATTTGTCAAGCCTTTTACAACATCATAAAAACCCTTAGTAAAATCAATTCGATGGCCCACAGTCAATGTAAATAAATCATCCGGATATATAACCTCATAACCATCTTCATCTTGCACAGAGTATATCCTCGAATAAATATCAAATAAATTCTCAAATGTTGTTATAAAAAACCCGTTGCTGTTGTAACATATAATTGGCCTATCACCAGTTACTGAATCATAAAACTTACCAATCTGAAGAGGATCAAAGTATGGACGAATTTCTTTTACACCCTGTTTATTATTAAAGACTTCACGAAACTTCGATTCAATCAATGTCTTGCGAGATGGACTATAAAGATTACTGGTTACCACAGAAGAAACAACCTGCTTAATTGATTTCACTGTACTGACTATATTGCTAATTTCACTATGCACAGTTGTTGGCTTTGGATATCTATCAAAAACTATCTTCATAAAATCAAATATTTTCATCTTTTCCACCTCTTCATTTCTAATATATCCTCAAGCGTCAATAATATAGTATCAGTTGATATATTTTCAATATTTGATATATCAACCCTATCTTTATCATACCAAATTACACTATTAAAATATTTCTCTGAACCAGATGGCAAAATTGTTTTATCAACAACATAACCCAAAGCCATATCCATAGGATCCACAAATGTTCCCTCATCTACCTGTGCATTGTTCAACCTCTGATAGCGTGATTTCCATTTAGTGTAAGGGAGAGGCGCCGCTTCATTCAATTTCTCATCATCAAACAAATCATCTGCATTCAAACATATCTCAGCCAAATACCCAAACCTTAACAACCTATCAAAAATGTTTTCATATTGTTTTAATATATGAAATCTCAAAACATCCCTAAGATTTGCAGATATATCAGCTGAAAAATCTAAAAGAGATTTCAACAAGATATTCTTATACCTTGACAAAAATGCAAAAACACTATTTATCCAACCCTCAACCTTATGAAATACAAAATTCAAAAAAGCATCCCACTGAAAACATCTTGCAAGCGTTCTTTCAGCTAAGTTTCTAGACTCACGAGAACTTTTAAGTTGATCATATAACTTACTATATTGATTCCTTAACCAATTCAACAAAATATTCTTCCAAACAGATAAAGATACAAAACCAAAAAGATAATAAATTATCTTATACAAAACACTCTTAACATCAATCCCAAGATTGAATAGAAGGTTTAAGCGCCGCCCACCTATAGATAGACTTAAAACCTCAAGAAAATTTATAACAATATTAAGCGAACTCTTTATTTTCTTACCCGTATCTTTCCCATATAAATATAAAGCATTATCTATAAAACAACACATAAGATATATAGGATCAACAATAATAACATCCAAAAACCGATCCAATATATCACTCAAATCTTCTAAAATAGTCTTTGTCCAATTAAAAGAAAAAACTTCCTGAAACATATTATTCAATTCATCCTTCAAACCAGATAACTCTTCCAACTTATCCAAAAATGTTGACAGTTGAACCATATCAACCGTAACATTATAACCAAAGAAACCTTTTGAAAACAACAAATCCCTATCTTCATCAAAAGTAGTTTCAACTTTCACAAGATTACCACCACACCGAGGACATTTAAAATCATACTGCTTAGCCCTTTGTTCTGTCGTTGCAAACCCACAGGTCTCACATCTATAATAAACACTACCATATAAATTAGCATCCTTGTAATCAAACTCATCAATATCACTAATATTTCCTAAAAGATATTCAGAAAGATCCTTATACCCTGCCCTTCTATTCTCCAAATACTGATCAAAAGAATCAGAATGATGACCATATTTACCTCGTATATAATTTTTATAGTCACTCACAGCATCATTTGCAATCTGCTCTTCATTACGAATAAAAAATGAAAGCTGATTTAATGACTGTGAAAAATCAACCTTAAATGTAGATGTATCAACATCAAAATCAAAATCAGGTCCAACAAAGAAATCATGTAATTCATAATGCACCGAATACTCCGCATCTTCATATGTATCAATATGCGCCGATGCAATTAAAGCCTTTATTTCATTAAATATATCACCCATATCCTTCTAGTCTTCCTCATTAGATTCAATACCCGATGACATATAATATATATATTCCAAAACTGGAATCCAGTTGAAAGATAAGCGCGGCCTCGTCGCAATATCATTTTGAAGCGTTATACGAACTGGATCTGGATATGCCCAAAAATCATACACTGTTAAAAAAGCAAGCCGATCTCTCATGTGGTCTACATTTTCTTTATAGATAAGCGCCGCATATTTCTCAGGATACTGCTCCAAAACCCCTTTCTTATATAACTTCATTACAATCTGCGCTGATTTCAATAAAATATCATTCTCCAAATTCTTTCCCATAATATTTTCCATCTTCTTCAAGAACCGATCAGATTCATCCCCAATTGCCGCCATGTTATTATCAAAATTATTAGATGAACCTTCAGTACCCGATGTTGATCCCCCAGTACTACCAGAATCCAATTCAGAATCATCTGATCCCTCACTCATTAAACTACTCGTAACCTCATCCAAATCCTCAATACCATCAATTACATCATCAACATTTATATTCATACTATACGCTTTACTCATAAATTTTGCTGCAAGATTACCGAAAAACTTTCTTAATTTAGGACCAACCAAAGGAACAATACCTATCGTCGAAGCCAAAAATCTCAATATAAGCGCAAATATAATAACCCACGAAATATGTATGGTATCATCCCGTCCGATATCTCTATAACCTAAAGCGGAAATATCAACTAAATCATTAGTCCTCTTCTGTAAACTCACAGAATCCTTCCGAAACATATCTTCACTACTAAAGTCATACTTTCTTACTGGCTTGCCTTTCGACAAAAAAACTTCAACTGGGTTTATACCATATTTGACCGGAATATAGTTTTGTAGAATGTTATAAGCACGCTCATAATCACTATACGAAATACAAACCTTACCATCAACAGGTTTTACCTTCTCACATCTAACACGGGTTAAATAAACATCCAAATTTGGATACTGATTTATATCATAACATATCTGTATATTGCTCATAAGATCATCAACAAAATCCTCCATAGAATCTAAAGCCTTATGCATTCGATGTATATTTATACCACGAACTGTCGCTTCTACTATTCTACGCTCAGTTTTATCAATTACAGCATCAAAATTTTGTTCTATAATATCTTCATCTGTAATCTTCCCCACACCAATAGTTTCACGAACAGGTGGCTCTATTCTCTCCGGTATATCAAATATGACTTTATCTTCATCATAATATATCTCATAAGGCTCTGAATTATACAAAAACTTCACAACCTTAAAAGTTTTATCTATAGAAAGATCTATATAACCATCACCTAATTTAACACCATATACAGTCTGAAAACCACCATCAGCAAATTTTATAAATATCGCATTATCAATACCATCATACGAAATCTTACCATCCCTATGTATAAATGGCAACAATATCCTCATTTCCACCAATCCTCCTCATCAATCGGAATATACGGATTTAACTCAAGATCAGCAGTCCTATTTATTATCCTACCAGATAAATCCTCTCTTACAATACCCGCAATAGGCACATAAGACATATATTTTGTATTAAATTCACCCGATGCTTTGTACCTATTTGCAGTAGGATCAAATTCAGGTTGCATAACATCCCAAAAACCATAAAGAGCACAAAACATCGCCATAAGATGATGGTCAGGAACAACATCATATTTGATATGACCTTCTGGCGTAATTTTAGTAATTTGATAATTCCTCAATTGATACTCAATACTATTCTTATTTTGTGCTAAAACAAATTCTTCATTTTTTGACGAAGCAAATTCAGGATTTAATTGCAATTGTTTACCGCGCAATAATGAATTCAAAAATGTCACCAAAAATTGTTTTATATCAAACTTCTCTCTCGCCCAACCCAAAAATATATCAATCTTCCTATTAAAAACAACAGGAACAAGATCAACAAGTCTCTTATCTCCAATCTTTTCTCCATACCTCGCAAGTTCCTGCATATTCTGTTCACCATAACCATAGTCCGCATAAATATAATCAACATTAAACTCGTTAACAATATCTATTATCCTTTCACGCGCATATATGTGATGATATTTCTCCTTTGTAATCTGCTCATCATAAATATATCTTAAAACCTGCTCTTTGTTATCCCACTCAAGTAAAACTACAACAATACCATGCGCTACTGAATTCCAATCTATACCCATGAAAATAGGCCCGCGCTTCGCTCTTGAATCATCCCTATTATAAGATTGTAATGCATAATCAATATCCTTTGCGGAAAACACACTTTCCGCAGTATCAACAAATTCAGCCTCAACCTCAAGCTTCCAAACAATCGGATCATTCATACAAGATTGTCGAAATTTAAATTCAAGCGTCTCTGAAACATCTATACCCAACTTTTCTGCATCCTTCATCCAAGTCCAATGAGGAAGCACCCACGATGGATAGTGATGTTGGGAGAAGCCCGACCCCGGCTGGCATATCGACCAGAAATATCCTTTCTTTGCTGTTGGTGTTGAACCAACTATGAAGCGCACCTTCCTACGCCTACCCAAAATAGTTCCACCAATAGACCTAAAAACTTTATCATGTAAATAATCACAATTATGAACTGGTATATAAAAACCCTCATGATAAATCATATATGTACCAGACTCAGTTTTTAAATTATAAACATCACGCATACCACCATCAGAAAATTCGTATTTTACCCAATACACTGATGACTTTATATCAAAATTATCACTATCATAAATATCAGATACCGGTATATTCAATTTTTCTGATAATGCAAGCACCTTCTCAACATTATTATATGATAAACCAATACCAACATCATAGACAAATTTGTCATTCGAATTCACAATCTGCCCATAGCGAACTTCATATCCTAATTCCCTCAAAACATCTGATATAGCAGGAGTATAATTGCAAAGGAAAACAGATGCAGTCCGGATAAATCGTTTCTTATCTTTTTCATCAAGATTTCTTACAGTCTCTTCCACTGACTCCAATGTCTTATAAACTTTCTCAATATCAAGTTTAAATCTCAGATAGTAAGATAAATACTTATCATTTACATTAAACTCTTTATACTCAAGCCTTATATATCCAAGTTGATGCGATTTTATCAATAAATAATAATAATGTATAGCAAGTAAATCTATCTCATTTATAGATTCATCATGAACACCAACAAAAATAGGAATAGTATCTTTCTTCGATACTTCAACCCAGCCTTCCTTATAATAAAAAGGATGATCAGGTGTCACATATATCGGCTTATCAAAGAAAAATGTTTTAAGCGCGATCGTTTTTTTAAGCCCCGTGGAGCGCGCCTCCAAAACCCTATTCCATTTACCACTCGCATCCAAAACATAATCACCTGGCTTGATTTGATAAATATACTTCTTACCCTTCGGTGTTATAACATAAGTGAACTTATCAAAACACTCATCTATAACTATCATATCAGCAGAAACACCACGAATATCAGTCTGCTGAGCATTACCCACAAAACCCTCAAGCGCGCTCCCATTCTTTAACGCAAGATACACAGTAGGACTTCGACGCTTAGTCTCTATATAATTTGAGAACACCGAATTCTGAAGAAAAAACAGTAAATACCTCTCAAAATAACGCAAAACCTGATGCCCCTCAGGCGCTACAAAAACAACCCTATAATTGGGGCGCGTCAACATATAATATAATGGCTCAAGCGCCATCATCGTAGTCTTACCCGTCTGACGCCCCAATCTATAAACTTTAAGCGCACTATCATCCCTTAACATCTTTTCTTGGAAATCATACGGAATAAAAGGCTTCGATGGTTCATCTGGATCAACAAAGAATGTTTTGATAAATAAAACCTTGTCCTTTACAACTTTTTTTAAAAGTGAATCAAGATCTTTCATAATATATCAAATTGCAAATTGTTATCTCGCCCTATGCAATGCAAATACCAAACCACCTGATGGACTATTCCTTCTCCATGAGCGCCCCTTGTACTGCATAGTATTATAAACTGCAAGCCTATCTCCTATCCTCTTCGGATTACTAACTGTGAGAAGCGCCGCCGCTATACCTACAGAAGCAGCAACCGGACGCTTTGAAAACGCATTGACACTAAACCTCGCAACTCCATGAAAAAAACTCGTCTGATTTCTCTGAACATTTGAATACGGCAGCTTTAAGTTCCTATTACCACCAAATGGAATACTTATATTACGACTAATGACTCTCTTATACTTGGCTCTTTCAGAAACTTTCGTCAGAATATTCTTTTCTAAATTAATAAATTTTTGTGAAGCGCGCACTTTTGACGCTGTTTTTCCAACATTCTTCGCAGAATAAAACCCAGATTTAAAAATCCTGAACTTACCTAACAACCTACTATGCAATGATTTAATACCCATGGAAGCTTCACGAATATATTTATAAGCATTTAATTTTTTCATCCAATTACCTCACAAGTCCAAAATGTCTATTTATATACTTCATAGATAAAATACCTTCCTTCAAAAAGTCAGCAAAATGTCGTATTCTCCTTGATGCCACAAGCTTAAACCCCGTTTCAAAAGACTTCAAAACCCTATCCGTCGTCTTCGATTTATAACCAAACCTCAATATAGACCTAACCATTGATGGAGTTACCTTTTTAGCCCTAAAACGAGAAACAAATGGTTTGATCTTCTTCAAAACAGTAAAATTTCTTTTCCTAAAATTCAAAGTTTTCGGAACGGTTTTGTATTCAAATCTATTAAGCGCCGCCTGTTTATATATCTTTGCAGGCAGACTAATTTCCTGTGCCATACCATATAACTTCTGCCTCTCATGTTGAAATAAAGCAAGTCCATTCCTCTTGAAAGTCGATAAGCCCCGCCTGACCCGTTGTATGTAATTCTGCGTCGCTAACGGTAACCTGTCAGTAAGAGAAGCACGCCCCTCATGAATCAAACGCTCATTCCTTATATAATGCTTGAATAAATTAGAAAGCCTATACGCTACAGGACGATTACGCCTTATAAAATTCCTCTTGTCTATGTAATTATAACCACCAAACATCTACCTATCACCTATGACTATAAAATGCTTCATTACCCAAAAGTATATTACGCACATTTGAACGCGATGCATGAATTTCTTGAAGCGCCCGATTTCTTATAGTCGCAGCCTCAGGTGTAACATAACCCGCAGGTAAACGATAACGCATACTATATCCATCCCTGAGCAAACTCGCCGCCTTATTCATTAAACTAACACCAGCATTCAATGCCTTTGATGTTAACCACACAATACCTTTAACTGATTCATATGCCAACATAGCAGTAGAAACACCTCTTCCAACCTTCGCTATCGTCGGTGAAACCTTTATATAACCCGGTGAAATTTTTCTTGAAATCTTTTGTAATTTGTTCACAAAATTCAATTTGCCCTGTATACGAGCAGCAACATCTTTCAAACCAGCCTCTTCTGCCTTACCTATATAACTTCTTGCATAATTTTCATATGCACTGAAAACTCGATGTAAGCCCCCCCGCTCATACTCCTTCAACATCTCCTTCATAAAATACTCATTATAACCCATTGACTTAAACATAGCCCTCACAACAGTCCTACCCATCCTATGCGAAAACCTTGAAGTCCACGCAAACATCCTATCATAAAGTGAATACCGCGAAACTTTCGGGGGACCAACAAACATACCCCTTAACCCCGGAACCCCAGGATACCTCACTATACCACGATACTTGTTCCACTGCCAAGCACTCGGACGATATAAAAGAAAATCAAGCATATCCGAAACCACAAATTTCGCAGTCTGGCCTAGAAGACCATATTTCGGAGAAAACGGAGCAACCGCCATCCGCACTGTTGTCTCCGCAGGAACAAAAACCATAGGACGCGAAATATTCATCGGTACAAGATCACCAGCACGAGGTTGATTCTGCGGATATGTCGGATCCTGATTATAATACATGACTATATCTCATTCCTATTCTATCCTTCCTTGATATAATACCGACAGATTTAGGATACTTACGCTCACTTACATACGGTAAATACCTATGTAAATCAGCTGAAAGATACCATGAGCGCCGCTGATCAAAGTTCCTCTGTAACAAGTATTTGAAATACCTCTCATCGGATCTATGCTTTCCAATATGAATGGACTTATATCTCTTATATTTCGAAATAATCCTATGATAATTCTTCTTTAGTTTTGCAGATTGTATTTTACTAACATCAGTTAACTTATTAATGACATTGCTGACATCCTTCATGTTGAGATAAGCGCGCTTCTTCCTCATAAGAAGATTACGCCATTTTGTTTCATACAATTTTAGAAGCGTCCTCTCTATAGGAATACCCTTATTCCTCATCAACCTCATCATCCTACTATCTGCAATCACAGGTCTATGTTGAAACAAAGTTTTTGCAGGAAATCTTACATTTCTCAAAACAGATACTTTAGCTTTTGATACATCTTTAACAAGCGGCGATACAACATCAACTACAGATCCCTTAAATCTTTCAAGGTAATTTTGAGGCGCCGTCAATAATTTAACCTTATTAAGCGCCCGCTTCAATAAAGAATTTATTTTAATTATCTTCTTCATCATTCAATGTCTCAATATCCTTCGCCGCTCTTGCCAAAGCCTCAAGCAAATTACCCTCATCAGACATCTTAGCCTTAACCTTGGATAATGGCGTAGCAAGATACTGCTCAAGTATAGTAAGCTTCATCTTATCAAGTCTTATTAAAACATCCAATAATGGATGCGCCTCTGTTACAGTCGCTATAACTTGATCCTTACCAACAACCGGCGCCTCTATCGTAATACCCTCTTTCGCTAATTGCTCATAAATCCGTCTCGTTAACAAATTAAGCGCCGCATAATTCATAAACTGCGTTATAGTCACAACATCAGAAGGATCCACATCCAACTGCTTCATAAGTGATTCAACCTCGCCTGCAACAAACATTAACTCAAGCGGACAAGAACTATTATACTCAATAGACTCTTTCATCTGGCATCTATCATATATAGGACAATCCTTATTACACTTACGAACAGGTATATCACCAAAATTTAACGCAAAAAAGTCCTCAAAATCAATCTCCAAGCGCGCATCAAGATCATCCTCCGACTCAATAGTTTTCATCAATCCTTTCACAGACTCTTTTATAAAATCTGAAGGTCTTTTTCCGGAATTTTCAGACAATCAGCATACCTCCTGATATAATGATTAAGAACATCGTTTATGGTTTTATAATGTTTAAGCGCCCGCTCAACTGTTGATTTCGATATAACATCATCATATGATATCGGAACATATCGAAGCCCGCGCTCATATGCTATCTTTATCTTCTCCATATCAGAAGAAACTTTACGAAGAAATGAGAAAATATCATCATGAAATACAGCCCATGGATCATAATGCTCCCGCCCATTATACTCAACAACTATATTATCATCTGGTAAATAGAAATCATATTCATATGGAATAACTGTATTGTCATCATTTACAAAATATACATGATGAAATACTTTATGAGATTTTTTTAGAACATTATATAAGCGGCGCTCATTCTCCCAAATATTCTTATTTCTATTACCATGTATAACTCTATAATGGGCGGACCACTGATACTCATCCATATTTATCCAAGATGGAATCTTTATTTTCTTCGGGAACTTTCCCAACTATATCCTCCATCATACATATTAAATACCTTCTCTTCTCACCAACCGCCGCTACAAATAATACCTGAGTATTCCATCTTGAAACAATCACAAGATCACCTTTCCTTATAGAAGGATATGTCTTGTGTATCACCCTATCACGCTTCTTTATATACTGCCCATCACCCCTTTCAATAACTTTACACAATATAAAAGGACCCTTCAAATATTCACCGGGAATTTCTATCAAACTACTAATCCTATCAACAGGACAGATATACTCCACCAATACATGTGTACCTAACATCCTCATTTTATCAACCTCACATCAACTCACTTTTGGCCTTTCTAACTTTACGAATATAATCACGCATAACAAGATTATAGTCATCAAAAAACATCTTTATAGTCTCCTTCATATCAGATATATATTTCTTAAATTCATCATAAAACTTATCTTCATCAGCCATCCATAACTTAACCCTATCAACCAAACTCAAAACATCAGGAAGCACAGCTTGATAAAAACGAAGCTTATCAAGAGCCTTTATAAGCTCCCGCTCTTCGGGACTCAACTGCGCCTCCATCAACCTCCTATATTCTTCAGGTGAAATATTAGACGCCCCACTACCCTGCGCCGAACCCATACCACTCATTTGTTTACCATCATGAAGAGTAAATTCATCTCCCATGATAACCTCCTATTGAATCATTGGTTTACTATTCCTCATAAAATATATACTTATCTATAAAATCAACCAGTTCATCCAAAGTATCAAATACTGCTATAATATGCCATGGTTTAACTTTACGAACATAATCACCGGGTAAAACATAGAACTTATCTGTCTGAATAAGCGCGCCTTCCTCATCTAACTTGTCCGATAATATCATTTCAGGATTAATACCTTCAGGAAATATATCACCTTTCCAAGCCTGCCTCAATACATACTGACCACCATGAATATCTTTCGCCCAACCTACCCAATCAGGCACATCTATATCAATCAGATAACCAAAAAGCGATAACCCTTCAAGATTAGGCGTATGTATCAATGTTTTCTCTACAACAAATAAATCCGCAATAATTGCACTATCACGAACTGCCTTCAGTTCCATCTGAATCCCTCCCATCAATATTAAGAATCCTTCTAATACGCTTCACAGCTTTACCAAATATCATGCCACTAACATAATCTTTCCTCGTCTGCGGTCTGGCTCTAACCCAAGATACAGATGCATTCACCCAATCAATATCAGTAAACATCGTAACAAATGCAACAAATTCAGCTATACCAAATTTCTTCAGATCCAACTGATATGTCCCATCTTCTTTCACAGTAATACACTCATCAAACCTTTGTGGATGCATACCCATAAGATCACAAATAAGATCTTTTGAAGGCGGTTTCTCCTCCGTCAAAAACCTATCAGGCTTGATGAAAAAATACCGACGATAAGTAATCTCTGACATATTAATACCTCCTATCTTTTTGCATCCAAAGCCTTATATTGAATAATGTCCCATATAATCCAATATATTCATACATATCTTTCCAAGGCTCAACATATATAATATCATCACGATCCCTTTTGTCAATAGAAATTTTCCTAAGCATTTGGTTTACCATTACTAAGTGCATGTACATATATACTTGCTTCGGTGGTATCTCCAAATACCCTCACCTCCTTCTCCTTCCCTGATAAAACTACTGCCTTCATTATAGGCTTATTTACCGGATCAAAATATGAAACAGAAAAATCATCACCAATTTTAAATGCACCTAGATTGATAAGCGCGCGCTTCTTACCCGCATAATAAACCTCTGCACTTGCAGGATTATGCGTGTGTGCAGTAACCAAAACATCCGCATTAGGATAAAAATAGCGACAGAGATTAAGCGCGCCTAAAAATGGATTCAATTTAGATGCACTAACCTTATGACCAATAGCTATTTCATACTGCTGATCCAAAACCTTCAAATATATATGACCTTTATTCCTCATAAAAGCAACATTTTTGGCATACTTTTCAAATAATATGGAATATATATCTATACCACCCAAAACCTTCATCGCCTGATCATGAGACATCTGCTCAGAAAGTCCTACAGCTATAAATCTCCCAGTAGCAAAAGCTTCCTCAAGATAACTTTTCAATAATTTTATCTGAAAAGTAGGATTCACAATTTGCGAATGTATCACACTCTTATTCTTGAACTCCAAAAACATATCAACCAAATCACCAACAACTATGGTATAAACATTATCCTGCAAAAGAAACTCCCAATGCTTCATAAGCTCCCTGTAATCAGTATAACGAGACCCGAGATGCCAATCAGAAGTAAACACAATTATAGGATTATCGTGATTAATCTCATATGTGTAATTTTCACTATAAAAATCTCCATACTTCTTGTTTAAATCACTTATAACATTCACATCCCTTAACATCTCTCTCCAAGTAACACCATCATACTCAATATCTTTTGTAATATCATCTGAAACATTATTATAAGTCCTCTTAACACTGCTCTCAACCTGCACAATCTTGCCTTTCTTGTTAAATGTATCAATAAGATAAAGCGCGCGCTTCGCAGTCAAATGATATTTCGAAATCAAATATAACGCACTATCATGCCGCGAGTTATTCGAAATAAACTCCATATCCTCATATGTCAATTGAACCTTATCCCTATTCGGCTCCCTTTCTTCTATAAGATTATTCTGTATATAGTCAAGTAATGTAAGCGCGCCATCCTTATCAAGCTTTATATCCTTACCATAAATCGAATAAAGAAAAGCACGCATCTGTAACTCAACACGATAAGCCGTGCTTCCACTAACATCATAAACAGATACCAAGAAATACTTGAAACTCTGACTCTGATCACTATCAATAAATTCTTCTAAAAGTTGCTCAATCCTCCCAACAGAAAATTCACCAAACCCACCAATATCATAGGTAATAAACACCGGTTTATCCATCAGTAGTGCCTCCTATGTTATATTTATCAATCACACTTATTACTATACCCACAATTCGGACAAGGATAATTACAATCAAACTCGAACTCATGCTCTTTTGTCCAGATATAAGCGCCGCAATTTGGACATTTCGTTAATATTGCATCATCCTGCGGTGGATTACTAAGCCCACCGGGATAAAGATCAATAACCTTATGCTCTTCTTCTCTTTGCATATTCATATTTATATTCATAACCATAGATGAACGAATTTCAAGTTCTTTTTCTGGTGTTCGTCCATCTCTAAAGTATTTAAGCGCCATCGCCCAAAAACCTACAGGTGAATAAATCCTATGACCTAAGAAAAACATCGCTCCATCATGACTGCGAATCTCCATTAATTCATCAATAATCTTCGAAAGCTTTCTCTTATAAAATGATTTATCATACTTTTCAGAAAGCACATACAGATCTTTTAAATACATTGATAACACCGTATTAAATGCTATAACAAAATCTTGCGGATATATACTTTTGGAACCTAAATATACTTCAAGAGGCGCGCGCCTCTCCCCAGCAACATTAATGTAAATGTTCTTACCATTCTTATCCACAAACTTATACGATACGGCATTCAAACTATAACCCCTTCTATAATCAATATCATCAAGAGTAATCTCCTGCCTTTCATCATCTTTTTCATCTTTCTTCTCTCCTGCTGCACTTATCACAGCACCACGAGTACCATGACGATAAATAGTTACACCCTTTACACCAGATTTCCATGCTTTCATAACAAAATCAGCAACATCATCTTTAGTGACTTTCTCCGAAAGAACATATGTGTTCGATATAGATAAATCAACCCACTCCTGTAATGCAGCATGAATTTTAAGCTTATCTTTCGGATCAATCTCTTCAGCAGTAACAAGCCAATCTGGTTTTTCATCATCCTTTATAACTCCACGGCGTTTCAATTCAGTATAAGCCGGATGCTCAAATTCAACCATTCGCTTAAAACTGTCAGACCACCGCTTCATATGTAAATAAAACACAGGTTCAAAAGCACTTGAAACACCAGCAAGTATCGATATTGAACCAGTAGGTGCTATAGATAACAAGTTTGTATTTCTCAGTCCATACTTCTTTATTTTATCTCCAAGATCCGGAAAAGTTTCTGTAAGTTTCTGTAAAAACTTAGATGATAATATCATTTTCTCAAAATCATTTCCAAAATATTCCTCTATAGCAGGAGCGGGCCCATACTTTTTTGCTAACTCTACTGATTCATCAAATGCAACCTTTGCAAAAAACTTCGCTATCTCTGATGACATCTTTACAGATTCATCTGACCCATAACGACACTGCTTAAATAAAAAGACATCAGCAAGCCCCATCAATCCAAGTCCGATTTTCCTCAACCTTTGTGCTGATGTCTTAAATTCCTCAAATGGATAATATGCTTTGTCTATAAGCGCGTCCGCAAATCTTATTGAATACCTTATAGTCTCTTCAAGCTTACCCCAATTAATATTATTGTCCTTATCTAAATGTGCAGGCAAATTCACAGATATAAGATTACACATACCCCATTCACCCAAGGGAACTTCACCACAATTATGCACCCAAAAACCATTCGCATCAAAGGAATGAGCGCCGCCTACCTGTATATCAAATACATCCTCTTCGCCCACATAATCAATACCCTCTATCTCAACAACAAAATCCTCTTCTTTCAAATCACAAGACGAAATATATGCATCAAGCATTAAGTTTTCATCAGGATTACTAAATCCAATTTTACCATAAAATACTTTAACATTATCATCTTTTATAACAAGCCTATAACCGTTATTCATAACCTTCTGTATTTCGGACATTATCCCAAATCTCAATAACATTCTTTGTATAGACTGAAATGTAGTAAAAGAAAATCCTGAAGTTAAAGATATAATAACGCCGTCTGGAATGATGGAAGCGCGCCCAAATTGATCAAATAAAGACCTCAGAAAACCAAGTTGAAATGAATACGACAAGCTTTCATATTCCTGAATCTTTTCATCAATGTCATCATAACCAGCAAGTCTATAACCCTCATCAAAATCTGAAAGATCAATATCCCCATAATCAAAAGACCTGTGATTATTCAATAATATCCTATCACCCACCTGAAGATCACGAAGTTCAACCCACTTATTCTCAGGATAAGATGCTTTCATAAAAGGATGATCAGATGTTGCTTTAATTTCAAATCCTTCCTTTGTCCTTATCCGATAAACTTTTTTTATCCCAGTGTGGAAAAACCCTTTCTCAGATCTATATGGTTTTCCATTTACAAGAACATCACAAGGTTTGTTTATAAGATCTTTTACGAAGCGCGCCCCTTCTGATGTCATAACCCATGTATCAGCAGTAACACACGGATTCGTCGTTACTATCGGTTCATACTCATGTAAAATATAATTCTCCTGAATTCTATCAATAAATAAGAAGCCCGGCTCAGATGACTCATACATATTCTCAATAATCTGATTCCACAAATCGCGCGCTTTTACAGCCTGCGATATAACTTCAGTTGTTCCATCATCATGCTTGACTTCATAATACAATTCCCAATCCTTATCATCCTCGACAGCACACATAAATTCATCAGTCACTCTGACTGAAATATTTGCATATCTAACTTGATGACGACTTAATAAATACTTTGCCTGCTCATAGAAAGGATGGTCTTCCGTTATTCCAAGTTGAGCAATAAAATTAATATTCTCCTGATTTAAATCATGCTTCATCTTTACAAATTTCAAAATATCAGGATGAGATATATCTATGGAAAGAAGAAGAGCTCCCCTTCGATTTGATTGCCCAACAAGCCCTGTTACAGTCGAATAAAGTTCAGCCCATGACCATGCACCAGTCGAACTACCCGCACTACCACGCTTGACAGAAGCGCCCTCCGGCCGCAATGTAGATATGTCCAATCCAACACCTAACCCGGACTTAAAAGCCAAAGCCATGCGCTTCGCAGTATCAAATATCCCTTCCATACTATCATCCGGTGATGGTATCACTGAGCAGTTGTAGGGAGAAGCACCCTCCTTCCCGGCTGCATACATAACCCGCCCACCAGGAAAAACACGATATGTTAAATTACCATTCTCGTCGAAAAATACATCTTTCATCGGAGGATAATATACTTCAGCTGTACGATTCAAAACATCTTCAGGCGTCTCATTTTCATTATGTTTGTATTTATTCCAGACAAGCGCCCGCCATTCCTCATAAGCATCATTACCCTTATACATTACTTACCTCCTTTCTCAAAACGCTTTGCATAATCCTCCAAAAACTCCTTCACATGAAACCCCGGACAGATTTTATTCGCAAAATCATTATGCCCAAAAATATTCGAAGTACTCAAGTTAAAATCATTCATAAGCCTATTCAAAAGCAGAATAAGTGATTCTATCTGTTTTGGTGTAAACCATTCTTCAATCTTACCTATTCTATCAGGATTACCAATCAAACATATTCCTATACTATCTTGATTATGTCCTGCCACATGTGCACCTTGCTCACATACATCTCGCCCGTATTCAACCTTGCCATCATCATCTTCATTGTAAGGTTCATGGGCGCGCCTCTTCCCATTCAATATCACAAAATGATAACCAATCTTTTTAAAACCCCTCATACGATGCCACTCATCTATAACTTTTGCATCACCAAAATCACTGGCAGAACAATGTATAATGATCTTCCTTATAGGTCTTTTACATTTCATAAGCACCCCCAAAAACCTTTTTAAATAATTATAAGCTTTCAAAATACTTGAAATATTAATGTTCAAATGAAAACCCTTCCTACGCAATAAACCTATCATCCCATTATTTGGCCTAAAATTTCTCATTATTCCACCCTCCTAATAAATCAAAAAGCCCCAAATAAGGAGCTTTGCCCACCAAGGGAGGGATGCCTTGCACCTAAAAGGAGCTAAGGAGGCATCTTTATTTTATTATACCATTCTCTATACGCATAGAAACATATCAATATGCTGTCTGTTACATTATGATCCTTTATGTCAATGTCAAGATATTTTTTTACATAGTCCATCCCAATCTTCTTTCTTTCTTTCGATCTTACTCTCCCCGTTATCCCTAAAATATCACTCTGCCATAAAGTTGGCTCAACATACCTGACCTCAATGTGAGCATCAAAATACAAATTCGCTACCTCACTCAAAACATAAAACTCATGTGCAACATTCGAAAGATCACCATATGTCCTTATATTACGAAGCAGAAATGGTTTTTCAACAAGCAGTAATATAGATTTGCCACGCATGAATTCAAGAATAGATGAATAGTAAAAAGCGCCGCTTCTCTCCATAACAACAATATACAAAACACCAGTAGATATATCAAAAATACTTAGATATTCTTTTCTCTTCGATATATCAACACCAACTATGAGCCTATCAGAAACTACCTCTGATATCTCATCAAGATCTTTTTTTATCTCAACTCTTTTTATCACTTGATCCAAATCCATTAGCGCCCCTTTCCGTAGGTGTAAGTTCCTCAACTTCAACAATATCATCAATAAGCGCCGGAACTATCAATAACTGAGCAATCTTGTCACCTTTTTTGATCTTATAATACACATTATTAATACTCTGCAACACAACGATAACCTCCCCCCTATAATCTGGATCTATAACACCAGCCCTCACAGCTATACCCTTCGATCCAATACTACTACGCTCCTTTATAATCCCAACATACCCCTCAGGAATCTCAACCGCTATACCCGTATGAACTTTTTTTACATCATGTTTAAACAACTCAACATCTTCAATTGAATACAAATCATAACCAACAGAGTCATAAGCGCGCTTCGGCAACTTTGCATCATCACTCAATTTCTTCACCTTTATCATCCCAAATACCCTCCTGCTGCTCTAATTTACCATACAACAATATCTCCAATAGCTCATCAACCGAATTATATATCACAACATTATCAGCCTCATACGAAAGTATATTCATAAGACCCAAAAAATCAAGAGGTTTTACATCAGGATACAACTCACCAAGCCTTCTAAACACTTCATCATAAGCCTCCTCTCCGCATACATACCTCATCTCCGAATACCTCGTAAATATATACCCAAATGCAACAACAGGATACCTATCATTTTCATCCAAAACCGCTTTTGCTAAATCATTCCGTAAATTACCAGTGTAATGTTTTTTCAATATATCAAAGAACTCCTCCATAAAATACAAAAAAATAGCAGGATAAAATTCTGAATTGGAAACATTTTTTCGCACTTCCTCTGGAACACCAAGCGACGCCACAATATAATCCGGCGCTACTAAAAAATATTTTATAAGCACCGCAATCGTCTTCCTATATCCAGTTATACCGTGATCTTCAATAAACGACTTATAATCCCAAAAATTCCTGAGTGAATGATATATCGGCCCCTTAATCATCTTCAAATACCATCTTCCTTACACGCTGATATGCCAATGAAACCCTATATATAGACAACTTAAATTCAACGCGTTCATAATTTTCATCAAAATATTTTTGAAGCGCCCGCACTACAGCACGAATGCCCTGCCTCACATTCTTTAACTTCACAACCCTTCGAATATTATACATCTGCTTTAACCTCGAAACAACATACTTGTCAAAATACTTTATCTTGTCCCTCGTTATATAAAGAATATAACCCACATTATTCCTCGGACTAACTAACGACGGTAAATAACGCATTATAGAAATAAAATACTGATCCGCAACTGAATACGGATCAAGATTCCTCACTGAATCACTATGAAGAATTTTATCAGGATGTATAACAAGTATTGCATCGACCTTCACATCAGCAGGGTCATAAGCAAGCAAATTGATAACCTTATGACCATTATTGGATAGATAAGTTTTCAATCCAATATCTATCTTGCCAAAAATGCCGACTTTCATAAGCGCGCTCCTTTACATAATAAAATTCACCTTGTATCTCTTATACGCTATCTTTTTATTAAACTTATCAACATCTTCCAAAACATCTTTCCCCATCACAATAACAACATCATCAGCATTACCAACTTTAATATCAGATTCATGCGCATCAACATTTATCCTCCATCGTCTCCTATGCCAATCAGTTAAACCATACTGCTTCACTCTCTCAAGATGACTCTTTGAATAATACCCTTTATTGCTCTTCCATAACCAATAATCATGATCCTCATCAAACACAGTCATCATAACTCTATCGCGCAAAACTTTCGCTATCACAGATGCAAACGAAATGTTGAGCAACTTCGTATCACCTTTAATCAAATGTTTATTTGCACCAAAATTATACTTACCATCAATTATAGTCTCGATATCATTATCATCATATCCTAGGCCTTCCATAAACGATGTGGTTATGAAAAATACACCTAAGCGGCGCGCTTCCGTCATCCCAGCACGATCTATAAATGCCGGTGGTATCAAAACAAATACATAATCAAAATCAGATGTATCAAGCGCGCGCTTCAAATAAGTCACACGAGCACTATGACTCGAAAACGACTTACAATCGCGGGGCTTCCTTTCCATACCCCACCTGTTTATCACAACACCAGCCATACCCATAGGCCCCGCCCACGCAGCAGCTCCAACCTCATCAATACCAATCTGATAAGCAGCCATCTTTAACCTCCTTCATATGATCTGTTCTATTGGGTATTATAAACAACAAGTCATAAATGTCAATAGGAAAAATAAAAAATTATTTATTTTCCTCTTGACAAAGAGGCGCGCTTCCATATCATTATCCTTAGCATGGAAGACAAAAAACAAAAACATATTAAGGGCGCAGATCAGAATACAACACAGAAAAAAAGGAAGCGGCGCAAAAAAGGGCGGCGCTTCCCCAAATCCCATTACCTCCCGGTCTACATACCGATCTACGCCCATATCCGCGAAACCCTTTTAGACTATTTCACTACAACAGGAAAATCACAACAACCCGTACATCTCACCGACCGTATAATGTCCTTTTACCTTCACCTTACAACACTTTTCTACCGCGATAAAAAGACAAGCATATCGTATACACAATTCAAAAACCTTGTTCAGGAATATTTCGATGGAATGTATTACGATGGTAAAAAATGCACAGTAAACCAATGGTTCGAAATAATCACAGACCTGTTCCAGAAACTTGGAATTATCAACATCAATTATCGTAAAAACTCAAATCTGATAAGGAACATTTCAATCCTCAGTCCGAGAAAACATTTTTACTGGCTTTATAGATCAATATTTAATAACAATTTCGATGATGATATCAATCTCTTAAATGCCGTAACAGAAAATTATCTTCCTGTAGGCTGGAAACTCGGAAAAGTCTATGTACGCTATGATGCTATCGAAGCATTGAACAGATATCCAAAACACACACGCGATCATGCGCTCGTAATGCTCATATACCTCACACAGGAAGAAACTCGTCCGATATCTCAAAGGATCATTTCAGCTTATACATCACTGAGACGCAACGCAAAACACGGTATCAGTGAATACATAAAAATATCAGATGCACTTGGTTTCTTTTACAAAAAGCCCGATTATGCATACATGAGAGTTTATGCATATGATGATAATATCACACGCGTAAAAAACATTGAAGAAGGGCTGCGCTTATACAAACAACTCAATGACATCCGTTACATTTATGTAGAAGACACAGGTGAAGTTTATCTTATAATAGGTACGAGATATTACATCGATCGCAAAAAATTCGGCGCTTATGTTCCTTTATCCGAGTTTGACCGTACATCACTGTATAATCCTCAAGGGCTCAAGGCGCTCGTGAGGCAAAACCACGGGCACAAGCACGAACAGCTCGTGGCGCGCATGAGAAGCCGTATACGCAGAGCTGTCCTTGAGCGGCTTGCTTCCACAGGCACCTTATATGGATTAAGGCGGTCAACCGGTCATGAAGGAACAAAGCGCAAGTACATAAAGAAGATCCTCCGCAAAGCGGCGGGCTTCTCCCCCTCCCAAGTCTACACTGTAAGCAGAAAATCAAATATGGAGGTCAGTGATGTCCTGTCTATCATGATGTACGATCCTTATACAAAAGATATCGAATTAATTAAATCTAAGGGTTCCATACGCGAACAAATAATAGGCGCGCTTCAATCCATCCCTACCCTCGGTACCATCCCCAGAGTCGTTACCGATATCAGATACCTTGCATTCATACATAACTTACATAAGAAACTATCTAAGCTATTCACAAAACAATTCAAACTCCGTAAGAACATCAAAGATACCACACTCATCAATGGCGCGCTTCACACCTACTACACCCTGCGCTCAATGAAACTGAATAACAGATTCTACCTACCTGATAACCTGTACGATAAGCTACTGTCCCTGGAACACATACTCAAAGACTATATGCCATCATGGACATCATTATATGGCTCAAACAAGATCTCATGGAACCCTAATAGACATACTCAAATCATAGATACCAGTAACCTTAGAATCCATACCTACAAGATCCAAACAAGCCTTACTCACACTACAACCACTATAAGCTACCACATAAAGAACAAAAACCTCCGCTCAAAACTCATACACACTCTAAGCAATATCTATAACATCGTAGAAAACATCCTAGATCAATACACACAAGTCATCAATAAACACAAAGACCAAATATCTGCTTACAGTGAACAGCTTGGGAAAGCTATATTAAAATCTTACCACAGCCATCTGTCATCAAAGACCTTGGAGCCGTGCTTATTTGCCTTCCAATTATTGGTAGCATAACAGAAAAATAAGAAAAAAACATTTTTCGTTTGTTTCTGTTATGCATACGGTGTATTGCCTCAATGCGATTCATCTGGTATAATATCTGAAGCGAGGTGAGCTAATGAAGATATTTTACCCTAAAAGACCGCCTTTGAGATTATCTGGTATACGGGGTAAGTTTACTAAGGCATTTGAGTGGGTACGGGGTCTATATAGGAACATGTATCATACATCGAAGCCACGCTATCTTGGTTTTAGATTCTTTCACAAGAAGCAGACAGGTGATGCCTATGGTGTTGCAATCAGACTAAAGAGGTTTATGCAGAGGAAGACTTTCAGGTTGATGGATACGCCTGCACTTCAGACTTCATCGAGGCCTGATGCTGGTAATTTTATAGCAGCGAAAAGTATTATTTACAACATATCTGGCAAATCTTTTGCAATGAGATATGAGCATAGGCTTGCTGGTAGGACTTTATCGAAGATAGGGCGGCGCTTATTTGGTAACGCAATTAAGCATTGGATGTATTGACAAATCGAAAAATGTTCATATTATAGACTTGAAACACAGGGAAAGGAGGATATCGATGTACAAGATCCGTGACTTTATGTGTGAGAAATGTGGACACATTGAGAAGGATGTACTTGTGAAAGAGGATGATAACGGTAATGTTATTAACCCACCTAAGTGTCCGAAATGTGGGACTGTTATGAAGGTTAAGATGAGTTTTGATGGGTTTGTAACTGTCAAGTAAGGAGGATATAATGGAGGTATTTGGTGTGTTTGAGATATCTACTGAGCCTAAGAAGACTAAGCGTGGGAAGAACAATTATGGAGCTATGGCTGTAGAGCGTGATGAAAAACGGTATCTTTTTATTCCGGAGAGGCTTATAAGTAAGGTGCAGAGGGGCGACGCTTATTTTGTTGTTGGTAAATACATAGGATATTGGGATACAGGTGATGATATAATTCCGATGATTGGTGTACATTCGATAGAGCCTTTGAGGAAGATTATAAGATATAAAAAGAAATCAGTTGTTGTTGAGAATGTAAAGAAAAGGAGAGTTAAGCAATGATTGACACATCAATATTAAGTCAGTTGCATTCGATGTATCAGACTACGATGAACATGGATATAAATGATATAAAGACCATTTTAAAACCCATTTTAAGTGATTTTGTATCTGAGGCTGATATTGAGCAGACGCCGCCGCGGGTGCTTCAACTTTTATATTCACTTCTCAAAGTCAATGAGACTTTCTATGATATTGCAGTGCAGATAGATAGCAGATCGTATAACCCGGCGCTTATAAACATGCTCAAGGATGCAATCAAAGGCGAAATGTATAGGAGATTTGGCAATGGCAAGCAAAGAGGAAAAACGGTGGCGGAAGATTGAGGAATGGGTTGCCGCATATACCGATGGTGAGCTTACAAAAGGATCAGGAAATGTTCATGGAGACTCTGATGTTATTTCAGACGATGCTGTTTATGAAGTAAAATATATCGGTTATCCTAAACTTACTTACACAGTTGAAGAGAAATATCTTGAGCGTATATACGAAAACGCTGTTGTAAGAGGAAAGATTCCGTATCTTGTGTTATATTTTGAAAAGAAGAAAACCGCTTATTTCTTTAGGGTTATATACAATTCATATGCAAGGTTTTATTCGGATGGCGATAAGATATATATTTCATTACAGAAAGATGATATGAATATAGACAAAATTATGCATCTTAAATTTCCGTATGTGCTTGTGAAAGAGAAGGCAGTGTATTATAACATAGATACGGGTGAATGTTATATAAAGGAGGAAACAGATGGCATATTTGAAAGTTTATCTTGTGCCTGATTATGATGAGATTTCAGTGTATCTTTTATGTGTTGTTAAGAAAGATGATAATAAGAACAACCTTGTTTATGTTCTAAAAGATGAGACGACGGTTGATGTTATTTCGAAGTTCACAAAGTGGTTTAAGTATTATTATTTGAAAAAATACAAAGTTCGCATTCCTCTGAAGATTTATGCAAAGTATTTCGGCGATGGTGTGAAGGCTTTGATACAGAAAAACCTCAAGTATTTTTCACTTGAAAGTCTGCCTGATAATTATTATACTAGGAATTATAAGAAGGTGTATGAGAAGTTTTATAGAAGGAGGCGCGGCTGATGGCGATTTTAAGACCGAGTGATATCATTCCGAAAAAGTTAGATATATCGGAAGAGTTTCCTTTTCTGAACAAGGCACTTGGTGGCTGGCCGTTGGGAAAGATTGTGCTTATATGGGGTGATCCAAGTAGTGGTAAGACTACTTTTGCATCGAAGATAATTGCGTTAGCCCAGAAGTCTTTGGAAGGGTATGTATTATGGGGTGATGCTGAGTGGTCATTTGATCCATCGTGGCATATAGATAAAATTGGAGTGAATCCGGATACTTTATATGTTGTGAGGGATGAGTCTGCTGAGCAGATATTTCAGGATATGAGGGCTGTTTATGCTGAGATAAAGGAGAGGGGGGCGCGCCTCATCGGGTTTCTTTTTGATAGTTATGTATCAATGGTTACAAAGGATGAGTTAAGTAAAGATGTTGATGAAAGCAAGCGTATGGCAGAGTTGGCACGCTTATTAACAACCGAAACCAAAATATGGATGAACTGGATTGCAACAGAAGATGCTGTTGGGATAATAATCAATCAAATGCGCGCTAATATAAGCGGATACGGTGGTGGACATAGAAATCCAGGTGCTGAAATAAAAGATTTTGTCAAACACCTTGAATTTAGATTTAAGGCTGATCCGAAGGATGAAAAGTGGAAAAAATATGGAATTACACCGGTAACTATGACTGTGACAAAATCTAAGATCAATACGATTCGTGTTGGTATGCAGCACATGTATTTGCTGAGGAACTCTGATGGTAAAATTATGGATTTTTGGTCTGATATTGCACCAGATATTGAATTCGGTGTGAAAGTCGAAGGATCAAAACTCACTGATCTTGTGCACGAGAAAACCTATAATTTTGCTGATATTTTAGGTAACTATAGAGATTTTGCACATTTTTGGCATGAAGTAATTGAACCTGATATAGATAATTGGGATAGGAGTAATATAGAGGAGATAGTTAATAAGAAAAAGAAGAAATCATCGAAGGGTAAAAGCAAGAAAAAATGATTGCCGAAAGTTCTATAATAACTGATCAAGTCTTATCAATAAGAGACTTTGGTAGAAAGATATATTTATCCGGGTCTGACTATGATGAGGATAGACTACCGACTACGGAGATGCTTTTTGTTTTACATGATATATCACGCGTGCCTATATTAAATCGTGCTGATCCGAATGTTGGGAAACTTGTTGGTAGTTTGAAGCCAGTGTATTTTTCGATAATTGCGAATAAAGGACTGTCATATGAATTTAAGAATAAGTATTCACATTTTAATGTTTTAGAGGTGAAACATGAGGTTTTTCGTGATGTGTATAAGAGTGTAAGGCAGAAGCGCGTTCCCTATTTGCATATTACACGGAACGAGGCGGCTTATATCTTTATGCCTGAATTCTTTGATAAGCATAAAAGGAAGCGCGCTTTAAGGATCGTGAGTTTTGATATTGAGGTATTGAGTGATGGTATAACATTCCCGCGGTATGACAAGAATCCAGTTATAGCAATAGGTTTTTACGATGGTGAAAATTATTATACGAGATATATTGATTCTATTGACGAAATAGGTGAAAAAGAGCCGGCGCTTCTCAAATACTTTTTTAACTTTCTTTACAAATACAAACCTGATATTCTTGTTGGCTATAACTCAAAGGACTTTGACTTAAAATACCTAATTCAGCGGGCGCTTCTCCTCGGTCTTGAGGAATATGTTTCAAAAGTTTTCCGTGTTAGAGAAGTCGGTAATGAATTTTTAATATATCCTGTGTTTGGAACAGTTCATTATGATCTCTGGCCGACTGTTATGGAGGACCAAAGTCTTTCCGGAAAAGTTCCTGATAGGAAACTCGAAACTATTGCTGAATATTACGGTCTTGATACTATAAGGCTGTACGACCACGATATGCGGAAGATTATAGGAACGGAGATGCTTAAGGAGTATCATAAGAACGATATTAAAATAACATATGATCTTGCAATAAATTATTTACCGACATCTGTAAATGTTGCTGAGATTTTAAATGTTCCACTTGAGTCAATTCTGGATTCATATCCGGCTTTTGTTCCAAGGATATTTAGTGCGAGGATTCTTTTGGCAGGAGATGAAGTATGTCTTCCATTGTATTCGAACAATCAGAAATATAGTATTGATGGAAAGATATATAAGCTTTTTGGTCCTAAACTCTGGGGTAAATACCGGGCGGCTTATGTTGATGTGAAACGCACGGGTTACTATGAAAATGTTAAGAAAATTGACTTTTCGTCTTACTATCCCACGACTATGATGACGCTGAACATAGGTGCTGATACTACGAGAGTTGTTAAGGTTGAACCGTATTGTAAAAAACAGACTGATAAAATTCTTGCAGCGAGGAAAGGTGATAAGTTGTATCTTAAAATATTTGAGACAAATATAAATAAGACGATATATATTGAGATTGATCAGTCGAAAAGGTCGGGCTTCTACACTGCATTGAAAACGCTTTACGATGCAAGGAAGAAAGTAAAATCACGACTAAAGACTATTTCAGATCCAAGTGAGAAAAAGGTTTTGAAGGCGCGCCAAAACGCTATCAAAGTTATTATGAATTCAATTTACGGAATAAACGGACTTAAAAATGAAAAATACGGTGACCTTTCTGTTGCTATGGCTACAGTTGGATATGCCCGCGATCTTTCTTTATATGTTACGGAAAATCTTATTGCTGATAATGTGATTGAGATTGATACTGATGGTTTTTATGTGTTTGGGGATATAGATGTTGATGAAATAAATGATAAGATAAGAGAATATGTGCAGAACAAATATGGAATCAAGGAGATTTATACGCTTTTGAGTCTTGATGAGTTTGATTCGATATATGTAAGAAAGATGAAAACCTATGTTTTGAGGAATAAAGATGGCACTTATGAGTTGCATGGTTCTGGTTTTGTGAACTCAAAGAACGCGCCTATTCAAAATGATGCGATATGGCTTGCAATAAAACATGTTTTTGAAGGACTTGATATATCAGATCTTGAAAAGTTTTTACATGAGTTACATAAGCAGCCCAATAGCAAGTTTGTGCAGTATAGTTCAGTGCGTGATACGGAGGAGTATAAATCAAAGACATCGTTAAGCGCGCGCTTATCCCAAAAATACAAAGAAAAAACAAAACTTTCATATATACCACACGGAACGAAGGTGTTTTATGTTTTTGTAAGGGAAGGTGATAATATTGTTCCACATGTTTTGCTGGAATCCGAAGTGGTAAATATTGATAAAATGAACTTGAATATTGCATATGATAAATATAGAGAATATGTTCTTACAGCATGGGAATCATTTGGTATAAAGATTGATGATAGTTTACAACAGAGACTATTTTAAAGGAGGGTTTAATAATGAATAGCATTTATAAAATGGACTTTCGGATGATTTATCCAAGAATTTATAATAATCTTGTTCACAATGATATCATCAAGTATGAACATGGTGTTATTTCTGTACATAAATGCGATAGTGACGATTATGTGTTTCAACCAACTGTGTATAAAAATGGTGAGTGGAAAGTAAATCTATATGATGTGGGCGCTTATTATCTCTATTACACGAAGCCATCGACAATGCGCGAAAACCTAAAGCGAAATAAAGATACTATTGTGTGTGAGCCTTTTAATGAGTATTTGTCTATTATAACAGATGTATCTTCAAGAGGCGGCGCTTCTTCATTAACACCCTTTGATGTATATAGCCAGTTGGAGCGCGCTTATTCCTTATCCATGAACACAGACCTAACACTTGAATCTTTCAATAGAGTTCTGGATATACTTACAGTTTCACTAAGACAATTCTCATCGATATTTGAAAAAGACCCAGTAGCACTATCGAGTTTTACAAAAATAAATCTGGCTATGGATTATCTTTACCTTGATGAAAACGATAATGACATTTTGAAGCCATATTACACGAAGATAGAGCACATCGTTATACCATTTATTAATCCTGATGATGAAGTATATATCGTGTATTCGACATTGTTGTCTCATATAGGAGATAGGCTGAACAGATTTAAGCGCCTGCTTCTCACAAAATCATGGGAACAGATACA
>Ga0190313_1000146_pt1 | contig 44883 bp, 47 predicted proteins | sample 4870071011_MG_FD_169989 | JGI IMG/M metagenome (GOLD analysis project Ga0190313, IMG submission 169989) | Hydrothermal vent sediment bacterial communities from Southern Trench, Guaymas Basin, Mexico - 4870-07-10-11_MG | ecosystem: Environmental > Aquatic > Marine > Hydrothermal vents > Sediment ... | reverse complement strand
ACGTTAATTCGAAGGGCATTGACTTAGGTTTAGTTAGCTCTATTAACCTCAGTAGTAACTTAACTGGTACTCTTTCATGAATATTTGGTTTCCTGTAATCTGCATCTAGATATACGAGGACGTTATAATATTTCCTACCCTTACTTTTACCTGTTCCCTTCTCTATAACTAACTCAGAGTAATAACCTGCGATCCTAGCTAACCATAGTAATTCATAAGCTAATCTCTCATTAGCTGTTGTGTAGCAGGTATATCTCCTCCTTAATGTCCTCCTAGAATCTGCCTTTAATCCTTCAAAGAAAGCTTTAATGACTGTTCTTGGTGATTTCCATAGCTGTGGTGGTATATGTTTCTCATGTAGATTAGCTCCGAGTAATCTCTCAAATAACTCAGCTAGTAACGTATGGCTATATTCGTATATGACGTAAGTACCTCTATCATCTATAACAGGCTCAATGCCGAACTTACTCCCCATTACCTCTAACACTTCCTTAGCTACGTCTTTCTCACTCTTACCGAATGTGAAGCATAGTCTCTTACCCCTATGCTCCTTAACGCACCCATCAGCTATGTAAGCCCCGAAAACAAACGCTAAATCCTCATCTAGCTTTATAACACCAGGCAGTACCTTACCTCTCCCTCTCCTTAACCTTACTTTCTTCCTTACTTCCTTACCCTTCTCAAGTAAGAGATACGTAGATAAGGGGATTGGATTCTTACCTCCATAAAGCTCTTTAATCTCTTTCGGTACGTTATCCACGTAATCCTTCTTAGGATCACCCACAATTTCAATTACGTCTATTACCTGGTACTCAGTGACTATTTCTGAGGGTATGTTCTTAACGAACGTTATTAGTAAGTCGCCAGGCTTAAGCGTTGATACAGGCTTTTCAATTATCTCTAGGCTCTCATCATCTAACACAAATACACTATGACTACCTGTAGCCTTTATCTTCCCTCCACCCTCGAAAGTGACTTCATATATTTCGTCAGCTTTATGTCTTAAGACATACTTAATAGGCTTCCAAGTAGCATTATACCCATCATGACTTAGTACGTAATATCCATCAATAGATTTAGGTACCCACTCCTCATCTTCACTATAGAATTTATCAATGAATTCACCTATATTGACTAGATTGACCTCACCTTTAGAATTCATGATTAAGACAGGGGTATCGTGAGATACGCTTGCAATGGCTTGGAATAGTACGTAGGCCTCTTCACCTCTTACCTCACCGACCACGATGATGTCTGGCCTATACCTTAATGAGAGCTTTACTAGATGAAATAGTGAGATCTCACCAGTCGTCCCTGTTACGCTATATGAAGGTCTAGAAACAAGCTGAACCCAGTTCTCATGAGGTAATCTTAGCTCTGGTGTGTCCTCTATAGTGACTATCTTGTAGTGGGGTCTCGTTAGGTTAAGTAGTGCGTTAAGTGTTGATGTCTTACCTGAACCCGTAACGCCCATGACTAGAGTTACTGCCTTATAATCCATAGCTAACCAGAAGTAAGCCGCTAACTCAGGAGATACAGTACCGTATAATATCATGTCTATAATGGTTATGGGGTCCTCCCTAAACTTCCTTATAGTAAATGTAGAGCCTGCTGTAGAGACCTCCTTCTGGAAGGTAGCCGCTAATCTATGGCCACCAGGGAGTATAGCGTCAAGTATTGGGTAAGCAACTGATATGTGCTTACCAGCCATGTGGGCTAGCTTAAGTATTAACTCATCGATCTCACTCTCATTCCTAAAGACTAGGTTCGTAGGTATTGACTCAAATTCCCTATGCCATACGTAGATAGGTTTTCCGGGGCCATTACACGATATATCCTCTATTGCTGGATCTCTCATTAAGGGGTCTATAGGCCCAAAACCAATGATGTCTCTCTCAACGAAGTACATTATCTTGCCCCAGGAGACTGTCGGGGTCCTACCTAACTTTATCTGAAATGTCCTTACAGCCTCCTTAGCCTTCTCCATGAAGTGAGCCCTATAATCAACACCTGGTTTCGGTGGCTCTAATCTCCAGATGAGATAGTCAATTACCCTCTTGTAGATGTTTAACTCCTCCTCATTCATCGCTATTTCATCAACGTTGTAGACGTACTCACCAGTCTTTATGTTCTCAACGATAACTGCGTAAGCCCATGGCTCATAGAGGGGGTAGACCTTAACAACTCTTGAGTCAGCTCTTGAGAACCTACTTATCCTTTCAGTAATCTTAGGTATCCTAATCTCGGTTGTAGTTACCTCCTCGGTCATCTTCTTTACTTTTTTCTTAGCTTTCTTCTTTCTAAATAATGGAATTTTGAGGCACCTAAGTAAAGTATAGGTATTAGTAGCTATAAAACTTTGTTAAAAGTATTTATTCATGTTAGGTTATATAAAAGTACTAGAGGTGGTTAAAATAGTTACAAGAAGATATTTGAGGTCGCCAAGTGCGGCAAGAACGCTTATTCTAATAACCTTAATCCTAACCTCGGTATGGGTTCTTCAACCATTATTATGCAGTAGTCAAGTAACGGTGGTAATCTATGAGTACCCAATAATTCCTCAGGTAAAGCCCGTAGCGGGGTTCTTAACAAGTGATGGTTCTAAGGCCTTCATAATAGGCTATACGAGTGATATATATAGTAATAAGACCATATTAGTCGTCCAATCACATGATCTTAAGGGGGAGGCTAAGGTTATTAGGACATTACCTATTGTGGGTGACGTAACAGCATATAATTTCGACACGCTTAACTCTAGGTACTTAGTTATTGGTACATCAAGAGGTGAAGTAGTTGTTGTGGACGTTAAGAATGGCTGGTTTAGATATATTGAGGGGGTTAGGTCAGCTGTAAAGAGTGTTTACCTAGCTAACACTAAGTTAATAGTTCATGACGCTCTTGATTATGCTTACGTATTTGATATAGGTAGGGGTGGTTGGTGTGAGATAGGGCTTATTGTAGGTAACGCGACTTTATGTAGGATGGAGTATAAGTTAGTCTCCTACATAACCCCAATGATGGTTTTATCTGGTGGTAAATACGCCTATGACCCCTCCTTAGCTGCTTTAATATATAGACCTCCAGCAGTTAAGGTAGTGATAAGGAACTTAACCGACGCAACAACAGGTCAGCCCATTACAGATGCCGTCGCTATCGCTTACGCCGTGAATACTAGCTTGGTTTATGGTACTACGATAGTTAATGGGACGGGCTACATAGACTTACTGATAGGTTACGTATGGTATATAAACATAACGCACCCAAGCTATAGAACATTAACTATAGGTCCCTTCAACATAACTAGGAGGGCTTTAGGTAGGGTTATTGAACTTAAGAACCTAGTCATGTACCCTGGTCCCGGAGAGTTTATCTCACCACCACCTGCGGGTATGTTCCTTATAGAGTTACTTGACCTTAGTGGAGCACCAGCCGTCATAAGGAAGGTTAAGGCCGTAGGTACGTTAACCAGCCCTCCAATGCATGTTAATTTAATAAAGCCTGCAACTCCTTTAGGGGAGTCTAGCTACGTATTATTAGCAAGTACGAGTGCCGGTGAGTTAAGGCTCATATACCTTAATGACGCCCTTAAAGTCGTTAAGATAGCGAACTATACGTTAGCACCTAACGTCTACGTAACTTCGAGTGCTGCCTCAAGTGATGGTGGGTACATAGCGTTAGGTATGAGTGATGGCTCAATATATGTGCTTAAATGGGGTGCTGACCTAGGCTATCATTACTTACTACACGCGGCTAAGGTTAGTGGCAGCATAGTAAGTGTAACGTTTTCAGATTCCGCGAAGGCAATTATAGCATTCGACTCAGATAACTACATGCATTTAATTAAAGTGACACCAACAACCATATATCCCTACCTAAGGTTTGATAAGGTATTAGCTTATTATGTTGCTGATGCCGTCTACCATGATTCACTACCGGACTTAAGTCTAGTCTCGCTCTTTAAGCTAAACTCCATTGAGGTAATGATGAACTTTAATACGATACTCTCAAGCAGCTATGTTGACCTCAAGCAATATAAGCTACCTAAGGTAGAGCTTAAGGTTATTGATTCAAGAAATAATGAACCCATAGTTAATGCTACGGTCGTATTGCTACATGTAGATACTGGGGCATCCTATGCAGGCTATACAGATAGTAATGGTGAGGTTACTTTCTGGAACTTAATGAAGGGGAAGTACTTACTAACCGTAGTAAGCCCTATACCGCAACTTAATGACTATATGAAGGAAATAAACATACTTGAGGATAGGGAGTTAACAATATTACTTGAGCCGAAAATACCTTTACTAAAAATGAATATAGTTGATGCGAGAACATTAAAACTCATTACTGAACCACTAAACATAATTATTAATGGTACATCATTAGCGTTCACAGTAACTAACGGTACAGCAAGTATTAGACTTCCATACGGTAACTACACGATCATGATAACCCCAGCACCTCAATACGCCTACATGTATAACGCTACAGTAATGAACATATCATTAACTGAGGATACCGAAATTACTATCCCCTTACTAAGCTATAACCTAACCTTAACAATCACAGATGCTGAAAGCGGAGGTAAGCCCTTAGTCCCACTAGTAGTAATTGTGGATAACGTAATAGTATTCAGAAATTACACATTACCCACATGCTCACTTAAGTTGAGCCCCGGATTACATAGAATACATATAGAGCCCGAAGCACGTTATGCTTACGCATACATACCTCAGGAATTTAATGTAGAGATAAATGATGATAGGGTACAAAGCATAGAATTAAGGAGGAGGATGTATGAAGTAAGCCTAATACTATCAGATCCCTATGGAGGTATAGTAGCTCCTCTCAATATGTACATAAATGAGTCATTATTCCTTACTAACGTAACCAGAAATGAGATAACCATGTCGCTATTCTTCGGTAATCACACAATTAAGATAGCACCAGTAGCAGGTTTTGAGAACGCGTATGATGTATCGATAATCAACATAACATTAAGAAATAACGTTAGGAAGGAGATTGTGTTAAGTAGGAAAATATATAATGTAGGTTTAGTAGTGAAGGACTCTGTTTTAGGTGTTAATCCGGCGGTTCCGGTTAAGGTATACGTAGATGGGGCATTAGTTAATGAAACGAGGTCATTCCCCATAAACCTCACATTACCTTACGGTACACATAGATTAAGGATAGAACCCACAGATCCTAAAGTTTATGAGGAGTATGAAGGTGATATCACCGTTTCTAAGGATCTAGAGGCTGAAGTAACGCTTAAGAGAAAGATCTATACCTTAGCGGTAACCGTCTATAACGATATTGGTGAACCAGCCGCAACAGCTTTTGTTAGAGCGTATAGTGAGTTAGGTAATTACCAGGACGTAACCGATGTTAAGGGTACGGTATTCCTTATGGTGCCTTACGGTACATACACGTTAGAGGTTAGTTATCCTGGGTATACGAAGTTTGTTCAGGCTATAGACGTTAGTGGTAATAGGGAAATACCTATAGTTCTTAAGCCTACATTAAGGACTTTAATACTTAGGTTCCTACCAATAATTATTACGTCCGTATCTGCGTTAGCTGTAGTTATAGTGTTCCTTAAGTTGAGGGCTAAGATAGCTGAGAAAATACTGGCTGCTGAGGAGTATTTCTAAATAATCCTGTCCTTCATAAAATTATTTTCCTTCATAAACATTAAGTCTTAAATCATCTTAATTATGAATGACTTTGGTACGCCATCAACATATATTGCTATTATTTTAGCTTCTAACTCAACACCACTAAATACTTCAAGATCCTTCCTAATGGCCTGTAAGTGGGTTATCTTAGTGTTTAAGCTCTCAATAACCCCTTCAAGCTCAGAGACCTCAACCTCCGCTGATGGGTTAATATATAGCTTGACATTCTTTAATTCAAAAGCAGGTGCTGCTGATGGAGGGGCTGATGAACCTAACCTTTTAAGTAAGTCCTTTAACCTCCTTTCCTGTTCTGCCTTGGCTCTTAATTCCTCCAGTTTTCTTAGTAACTCTCCTAAAAGCTTCCTATACGAAGCTAAGTCCTCATCAATGGACCTAATTAGCTCGCCAATGCTACTAAACTCCCGTATTACGGCAGCCATGCTTCTCACAGTTATGTAATAAACTTGAGAGGATTTAAACTTTATTACGAGGTACTTAACACTATAATGAAGGTGTAGTAAATGATGTACAGCGATGCACACTGCCACGTAAACCCTTTTAGAGGACTAGGTGGTGGGGTCGTAGGTAAGAAGTTTAGAGAGCATGGCGGTTGGTTCATTGCTTTAGTAGCCTTAACACCTGACAGTTACGGATTTAAGCCTAATTATGATGGCTACATAGCTAGCATAGATAAGTTCATTAAGGAATGTAAGAAGGTTGAAGAGCAAGGACTTAAGGTAATACGCCTAGCAGGCTTCCACCCAGCCGACGTTAATAAGTTAATAGCCCGTGGCTTAAGACCAAAGGAAGTCTATGAGTTAGCCTTACGTGTATTGAAGCATATTAAGGGCTTAGTAAGGGAAGGTGTTCTTGACGGTATAGGTGAGGTAGGCAGACCTCACTTTAAGTCTGAACCCGTAGTTACTGTACTTAGCGAGTTAATCATGGTTGAGGCATTAAGGCTAGCTAAGGACTTAGGAGTGATTACTCACCTTCACCTAGAGCAGGGAGGTTTAGCGACAGTACTTAGCGTAGAAAACATAGCTAGGTTAGTAGGTATTGGCAAGCCTAAAGTGATACTCCACCACTGCAATTCTGAAGTAGCTAAGATAGCCCTCGATAGGGGGTTCCCGGTAACTGTTGTTGGTAAGAAGGAACTTATAGCCAGTCTAGGCAGGTATGTAAACCACCCTAACCTACTCATAGAGAGTGATTACTTAGATGATAAGAGGAGGCCTGGAGTAGTTATGTACCCGTGGGAAATACCTGAAGAGTTAAATAAGGCATTAAGCGAGGGCTTAATAAGTAATGAGGTGATCAGTAAGTTAATGATTGATAACGTAGTAAGGATTTATGATGTGGAACCACCTTAGAGTATGTTTACTTAATAATAAATTATGTTGATAGGGTTTCTACTACTTCATTGACTTTCCTTTCAATACATTCCTTAAGGCAGTTAAAGTAGCATAGCCTGTTAATCCTACCATTAGCTTCAGTACATCTGGAGTTACATGTTAATGTGCAATCACTAACGTTTACCCTAACTACGTAGTACCTAGACCTAGGTATTGGGACTACCTGAACAAGCTTTATGGCCCCGGTATTAGCTAAGGTCTTAACTACCTCATCATATTCATCCCTAGAGAATATGAAGAACTTAAAGTTCTTGAATGCTTTAAGTATTCTTGACCTTATATCCTCACTCGTTTCTCCTCACCTAAGTTGTACTTTTTCACAGGTATTTTCAGATATCTACATATTATCTTTACATACTCCCCATATTTGGGGTCACCGAAAACTCTCCTAATCTTTAGCTTCCTATATACAGCCCTAAACACTGGTGTTTCATTACCGTCGTAGACAAGGATCTCACCCTTCACCTTACCCCTCAAACACTTAACCATGTTTACCTGAACAAGTACTGCTTTCTCTGGTTGTTTAACGTTTATGCGGTATGCATAACCCTTAACGTATGTTGGTTTAACCTCAATTCTCTTACCACTACGTACGACCTCAACTTTACCTTCCTTAGTCACTATGAACGGTATCTTCCTAACTGCGTGTTTCTTGGTTCTACTCTCTGATTTTTCATCATACATTATAACCATTAACGACACCACTACTTAAGTATTAGCCTTACCTTACCATCGATCTCCTCCCTAAAGTGCTTGCCCTCACCTAACTCAGCACTTAATGAGACCATATTAGGCATGAAAGTATGTGTTAACCTGACTAAGCCCTTAATCTCTATGGACTTAACGTTTACTTCATTAGTCTCAAAGACCTTCCTACCCTCTTCATCATATATGGCTAGAGAGACCATGAACGAGTCCTTTAACTTCGTTATGTTTAGTATGGCTGTCCTCAAGTAACTCCCTACATCAATTAATAAAATACATTTTTAAGTACAAGTTAAGAGTTCTTTAATCAGTGAAGTGCGGTATGGGTGTGAAATTAGTTGTCTTTGATATGGATGGGGTCTTAGTAAACATTAAGAGTTCGTGGCGGTACCTACATGAGAGGTTAGGCTCTATAGTCTATGTTAAGGACTCAATGATGGGGTTAGATTACTTCCGAAGGAGAGTTAGTTACTATGAGTGGGTTGCACATGACGTTAGAGCCATGCTTAAAGCACGTGGTAGGGTACATAGGAGTGAGATTGAGTCTATATTTAATGAGGTTGAGATAAATCCTGAGGCTTTAACCGTTGTTCCTAGGCTTAAGGAGTTAGGTATCAAGTTAGCTATAGTTAGTGGTGGTATAGATATCTTAGCTGAAAGGGTTGGTAAGGTGCTGGGTATTGAGAGAGTACTCGCTAATGGGTTGGCCTTTAATGATGAAGGTTACTTAATTGAGGGTGGATATGTTAGGGTTAAGCCTTTAGAGAAAGGTGAGGTTATAGCGTTAGTAGCTAATGAGGTAGGGTGCGATTTAGATGAGGTAATGTTTGTGGCCGATTCTGAGTACGACATACCTGCCTTAGACGTTGTTGGTTACCCTGTGGTTTATAGAAATAGGGAGGTACATTCATTAAGTGGTAGGGAGTACATATATATAGATAGTTTAGAGGAAATACTGAACATTATCTAAAGCTAATAAGACTGCTTGTTTAATAGTGATAGGTGATAGTTGTGGATGAGGTTAAGATTAGTGTAGTGACTATTCCCGTTCCTGAAGGGACAAACGTCATTCTAGGGGCTTCACACTTCATAAAGACTGTTGAGGATGTATATGAGGCCTTAGTAACTAGTGTTCCAGGGATTAAGTTCGGTATAGCTTTCTGTGAGGCTAGCGGTAAGAGACTAATTAGGTATGACGGCACTGATGAGGAGTTAACTAAGCTAGCTATAGAGGCAGCTAAGAAGATAGCCGCTGGACACACGTTCATCATATACTTAAGGAACGCTTGGCCAATAAACATACTTAACGCTCTAAAGAATGTTCAAGAGGTATTAACTATATATGCAGCAACAGCCAACCCTCTACAGGTGATCATTGCTGAGACCTCACAAGGTAGGGGTGTTTTAGGCGTAGTTGATGGGTGGACCCCCTTAGGTGTTGAGAAGGAGGAGGATATTAAGGAGAGGAAGGAGTTCTTAAGGAAGATAGGGTATAAGAGATAGAGTGTTAAGGGATGGCTAAGGTAAGGATATACTGCTTCACTATAGAGCCCTACGAACTGGGTGGTAAGGCAGAATTCACTGTGTTTAAGCTAGTTAAGACTACTGAAGTAGAGACCAAGGTAAGTACATCAGCAAGTATAGACTCCATATGCGGTAAGGTAAGTAAGTTAATTGAGTCTACGGACATACCTAGATGTGATTACGTATACTTAGTAGTAACGACTAAGAAGGGGGGTATACACGCATGTGGTGAGTTATTAGTACCATTCAAACCTAATTACGTCCTATTCTATAAGCCAACTAAGTTACTTAAGATTGGTCTACTCTCATTAATACAGCAGAGTGAGGGTAGTGATGAGAATATACTAGTCACTAACTTAGGTCGTGTTGAGTGGTTTGAAGTACCTAGCAATATTTACGTATTTGAAGGATTTATCAACGTTAAATCACCGGATGTTTATGGCCTGATAATGGAGACTGAGAGCGGTGTAAGGGTTGTTTCATTAAGAGAGGATAAGTTCAAGCCTATAGAAGTTAGTACTGAAGAGGTAAGGAAAGCCAAGAGAAAGATTAGGAGGAAAAGGAGGAAGATAAGTAAGAAGGTGAAGAAGAAAGGGAAAAAGGAGGCAAAGAAAAAGAAAGTTAGGAGGAAGAAGAGAAAGCGGAGGAAACGTAAGAAGAAAAAGGGTAGCTCTTAACCTTAACTCATTAGTAATGCTAGAATAGCTTTCTGAACGTGAAGCCTATTCTCGGCTTGATCCCAAACAACGCTCCACGGCCCATCAATAACTTCATCAACTACCTCTTCACCACGCTTTGCTGGTAGGCAATGCATGAATATGGCGTCCTTCTTGGCTAACCTCATTAATTCAGGTGTTACTTGGTAAGGCCTTAGGTCCTTAATACGTCTCTCCCTCTCCGCCTCCTGACCCATGCTAACCCAGACATCGGTATATACGACGTCAGCGCCCTTAATAGCTTCTTCAGGCTCCCTTACAACCTCGATTAAAGCACCACTCCTAGACGCTTCCTCCTCAGCTATCTTCATAATTTCTGGGTTAGGGTCGTAGCCTTTAGGCGTTCCTATCCTTATGTTAACGCCTAACTTAGCTGATGCGAGAAGGAGTGAATGGAGTACGTTATCGGCTCCATCACCGACGAAGGCTAATGTAAGTCCTTCTAACTTACCTTTCTTCTCAAGTATGGTGAACATGTCAGATATTGCTTGTACAGGATGCTCTAAGTCACTTAAGCCATTAATTATTGGTACGTCAGCATATTTAGCTAGTTCGATGAGGTTTGAATGCTTGTATACTCTAGCCATAATTCCATGGACATACCTACTTAATACCCTAGCCGTGTCTGCTATGGTCTCACCCCTACCTAGCTGTAATTCATGCCACGATAGGTACATAGCGTAACCACCTAACTGGTGCATAGCAACCTCGAAGCTAACTCTAGTCCTAGTACTTGGTTTCTGGAAAATCATAGCTAAGACCTTACCCTTAAGTAGGGGGATTATTAACTCACCTGAATAGTACCTTGCCTTAAGGTTCTTGGCTGTTTCAAATATAGCCCATACCTCCTCCCTACTTAAGTCAGCCACGGATATCAGGTCCTTACCTTTTAAGGACCTCCACATAACACCACCCACGTAGCTTACTGAAGTCACGGTAATAAGGGTTTTAACTTAAGTATCGCTAAGGTTAATGGGTTAGTAATGATTAATGACTTACTAACCACACTCCATAAGGTATGTGAGGCTAAGGGAGGTATTAAGCCAGCATTCAATGAGTACCACGCCATTAAGGCGTTAATAGTTATTAAGGAGGAACAACCGATAGGCAGACCAACATTATCTAGGAGATTAAAGCTTGGTGAGTCAAGCACCAAGAACTTAATACGTAGACTTCATATTCAAGGGCTTATAGAAGTAGACCCTGTAGCTGGTGCGTACTTAACTAGTAAGGGTTTAAGGCTTGCTGAGCAAGTCAAAAACTTATTGAGATTCATAGATATAGACGTATCACCCTTAGTGAATTGGAGTACTTACGTATCGGCTCTAATTAAGGGCGGGTATGAACTAGTGAAAAAGTGTGGTGGAATTTTATGGTTAAGGGACGTAGTCATTAAGAACGGCGGTGATGCGTGCTTAATAATCACCGTTAAGGGTGGTAAGTTGGTACTGCCTAGCCCTAATGAGGAATTCGTCATTGAGGATAAGTTAGGTGATTTAATCACTAAGTTAGGTCTTAATGAAGGTGACTTAGTACTTGTAGTTAAGGGTAAGGATACTCACACTGCTGAGGAGGCTTTAGTTCTTTCATTTATTAACCTTCTTGAATGTGGTGGCTGAATTGAGGGCCATAGCGTTATATACAGGGGGTAAGGACTCCCATTATGCATTAATGAAGGCTTTAGAGGAAGGTATTGAGGTTATTGGCTTAGTTACCGCCTTACCTAAGAGTATTGAGTCATGGATGTTTCATGCTGTGAATATTAAGTGGACTGAATTACATGCTAGGGCTATGGGAATTAAGCAGTACTTTATCGAGGTCTCGGGTATTAAGGAGAGAGAAGTCGATGAGTTTACCGAGGGACTTAAGAAGTTAATGAGGGACGCAGGGTTTGATTGTTTAATAGTTGGTGCTGTGGCTAGTAAGTACCAGTATGATAGGGTTATGGCTATGGCTAAGAAGTTAGGGGTTGATGTTTACGCACCTTTATGGGGTAGGGATCCTTATGAGGTGCTTAATGAGGAGATAGGTAAGATAAAGTTCATGCTGATAGCTATACAGGCATACGGACTTACTGAGAAATGGTTGGGTAAGATCATATCGGAGGAAAATAAGAATGAATTCATCAATATATGTAGAAAATACTACTTAAGCCCTGTAGGTGAGGGTGGGGAGTTTGAGACATTCGTAATATACTCACCACTCTTCGGTGATCGTGAGGTGAAGATAGTTAGGTACGAGAAAGTATGGTACTCAACCCAGTATGTTGGTTACATAGTTATCAAGGAGGCTAAATTAGAATTACTTACCTCTTAAACCACCTATCGAGACCTGTAAACGTTACCTTAATCCCCTTGTGTGCTTGCTTAAGCCTTTCTATAGCGTGCTTAACCCTCTCTTCAGAGAAGTCATGCTCCTCAACAAGCAACTCAATTATCTTAGCTTCATCAGGTTCAACCCACTTTAGCTCATAGTTCGTGGTTGTCGGTGGGTTAAGGAATATTTCCTTGATCTTGCTAGGCTCAACAGGGAATTTAGCTTGGGGTAGCGCTTTAAGCGCCTTCTCTAGTGATCCATAACTCTTTATGTACCTTAACGCTGACTTAGGTCCTATGCCCTTAACACCGTCGGGGTTATAGTCGGTTCCTAGAAGTATAGCTATATCTACCAACTGCTCCCTAGTTATGCCTAAGGCTTTAAGTAGCTTACCAAGCTCTATTAACTCAGGCTTTATCTCGACGTACACGTCCCTCCTAGGTAACTTCCTCCTTCCACTTATGGTTAAATTCCTAAGTAGTCGTGGCGACCCGAAGAGTAATGAGTCATAGTCCTGACTAGCCGTGGCCCAAACATCACCTTTGGCAGCCATGAAAGCTGCCTGAGCCTCACCCTCTGAGGGTGCTTGAACCCATGGGATACCCATAGCGGTTAGTAACTTCTTAGCGTCCTCAACCATTTCGTCAGTTAGCCTTGAAGCCATTTGTGCATACCTCCTAGCGGCTTCTAAATCACCTTCTTTAAGTGCCTGCTTATACTTCTCCTCCGCCATAACCCTAACAGTCCTCCTAGCCTCTATCTCCTTAGCCTTAAGCTCTGGTGGCTTACCATCAAATACGTAGACAGGCTTTATGCCGTGCTCCATGATGTTGATGGTCCTATAGAACAGCCCGCTTAAGTGGCTAGTCACCCTACCCTTACTATCCATGAGTGGTGTGCCGTCAGGTTGCCTAATAGCCGCCAAGAACTGGTATAGGGCGTTATAAGCGTCTATCGCTATGACCTTACCTCTCAACTCACGTAAATCACTTATCTCCCTCTTAGCTGACGGCGGTATTAAATCCTTTAAATCTACACCCATGTACTCACCAAGTAATAACTTGATTACTTAACTTAAATACGGTTAATATAGTGACTATAGTTAAGTAGCTTAACCTTAAACCGCTAACGAGCCCTCCTAAGTAGACTGACTATCTTGCCGCCATCCTTCCTAGTAGATACGTTTATGTAACCCTTAATCTCAAGAACCATTAACTTCCGCTGAAACTCACTGTACGATAAGTCGAATATTCTCTTAAGTGCCTCATAGATCTCTTCATCCCTAACAGTACCTCCGTACCTCCTTATTATGTTCAGTATCTCATTATAGATGTTAGCACTGAATCTGGTAATTGACATGGTTAAAACCACTCAATACCTTAGGTATATATTCTCACATAACTTCACACAAGAGAATTTTAAAAGCTTTACTACTAACCTTTACGTAAGTTACGTATAGGTTAAAATCACGTATATGCCTGAATGTGTTGCCTAGGCAGTCTCTGCCTTGACTTAATGTACCATGACTCATAGAACTTAACCATATCTGGAGTTATCGTTGGTTTTATCTTCTTAATGGCGATCTCAAAGTGCCTCATCTTAACTTTATTAGCGTTGATGTCCTCCCTTAAAGCACTCATAACCGCTTCCCTAACTAGCGCCTCGATATCAGCACCTGAGTAACCCTCAGTCCTATTAGCTATCCACTCAAGATCCACATCCTCAGCTAACGGTACATTCCTAGTATGTACTTTAAGTATCTCAAACCTACCCCTAGCGTCAGGTGGTGGTACGTAAATTATTTTATCGAACCTACCGGGTCTTAGTAATGCCGGATCAACTAAGTCAGGTCTATTCGTAGCCCCTATAATCAGCACATTCTCAAGCTTCTCAACACCATCGATCTCGGTAAGTAACTGACTAACTATTCTCTCCATGACATGAGTGTTCTCAGTGAACCCTCTTACAGGCGCTAAAGCATCTATCTCATCAACAAAGACTATGGCTGGTGCGTAAAGCCTAGCCTTCTTGAAAATCTCTCTTATGGCTCTCTCACTTTCACCTACCCATTTACTTAGTATTTCTGGTCCTTTGATTGCTATGAAGTTAGCTCCTGACTCAGTAGCGACTGCTTTAGCCAATAGAGTCTTACCACAACCCGGAGGACCGAAGAGAAGAACACCCTTAGGTGGCTTGATACCCATCCTCTTAAAGACGTCAGGCCTCTTAAGTGGCCACTCAACAGACTCCCTTAATTCCTGCTTAACCCCCTCGAGGCCACCTATATCATCCCATCTAACCTCAGGTACCTCAACATATATCTCTCTAAGACCACTAGGTACAATCTCGTTTAGAGCCTTCATGAAGTCCTCCATAGTGACCTCCATATTCTCAAGAATTTCTGGCGGTATATAGTCCTGTGTTAAGTCTATCTTGGGTAAATACCTCCTTAACGCATACATCGCAGCCTCCTTAACTAAGGCAGCTAAGTCAGCACCTGTAAACCCATGGGTTATCTCAGCTATCTTCCTTAAGTCAACGCCCTTAGCTAAAGGCATATTCCTGGTATGTATCTGAAGTATCTCTAGACGACCGTGCTTATCAGGTAGAGGTATCTCTATCTCCCTATCAAACCTACCAGGCCTTCTAAGCGCTGGATCTAGGGCGTGAGGTCTATTGGTGGCTCCTATGACTATCACATCACCCCTACTCTGAAGCCCGTCAAGGAGTGTAAGTAGCTGAGCTACAACCCTCCTCTCTACTTCACCAAGAACCTCATCCCTCTTAGGTGCTATGGCATCTATCTCATCAATAAATATGATTGCTGGTGAATGCTTCTTAGCCTCCTCAAAAATCTCTCTTAACCTCTGCTCACTCTCGCCATAGAACTTACTCATTATTTCAGGACCATTAATAGCTATGAAATACGCGTCAGTCTCATTAGCTACCGCCTTAGCTAGCAAGGTCTTACCAACTCCGGGAGGCCCTATGAGCAATATTCCTTTAGGGGGCTCAATACCTAACCTCCTAAATAGCTCAGGGTGTTTGAGCGGCACTTCAATAAGTTCCCTAACCTTCTCTATTATGTGCTTCATACCCCCGATATCTTCGTAGGTAACTCTGGGTATCCTATACTGCTCGACGGGTTTCTCAAGAATGATTACGTTCGTATCATGAGTAAGTACTACAACACCTGAGGGCTTTGTCTGAACAACTATGAATGGTAGTGGCTGTCCTAATACGGGGATAAGTACGGTATCTCCCTCAACTATTGGGTAATCAACTAACTTCCTCTTTATGTAACTAATCATTGAGGGATCAGGACTTATCTGAGATTGTGGTGATGCTGATGCTAGCTTAACAACCGTTGCTGACTTAACCTCAGCCTTCCTAACAATTACTTTCTCACCAAGACTGACACCGGCATTCTTCCTTTGAAGACCATCCATCCTTATAATGTCCCTACCTTGATCCTCAGGATAACCCGGTAATACTATGGCGGCTGTCTTCTTCCTCCCTATAATCTCAACAACATCGCCTGGGAATAGGTTTAGCTCCTTCATTATCCTCCTATCGATCCTAACCCTACCCCTCATCGCGTCTCTTTGCTTAGCCTCAGCTACCCTTAGAACAACCTCCTTCTTACCAGAACCTTTAGAGCCTCCGTGCGGTATTGCTGCGCTCATTATGTAACCATGATGTATAAGGTGTTTTAAGCGTTATAACACTTACTAAAATCGCTTTACCTAACCGTTAGTAAGTTATGAGTTACTTAAAAGAACTCAACACGAGTTACTAACTCAACATCTACGCTTTCAACACCCTCAACAGACTTAACAATACCCTCTAACTCCTCAGTGCCTCCTTCAGTCTCTTCAGGCATTACTATGTAGAGCCTAAGTACGTAGAGACCGAAGGCTACGTATACTTTCTCATGTTTAGCAAGTTCATACTGCTGGGGTAGTCTCTTCTTAATAGCCTTAACGATAGCATCTAAGTCAGTGTCTACGTCTTTAGGGAAGACCTTAAGAACAGCTAATACCTTAGCCATAACCGCCACCCTTAAGGACCTTCAAAACCGCAGTTAGGGCATCTATATGGGTTCGATAACTTCCTACACTTCTCACATCTCCATATGGTTACAGCACCGCAATTAGGGCACGTAAAGCACACACCCTTCTCCTTAGGTGAGATTATCCTATGGCAACTACTACATATTGGTGGTGTTGCTGCATCTATTATTACTGGCTTATCTAGCTTGGCTTGGGCTGACGCCATACCACCACCCAGCACTAGGGGTATTAATGCTGTTTAGGTTTAAAAGAGATAATGAAACCCACCCATGAACTAATACATGAATCTTAAGAACTTAGCGATACCTAAGCCCACAGCTAAGTAACTACTCAGGAAGTCACTGCTATGTGACTTACTTATTAATTCTTAAGTGAATTATTATGTGGGATTATGGTTAGGGAGATGAGGATTGGTTACTTAAGTGCTAAGGTTCTTGCAGGGAGGTTAGGTAGGATATACCCTGTTGGTGAGGTGACTACCCGTGGTTATAAGACTAAGGTTGAGGGTAAGGGGTGTAAGGGGTAGGGAGGTAGAGGTTGTTGCGGTTGTTAATAGTGGTTATGAGGCATTAAGACCTGAACTCCTAATAAATACTTCAATAGCTCATGAACTAGGTCTATACCCTGTACTACCTTCAGGAGCTGAGGTTAGGGAGTATGCCTTAGCTGATGGCAGTAGAACCAAGCTAATAAGAATACCTAACGCCCTGGAAGTGAAGGTGTGTGTTGAGGATAGGGAGACCAAGTACGTAGGGTGTGATGCGGTTATTGCTGAAAGGGCTGAGGAACCGTTGATAAGCGATAAGCTAGCGGACGCCCTAGAGATAGTTGCTATAGCTATTGGTGAAGGGATTTGGTGTTTTAGGGATGAGTTAGGTAAGAAGAATAGGAGGAGTGCCTCGCCTTTAGAGGGATGGTGAGCAAAACATTAAGTACAGTATCCGGGTACGCCTGATTCACAACCTAAAAACCTACTCTGAGTTTAATTATTTAAGTCCTTAAGGCTGAGTGTTTATGGTGTATGTGACTGAGTGAGGAGTTTAAGCAGGTAATAGTTGTTAGGACTGACCTAAAGATGAGTAAGGGTAAGTTAGCTACCCAAGTAGCTCATGCGGCTGTCGAGGCTTTTATAAAGGCTAGTAAGAGGAGAGGGGAGTGGGTTGATGAGTGGTTACGTCAGGGGCAGAAGAAGGTTGTTCTTAAGGTTAGTAGTTTAGGTGAGCTTATGGAGGTGTATGAGAAGGCTAAACTACTTGACCTACCTACATGCATAATAGCTGATGCTGGAAGGACCGAACTACCTCCGGGAACGATTACTGCTGTAGGGATAGGTCCAGCACCATCACATATCATAGATAAAGTTACTGGTAGGTTAAAGACCCTATGACATTAATGAAGGCACACCCTAAGGATTACGTATATGGTATGTACTACTACTCATCGTCCGTAAAGACCTATTGCTTATCATTTACGAAGAGCCCCAGCACCTTCAGGGTTTTCGAGGTTATATATCCAGGGACTAAGGTCTCTACGAGCATGGCTAGAGGACCAGTTCGTAGGGATGATAAGTATGCCCATATAGTCCTATGTAAAGAGGGTGTAGATACTTTCGAAGCCATAGATAGGGTTGCTCAAGAGTTTGGTATAGGTTATGACGACATAGGCATAGCAGGGCTTAAGGATGCTAACGCATATACATGCCAGTTAATCTCAGTGCCGAATAGCGATGAGATACTTAAACGCCTTAGTGATGTCTTAAGGATTGATAAGATCTCACTTTACCTACTTAGGACTGATGACTTAGGGGTTGATAGTAGGTCTATCATGGGTAATTACTTCGAGCTAACCATTAATTGCTGTAGTGGGTCGCTTAAGGAGGTTGATGAGGTACTTAAGTCATTAAGTTCTGACGGATTCCTAAACTACTACGGTTATCAAAGATTCGGTGTTTCTAGACCAATAACTCACCACGTAGGTAAGTTACTCATCCTTAGGGAGTGGGATAATGCTATAAGAATATACTTAGGTGAACCCTCATCTTATGAGCCTAAGGAGGTTCAGGAAGCACGTAGGCTTTTCCTTAAAGGCGATTATGAAGGTGCACTAAGCATGTTCCCAAGAAGGTATAGGTATGAGAGACTAATACTTAAAGCACTTATTGAAGGTGTTGAAGGACTTAAAGCAATTAAGAAACTCGCAAAGAACACCATATGTCTATTCATAAATGCATATCAATCATACCTATTTAACCTAATGATAAATAAGTTAGTAGATATTTATGAAGATATTAAGAAGCTATGGAGGATTAACGACTTAGGATTCGTACCTGGCTATAACACTCCATGCACATCAAGTGATGAGGTATCTAAGGTATGTAAGGAGGTTATTAATGAGGAGGGTATAGACCTTAAGTACTTCAAAATTAATGAATTAAGACTCAACATCACCGGATGGTTTAGGGCACTAATCACTAAACCAAAGCACTTAAGGTACTCCTATAGGAAAGATCACTTAAACATATCGTTTATACTTGAAAGAGGTGCTTACGCATCCATGATTCTACGTGAATTACTAAAGACAGACCCAATAAAGTTTAACTAAAACACTATAGAGCTCTATTTAGGTTATACATATGGGTTATTTGTGAATGACTTATATAGGTGCACATACTTATTTATAGTGGTGCATCAGTTGAGGAGAGTGCTTATTCCCTTAATACTGGCTATGTTGATGGTCTCTGTAACACCAATAGTAACGTCCTCCAACGAAAAACCTACTGTAGTGTGCACTACCACGGTGCTTGCCAGTATAGTTGAGGATCTTGCCAGTGACTTAGTTAATGTTGAGGTAATTGCCTCACCAACCATATGCCCTGCTCACTACGATGTTAGACCTAGCGATGTAGAGAAGGTTAGGCAAGCATCATTAATTCTCTACCACGGGTTTGAACCTTGGATTGAAGATCTAGTTAAGGCGTCAGGTAGTGGAGCACCTATGGTTAAGGTATCAGGCCCGTGGAGTACACCTAAGTTCCTTAAGGATAAGTATGTAGCCGTAGCTAATGCGCTAAGGGATTATTTAGGTATAGACGTTAGTGACAGACTCGATAAGTGCTTAAAAGGCATCGATGAGGTTGATGAATGGCTTAAGGGTTATGCTGAGGAGCATGGCTTCACTAACACACCCGTTGTCTCTATGTTATGGCAGAAGGGATTCATTACCTACTTAGGGTTTAAGGTTGTGGCCACATTTAAGCCACCAGAGATGGTTAGTGCTAAGGAGTATAGTGAGATTGTTGAGAATGCCTCTAAAGCTAATGCGTTATTAGTCATTGATAACTTACAAAGCGGTACTGAGTTAGGTAAGAAGATAGCTGATGAAGTAGGCGCTATTGAGGTAGCCCTAACGAACTTCCCGAAAACAGCCCCAGGACTTAATAACGTTACTAAGGTTATGAAGTATAACGCTAAGTTACTGGCTGACGCACTATCTCAAGTTAAGTACGTTAAGGAATTAACTACTGAGGTAGGTAATTTAAGGTCTGAAGTAGGTTTATGGAGGACCCTGTCTATAGCGTCGTTAGTGATTAACGTATTATTAGCCATAAGCGTCGGTCTATTAGTGATTAAGTTACGTAGGAGGTGATTTCATGGTCTTCGGGTTAAGTCTTGAGGAAGCGTCTAGGCTTCATGGACATAAAGGTCCTTGGTTAGTTATAGGGTATAGGGCCGGCTCTAGGGCCCGTGAAGTACTTAAGCCTAAGACTGAGCACGACCTTAAGTGTGTGGTTAGGATCCCTAGAGAAATACCTTACACATGCACTATAGACGGTATTCAAGCATCAACTAGCTGCACCCTAGGTAAGCTAAACATATCTATAGAGGACTCAAACGACTTTGAATTTGTATTCATCAATAAAGCCACTCGTAAATCACTCACGCTTAAGCTACGTGAAGGTGTTAGGGATAGAGTTGAGGAGTTAAGTTCTAAATCAGGCATGTCCGTAGCCGCTAAATGGGTTGAGGAGGTTGATTTATGGGAACTTTTCGAGGAGTTCTTGAGGTAAATAACGTCTGGGTTAGGTACTCAGGTAGTGGTAAGCCCGCTATTAGAGGGGTTACTTTTGCGGTTAAAACCCATGGATTAGTACTGATTACCGGGCCAAATGGTGCTGGCAAGACAACCCTTCTAGAGACTTGCTTAGGTCTGTTAAAACCCTTTAAAGGCTATGTTAGGTTGTTGGGCGTTGATACTAGGTCATGGACATTCACACGTATCAGGAGGTTATGTAGTTACGTACCTCAAGACTTCATGAAACCCCCACACGAGTCGTTCACGGTGCGTCAAGTGATTGCTATGGGTTTAGCACCTAGCAAGTACCCATTCGAGCCGATAAGCAGTAATGAGTTATGGATGGTTGAGGAGGCGTCTAAGCTCTTAGGTATTGAAGACTTACTTGATAAGCCTATAGGTAAGCTATCCGGAGGTCAGCAACAGAGGGTTTTTATTGCTAGGGCTTTAGTTAGGAGACCTAAATTCCTCTTTCTTGATGAACCATTCTCAAGTATTGATAGAGAATCTAGAGGTTGGTTAGCTAAGCTACTTAGGTGGTATGTAGATAGTGCTAAGGCCTTAGCCCTTGTGGTTAGCCATGACGTGAGTCCCTTAAACGGCTTGGCAGATGCCATTATTGAGTTAAGGGATGGTGTTTTAAGTAGGGTGAGGTGTTTTAGGGAGTGCTTGAGCTCGCCTATATAACCTCAGCCTTAGGTGGGGCATTATGCGGTGTTCTCGGGTTTTACGTAGTTAGGTTAGGGCTTACTACATTAACCTTCACGATAGCTCATGCAGCATTGGCTGGCGCCGCCTTAGCCTTAGTTTTAGGTACTGACATGACGTACACCGCTATGGTTCTAGCTATAACTACATCATTAGTTCTTGGGCTAATCTTTAGTAGGGTTGAGTACTTAAGGGACACTATATGTATGACTTTCTTTAGCTTCTTTAGCGCTTTAGCCTTACTATCCATATACCTCTCTAACACGCTAGTACTAGCTACTGCAACTCTCTCAACAGTACTTTGGGGTAGCGTACTTGCAGTAACCATCGATAAGGCAGTCCTACTTACCTCCATAGCCTTAATATTAACTGTCTATTTACTAGCCTTCAAGACCCAGATAAGCTCGCTGATATTTGATAAAAGATTAGCTGAAGCTGAAGGACTTAACGTACTAATGCATACAGTAATCATAATGTTGATTACAGCTACGTCTATATCGATAATGCTTAGAGTTGTTGGTGGGTTCCTAGTCTTCACGTTAATCTATATACCGACTATGGCATCAACGGTACTAACGGCGAGAGCTAATAAGCAGTTACTTACGGCAGCGCTCATAGGCGCTTTAGCAGGACCTACGGGGCTTACTATAAGTCTAGTAATGGACTTACCTGTAGGTGTGTCAATAACTTTAACTGCCGTCGCTATGGCCTCAGCTACAATGATCGTTAAAGGAATAAGCCTTAAGCATGAAGTAAAGAAGGTTAAGTTAACACAGTAATTAAGATCTCACGTTTGTTAAGGCACCAACCTCTTCTTGTCTCTCGGGAATAGGACTAATTCTTTGACATTCTGTTTACCGGTTAGCGGTATTGCTAATCTAGCTAACCCCATACCCCACCCAGCATGAGGTGGCATACCATAATCGAACCACTTAAGGAAGAAACCGAAGCTAGCTGGGTTTAGCCCCTGCTCCTTAAGTCTCTTAATCAGTAACTCCTTCTTATGTATCCTAGTACCTCCTGAGGCGAGCTCTAAATGCTTAAAGTTAAGGTCGAAGGACTCAGAGAACTCTGGGTTATCATCCTTAGGCTTTATGTAGAATGGTTTAGTAGCTGTTGGCCAGTCGATAATGAAGTAGAAAGGCTCCTTAATCTCCTTAGCCAGCACCCTAAGCTCCGGCGTCCCTAAGTCCTCACCTATGCTTATGTCTACACCCTTACTCCTCAATATCTCAATGGCCTCAGCATACCTTACACGCCTTAAGGGTAACGTGATCTCAGGTAACTCATGTTTAAGTAACTTTAACTCATTAGAACACTCATCCTTAACCCTCTTTATGACATTGTAAACAACCTCCTCAAGAATCTTCATCACGTCCTCATAATTCATGAATGCTGCCTCAATATCTACGCTAATGAACTCAGCTAGATGGTAGGGAGTGTCTGACTCCTCAGCCCTCCAGGCTGGTGCTATCTCAAAAACCCTCTCAAAAGCGCCTGCTAATAACTCCTTATATAGCTGCGGACTCTGGGCCAGGAATGCCTCCTTACCGAAGTAAATTACCGGGAATAAGTTAGCACCACCCTCCGTAGCTGCAGCTATTATTTTAGGCGTGAATACCTCAATAAAGCCCTCCCTCTCTAAGGTCTCCCTAATAGCTTTAAGAGCAACATGAATTATTCTAAACATAGCCTTACTCTCATTCCTCCTTAAGTCAAGAACCCTCTCACGTAATCTAGTATCAAAGTCAGCAGGTACTTTACCTGAAACGTCTAAGGGTAGTGGGGTCTTAGCCTTATTCAGTACCTTAATCTCCACAGGAACTATCTCAGCACCTCTAGGAGCTCTTGGGTCCTTCTTAACCACACCCCTAACTGAGACCACACTCTCAAGAGTGAGTGAGTCAAAGATATCGAAGAATTGGGGGGTCATATCCTTAGATATGATTACCTGGACGAACCCATACATATCCCTTAAGATAAGGAATTTCTTACCCCCTAAATCCCTCTTAAAATGTACCCAACCAGCAATAACTACCTCTTTACCATCTAAATTAGGGGTTATCTCGCTAGAGAAGTGTGTTCTTAAGGGCATAGAGAGCACCTTACTCAATCCTAATCCTAACGGGGTGACCTATGATTGAGGTAAGTATCTGCTCAAGAACCTCACGCGAATAAGGTAAGTACCTATTGTCGAATCTAGGTACCCTAATTACATGCTGTGTTGTGCCATCAGGTAACCAGAGTATGTTTATACCTAAGACCCTAGCAGGTGAGAGAAGCTGTGTAGCTATAGACTTGAGATCGCCTTGGGTCTTATCAATAACCCTAACACGTATCTTACCTAACCTATCACTTAGAACCCTAGCTAACTTAACTAAAGAGTTATGGGGTATGGGGCCCCCATGCCTCTTAACCATTAAGACAAGGAAATTGCCTGACTTAATCGCCTTAACATAGGTTAAGTTCCTAAGAAACCTAAACTCGGGGTTTCCTTCCTCAAGTTCAAGAAGCATCTTCATGAGGTCAACCTCAAACTCCTCAACAGCCCCAGACCTTACTAGAGACTGGCATCTAGGGCATAAGATACCGCTCTTCACGCATACATAGTCTAGCGGTATCCTCAACGTCCTCACCTACCTTCACTATCCTCACTTGAATACCTTACACACCATTTAATTAGGAAACTAAATATTTTTCGTAACTAGATTTGACTGAATAGTTTTTAAGCATCCACGTACTAAACTTCTTTAGGGTCTTGCGATGCCGCTGACGGATCCTGTGAAGCTCAAGATAGTTGAGGAGAGGGTACTGAATAAGAAAGTATGTAGGAAGTGCGGTGCCTTAAACCCGATATCGGCGACTAGATGCCGTAGGTGTAGGAGTAGTAACCTTAGGTTAAAGAGGAGGAAGTTATCGCCTAAGAAGGGCTAGACCTTAATACCTACGAACCTCAGCCTACTCACAATACTTTTCCAATCATCCTCATCGAAGAACTCACTACATTTTCTTATGCTACGTACGTTAATCCTTAACTTACCCTCGTTCATCAATGATGAAATCACCTGTAAGTCGTTAATATCTCTCTCCCTACCAGCCCTAGCCTTAAGAACTATATAGTTCTCTAGAGTGATCATTCTACTCCTAAAATCACCTATCTTAACGGTTAATGCCCCATCAACCATCTGCTTAGGTACGTAAAAATCAAATAGGTTCTCGTAAAGCTCGATAACTATCTCCTTACCCTCAACAAGAGCTATTACTGATGGTGTACCTAACTCAGTCATACCTACATCCCAACCAAGCCTCTCAACCCTAGCACTAATTAAGTCAGCATCAGAGAAAGGACTTAACGAAGTAACGAATAAATCAACATCACCACTCAACTCCTTAACACCAAGGAAGTAATTAAGTACTGTATCACCAATAATAACACCCTCAACACCCACATCCTTAAGCATCTGTAAAGCCCTACCCAACTCCCTAAACCCGTAACCCATAACAACACCCACATAAAGTAACTCAAGAAAATTAATTAAAGCTACCGAGATTAGCACCAAATGACCAAACCCAAGAACTCTATGGTGCGAGTACACAGAACCTCCATCAAAATCAGAAAGTAACTTAAGATAGAAAGGAATTAAGTCCACATCTATAGGGAGTTCCGAATTGGATGAATGGGTACTTTAGCTTGTTGGAAAGTACCTTGAGGACGTATCCTAGGTAGATAAATAATTATGTAGATAAATAATTATTTAACCTTATTACAATCATGAAGACTCCTAAGTTAGGGAAAGTGAGTGTCTTTGATAAACAATTATGTAAGGCACTAAATCACTTACCTCCTCATATTCACGCATTAGAAACTTCATTCGAGAGACTAACCTTGTATGCATAATTATAATGGATACGTCATCAATGCCATGTGGTTTCGTTTATTAATCCATCATACATGCAATTACAAATTCCCTTAACCTCCTCATCGCAATGTATATGATAATACTACAACCACCGTAGTATGTACTGTAGTGAATATTAGTTATTATATGGGGGTGGGATCAGATGCCTGATTACCTAGTCTTCATAAGTAGAGGGGATCACATAATTATTGAGAGCGTTATTGACAGACTTGGTTATATACCCATAGTCTTACCTATTAAAGATCATTATGATTTACAGGAATTCCGTAAAGGCTATGATTACGCCCAGTATATAACAGTCAATGATAGGGTAGTTTTCGTTGAGGAAGAGCTACTAACCTATATCGGATGGATAACTTCAGTAAAGGTAAATGTTACTACGAAGGAGTTTCTAAGTTTCCTAAGGAGAAACAAGTTAGATGTCTATATTGGCTTCTGGAAACAACATCTAGATAGGGCTAATAGTCATGTAGTCGCATTAGTAGGTAGAGTATGTAGAATAAGACCTATACTGGTAGGTACGTTTTCAAGACCTGAGTATTTGAACATATGGTATATAAGAGAGTTACTAAAGGAGTATGCTATAACTAAAGGCCTTATAAGAAGGAAGGAAGTTACGATAGGTGAAGTTGAGGAAGTCCTTAAGATGCATGTACCTGAGTATAAAAGACTATTTGCGAAACATGGTGGTAAAATACCTAAACCTTACATGAGGCTACTGCCGAATACGATGATAATAGATGAGCTAATAGGAATGACTGGTTTAGAGCCTGTTAAAGTATGTACAAAGTATAAAGGGAATGATACTATCCAAACATGCACTCCTTAACCTTATAACATAAGTAGTTAAGGTTTTAAACCAATACATTATTTTTACATAGCATCGATATTCAACAGTAATGTATGGTAAAATGAATTACCCCACTTAAAACTTAATGTTTATTCTATGTTCCTCACATTTTATAGAGATGAGTAAAAACCTTTACATGGTTATATTACGTTTATGAATATAGCATGCAACCAAGATAATGTGGGGGTATTGAGTAATTGGAGCCGGGGGCGGGATTCGAACCCGCGATTTAACGGGTTTGGGCGGTGACTGTTTAACCACTGCAGCCCGCCGCCTTCGACCGCTCGGCCACCCCGGCTGTCCATTTAAAACATGTTGGATGAGAGGATATAAACCTTATTACGTATGTTACTTAAGTCCCTGGTCACCTACCTATAGAGGCGCCTCTCAACTGTGCGCTACTCACGGCTAAAACTGTTTTTAAGTGTTTTACCGCTTTATACTTGAGTAAGAGTTGGTGTTTGGTGGTGTGGTTTGGTGTTCATAGCTGATGTTAAGTGTGATGAGTGGGTTAGTAAGCCTGTTGTTCTTAGGGGTTGGGTACATAGGAAGATGTTCGTTGGTGGTAAGGTATTCATAGTGCTTAGGGACTCAACAGACATTATTCAATGCGTTATCGATAGGTCAGTAGTAAACCCTGATACGTGGGCTAAAGCAGAAAAGATCACTAGAGAGAGTAGTTGCGTTGTTGAGGGTGTTATTAGTAAGGAACCTAGAGCCCCTGGAGGTTATGAGGTTAAGGTGAGTAGGTTAAGTATTGTTGGGCTATCTGAGTGGTTCCCTATTAGGGGTAGGGAGGGTGTTGACTATCTACTTGACCATAGGCACCTATGGATTAGAGCTAGGAAGATGCAGGCTATACTGAAGGTGAAGCATACCGTACTTAAGGCTGGGCGTGAGTACTTCCTTAAGAATGGTTGGTGGGAGGTTACACCGCCAATACTTACTGGGTCTGCTTGTGAGAGTGGCGCTACTCAGTTTGAGGTTAAGTACTTCGACCAGAAAGCCTACCTAAGCCAAAGTGCTCAGCTATATCTTGAGGCATTAATATATGCTTTAGGAAAGGTGTGGAGCTTAACACCCTCATTTAGGGCTGAGAAATCAAGGACTAGGAGGCACCTAGCTGAGTACTGGCATCTTGAGGCTGAAGCTGCTTGGTACGGTATGGAGGACATGATGAGAGTTGTTGAGGAGTTAGTCAGCTATATAGTTATGAAGGTACTTGAAGAGAGGGAGTCTGAGCTTAAGTTCCTTAGTAGGGACGTAAAGCCTTTAGAGAGGGCTGAGCCTCCTTACCCAAGGATAAAGTATGATGAGGCTATAGAGATACTGCAGAAGAAGGGCATTAATATTAAGTGGGGTGATGACTTAGGTGCCGATGAGGAAAGGGTACTTACTTACGAGTTCGATAAGCCGTTCTTTATAACCCACTTCCCTAAGGAGATTAAGGCATTTTACATGAAGCTAGACCCTAAAGACCCAAGGGTGGTGTTGGGTTTCGACCTACTAGCGCCTGAGGGTTATGGTGAGATAGTTGGTGGTAGTGTTAGGGAGGATGACTATAAAACACTATATAACAGAATCATTGAGGTAGGTCTTAACCCTAAGGAGTATGAATGGTACCTGGATCTCAGGAAATACGGGACTGTACCGCACTCAGGCTTCGGGTTAGGTATCGAGAGGTTAGTCATGTGGGTTGCTGGGTTAGACCACATAAGGGATGCAATACCATTCCCAAGGTTTAGGGAGAGGCTTTACCCATAAGAACCGTAATATTTTACACTTCCTTAATTACTGCGTATGAAAACAGCTTTCTTCGGCATTAATGTACGCGTTAAGCTACTGATTAATCCCTAAAGTAAATAAGGTATCACCGACACATAAACTTACTTAGAGAGCAGAAGCAGGCCCTAGTGAAGCCTTATGGGTTCTAAAGGGTCTAGGAGAGGTTCGAGGAGAGTAATTAACAATAATAAGGTTAACCTACTTAGCTTTATCAAGGCTGATAAAAGGGTTCCTAATGAGGGTGCTAGTAAGGCGAGAGGTAAGTCGGTAAATAAGTCATTAGGTGGTAAAGGCCTTAGTAAGGTACCTAGTGGTAAGCGTGTTAAGTCCTTAATGGAGGCAGCCACTCATAAGACCCTAGTTCTTGGTAACGTAACGTTCACGATACCTTTAAGAATTTATGAGAGGGAGCATCAAGTAGTTAAAGAGTTAAGGGATAGGAAGGAAGTACCTCCATCATACTTAATTAGCGTTATTTATGACGGTACTGTTGGTAAGGCATGTCTTAAGCTATATGACGACGTGCGTGATGAGGTATACATATGGTATGATAAGTTAGGCCATAAACCATACTTCCTAACTGACCTACCTCCAGAGAAGATCAATAATATAAAGAAAATAGTTAATCACGAGTCATTCGAAGGTATAGAGGTAGTTGAGAAGACCGACCTACTTAATGGGGGTAAGAAAGTACTTACCAAGATAATAACCAAGGACCCACTCGCAGTAGCTACTCTAAGAAATTACGTACCTAAGGCTTGGGAGGCTAAGATAAAGTACCACAATAACTACATTTACGACTTTCAGTTAATACCTGGGATGATGTATGAGATACATAACGGCGAGATTAAGGAGGTTAAGGTAGAAGTAAGTAAAGAAACCCTCCAAATGATCCAAGAGAAGTTCAAGGGCGAGGATGAAGAAACACTTAAGTTAATACGTGAGTGGATACCTATCTTCGAGTTAAAGCCACCTAAGATAAAGAGGATCGCTTTCGATATAGAGGTCTACACACCATTTAAGGGTAGGGTACCTGACCCCGATGTTGCTGAATACCCGATAATATCTATATCGTTAGTCAGTAATGACGGGTTCAATAAAGTTAACGTACTATTTAGGGAGGGTGTTGAGTTCGGTGAATTACTACCTGACTACCCCTTCGAGGCTGAGGTAGAGATCTACGGCGATGAGAGGGGGCTTATCCTAGATGCCTTAAGCCAGTTAATTAAGTACTCACTAATACTTACATTTAATGGTGATGCTTTCGACATTCCCTACCTTTATAAGAGGGCACTTAAGTTAGGTATACCTAAGGACTTACTACCGTTTAAGTGGACTAGGGAGTACCCACTATATACCTATGGATTTACCATAGACCTATATAGGTTCTTCGATAATAACGCAATCCAGAACTACGCGTTTGGCGGTAAGTATAAGGAGAAGACTCTAGATGCTATTGCTGAGGCTTTATTGGGTGTTAAGAAGGTAGTTATTAAGGAGACCGTAAGTGACTTAACACTAGCTGAGTTAGCCACTTATAACTTTAGGGACGCTTGGCTAACACTTAACTTAACGACGTTTAATGGCGACTTAGTTTGGAAGCTCATAGTACTATTAATGCGTATTAGCAAGATGAGTCTTGAGGACGTATGTAGGAGAGGTATAAGCATATGGATAAGGAACTTAATGTATTGGGAACATAGGAAGAGGAACTGCCTAATACCTAATCAGGAAGACATTATGGAGAAGAAGAGTAAGGTAGTTACTGAAGCAATAATTAAGGGTAAGAAATATGCTGGGGCCATAGTCATTAACCCAATACCTGGTGTTTACTTTAACGTAGTAGTTCTTGATTACGCATCACTATACCCAAGCATAATTAAGAGATGGAACTTAAGTTACGAGACTATAGACCCAGAGCCAGGTACGTGCAAGAAGGTTGTTGAGATCAAGGATGAGAAGGGTAAGACAATACATACTGTATGCTTCGATAGGCCCGGAATAACATCGCAGATAACTGGGTTGCTTAGGGACTTTAGGGTTAAGATATATAAGAAAAAAGCTAAGGATAAATCATTAAGTGATGAGGAGAGGAGTTGGTACGACGTTGTTCAGCAAGCTATGAAGGTATTCATAAACGCTAGCTATGGTGTTTTTGGGCACTCAACATTCCCGCTATACGCACCCCCAGTAGCTGAGAGCGTTACAGCTATGGGTAGATACGTAATTACTAGCAGTATTAAGAAAGCACGTGAACTTAACTTAAAGGTCATTTACGGAGATACAGACTCACTCTTCATATGGTCCCCACTTGAGGATAAGCTTGAAGAGCTTAAGAAGTGGGTTCATGAGAATTTCAGTCTTGAGCTTGAGGTGGATAAGGTATATAAGTATGTAGCATTCGCACAAAAGAAGAACTACGTAGGTGTGTTTACTGATGGGTCCATAGATATTAAGGGGTTAATGGGTAAGAAGAGAAATACTCCAGACCTATTCAAGCAGTACTTCATTAGGGTTACTAAGGAGTTAGCATCACTTAACTCAGTTGATGATGTTGAGAGAGTTAAGGCTAACCTAAGAAGCATTATTAGGGAGCTATATCAGAGATTGAAGTCCAAGGACTTCACACTTGATGAGATAGCCTTCAAGGTAGCGTTAAGTAAGTCACCGAGGGAGTATAGGAAGACTACACCACCGCATGTAAGGGCTGCTAAGCAGTTAATGCGTCATAACATACTAGTCAATAAAGGAGACATAATACTCTATGTTAAAGTTAAGAGTAGGGATAAGGTTAAGGCAGTACAGCTAGCTAAGTTAAGTGACGTACACATAGATGAGTACCTAGACTATGTTAAGTCAGTTTTTGAGCAGGTTCTAGCACCATTCAACATCCAGTGGGAAGAGATTGCCGGACTATCAATGCTTGAGAAATACTTAAGTGGTTAATGCTTAAGTTAAGAAGAGAAAAATTACCTTGAGGAATTCTCGGCCGTTGTTTCTATAGCTAACTCCTCAAGCTCTTTCTTTAACTCATCGTTTATGTATGGAGCAACCACATATACCTTGTTGTCATAGACGTCTTCACCCACCCACATGTTGTCGTAGCTGATTATGTATATGGGTATCTCAGCCACCGCCTCATTAGGATTAGCCTTCCTTAAGTTATACCTGACTAACTTATCATAAAGCTCCTTAGTAAGTGGTAGTTTTATCCTAACCTCATGGACTTGCCTCATAACTATCAAGTCCGAGTTATTAGGTGACCACTCATCAATAACGTCAAGTAGTAATTTCTTAAGAACCTCCTCAAGCCTCCCCCTAATTATTTCTGAACGTACTAACTTACCTCTATCTGAATTAAGTATTAATACTTCCTCAGTCATTTATGCTCACCTATTATGTAGAGGTAAAGCTTATGCCTAATGTTGTTATCCCAAACCTCAAGCACTTGAGTAGGTTTCCATCCAGGTATTTCAAACTCATGTGAAACTATGCGGGTTCCTGGCCTTAACTCACTCTCTAATTTAGGCTTAAGTTTCTCATTAGCTGATGTTAGTAAGAAGAGAGTTACTACGGTAGCCTCACCTATATCTACATCAATCATATCAGCATTAATTATTTTTACCCTATTACCGAGACCTAATTTCCTAATCTTCCTTATAGACTCATCAGCTAAATCCTTCCTAATCTCAATACCTACGGCTTTCTTAGCATTGAATTTTGTCACGGCTATTATTGGTATCCTACCATCCCCTGATCCTAGATCATAAACAACATCATCACTACTTACCTTAGCTAGCTTAAGCATCTCAATAACTACGGGTTCGGGGGTGGGTACGTAGGGAACCGATATTATTGGTTTCCTCCCAAACGCATACCTATAGCTAAACATGCACTTAAACCTCAGCTAGCTCCTTAAGTTTCTTCATAGCCTCATTAAAACCTCTCTCCGCACTGGGTTTTAATCTTTCATCAAAAGGCATTTGGGTTAGTATTGGTTTTATTTCACCATTATCTAGCTGAACAAGGAGTTGAGGTATCCAAGCCATACCTAAGTCATCTGTCTCTCCATGTTCTATCAGGAATACGTAATCCTCGTACCTAACCTCTTTGTTTAGCTTAAGCTCGTAGGCAATTCTGTTCATTACTCTAACAAAATGTTGGTGCATTGGGTGGTGCTTAGCCGTTACTAATATTAGTTTCACTGCTTTAGGCATAGGTACTACCTAGTAGGGCTTTATTCTAGTACTTTTAAGCATTTATGAAGAAGAAGCGCTTATGGTCAGTCTAGTATGCGTTCATCACAAATCAGTTCCCGGATTCCTCTTCACACCACATTTATACTCCCCTGCAAAAATTAAAAATGATTAGGGAGTCTTATGCTGACTAAGTTGAGAAACAAATTGAGTGGGTTGATCGACTTAACGGCTAAACCCTTCTTAATAATTAACGCCGAGCCAAGCGCTATAACTATGTTATCCCTAATCACCGCACTACTGGCTTTACTTGCGGCCATATACTTAAGAAATGGTTATGTTGTTGTATTGCTAATACTCGTATCAGGTTACCTAGACGTTATTGATGGTTACGTAGCTAGGAAGTTAGGTAAGGTATCTAAGGTAGGATCATTCCTTGACTCAACAATCGATAAGTTAAATGAGGTACTATTCACATGCTCAGCCATAATATTAGGGCTTAACCCATTACTTATGGCTATTTTCCTAGGTACTTCATTAGTTGTCAGCTATGAGAGAGCTAAGGCTGAGTCATTAGGTATGAAAGTTGAGGGCGTAGGAATTATGGAGAGAGCCGAAAGGATCTTAGCGTTATCAGTCATAATATTGATGTATGAATTAGATATGTATGTATTAGCTACATACTTGTTGATAATCACGATAGTTTTGATAATAATAACGTTAGTCCATAGACTCTTAGCCATAGTTTTCATGATTAGGGGGTTAGGATCATAAACTTAATTATTTCTATGACCTGATGTACTTGATAAGGAACTCTAGATATTGAAGTGCATGCGTAATTACCTACGTTCCTTTTAAGGAGTTCAGTAAATCCTTCTGGATACCCTTTATAACCACCAATAACTAATAGTGCCTTAGCATCCCTTAACTTACGTAGTATGTCATTACTTAATGGTGGACATCCCTCATCAAGAACCACTACGTAACTATACATGCTTATGACCCTGGAAAGTAAATCTTCATTACTACTGAAGGTGGATATCTCAATACCGCCAACGCGTTTAGTGCCGCTTAAAGCCTTATTTAGTAAGTTAATGAGTACTTCCTCATTGATTACATTAGTTACTGAACATAGGTCATGAGTTATGGTTAATAGTAAGGGTTTACCATTAAGGCTCGAGAGTATTATGTGTAGCTTTAAGTTTAACTCCTTAGCTAGGTCACACGGCATTAAAGCTGAAATTATGGTCCTTAGTATCGTATCTAGCCTACCATAGGTATGTATTTTCTTAAAATCTATTTTAGGGGGTATATGCGTATATGGTGATATTATTAGGAACAACCTAGCGTAAAGGCACCCTCTTCTTCCTTTCAGACTCTGGTCTTACCTTAATTATACCTAAGAATATAGCACAGCTAATACAGTAGCACTTAGTTACTGGGTACTTAGCTATTATTGCGCCTTTCTTCTCTAACTCAGCAGCTAATTGTGGGTCGACAGGTGAGTACCACTTAGTAACACATACTGCTTTATCGGCAGGGACCAAAGCACCACATTGGTCACACTGAATTCTCGTGACTGAGCCTTTAGCACCCTTCTTACGACCCCTACTCTCCCTCTTCTTAGGCATTTATGAACACCCAACCCTAGTAAAAGGGAGTTACTAACCTAAATAAGCTTAATTGTTGCAGTTAGTGCTTAGTAAGTCTTAGCTAACCTAGCTATGGTTTTAGCGTCTTCACCACATACAGGGCATTTAAGGCCTTTGAGCATAGGCTTAGGCACTCCCTCTATAGGCGTCCCTAACATCCTAGCGTTAACCTCATCAGCCATTACTAATCCACACGACCTCTTACCACACCAGGGCACCTCAACTATACCTCTAAACTTCTCAAGTACTTCTCTGGCTTCACTAAGATCCTTAACCCTCCTCACGTGCTCCCTAAACTTCTCCCAAGCTCTCTTCCTTAAGTTCTCATCAATATCCTTAGCTAGCTTATTAAGATAATTAATAAGTTCATCAAACTTAACTACCTCCCTCTTAAGCATGTCCCTCCTAAACACGGTAACCGACCTCTCTTTAACCTCCCTAACACCTATCTCAATACGTATTGGTACACCCCTCATCTCCCAATAATAGAACTTCTCACCAGGCCTAACGTCCTCTCTATCATCAACTTTAGTTATGAATCCATTAACCTCAAGAATTTTCTTAACCTCATTAATGAACTCCCCTACCTCCTCATTCTCCTTAGGGGTCTTACCTGGTATGGGTATTATCACTACCTTGATTGGTGCCACTATGAATGGCAGTACGAGACCCCTAGAATCACCATGTATGGAGATCACTGAAGCAACAACTCTATCGGAGATACCGTAACTTGTTTGCCATGCGTAGTCTAGGGACTCATCCCTCTTCTGTATCCTAACCTCAAACACCTTAGTGAATGTCTGCCCTAAATGATGTACAGTACCTATCTGGAGCGCCTTACCGTCAGGCAAGAGCGTATCAAAGGCTATAGTATATACGGCGCCAGCGAATTTATCCCACTCAGGCCTCTTAGAGACTACGTAAGGTATGCCAAGAATATCGAAGAACTTAGCGTATATACTTATAGCCTCCTTAACCTGTCTTTCAGCATCCTCAAAGCTCTCATGAACTGTATGCGCCTCCTTAAAAGTCGTTACCTCTCTCAACCTAATCATCGGTCTAGTAGCCTTAGTCTCATACCTAAATATACTAACCACTTGGTAGTACTTCTTAGGTAATTGCCTATAGCTCTTAATCCAGAAGCTCTCTAGGTATGTTAATGAGGTCTCACTCGTAGGTCTTAAGGCGAGCCTGATATCTAGCGGTTCAAGACCACCATGAGTAACCCAATAAACCTCGCCTTCAAAACCTTTAACATGCTCGGATTCCTTCCTAAATATGAGTTCAGGTATTAGGAGGGGTAGTAGTATCTCCTCATGTCCTGTCTCATCAAGTAACCCCCTAATTAACTCAACAATATTTCTTCTTAACTTAAAGCCGTAAGGTAACCATATACCCATTCCCTTAACCGGGTACCTACCATAGTCATATATCTCAGCATTCTCAAGAACATAGTCAAACCATTCACCATAGTTCTTACCTAAATCCCTATAGATGCCTCTCTCAAAACTCATACTCAAACCTCAATAGGTTAATTCCTCATAAGCATTAAAGACATAGAATTTATTAGTTTTACCTCCTTAAATCACTCCTTAATTACCTTCCTAGTAAATACTACGTAGCCTGTATGAGCTATCATCAAGGTCTGAGGTCTAACCTTGCCTGGCTCCACCTGTAACTCCCTAAGCATTAACTCATAAGCATGGAAATCTATGAAGCCCCCATGATTTCTTAAGGCCATGTAAAGTTTCTCAATCTGATTCACCGTAGGTAAGAACGCTATGAAGGGTTTCGATGGTTTAAGTGCTTTATATACAGCGTCTAGAGCATTCCACGGGTCTGGTATATCTAGGAAAACAGCATCAACCTCCTTCTCATCAATCCCTTTCCTGATATCCTTATTCTTATACACTACGAACTTATCTAGTCCAGACATTCTTAAGTTCTTTTTAGCTATCTCAAGGAATTCTTCCCTAACCTCATAAGTAAATACCTTACCGTTAGGCCTTACGTAATGAGCTAAAACACTAGTTAAGAACCCCGTACCTGTACCTCCCTCAACAACTATGGAACCACTTGAAATACCTGAGAGTAATGCTATGAAGCCTAAGTCCTTAGGGTAGATGACCTGCGTTGCTCTTTTATAACCATGCATTAAATAATCAGTGATTAGTGGGTCTAGTAAGTAAGCTCTATACCCAGTACTTAAAGTTACTTTAGAACCATAGGGTTTCTCGATAATGTCTTTATAGAGTAATACACCCTTATCGCTTTCGAATTTACCGTCTTTTCTAACATTAATGACTCTCTTCCTACGCCCGTCGATGTAGATAAGTACTTTAGAACCCTCCTTCACTAAGTACTCATCACTCATTAAGACCCCATAAAAACTACGGTTTTTAAGGATTTAAGAAGAACGCACGTCGGCTCTGGTTTCTGTCATCACGGGGTCAGCAATACCAGCCTTCCCCATCAATATAGAAATTACTTATGGAGTTAATATGTAGTAATTAATCTAATGATTAATACTCACTAATTAAGTAAGTATTTCTGGGTAATCTAGGTGCGCTCCATAACTCACGTCTGAGTAAGTCCCTAATAGCCTCTCTAATCACCTCACTCCTTGATGTGTATTTACCCATCTTGACTAACTCATCTATACCTTCAAGATAGATTTCAGGAAGCTTAACGGTCACTATCCTCAATCGAAAACCCCGTAGTAATGTGGGTCATGGGGATTATTTAAAAAGCTATGCGTGTAGCTACCCATGATGTTGGGGCATAAGCGACCTCAACCCTACCTATATGATTAAATAACTCAGTAATTACGTGCTTAAGGTCTTTAATACCTAATGAACCACTACTCTTTAAAATACCTACTTAAGGGTAGGGCGTTAGTCCTTATTAATTTAGTTACTTTATAGTTCTCTAGGTGTGGTACATGGGTGGCGGTAGGACAGGTAAACCACTCTCAAGCCTCGAGAAGAGGCAGAGGAAGACTTTAGAGCAGAGGTTAAAGCAACAGTTAAGGGCTAGGAAGAAGGAGGAAGCAAGGAAGGTTGCTCTAGGCGCTATAGATGAGGGGTTGATTAGGAGGGCTCAGCATGAGGTTAGGGGTCAGAAAGCGATAACACCTTACATGCTATCATCAAGGATGGGCATACCTATGAGCTTAGCTAAGAAAGTACTTAGGGTACTAGCTGATAGGGGGGTAATAAAGTTAGTTGATAAGAGTAGGAGATTAGCTATATATACCGCTGCCTAAATCACTTAAGCTCTTTAGGAAAGAAAGCAGGTTTTTCTGCTAACGATATTAGGGGTATGGATATCCAGCCAGGCCTAGACCCACCTTTAGATATCTCAACGCGTTCACCCCTCTCCTCAGTTTTAACTAAGATAAAGTTACCATCTAAACTCTCTTTATAGTCATCAACGTAGTAATAAAGTAGTGGTATACCGTATAGGTTGTAAAAGTCCCTGAATACAGCTAAGAAACCGAATATTATCTTACCGTCATCAGTTACATACTTAAGTATGTAGGCTGACTGACCCATCATGACTACTGAAGCGGCAAGTCTGGCTAGGTCTTTTAATGACTTAACTTTAATGGGCATTAACTCCTTAATAATGATTTTCTTCTCACCCTCCTTCTTTTCCTCCATAACGTTGTCCCTCCTAAACACATACTTATAGAATGCTTTTAATTCTTAACCTCCAATTATATGTGAAGTAGGTGTTTTACCCGTGAGGATTGAGGTTAGGTGGCACGGTAGGGGTGGACAGGGAGCAGTAACCGCTGCTGAACTCCTTGCTTCAGCAGCCATAAAAGAGGGTTATTACGCTCAAGCATTCCCTGAGTTCGGTGCTGAGAGGAGAGGTGCCCCAGTTAGGGCTTACACAAGAATTGATGAGAAGTTCATCTATGAGAAAACACCTATTACCGAGCCTGATTACATAGTTATTCTAGATCCATCACTAGTGCTTACGAAGACCATATACTCAGGCCTTAAGGAAGGTGGCGTAGTTGTTGCTAATACAGCCAGAAGTCCTAATGAAGTCAGAAAAGCCATTGGTAGGGAGGACGTTAAGGTATACACGCTCGACGCCACCAAGATAGCTTTAAAGCACCTCAAAGCACCCATAGTCAATACCGCGATGATCGGGGCCGTAGTCGCCGTCCTAGAGAAGGGACCGCTAAAAGTAACTTTAAATAAGGTTATTGAGGCAGTCAAGGATAAGTTTGGTACCAGGGTTGCTGAAGTAAATATTAACGCGATTAAAGAAGCTTATGAGGAGGTATCTAAGGTGGTAACATGAGTCAGACCAAACTCCCTGGTTGGCGGGAACTACCTATAGGTTCAGTAATTACTGAGCCAGGAAATACGGCAAAGCTCAGTTTCCATACATGGAGAACTTTCAGACCAGTAATAGATAAGGAGAAATGCGTTAGGTGCGGCCTCTGCTGGATGTACTGCCCTGATGCAGCCATTGTTGAGGTTAAGGAGACCTACGTAACTAAATCAGGCAAGAAGTATGAGGTTTCTTACGAGGTTAATTACCAGTACTGTAAGGGTTGCGGTATATGTGCTAATGAATGCCCCGTTAAAGCCATAACTATGGTTGAGGAGGTGAGGTAATATGGGTAAAGTAATCCCACTCTCAGGTAATTCAGCTATTGCTTACGCTGTAAAGATGTGTGATGTTGATGTGGTATCAGCATATCCGATAACGCCGCAAACAACTATTGTTGAAAAGATAGCTGAGTTCATAGCTAATGGCGAGTTAGATGCTGAGATGCTCCATGTAGAGTCTGAGCACTCAGCATTAAGTGCCGCTGTAGGTGCCTCAGCTACTGGTGCTAGGGTATTCACAGCTACCTCATCTCAAGGGCTTGCCTTAATGTACGAAATCTTATTCATAGCTAGTGGATTGAGACTACCTGTAGTTATGGCGTTGGTGACTAGGGCACTATCACCACCAATTAACATTTGGTGTGACCATAGTGATTTCATGGCGGCAGCAGATACTGGCTGGATACAGGTAATGGCATCAACAAATCAGGAGGCTTTTGACGATGTGATTATGGCTTATAAGTTAGCTGAAGACCCCAGGGTTTTACTGCCCGTTATGACAGCTATTGACGGCTACATAATGTCCCACACTATAGAGCCTGTTGAAGTACTTGAAGATAAGGACATAGTACTTAAGTTTGCACCAAAGAACTTTAAGAGAAGATATAGGCTAGACCCAGACAACCCTGTCACTATAGGTCCATTAGGCTCACCTAACTGGTATTTCGAGTTTAAGAGACAGCACTATGAGGCTATGAAGGTAGCTAAGCAGGTGTTTAGAGAGGTTGTTACTGAATTTAAGAAAGTGTTTGGTAGGGAGTATAGTGAGTTAGAGACCTACATGCTCGATGATGCTGACATAGTACTAGTAAGTATGGGTGGCTTAGCAGGTACTGTAAGGGCTTACGTCGATAGGGCACGTAAGGAAGGCATTAAGTTAGGTGCTATAAGGGTTAAGCTATTCAGACCATTCCCCCAGGAGGAGATAGCTAAGTTAATATCTAATAAGAAGATAGTAGGTGTCATTGATAGAGCGCTAGCTCCAGGCGCGGTTCATGGAGGGCCATTATTCACTGAAGTAGCTACCGCAATATATCTAAATAAGGTTGATGTGCCTTTAGTAGGGTTCATTACTGGCTTAGGTGGTAGAGCAGTGACTTTCGACCATATAAGTGAGGTGGTTAAACACCTAAAGAAGTACTCTGAAGAACTTAGGGAGTTACCTAAGGAACCGATCTTTATTGGGGTGAGAGAATGAGCATGAAGCAATTACCTCGTGAAGAATTCTTTGCTAGCGGACACTCAATGTGCCAGGGCTGTGGTGCCGCCATCATAATGAGGTATCTAACTAAGGCCGCAGGTAAGGACGTTATCTATGCCCACGCTACAGGATGTGTTGAAGTAACAACGACCTTATACCCATATACTGCTTGGAAGCGGCCATGGATACATGTAGCGTTCGAGAATGCTGCAGCTGTAGCATCAGGCGTTGAGGCCGCTCTTAAGGCGCTTAAACGTAAGGGCTTCATACCTAAGGAGAGAGAAATTAAAGTAGTCGCCATAGGTGGTGATGGAGGTACATTCGATATAGGTCTACAAGCACTTAGCGGTATGTTAGAGAGGGGTCATGACATACTATACTTAGTATACGATAATGAGGCATACATGAATACAGGCATACAGAGAAGTGGTGCAACACCATTCGGTGCGTGGACAACTACTACCCCAATAGGTAAGAAGTGGAGAGGTGAATGGAGAATTAAGAAGGACATAGTGAGTATAGCGCTAGCCCATAGAATACCTTACGTAGCTACCGTAAACCCGGCTTACATACCGGATATGTACATGAAGTTTAAGAAGGCATTAGACATTAAGGGACCGAAGCTCATACATGCGTTCTCACCTTGTGTGCCTGGATGGAGGATAGACCCAAACAAGACTATTGAGGTTGCTAGGCTAGCAGTACTTACTGGCATATGGGTCAATTACGAGGTAGAGAACGGGGTATTTAGAGTAACGACCCCAGTATCTAAGAGGAGACCTGTCAAGGACTACCTAATGATGCAGGGTAGGTTTAGGCACTTAACCGATGAGGAGATAGCTAAGATACAGAAGATAGTTGATGAGCGGGTAACGTGGATCAATAAGTTAGTAGGTAAGGAAGTTATAGGGCCTGTTGCTAAGTCTTAAAATGAATTTATTTTTTATAGTAGGTCGTACTTCCTTAACTCCTCATTAAGTACGTTAAGTATCGCTAAGTAATCTAGCTTACCCTCCTCTATGGAGTCCATGATCTCCTCAAGCAACTTTGTTCTCTCTTCAGAGACTAAGCTCTCGTACCTCTCAACTAAATACTTATAAACACCCTCACCTAGTAATGTCGGTACTATATGTACCCTACCCCTAGGTCTTATTACGTAATACCTCCTGAAGAGCACATCTATTATCTTTGCGTAAGTACTTGGCCTACCTATACCCCTCTCCTTCATTAACTTAACTAAGTCAGCCTCCGTATATAGCGGGACACTACTCTTTGTTATGATCTTTACCTTATCCTTATCCCTCTCTGGTACATAGGTACTGATGGATTCTTTGAGCTTATTTAGAACCTTAACTATCGGGTTAATCTCTAGGAATCCTTTATCTAGGATATCAACATATCTCTCGATTGCTACGTCATACTTAAGTACCTCCTTATTCTTCAACCTAACTGTTACTCTAATGTCAGCGAATTGCTTAAGTAGTTTTGCAGGCCTCATCTGTGATGCTATAAACCTCTTAAATATCATGCTATAGACTATGAAGTGTCTTTTAGTTAGCCTCTTAACAGGCTCTATAATGCCTTCATTAATGAGCCTTAGTATGGTCTCTACATCAGCAGGTCTCGTAGGTCTTATACATTCATGGGCGCCGCCGGTACCCCAGCCCCTTGGGTGAAATAGCTCCTTACCTAGATCACCGTACTTACTAATTAGGTACTCCTTAGCCACACCTATACCTACGTCAGAAACCCTAGTACTATCCGTTCTGTGATACGTTATGAAGCCCAGTTCGAATAGGTCCTGGAGTATAGCCATAGCATCAACAGGCGATATCTTAAGCCTACCAACAATATCGCTTAACGCCGTATCGGTTGTGTACGGTGGTAATGGGTTCATGATTACTTCCTTAACCTCTCTAGGTCTTACCCAAACCTCGATGGACTCTATATCATCAGCTCCTACGTCCTTACCTAAATTAACCTCTATGAGTTGACCATCAATATTTATGACTAAGTAGTTAGACAGACCCTTAATATGCTCTTCGAAGTTAGATATTACCCAGCCAAGAACCGGTGTTTGTACTCTACCAGCACTTAAGTTCCTATACTCCTTCTTAAACTCCTTACATAAATTAATTAACCTCCTAAGATGCCACTCCCTCTTCTCTAACTTTTCCTTAGGTACATGCCTCAACCCCTCACAGAATCTTGGCCACATATCTGTCCATAGCTTCGGTGATAGTGTGAAGCCTATCCACCTATCCTCAACTCTTCTAACTATCTGTGCCTTAACTAAGTCGTAATTAATGTCTCTAGGCGTGTTTAGCGCCTTAAGTATGGCTTTCCTAGTGACTTCATGGAACTCAATTCTCCTTATCTTACTTGCGTAGGGACCCAGAATCACGGCTATATCGTAGGCTATCTTCTCACCTTCGGCGTCAGGATCCGTACCTATGAGTACTTCATCAACCTCGAGGGCCATGCGCCTTAATGCGTTTATGGTCTCCCTATTATCCTTAATTAGCGATGAACCACATATAGGGCATTTATCAATGTCCTCAGTAAATTGGTGGCCGCAGGTTAAGCACTTCTTTATCGGTCCGTAAACGGGTATGAACTTAGTTAAGCACTTTCCCTCAAAGTCAAATATACCGTATTTAGTTCTGAACTTACCGCACTCCTCAACATCCTCTATAAGCTCAAATAAGTGCCCTCCAGAGCTAGTTATTAATAATGTGTGGTTACCTAAGCTTACCTCATACACCTTAATACCGAATATCTCACGACTACTTGGTCTCCCAAAGAACCTAGCTATGGTCCTAGCCTTATTAGGTGACTCAACTATGAGTAATGATGTTTTAACCTCAATAGGTGCCTTAGCTTCCTCAATAAGCCCAGCCCTAACTAGCTGAACCCTCTTTCTATCTTCATCGATCTCCTTAAGAACCTCGTCAAGGTCTAGCTCATTAAAGTTAATTAGTTCAAAGTCATCAATAACCCACTTAAGCTTATCCACTAACCCATTGATTAACCTATTATCATCAACAAGGACCACTGAAAGCCCCTTAGTTATCCCACCTACGTATAGCCTTGATGTCCTACCACTGGCCTGTATGTACGTCATCGCATCCGGTATTAGTAAGTATAGCTTATCATCGGCCCTAAGTAGAACTACCTTACTGTGCTTATCTAACTTCTCAATGATGTCCTCCCTACCTAAGTACTTCTTAAGTATTTCCTGAAGCTCTAAGAAAGCTTTTTCAAGTATCGTAGTAGGTTTCTTACCCCCTGACAACACCTCCTCAACCTGCTTAAGAACCCCCGCACCAACCCTCCTAATCAACCTCCTAACACGTGCTAACTTAAGGTCAAGCTCAGCAGCCTCCTCCTTACTGATTAAGTCCCTAATCACTGTAAGTAACAGTACCATGTCCATAGGCTTCAACTCACTTAAGGTTAGCGATACTTTATGACGCGGTACACCAGTAAATATTGCGTACCTAATGACCTCAGGTAGGTCTATACCCCTAACTAAAACACCGTAGTAAGTAGCTACGCCTACAAGCACGTCTAGAGAACCATTAATAAATTCATTAAGTACGGTGATGTTCTTACTATGCATCGCTTTAGCGTTAATACCGTTCTCCGTAAGTACTTTAGCTAAGTACTCAGCGTACTCAATACCTTTATCTAGAGGTACGTATACTAGTCCGCCCTTACCTAACTTCTTGATCAAGTCTATGAGTGTCTTCAGTAGCTCCTCTTCACTCCTTATGGGTATGTATGAGTCAATAACGTTCCTAATGACGTCAGTCCTAGCACCAATCTCAAACCCTAAAAGCTCCCTAAACAGCTTAACCCTACTACCCCTAGGTCTGCCTGTAGCGCTCGATATGATAACTACGGTCCTTACCCTCTCCCTCTTCCTTAGTAACTCCTCACTTAGCTTACTGTACTCCTTCTTAAGGTACTCTAGCTTCTTAGTGATTTCCTCTTCCTCCTTAATTCTTGATGAGAGTGATGCTAACTCCTTCTTAAGCTTCATTACCTTAAACGCCTTCTCTATATCGTAGTCTGCGAAGCCTGCTAGGTTGAGTATATAGTTAATTGCTTTAGAACCCCTCATAACGGCGTCTACATCATCAACAAATATTAGTTTGAACCTATGACCCCTTAACTTATTAAAGTTATTCATTAACCATTTAGAGGTCGTTACTAGTATATCGTAGCTACCCTTAGCAATCATCTCCTCCCTTTGCTTCCTCTCCTTAACCCTCAACCTACTATGAATAACACATATTGGTATAATCATCCCTAACTTATCAGCAAACTCCTCAAGCCTTTTCTCATACTGCATGGCTAACGTAGTCGTAGGTACTATTATGTATGTTTTCTTACCCCTAAGTGCGTAATATATGGCTGCAACCATACCGAATGTTGACTTACCAACGCCTGTAGGTGCTATCATAGCGAAAGAAGTATCTAGGGCTAGTCTCTTAGCCCAAAGAACCTGAATGCTCCATGGTTCACTACCAACGAGACTCTTAAACAACTCATTGAATTCACTAAGGAACTCATTAACTACTTGATTAATTCTCATACCTCTTAATCTTTTCCTTTCCTTAAGCTCCTTAATAACCTCACCAATACTTGCTTCCTCATAGTCTTTAGGTAGGCATTTAAAGCATGGTAAGCCATGCTTAAGTCTGTAATCACTTACCAAACCACCACAGTTGGGGCATGAGCCTCTATATAAGGCAAGCTCAGACTTAATTACCTCAAAATCTGGCTTCATATACACTCACGTCCTCTCAATGTAGTAACTAGAACTAACCAAATACAAAAACTTTACCCTATAATACCTAACTTAAGCACTATTAATTGCACATTAAACAACCGCTACACAAGGTTTTATAGAATTTTTCCATTTTTAATTAATTTAAAAATGACATAAATAAGTATTAATATGTTGTAAAACAATTATAAATTTTTTAAGTGGAGATATACTTAAAACATCATCCACAAGATTAACATGTATATAGATTCTTAAGTGATGGATCGTGAGGTGTACTAGGTTCCTCTTATGTTTAAAGATGCTAATCTTAGCTATATTGATTAATGAAGGAAGGACATATAGGTTCTCGCTATATAAGAAGGTTGTCCAGCTTACCCACATGTTATGGAAGTTCTCCCTAAGAGCATTCTATAGCGTTCTTGATGAAATGAACGATAAAGGGCTCGTTAAGAGGGTTAGTGAAAATTATGAATATGAAGTTACTACTGAGGGTATTGAGTACTTTATTACATGCTCTAAAGTTCAGGTAGGTAAGATGATAGATATGTTGATAACTGTACTGAACGCTTACACAAACATCGCGGATAAGCATCCGGAAGTTATTTCTGAGGACTTAAGGAGGAAAGTTAAGGAGTTTAAGTCAATAA
>Ga0190313_1000145_pt1 | contig 45062 bp, 37 predicted proteins | sample 4870071011_MG_FD_169989 | JGI IMG/M metagenome (GOLD analysis project Ga0190313, IMG submission 169989) | Hydrothermal vent sediment bacterial communities from Southern Trench, Guaymas Basin, Mexico - 4870-07-10-11_MG | ecosystem: Environmental > Aquatic > Marine > Hydrothermal vents > Sediment ... | reverse complement strand
CTTATTCGATATGTGCAGTGTGAAGCATGTTCTATTTCCATGGCTATAGAACATGCCAAAGTATATTGTTATCTGCCTATGCTGTCCCAGCCGCAGCAAGCTGCGGGGTATATTAATTAAATAAAAAAAGAAAGGAAATGGGTTTTTACTTCATGAAGGGCCTTCTCCAGTCCGTTGGAAGGACCGAGGTCTCCTTTATGGCCCTTGGTTCTTAGGATTTTTCATGTCTTCTTCGTGTTTTTTGAGGCTGAACTCAAGGAGATTCCTTATTTTTTTGACTGTTTCCCAATCCATTATCAGTTCGCACTCAAGTATGAAAAGTTCGTTCTGATTCTCATCCTTCGTTTTCTCGTTGTATATTCCCAATCTGAGCGTTTTTCCTTCTCTTCTGGCAACAGCCCCTTCTGCATAGTACTTGTTATAGTATATCTGACGAACCACGCCAAGAGGCGATTTTTCAGACGCTTCTTTTATCTCTGTTTCTTTCAATTTATCACCTTATACAGTTATTAAATCTTCATAGATTCTTTTATCTGACCTTTTTTGATCCTTATATACGAATAACTCTTTTGGAATTGGAGGCATGTATGGCATAGGTGCAGGATATGCTTCCTCATTTTCTTCCAGTTCTTCATCAACAACTACATCCAGTATGGAAGAATTCAGCTTTATTATTGCCTTGGTAACATCCGAGCTCAAATCTGTCTGATACATTGTTATTGAACCGATATCCCTGACTTTTTTTAGAATTCCGAATCTCAATAGCAAAGGAAGAATGTCGTATATTTTTGTTCTGGATACTCCAGAAAATTCAGATAGTTCTTTTATAGAGTACGAATCGAATGGGTGTGCCATAAGGAAGTCTATAAGTCTTACATTGGAAGACATGCCCATAACTCCTTCAAAAGGTTTCCTCTCTATAAACTCTTCTTCCTCATTTTTGCGGCTCATATACATACCTCATATCTAGCACATATATTTAGATTTCGGTCAAATTTACATGCGTGTAAATTGTACAGGAAAACCTTTGTCCTCCAGATATTTCTTTATCTCAGGGTATGCCTTGGGGTTTAGGTAAAAGTGCTTCTGCTTTTTAGGTATCTGCACACCCCAACCTATCTTTTCACATTTCTTTATGAACTCCTTAATCTCTTTTTTGGAGACATTCTTTAAACCCTTTCTGAGATTATCTATATCTGTAGAACGGTGTGGATTTGTATAGCCATGATATAAAAGCTTCCAGAGTATCTTATCCTCATTCTGGGTGAAATACCCTTCTTCTGGAGTAAATATGGCCATCGATATAGACATAGTGTTCTTTCTTATAAACCTTCCGAAAAATGAAAAGAAAAGAAATTGGTTTTTACTTCATAAACGGCCTTCTCCAGTCCGTTGGCAGGACCGAGGTCTCCTTTATGGCCCTTGGAGACATCCAGCGGAGTATGTTCAGGAAGGTTCCGGCCTTGTCGTTGGTTCCCGAAGCCCGAGCGCCTCCGAATGGCTGCCTTCCCACTATGGCTCCGGTGGGCTTGTCGTTTATGTAGAAGTTTCCTGCGCTGTACCTCAGCTCTCTCTCGGCCTTGAGCGCTGCATATCTGTCCTTTGAGAACACGCAGCCTGTAAGTCCGTAGGGCGATGTCTCGTCGCAGAGCTTCAGGGTCTCGTCGTACTTATCGTCCGGATAGGTGTATATTGTCACCACGGGCCCGAATATCTCCTCTGTCATGAGCTTGCCCTTGGGGTTGCCGGTCTTCACAACGGTGGGCTCAACGAACCATCCCTTTGAAGAGTCGTAGTTGCCGCCGAATATGAACTCGTACTCATCCGGGTGCTCCTTCGCATAGTCGATATAGCTCACTATCTTCCTGTAAGCCCCCTCGTCTATGACCGCGCCCATGTAGTTGTTCAGGTCCTCGGTGGGTCCCATAGTCATATTGGCAAGCTCTTCCACGATTATCTCCTTCACTGCGGGCCACATTCCCTCGGGTATGTACGCCCTTGAGAGCGCGGAGCACTTCTGCCCCTGGTATCCGAAGGCACCCCTTATGATGTTTATCGCCACGCCCCTCGGTTCGGCACTCTTGTGCACCACCGTGAAGTCCTTTCCTCCGGTCTCGCCAACTATCCTTGGGAAGTTCCTGTATTTCTCAAGGTTGGAGCTTATCTTGTTCCAGAGCGTCACGAGTGTCTCATAGCTTCCGGTGAAGTGCAGACCTGCAAAGTCGGGATGGTCGAATACCACATCTCCGTGCTTGCTTGAGAAGGGCACGAAGTTTATGACTCCCGGCGGCACTCCCGCCTCGAGAAGCACCTTCATTATCTCATAGTTGGAGAATATCACGGATCTGGAGGGCTTCCAGAGGGCCACGTTTCCGACTATCGCCGGGGCGGTGGGCAGATTTCCCGCTATTGAGTAGAAGTTGAACGGAGGAACAGCCAGCACGAATCCTTCAAGGGGCCTCCAGTCAAGCCTGTTGAGCTCTCCGGGGAACTGGTCCGGCTGCATACCGTAGAGCATGGCTGCATAGTATGTGTTGAACCTCCAGAAATCCACCAGCTCGGCCAGATCTATCTCGGCCTCGAACGGGTTCTTGGACTGGTTCAGCATGATGGCCGCTGTGTTCCTTGTCCTCCTCGGCCCTGAGAGCAGGTCAGCAGCCCTTTTGAAGACGGCGTGCCTGTGATACCAGTCGGTGTTCGCCCATTCCTCGTGTGCGGCCAGTGCCGCATCTATCGCTTCCTTCAGCTCATCCTCTTCGGCCAGATGGGCCCTTGCTATGACAAGGTCCTTGTCGTGGGGGCATCTGACCTCGAATATCTTGTCCGTCTTGACCTCCTTTCCGTTGATTATCAGGGGAATCTCGGCGGGGCTGCGGTTCTTTATCGCCTCTATTTCCTTAAGGAGCTTCTCCCTCTCGGGAGTTCCGGAGGCGTATGTGGGTATCGTATCCACATCATTCTTAGGTTTCTCATTCGGCCATATCATGTCATCGCCTCATATATCGAATTTTACTCCCTGTGCCAGCGGGAGTTCCTTTCCATAGTTTATGGTCACTGTCTGCCTTCTCATATATGCCTTCCACGCATCGCTTCCGGACTCTCTGCCGCCGCCAGTCTCCTTCTCTCCTCCGAAGGCACCGCCGATTTCCGCTCCGGCAGTGCTTGTATTGACATTGGCTATTCCGCAGTCGGAGCCCTTGTGGGACAGGAAGTACTCCTCTTCCCTGAGGTCGTTTGTGAATATCGCGGAAGAAAGACCCTGTGGAACATTGTTGTGTATCTCGAGGGCTTCCTCTATTGTCTTGAACTTGAGGACATAGATTATCGGAGCGAATGTCTCGGTCTTCACCATTTCCATGTCAGGCTTCGCCTCGAGAATTGTGGGCTTCACATAGTAGCCTCCGTCCATTCCGGCTATGTTCACCCGCTCTCCGCCGTATACCAGCTTAGCCCCTTCCTCCTGTGCCTTCCTTACGGCATTCATGTAGTTGTTGAAGGAAGACTCATCCCTCAGCGGACCCATGAGAACGCCCTCTTCCAGTGGATTGCCTACGCTGACCTTTTCATATATGTTCTTCAGCCTTGCTAGGAAGTCGTCGTATATATCCTCGTGAAGTATGAGCCTGCGGGTGCTTGTGCATCTCTGTCCGGATGTGGCGAGCGCCCCGAATGCAACGCCTTTGAGCGCATTGTTTATGTCGGCATTCTTCGTAACTATCGCAGCATTGTTTCCTCCCAGTTCAAGTATCGTCCTTCCGAGCCTCTTTGCCACGTTCTCGGATATCCTCTTTCCCGTGGGTATTGAACCGGTGAATGATATCAGGGGGAGCCTCGGGTCATTGGACATCCACTCTCCGACGGTCCTTCCGCTTCCGACCGCAAGGAAGAATATCGGCGGGTATCCAAGCCTCTCAACCGCCCTGTTAACTATCTTCATGGTGGCCACCGCTATCAGAGCACCCTTGCTGGAAGGTTTCCATACTGAGGTATCTCCTGCCGCGGATGCTATCATCGTGTTCCATGCCCATACCGCACAGGGGAAGTTGAATGAAGTTATCACACCTATGGGGCCGAGTGGGAGCCACTGCTCATACATTCTGTGCTCTTCCCTCTCACTAACTATTGTTAGGCCATAAAACTGCCTTGAAAGACCTATTGCAAAGTCCGCGATATCTATCATCTCCTGAACTTCGCCCTCTCCCTCCGAGAGTGTTTTTCCGGCTTCTATGGAAACCAGCCTTCCAAGTTCTCTCTTGTACTTTATCAGTTCCTGCCCTATCTCTCTGACAACCCATCCTCTCTTTGGTGCGGGTATATCTCTCCAAACCTTGAAGGATTCCTCTGCAGCTCTCATTACTTTCTCATAATCCTCCTTTGTTGCCATTGAAACCTTTGCTATCGGACTTCCGTCAATGGGAGAGTACGATGTTATGAGCTCTCTTCCTTCCACTGGTGCCCATTCTCCGTAAAAGACTCCGGAGTTCACATCCTCCAGTTCCAGTTTTTCCATTATCTCTTTCTTCACTGTCTCAACATCCATGTAATCACCTTATGGCCCGATACACAATCCCTATATAAGTTTTTTACAGCGAAAGACATATTAAAAAAGAAAAGGGTATAAAATGGGTTTTACCAGTTCACGGTGAGTGTTCCGGCGGTTGTCACATGTATCCAGTATGCATTGCCGTACTCCATGTTGTCCGTGCCCGCCAGTGTGTTCATGGTGGCCGCGCTTGCATCATAGGTCTGGACGAGGTCGTATGTGCCTGTGAATCCTGCCATGACATTGCTAACCGTATCGACGGTGTTGCTCGGGTATCCTATTAGATTCCAGCCGACACTGAGCGGTATGTCAGTGCTCGTCACCGTTGGTTCGTCCTCCGTAAGGTTTCCTGTTGCAGTTGTGTGTACCCATATTCCCATCGTGTTGTCCATGTTCGGGAATCCGAGGTTGAACTTGGCGAGCCTTGCCGTGTTGTATGTGTACCACTGTCCGTTCTGATAGACTATAGCTCTGTCCCATGAGAGTCCGCTGAGAGCCGTGTTTATGTCTGTGGCGGTTGTGAGCCACGGGATGGATATCATGTTCCATCCGCTGACGAAGTTAACGGTCATTGTTGCGGGACCACTTGTGGGCGTACCGCTCATCTCGACGGTGTTGCTATCCTCGTTGTATGCGTTGTCCACCGCCCTGACGACATAATAGTACATGGTTCCTTCCGTCAGCCCAGTATCCTGGAAGGTTGTTTCTGTGACATTGCAATATGTGGGGGTAGAGAAGTCCTGACCGCCCGGTGTTGTCGAGCGATATATGTTGTATGTCACCGGTGTCGCAGTATCCGACGCGGAAGACCATGAAAGTGTAAGAGATGTGCCTGTGCCGTCGTCCGTTACGCTCTCTATTCCCGCAAATGTCGGCGGTGTTATGTCAAGGCCACCGGTTACAACCAGTGCGAATGGCTGATATTCGAGCGTCCCTGTGTTCGCTATGTTCCTCGCTTCGACCCTTACCGTATATTTCCCTGTGTTTATCGTGTTATATCCTGGAACAAGAAGGACGGACTCCACCACATTTATGTCATCGTGCCCATCTCCATCGGTATCCCATCGACTGTATGAAGATGCGGAAGTGGGATTGGTAATCGAGCGACCCGGATTGGTTCCAGTATACATGTTTCCCCAGTAGAAATCCCCTCCTGAGTGTGTGACTATCAGGTCCAGGTCGTTAACTATGGCAGGGTCTGCGTTATCTGCACCAGGGTAGTCCGCCCATACTAGAGTGAACTCCAGCTCCTGAGTGCTGTCCTCAACCCATATGTTGTACTCAAAGAACTGCCCGCTTGCAGTGAATCTTGCAGGTGTGAGGCACTTGGGAACCGTGGTGTTATCGAATACCTTCAGTTTTCTGGCATCGCCTGAGAAATACAGACCGTTGTCCAGATGTGATCTTCCCCATCCCTGATCTCCATTGGGATATCTGTTGTCGTTTTCATAGGCTCCAGAACCGGATATCTCCACGGCACCATTCACGAGAATTGCCTTTACCAGGGCTGAACTGGGATTTGCGGCATCGGCGCTGTTTGCTGAACCCGATGGATAATAACCATCCTCGAAATACTGCCTCACCTGTGCTGCCTGACCCGCTATTCCTGGTGTTGCCATTGATGTTCCGGACATGTCATAGTATGAGGTCTCATCACCACTATCCGGAGTGTCATCTGTTTGATCCGCGGATGTAACTGGGTCTCCGACACCGCATATAGTGGGCTTTATTCTCCCGTCGTCGGCATATCCTCTGCTACTGAAACTTGCCATGTCGTTCTGATTCGGAGCGTTCTGTATCGCACCGACGCTGATAGCGTTCTTTGCCTCCGGCTGTTCGGAAAGTGTATTGGCGCTGCTTCCTGAGTTGCCCATGGCGAAGAGAATGGTATAGTCCTGATGGTCGAATATGAAGGTGTCTATCTCCAATGCATCATCCGTGTATCCGCTTCCACCGCCCCAGCTGTTGGTGTGTATCCTAGACCCTGCATTGTAAGATGGGTTGAACCCGTCGGCAAGGTTGGAAGGCGGCGATATTGCGCCCTGTCCATCATTCGTGTCGTCAATGTCCTGGAATATTATCTTGGCCTCGTGTGCGTGACCATCGTACTTGTTATATGTGTACCAGTCGGTCCCACCGACGGTTTCCGGAGCATCTCCGGCTATGGTGCCCGCCACATGCTGTCCGTGATAATTGCCTCCGCCTATGGCACCGCCACCGAGTACATATCTGTCCAGAATCTTTCTGTGGTTGGGGCCCACATTGTTGTTCGGGTCATAGAACATCTCATGGTCGAGAGAAAGCTCCGAATCCATTTCCGTCACCACTATCCCCCTGCCGGTTACACCATGGGCGGTAACTGTTCTCTGATTTGTTACATTGCTCTGCTGTATCCATGTTGAATTATCATTTACTATGAAATTCCCCGTTTTTCCAGCGTTTATGGACCTCACTTCGGCTATGAATGCTATCTTCCTTATTTCGTCGGAAGTGCTGACCATGGAATGGATGACCCCACCAATCTCGTTGGTATATATGTCTCCCACCGGTATGTCTGTGGATGTTAGGGTCGATTCCACATATGCCATACTGGCATCGGGATATGTAGATATAACTATGGGAGTTGCGCTGGTAATGTCTTCGAGTCCGGGGCTTATCTTATATGCCGGCTGATAGACGCCCACCCAGCTAACATATGTGAGCGCCTCTATCTCACTAACCCTCTGAGAGTCCGTTCTGATTACATAATTGTATCTCGGAAGGTAGTTGTAGAATGTGACACCCATGGATTGGATTTCCGTCTTCCATTCCGGTTTTATGGGGCCTATGAACTGCAAGATATACACTCCTTCCCCTTCATATCCGTTTATGCTCAATTCCTGTGGTATCTGCGGAATTCCGTTCTGTACATCGAAAGAATGCCCCTTGATTCCCACTAAGCCTCTCTGGCCCATGGTCCTTACCTCAAGTCCGGCGGACTGCATCATCGATGCACCGTGCTGGGACACCTTCATAAGCAGGAACGAGTCATATGTTTCCATCACTTCGCCGTACTGAGAAAGAGATTCTATGTCGTCTATGTTATCCGTGCCTATCAGCACATATGTGCTGTTCTCCCCCGGTATCAATGCCTCACTAACCGCCATATTGCTCATGAGCATGACGAGTGCCAGAAAAATGGCACTAACTGCAATTATTCCGTACATCCTTCTCATTTTAGCTCACCTTCTTTCTCTCCAAATGTTGATACACATATACGCATTCCTCTTATAGTATATAGATTTTTCCCATAGAATCTGTGTACTGAAGAAAAATCTTAAATACTCTCGATGATTGTCTGATATTGTCCGACAAAAGAAGTACATCGCATGGCAGATGTATGTCATCGGACGGCGTGTGTATGCCCATGGAAGACAGTGAAAAGATAACAATAAGAATACCGAAGCGGGATTTGCGTTATATGGACCTCATAATGAAACTTGATGGATATTCTACGCGCTCCGAAGTCATAAGAGCTGCGATAAGGGAATTCACTGACGAACGGGTGGACTTTCTCCTTGAAAAAATGGAAAAACTTGAGAAAACAGAGGAAAAAAGGGCCAGATTGCTGGCTTTCGAGGAGAAGTACCTTCACAGATAACGATGAACATCCTCCCCCTTTCTTTTTTTATTTTTTCGGTTAGCCGAGTTTTATCGCAAGTTTCTTTCTCGCTGTCTTATGCTTGCTCTTCGGTTCCAGAGACGCGCCGCAGACCTTGCATGTTCCTATTCTCTTTGCACAGGGTACGTGATATGTAGCACCGCATTCTCCACATACTATCATCTTCATTCCGGGCTTTATGGTCCCGTTGCAGAATTTACATTTCTCCGGGTTTTCGGCCGTTGTTTCCTTCGCAGGTGCGCTTTCTTTCGGCTTCTCCCTTGTCTTCAACATCTCTTCCTGATTGAATTCGAATTCCTTTCCGTCAAAAAGCCTTTTTGCGCTTGTTTTCACGGTTATCGGCATCTCTCCCTCTTTCTGGGCCATTATCTTCACGCTTAACTCCGCAGTACTTCCTTTATCGAGTTCATCTATAGTGTCCAGTCCCTCGATCTCCATATCTCCCGACATCCTTATCTTTATATCTTTAGCCGGGGCGTTTCCCTTATTGGTAACCTTTATAACGCCCTCTTTCCAGACGTCCTTTTCCAGTTCCCCTGCATCCACCTTTATTTCCATTTCCGGTGTTATCCGGCCGAGCGCCCTCTTTACTTCTTCGTCCGCCTTCGACAGCTTTTCATCTGCGGCGCTACTGTCGCTGTCCGTTGTTTCTATTGCGCTCTTCAGAAGCTTCTCAGCTTCCCTGACATCAACCCCGAACCTCTTTGCCCTTGCGATCTCAAAGTTTATGGAATAAGCGCGATCGACGAAGGAAGTGTCGATACCGGTCCTCTCGACCATTGCCCTTGCACCGTTCGCGAGCCTGAGTGCCTTCGATGCATCCTTTTCTTTTATCTTCTTGGCTTCTTTTATGGCGGTTTCTGCCTCGGATACATTCGCTCCCATCTTCTTGGCATACTTTATCTTGGCATCGGCATAATCTATTATCTCGTCAACATGACCTATGAAGACCTCGTTAAGCGCCTTTAAAGCTTCGCTTATCATGGTTCTGGCATCCTCGACCCTGCCCTGTTCCAGAGCGCTCTTTGCGGAGACATAGAGCTCCGAGGGCTTTACCACGTCTATGCGATTGTCCCTTGCATCCTGGAGCCTTGATTCGAGTTCTACAAGGTCGGAATTGATGGTTTCATAGGCCTCCTTGAGTTCCTGAAGCTTCTCTCCCGCAGCCATTGTGTACTCGAATGACTTGATGTAAGCTCCAGCATCATAGGCTCCTTCGGCCCGATTAAGCATGGCGAGGACCTCCTCGACGGATATCCCCTTCTTCCTCACATCCTCTATCTTCTCGCTAAGTGTCTTTATCGCCTTCTCGGCTATGTCTTTCTGGAGTTCGGCTTTTTCCATCTCCACCTCACTCTGCATGGCAAGACTGAGGGCTTTCTGATATTTTCCCTCTTCAAGGGCATTTCTCGCCTGATGTATTAGATTCTCCGCAAGAGATGCATCCATTCCCGTCTTTTTGGATTTATCTATTATCTTAACAAAATCATTTATAACTCTTTCCACCTTCTTTCTTTCCTCTTCGTCAAGCATTTTTATACACTGCTCTGCAAGTTCCATGGATTCCTTTGTTTTATTGGCCTTCAAAGCATCTATGGCCTGATCAAGAATGAGCTTTGCGTTCCTGACATCCGCCCTCAGGTTCTCGGCCTCGCTTATTTTCGCGTGGGCGGACCTTATCTTTTCGGCGACCTTTTTACTTGCGGCCTTTATGTCATCAATGACCTTCTGAGCCTCCTCGGCATAGCGATATGCGTCTATATAATCTCCTTTCTTCAGGGCATCCCTTGCAACAGCAGTGCTTTCTTCGGCCTTTTTTACATTTATTCCTATGTCGCGGGCATCGTTTATGAGTGTTTCTGCGAGAGATATCTTCTTTTCTATGGCCTCTCTGAAGGACTTCTCGACATCATTCTCAAGACTGTCCATGCTCTGTACCACTCTTTCCGTTTTTCCTTCGGAAAGCATTTGTTTTATTCGTTTCAGGCGCTCTTCCGCATCACTGAGTTCTATTCCCATCGTCTTTGCGGAGAAGACCCGGGCCTCTATCATCTTGATACGTGATTCTATATCCTGTTTGGCGGAAGAACCCGAGAGCTCTTCCCTTATCTCTTCCGAGAGTTTTGCCGCTTCCTCATATTTGCCCTCCGAAATGAGCTTTCTTATTGTGAATATCTTCTTTCCTTGGGCTTTGACATCAATTCCCTTCTTCTTTGCCTCTTTAACGGCGTTCTGTGCGAGTTCGAAGGATGCGGCCGCGGTCTGATACCCTGAAATGACCTTGTTCAGCTCATCCATTATCTTTTTGGACCTTCTCATGGATGCGACATATTTCCCATTCTTGAAGTCGGCTCTCGCTTCCAGAAGGCTGTTGTGGAAGCTCTTGAGGTCTATCTTGCTTTGAAGGCTCTTTATCTTCGCAAGACTTGCTTTGGCATCGTTATATGCCTTCTGAGAGAGATTTTTTGCAAGTTTATTGGCCTTTTCCTCCACATCCTTCGACATCCGTATAGCATCGGAATATCTCTCTTCTTTCATAGCTGCCAGCATATCCGCCAACGCATCTTCGAGGGGCTGATCCTGAACCCCCTCTTCCGCGAGTATCTCTTCCGCTACGGACCTGACCTTTTCCACCGATGATTCGGCCATCCTCTTCTGAAGGGTGGACATGCTGCTCTCTATCTCCTTCAATGTCTCCGCCGCAGAAGCGAAATCTCCGAACTCCAGATACTTCCTCCCCTTCGCGATAAGTTTCATATTATCTTTTATATCTTCTGTTCCTTTAAGTTCTTGCAGGTCCGATTCGAGTTCGTCCAATCGTATATCGATATGTTTCCGTATCTTTTTTCTGACCTCGTCGAGGCCCGTGTCCGCGAATTTCCTCGCATTTACGTCATCTTTCTTTTCCATTGCCTTTTCGGCCTCATGGAACGCTACTTCTTCGCCGGCCATATCTATGCCTATTTCCTCTGCGAACTTTAGGAGTCTCCGTCCCTCTGCGATGCTCTGCTTTATGCCCGCCGTTTTTCCCTGTTCCAGGCTCTGTTGGGTCTGAATGGCGAATTCGTATGCCTTTACGAAATCCCTTTCGCTCAATGCCTGTTTTACGGCGACGAGCAGTCTTTTTGATTCGCGGGTATCTGCCTTTATCTTCTCCGCCTCTTTGAAGAGCTTGTCCAATTTTAGAAGTAGTTGGCTCGTCTTCTGATACGCATCCAGTATATTATCCAGCTTTTCCTCGCACTCTTTGGACAGCTCCATCGCTTTCTTGTACTCGCCCATTTTAAGGGCGTTTCTCGCATCAAGCAGCAACTTTTCCGGTTCCGATATGTTCGCACCTATCTTGCTGGCGGCTTTCATCTTGGAAAAAGCGGGATTCATGGCCTTGACGACCACATTGAATTTGGCCTCCTCCGCCTTTTTCTTTGCCCTTTCGAGCGTTTCGGCACTTAAAGCCAGATTATTGCTGTCTATGTTTTCCGATGCCTTCTTGAGAAGGGATTCTATCTCGGACGGGTCGCCCCCAAGTGAGCGTATCTCATCTATCTCGGATGTCATCGATTCCGTATTCGAACGAAGAACCTCCTTGACCCTGTCGCGAGCGGCCCGTCCTATGTCCATTACCTCGGATATCTGCTTGGGACCTTCCATTTTCCTGGCCTTTTCCAGTCTGTTCTTCAGAACCTCATCCGCAACACCCATACGTTCCAATATGGTTATGTTTATATCCGCATCGGATATGAGGGATTCGGCCGCCGATTCCGCTGCACCCTGCAACATGGCTCTGGCCTTCTCACACAGGCCCAATGCCGCATCCGTGTCCCCCGCATCTATCTTCTTCTTCGCATCCTCAATAAGCGAACGGGCTTCGGAGACATCAACGGTTTCGGAGAGCGCATTTATCAGGGTTTCCGTTCCCTCCACGACCGAGGATGCCGTATCCCGAAGTTTTGAATTCGTACCATCTATTGCTTTTTTAAGCTCTTGCAGCGCTACAAAGAAATCCCTGTTCTTCTTCATATCTTCAGCTTTCTTCAATGAGGATTCCAGATGTGAAACGTCTATCTCCACTGATTTTGCCTTTTTCACAATTTTCTTTGCATCTTCTATCCTCTCATCCAGAAGGGATGAAAGTGAGTTCTCTATGTGTTCTATCACTTCTTTTGATTTTAAAGCCGCTTCGGAGAACTCCCTCTCCCTCATATGACTCTGAACCTGTTTAAGCCCGTTATTAAACTCGCTAACATCGATTCCCGACTTCTCGGACTCTCCTATCAGCTTATGTATCTTCTGAATGTTCGCTATGGCATCCTCTCTGCTCTTTTTCTCTTCGAGGGCCTTCTTTTCGAGTTGCTTCTGCAATTTAGCGGGGTTTATCGGGCTCACATCCAACACTCCTTTCTCAGGTTTAAACCGTGTTCGGGATAAATACTTTTTGTTTCGGTCGCCGTTGGAGATAGGCGATGCGTTACTTAAAACCATCGCTGACGCCTCCTGAAAAACTATTAAAGTATGTTGCCATAGGGCTGCGATATCATGAAAGTGGAACTGATAACATATACGCCGGATCCCGAAAGGGTCGTTGCGATGGCTGCAAAAAGCTGCCATACGGTGCATACACCTGAAATGAACGAAATGAATGAGGGCGAAATAAAAGGGATAATACGGATAACGAGGGATGCTGGACATCACAGCGTGCTTGAACATGCCAGCTTCACATTCGCCATAGACGATGTGTCCCGCGCATTGACCCATCAACTTGTCAGACACCGGCTTGCATCATACTCTCAACAGAGTCAGCGATATGTAAACCTGAAGCCCCTTGAATATGTGAGTCCCCCTACGGTCCGTGTGAACCCCGAAGCCGGAAAAAAGTACGAAGAAATCATGAAATATCTGGAAAAGAGCTACGGGGAACTGGTGGAAATGGGAATCCCTCTTGAAGACGCGAGATACATCCTTCCCAATGCCACGCACACGAATATCGTGGTAACTATGAACGCAAGGGAACTCATCAACTTCTTCACCCTGAGAACATGCATGAAAGCCCAGTGGGAGATACGGGCGCTCGCCTACATAATGCTGAAAAAAGTGCGGGATGTTGCCCCCACAATATTCGAGAATGCGGGACCGGCCTGCCTGAGAGGTAAGTGCCCGGAAGGAGAGACCGAATGCGCCGAACGGATGAAAAAGGGACTTCTCAAGGGGGCGAAACCATAGAACTTCCGGAAGAGCATGTAAAGAAGTATCTGGGAATAACGAAAAAGGCTCTGAACAAGGTGAAGATAATCGCTCCCGAACCTTCCTACACCAGAAAAATGGCAGAGGATTTCCTGAACATGGCCGAATCATACTATTCCGATGCCCTTCATTTCTTTGAAAAGGGGGACCTGATAAACGCATTTGCATCCGTGAACTATGCACATGGATGGCTGGATGCGGGAGCAAGACTGGGATTTTTCGATGTGGGTGGAGACTGGAGGCTCTTCACGCTGAGCGAGTAATCTTTATCTAATCGGACCGGGATGAGATATCGTGAAGTTGGCTGCGCTCATGACCTCGGATTTCAGGCTCTACCATGCACTTCTTAAAGAGATGAGAAGACTCGATATCAGGCATATCGTTCTGTCTCTCGGAGACGAGATACCGCCTTATGTGGGGGTTGTCATAAGTTCCGAATCCGAGGTGTCTTCCATAGATTTTCCGGTTAAGATAGGTGAGAACGACCCGGAACGGGCAGCCAGCGAAGCACTTGTGTATCTCTCCGGGACGAAGAACTGCGAGTCCGTTTTTATCGGGATAGATCCGGGTAAGAGACCGGGAATGGCGGTTGTCTGTGATGGAAAGGTCGTGGAAAGGATACAGGCAAAGAACCCGGAAGATTGCAGAAGAATAGCGGAGAACGCACTGCGCTCCAGAGAATACGGAAATGCGACGGTGAGAGTGGGGCACGGAGATGTTACCAACCGAAACCGAATAATCGCCGCGCTCTTGGGCATGGATGTCTATCTCGAGATAGTCGATGAACGAAACACCACACGGTATACGAAAAACGATGATGTGGAGGCTGCCATACGCATAGCTATGGCCCAAGGAGAAAAATTGAGAAGGAATTACGAGGCCATGCCGACCGGGGGCGAACTGCGCGAGATTCAGAGAAGGAGCAGGATTGCCAGCGGGAACATAACGATAAGCACAAGCCTTGCAAGAAAGGTTGCCACCGGAGAGGTGAGCATGGAGGCTGCCATAGAAGCACAGAGAGGTGGCGAATGAAAAAGAAAAAACTGGCCATGGAACTCGAAAAACTGGATGTCCCGGAAGTGCGGAGCGCTCTTCTTGAACAGTATCCCACGCCCCCCGAGATTGCGGCGGACCTGCTTTTCTTCGCATACTCCATGGGTGATGTGGGGGGAAAGATTGTCTGCGACCTCGGATGCGGGAACGGCATATTCGCCATAGGGGCTGCCATACTGGGTGCCGATGCGGTTTACGGCATAGACATATCGAAAACTATGCTGAAGACTGCGGAAAAGAATGCGGAAAAGATGGGAGTCGATGTGGAATTCCGGCTTGCAGATGTGAAAAGTTTTAATAAGCACTGCGATACAGCCATTCAGAACCCGCCCTTCGGAGCCCAGAACAGACATGCGGATCTTCCTTTCATCGAGAAGGCCGTTGAAATAGCGGATGTGTCGTACAGCATGCACATGAAAAAAACGAGGGAATTCGTGTTGAGGTCCATGAAAAACCTCGGAGGGAGGGTTACACACGAACTCGAATACGAGTTTCCCATAAAAAGGATCTTCGATTTCCACAGAAAGGATGTGGAGTTCTTTGAAGTGATTGCGATAAGGACCGAAAAGGTGAGAAAATGAGTGAAAGCAAAAAAATAGTGGTTCCCGGCGAAGAGGTCGGAACCAGCGAAGAATACATTCCCGGCGAAGGGACATACGAGGAAGAGGGGGAGATATTCTCCTCTCGTGTAGGCATAGTGGCATACAACGATGAAGAAATGGTCGTGAAAACGGAACCTCTGAATCCGTTGGTCGAAATAGAGCGCGGAGACATAGTGCTCGGAACCGTCGTTATGGTCAGGGACACCATGGTTGTCGTCGATATAAACAAAATCGAGGGCAAGAACAGAAACATAACCGGGGAGACCTCCGGAACGATTCATGTTTCCAAGGCATCGCAGGCATATGTGAAGGATCTGAAAAAGGAGTTCAAGATAGGGGATTATGTCCGCGCGAAGGTCATGCAGGCCAAACCATCCGTACAGCTTACAACCGGTTATCCGGAATACGGTGTTGTGAAAGCCCTCTGCTCCAAGTGTCGGAGACCCATGGTCAGAAAGGGCACCATGGTTTACTGTGACAACTGCAAGAGGACCGAGACCAGAAAGATATCCTCAATGTATGGTAAGATAAAGAGCATCTAAAATCCCTTTATTATCCTTTTTTCCATGACCTCTCGAAAAATCGCATGCGGGAGTTCGGGGTGTGCGGGAAAGCGAATGATTGGATACCCATTAGGAATACATTGCATTATGTCTCATGAGATGGCAAAACATGTGGTGATCCGGCAGAGAAACGACTGAAAATAAGCATGTAAACCGTTGAGTGGATACCGCATCGGAGATTATATCCATATATTTATTGAAATGGGTTCTCAGCGGACTGAGCCCATTATCGCTTCCACCATCCGCACGGCCCTCACCGTCTCCCTGACATCATGGACCCTTATTGTGCTGGCACCTTTTAAAACCGCAAGAGATGTCGTGGCAAGAGATGCTTCCAATCTCTCCTCCACTGGCAGGTCCAGAGCCGCTCCTATGAACGATTTTCTGGATGCGCCGAAAAGCACGGGATATCCCAGTGAACGAAACGAGCCGAGTTCCCGAACTATCTTAAGATTATGCTCAAGACTTTTACCGAATCCGATGCCCGGATCGACCATTATCGAATCCCTCGATACTCCTGTATCCAGGGCTTTCTCGGACTGAATTCTCAGAAAACCTATTATGTCTCCGATGACATCTCCGTATTCGGGATTTTTCTGCATATTTTCAGGGTCGCCCCGCATATGCATGATGACCGCACCGGCACCATGGTCCGCTATTGTCTCGGCCATTCCCTCTTTTCTAAGGCCATATATGTCGTTTATTATGTCCGCACCGGCACTCAGCACTCGGTCCGCAACCTCCGGTTTGTAGGTATCCACGGATATGGGCACATCAGTCCTGTCCCGAAGTTCCTTCAGTACGGGCATCACCCTGTTCAGTTCCTCTTCGGAGCTTATCCGCGGAGAGCCGGGCCTTGAAGATTCGCCTCCCAGGTCTATGATATCCGCTCCTTCCTCGACCATCTGCATCGCCCTTTCGACCGCCTTTTCCGCTCCGTAGTATTTTCCACCGTCCGAAAAGGAATCCGGTGTGATGTTCAGTATCCCCATGATGGCCGTCGGGAGTTCTATTTCCTTATCTCCTGCCCTGAATATGTATTTTCCCTTTCCGTTGTTCAGAAGGGTCTTTTCAAGCTCCTCCGCTATCCTCCTACCGTTGAATGGTTGAAATCTCATCTTTTTTACGAGTATCTCGACCTGCCTCTCGGTTATTATGAGCAGGGCATCCGTTTTATCGGTAGTCAGACCGACCACACCCCATGAGACGGCACAATCGCCACCCACGGCGAGAGCTTCCTGCTTGAGGATTATGGCATCTTTAAGAGGGACCGATTCCAGTTTTATAAAGTACATCTTCCCTTTTCTGGCCATAATCTCCATACCTTCCGGGGAAACCCCTATCGATTCCATTGCCTCTTCCGCATCTTCCTTCAAATGCACATTGAAACTCATTCTTCCAGTCTCCTGATTATCTCTTCCGATGTCTTTTCATCTATCCTTCCCGACTCGGACATGATGCGCACGAGCTCTTTCACTGTTTCCATGGCCTCTCCCGGGTCCTCATCCTCCGAAATTATCTGCCTTATCTCGGAGTAGGACTCATCCATACCTTCCGCAAGGCCGACTATCAGTTCCTCTATTTCCTCGTTCAATATCTGCACGACCTCTTCGCCGCTCATGTGTGTGGAATTGAAAGTTGTAAAAAGTCTTTGTGGGAAAGATGTATATATTGGAACATGTATGCAGAGGCGGTGGTAATTTGCAGGATGGATATGTCAATATAAACGGGCAGATGTACAAGAAACCGACAAAGGGACGGTGTGCATACTGCGGCTCGGATATGCTGGAATTCTATGATGACGGAAGCGGTATATGTCTCAATTGCGGCAGGACATTCTCATGGCTAAACCCGCTTCCCGGGCCGGTAAAACCTCAGACACAGGCCAGTGCTCCCGCAACTGTAGCAGTATCTTCCCAGCAGAAAAGGAACTCTCCTCAGCCGGCGCAAACATATAAGGCGCCCAAACCTCCGAAAACAGGCATTCTGAGCGTGAAAGGCATAACGGCCCTCGGGCTGGTCTCCGCACTTCTCATCGGCATGGGGGCCATAATACTGATAGCCACCCTGCCCATGGGGAGCTGGCCTCCGGATGATTTCGACAGGGACACCCTTGGGAACATGACAAAAGCGGCCATAATGATATGGGCCACCGGAACCATGCTCTTCCTAATGGCTGGTTTTGCAGCGGCAGGAACCGATGAACTTGACCCGAATGTCAGGAGAACGCTGATAAGCGCCTCCGTAGCCCTTGCGATACTCTCATTCTCGCTCTGGATAGGGATGAAATTCATAAGTGGTCTCTGAACCATGGATTTCTCCCGAAACCCCTTTCTCCCTCGAAATTTCCGTCTTTTATTATGCGTTTTCCGCGCACATAGACATCTTCCGGAAATACCGCTTCCATTCCCTCGAAGGGCGTCCACCCTGCCTTTGAATGCAGTTTTTCGGACTTTATCTCACGAATGTCCTTCATATCGATTACCATGAGGTCCGCATCCCTTCCGACCTCCATGGAGCCTTTATTGGGGCAGAACCTCTTTGCCGGATTCTCTATGAGCACTTCAACGGCCCTTTCGAACGATATCATGCCTTTTTTGACCGATGCCAGAATCAATGGCAGCGCCGTTTCAACCCCGGGAATCCCGGAAGGCGCTCTTTCGAACTCCTCCTTTTCCTCTATGGTGTGAGGTGCATGGTCCGATGATATCATATCTATCCTTCCGTCCAGCAGTGCTTCCCAGAGGGCATTTCTATCCTTCTTCGTACGCACGGGTGGGTTGACCTTTGCATATGCGGGATTCTCAAGTTCCGAGTCGACGGTCAGGAACAGATGCGAGGGGGTCACTTCGGCGGTCTGCCCCTCTTTCTTACTGCGGAGAGCTTCCGCACCCTCCCGCGAGGTTATATGCGCGATATGCAGGTTCTTTCCGGTTTCTATGAGCCTTTTTACCGCATTCCCCTCCGCCTGATTCGGACGGTTCCGAAGATGCCCTTTCAAACCCTTCGCTTCACCGTTCCTTATGAGAGAACCGTCCTCGGCATGAAATACCGGGACCTGTGGATAGTCATTCATTATGTTCAGAAGATAGTGGAGCGCGAGGTCATCCATGTCATTGACGACTCCGCCCGTTGTCGGGGCCATGAAGAGCTTCAGTGCGGGAGAGCGCTTCAATGCCTTTTCATCAAGGACGCTGTTCATCATTCCGACATAAAGGCCGTAATCGACCGCCGCCTTCTTCGATGCGATGTGGTTCTTCTCTTCAAGAGCGGTATAGCGATAAACGAAGGGTTTTGTGTTGGGCATATCGAGAACGCAGGAAACGCCGCCGAATGCCGCGGAAAGCGTACCGCTGAAAAAATCCTCCTTATGTTCGAATCCCGGGTCTCGGAGGTGCACATGCGGGTCGACCCTCGCAGGCAGGATTATTTTCGAGCCGTAATCCCTCGCACCCGGAATCCGCTTTTTCACATCTGCGATGATGCCGTCCTTTATGCCTATGGCCGCATCTATCAATTCTCCTGCAATGTATATCCTTCCCGAGAGCGCAATATCATATTCCACGGATGCCCATCCTTATGGAGTAAAAAAGCTTTTTCGCACATCCGCATGTGCTCTTTCATAAATATGGGGACATATTGGAACAATATTGGAACAGGGCCGGCAGATGTTCATAAAATTTAAATAATGTAAATCCGAAGGCCTTTTGTGCAAGGTACTGGCCATACAAAAGGAAAAGGTGTGATTGCCGACGGTTATCTCAAATACATCAAAAAGAATGGGGTCTGGTCGGAAAGGAAAATGCTCTCCGTCATGCCGGGCTCGCATATGGGTCGAAAGATGCGGAATGGATTCCCATGAAGAAGATACTCCGTATCATAGAGTGGTTTGTGAATAACGACGGAGAGAATACGGCGGTCCTTGCCGGGAAAGAAGCATTGAAAGACATGAGCATGTTCAAGTATGTTTTCTCATCCGTTGCCGTGCGGGAGGCAGTTTCATAGTGATATTCGGTCGCAGAGGGGTGGGGAAACGGGTTGAACCGGATGAAGAAGGCGGCGAAGAAACTCGTGAGTGCCGCATCCGCCTCAAATGGGAAGACAAATAATCTTATATCAAAGACCGATAGCGCCGTGATGGTTCTCGATAATCTTGGCAAATCCATAAGGAACACCCTTAAGAAGATAGCCAAAGCTAATACGGTGGATGAAAAGCTCGTGAAAGGGGTTGTGCGCGACCTTCAGAGGGCTTTGCTGAGTGCGGATGTCAATGTCAAGCTCACTCTCAAGCTCACAAAAGAAGTGGAGAGGCGAGCGCTGGAAGAGGAACCACCCGCAGGAAAGAGCGCGAGAGAGCATGTCATAAGGATAATCTACGAAGAACTGGTGAAGATTCTGGGAGAGAAAAGAGAGGTTCCCTTAAAGAAGCACAGGATACTCATGGTCGGGCTTTACGGACAGGGTAAGACCACCACCTCGGGAAAACTGGCCAATTATTTCCAGAAAAGAGGTCTGAGCGTCGGCCTGATAGCCGGGGATGTTCACCGGCCGGCAGCATATGACCAGTTGAAACAGATAGGCGAACAGCTCGGTGTGCAGGTCTATGGGAGGCCCGGGGAGAAGAAGGCGGCGAAGATAGTGCGCGAGGGTCTGGAGGAGTTCAGGAACATGGATGTCGTTATAATCGATACCTCGGGCAGGCATTCGCTTGAAGACGACCTGATAAAGGAGATAAAACTGGTAGGAAAGGTTGCAAATGCCGATGAGGTCTTCCTTGTCCTCGATGCCGCGGTCGGTCAGCAGGCCGGGCCTCAGGCAAAGGCATTTCACGATGCCGTTGGTGTCACGGGAGTCATAATCACGAAACTGGACGGTTCCGCCAAAGGAGGGGGGGCGCTCTCCGCTGTTGCAGAGACCGGTGCTCCGATAGTCTTCATCGGTACCGGAGAACACATGGAAGACCTTGAAAAGTTCGACCCTGACCGCTTCATCTCAAGGCTTCTGGGAATGGGAGATATCCAGAGCCTGATGGAGACCGCCAGCGAAGCGATGGACGAGGAAAAGGCGGAAGAACTCGCAAGGCGCATGATGTCCGGCAAATTCAATCTGATAGACATGTACGACCAGATGGAGGCCATGACAAAGATGGGCCCGCTGAAAAAGGTCTTCTCGATGCTCGGGCTTGTGGATGCGATGTCCGATGAACAGGTGGAAGACCTTCAGAAGAAACTGCGCAGTTTCCACATAATCATGGATTCCATGACAAGGGAGGAGCTGGAGAACCCGAAGATAATCAAATCATCCCGCATAAAGAGGGTCGCAAGAGGAAGCGGGAGAAGCCCCGACGAGGTGCGCGCACTTTTGAAGCACTACAACCGCTCGAAGAAGGCGATCAAAGGCTTCTCGGGAAACAGGAAGATGCAGAGGCAACTGATGAAACAGCTCGAAAGCGGCGGACTGGACCTGTGATGATATGAAACATTTCTTCAATCCCGATGGAATAATGGTAATAGGTGCATCCTCGAACCCTGAGAAGATAGGATATGTGGTTCTGGAATCCCTGAAGAACTCATACGGCGGAAGGATATGCCCTATAAACCCGAAAGGCGGGGAGATACTGGGTCTTAAGGTCTATGAGAGGATAGAAGACGCACCGGAATGCGAGATGGCCGTGATAGTGCTCCCTGCCGAGAAGGTCCCGGACGCGGTGGAACGCTTCGGAAGGCACGGTGGAAAGGCTGTTGTCGTTATTTCGGGCGGATTCAAGGAGCTCGGAGGAAAAGGGGCCGAATATGAGGGCCTGATGGTCCGGAAGGCAAAAGAACAGGGTGTCCGTATAATCGGACCGAACTGCATAGGTGTCCTTGATACATATTCGGGAGTTGATACGTTTTTCCAGCCCAAATATGCCATGCTAAGGCCTGAAAGGGGGTCTGTCAGTATCGTGACGCAATCCGGCGCAGTTGGAATCATAGCTCTGGAAACCCTTGCAAAAGCGGGTGTCGGAATAGATAAGTTCATCAGTTACGGGAACAAGGCGGATGTCAATGAGATAGACGCCCTTCGATACCTGATGAACGAAGAAAGTACGAAGGTCGTCGGTATGTACATAGAAGGCCTTGAAAACGGCAGGGAGTTTCTGGATGTTCTGAAAGAGGTTGCAAAAAAGAAGCCGGTGGTCGTCATAAAGGCAGGTATGACCGCCCACGGTGCGAGGGCTGCGAAGAGCCATACGGGTTCGCTGGCCTCCGACGGTAGGGTTTTCACAGGTGCCCTTCGCCAGCATGGGGCCATGGTTGCCGAGGACCTTGAGAATTTCCTCGACCTGCTGAACTTCTTTTCGCTCAGAAAATGTCCCGCGGGAGGAAGGGCCATAATGGTGACGAACGGGGCCGGGCCGTGCGTATTGACAGCGGACTGGATATGCCGCTCTCCCGTGGTGCGTCTAGGTCACCTTTCATATGAGACCAGAAAAAGGATAGAGGAAAGACTGCCTGACTTCGTCAATGTGGACAATCCTGTGGACCTGACAGGGAGCGCTCTCCCGGAATGGTATGAGATGGCCCTCGATGAGATGGAGAAGGACGAGAACATTGATGTGGTGATAGCTGCACTCACCCTGCAGGACGAGGGCCTTTCCGGCTCATGGAGGAATCTGCTCGATATACTGCCCGGAAGGGAGAAACCCCTGCTCGTGCTGGCATCGGGCGGGCCTTTCACCGAGGAGGTCTCGTTCAGCATCCAGAAGGCCGGTGTCCCTGTAATCCCTTTTCCGAGGCGTGTCGTTGCGGTAATAGAGAAGTCCGTCGAATATCGAAGATGGCTTGAAAAGCAAAGTATTTAGAATGCCGTGCCTATGCAGGCGCATGAGCATCAGGAACTTTGACATAAAGGAGATTGAGGCAAGGCGTTTCACAAACCCGGGAGAGCGTTTCAACCAGATAAATGTGAACTTCAATGTAAGCATAACGAACATAGAGCCTGCCAGCGATAAGGCCGTCAATGTACATTTCAGATTCACCATAAACTATGCCGGAATAGGTCTGATGAGGATGGAAGGAACCGTCCTCTACGAGGGAAACGTTGCGGAGATAACCGAGAGATGGGGAAACAAGCACAACATGCCGGAACACATGGCCAATGAGGTCCACGGTGCTGTTATAAACAACTGCGTTGTCGAGGCTTTCATACTTTCCCGCGACCTGCATATGCCGCCACCGCTTCCGATACCGAAGCCGAACTTCACGAAGAAAGAGGAGAGGAAATCCAGCGGCGTAGAAGTGATGTGATGATAGATCGTGCTGACTATGTGTCCGAAAAGGCGGTCGCAGCCGCAGTACTGGAAGCAAGTGCTCCCAAACCCGGAAATGTAAGCCCGTATCATTCCCACGGAAAGACCAGATTCGAGCACTTTGTGGCATCGTCCTCCGCCATCGGACCTGTTATGCGCAAGATAGCGAGCGGAGATTATTCCCTCGGTCAGGGGGTGTTCCATGCGGTAAATCGTTCCATGAATGTTCAGAAGGGAGGGAATGTGCATCTGGGTGTCATACTTCTCTTCGGACCGATAGCATCCGCGGCGGGGAGCGCTCCGTCCCTTGAACTTTCGTCGCTCAGAAGGGAACTGGCCGAGGTTCTCAGAGATGCAACCTATGAAGACACGGTCTACACATACAATGCGATGAAGCACTCGGATGCTTCCGACATACCGAAAGCCGCCCTCGATGAGAGCGCCCTGAAGGAGATAATAGACATGAAATTGCCGCTTCTTGAATGGATGGATAAGGGTGCGGAACACAGTGCCATTGCAAGGGAATATGCCTCATCTTATGCGGCCTCCTTTGAAATCGCCTTACCTGCTATGAAGGAGATGTATGAAAAGACGGACCTCCTGAGTGCCATAGTGCATTCGTACATTGTGCTTCTCACGAAATATCCCGATACGCACATAGCCTCCGTACATGGAAAAGATGCCGCCGAAGAACTGAAGACTTTTGTTGTTGAAACACTTAAGGGCGGTGGAAGCCCGGAGAAACTTGAGAAAATAAGGAAATTCATTGAGGAAAAGGGCTACAATCCCGGAGCCACGGCGGACATCGTTGCGTCGGCACTGTTCATAGGACTTCTTTCGGGCGAGATATCCCTCTAGAAATACCTGTTATCGTCCTCTGTGATATCTTCATAGTGATGTTGATATTCGGCTGTGGGCGGCACGGGCGGCTTCTTACCACCTGTGATGATTACAGAGATTATGCTGAATGCTGCGAGAATGTCCGCAAGAAGCAGCAGCCATGGCACATATACCGCCATTGATTCCTCTCTCTTGTGTGCCTTTATCGTCTCTATGTCCTTTTTGCTGTCCTCGCAGAAATCCTGCGGCGGTATTCCGGCGCTCGCGTTTATGGCATAATACATCACCGCATAGGCGTGTATCGAATGGTGAGGATGTTCCGGGTCCTCCTGCGGGGAATCGTATCCTATGCCGACAAGACAGATGGTGTGTCCGAACTCGTGGAGAAGTACGGAGCGCTCCATATATTCCTGCTGATATGCGTTATCCGAGTAATCGATTATCTCCTGCTTGAAAATAGCAATGGATGAGAACCCGTATTCAAGGCCGGCCACATCGGTATGGGTCGCTTCCAGACCTGCTCCTGTGTCCCTGAAAAGACCGTTCAGATAGATTATGTAGAGAACTGCGGTGTTCCCGTGCTTGTAAAGGTCCCGATATTCACCTTCGAGTGACCTTATGGATTCCGTATCATATATCGCCGTCCTAAGCGGTATCTCATCAGATGCGTTTCTGTCTATGAAGACAGTGTGTTTGTCCGTATTGGCATATATCTTCTGAATGAGAAAATGCAGAGCGCTATCGCTCGGCGGATATCCTCTTACCCAGTCGACTTCTATGGCAAGTTCGTCGTATGGCTCATCGCTTAGGTAATCGAGGGCATAATCCAAATGGGAGGAATAGACATATCTGTGTTCGTTCGCCCATTCACCCGCGACGAATACGGAAAAATACGCTCCTGCCAGTGCCATTACGAGGACGACGGATATCAATACCACCTTCTTACCCATTCAGTATCATCTCCAGAAAATACCTGTGAAGCCTCGTGTCGGGCGTAAGCTCCGGATGAAATGCCAGTGCCATCATCTTTCCCTGTACGGCCGCGACTCCGAAACCCTTGAACTCGGATATTATCCTGCAAGTCCCCCATGTCCTGAGGATGGCCGGAGCCCTTATGAAAACCGCATTCACCGTACCTATCCCCTCCACATCCAGTTCCGTTTCGAAACTGTCCCTCTGCCTTCCGAAGGCGTTCCTGTCAACCTCCATATCCATAATGCCCAGAAGACTTGTTCCGGTTTTTTCGACCTCGTCATCCCCCTCCTTTGCAAGAAGTATGCATCCGGCACATGTACCCATTATCCCCTTTCCCTGCTCTGCCATTTCTTTTATCTTTTCGTGCATTCCATTCCCGATGAGTCTCTTGGATATCGTGGTGCTCTCTCCGCCGGGAAGTATGGCGGCATCGACATCTTCAAGGTCCTCCTTTCTCCTTGCCCATATCACTTCGCCATTTATTCCGAGCTCTTTTATGACCTGCTCTGTCATGCGGATATGCTCGTAAACATCTCCCTGTATGCCTATGACCGCTACTCTCATGTGCCTTCCTTCGCGGCCTTGTTCGCAAGCTTCTTGCGCTCCTTGGCTGTGTAGCCCGTGGCCTCCTGAAGAAATGCGTTGTAAACCTTCACGGTCTTCAATACGAGGTCGTCGCTTGCGGAAGCATCCGTGTCGGTCTCAACCCAGAGATTTTTTCCGTCGAACTTTGCAGCGATCTTCTTCATTGCACCGTATGATGCGGAGATAAGTTCTCCTTCCTCTTTCACGCCCTCGAAGTACTTTTCCATGATGTTTTTCAGGCCGTTTTCCTTCAGGTTCTTTTTTACGGTTCTTTTTACCGGGTAATCTCTCATCTTTATACCTCCAGTTTCCTTTTCATCTCGGATTCTATGTCATTCTTGGAAGTGGTTCCTGACAGCGAACCTACCAGCTTTCCGTTCCTGAAGAACAGTATGGTGGGCACGCTCATGACACCATTCTTCACGGCTATGGATAGCCATTCCTCCGTATTAAGTTTTCCGAAGAAAATATCAGGATATTTCTCAGCCAGATCCTCCATTATCGGATGTATCTTCCTGCACGGGGCACAGTGTGTTCCCCAGCAGTCCACGACCACCTTTTCATGTGAATCAAGGGCTTTTAGAAGGGATTTTTCGTCCATATCCGGAACCTTCTCTGTCTTTTCCCTTTTCTTCCCCTTAGTTCCGAAAAGGCCCATTCCATCACCTCATATGCCCATCTGCACGAATATCCATGTCATTATGCTGAGAACGAAGGTTATGCCTAGTACTATTACCGTATTCTTCTTCATTATTGCAGCTTCAAGGCTCCCTCCGCCTCCGATAGTGGCCACTGCATTGTTTATCTTGCTCGGAGTTATCGCGCTCGCTATCCCGCCTGCGTTGGCGTGTGCACCATATATGGTCATGAACTGGGCATTGTTGAGCCCTATGTCCGTGCTGGCCTGCTCTTGTATCTTGTAGAACATCACATTGGAACCTGTCTCAGAGCCTCCGACCACGGCACCGAATATACCGAGCAGAGGAGATAAAAAGACATATGCCGCACCGATGGATGCGAGAGCCGCGCCTATCGCCACATTCATGTTTAGATCATTGTAATATTTTCCGGGTGCAAGATGTGGTCCTGTTGGTCCGTTGACCACAACCATGGCGGAAAATGCCATCAGGAACGACAGAGAAAAGAAAAGTGAGTATGCTATGAACGGGGGCCATATCCGCCTTATCCACACCTTCGTCACACGATTCATCTGCTCCCTACTGGGTTTCAGTATGGGAAGTGAAAGCAGGAATGCCACCAGTATCCAGAAATATACGCTGGAAAAAACATCGAAATCCACGGTCTGGTACGCTGTCACCCATCCGAGGTTTATTCCACTTCCATCGAGAGATTCGAAGAAACGAGTGACCGGTGGTATGCTGACCACGGATGCGAGAGCTATCAGTATGAGCCACGGGGACATCGCCTTCAGAAGAGGTTTCCAGACTATCGGCTTCTCCTTCTCAAGTTCTCTGTTCTCGAACTTCTGGTATCCGTATAGGACTCCCATCGTAACAAGGCCGGCAATCACACCGACTATCATGATAGGGGCCCTTATGAGGACGAGGGCGAGTGCCGTGAATCCTATTACTAGTCCCGACAGTACCGCAGGTACCCATCCCTTCTTCAGAGACTCTTTTCCACCAATCACCCAGAGCATCGCAAGTGATATCAGAGTGGAAATAACCGGAAGGAATATCGTTATCTTGAATGCGAACACGAATGCATCGAACCCGTAAAGATGGGCCGGAAGAGTCACGGGAATCGAAAGAAGTGCAAAAGATGTCGATGCATTATAACCTATCACTGCTATTGCTACCGATGCGGCCGGACCAAATCCCATCGCCATGAGAAGCGGTGGGAAAAGAGCCGGTGTAACGACTCCCAGCGATGTCACGAATGTTCCGAATCCTATTCCTATGAAAAGTGCCTGCTGCTCCTTTGTCTTTGCAACCCTCTTTATTGCGTCGGAGATTATGGAAAGAGCGCCCACCTCTTTCATTGTGAAAATCATGAGCATGGTGAATATCACGGCTATCGTTATGCCGAAGGCCTTCAAAATCCCATATATCGTGGCGCCGAACACTATGTCCCATGAGGTCTGGAAATATGTTCCCACCTCCAGGGCAGCGAGCCCCCATCCTATCAGGGCCATCTTTGCGCCCGATATCCTGAATACGATTATCCCGACAAAAACAACGAACAGCGGAAGCAGTGCCAGTGCTACGGTAAGTGCGGAAGCCATGATGCTCGGAAAAAGAGGAGTGATAAAAAGTTTGGTATTAATGGGTTTATTCGATGAGGCCGCTGATATCCTCGCCTTCCTCCTCCACTTCTCCGCTTTCCTCAGCTAGGGGCTCTGTTTCCACCTCGGCGGGTGCAGCTTCCATATCCTCAAAAGAGGGCTGACCGGCGGCTTCTTCCATAGGTGCGGCCTCCTGAGGCATATATTGTGACTCTTCAACGGCCGGTTCCTTGCCTCTGCCTTTCTTTTTCATTATGAGGGCGAGCGCGATGATCGCCGCAAGCAGGATTATGCCTATCAGAAGGTATGACATCGGTATACCGAAAATCAGTCCCTTGGATTCCGGAAGTTCAACAGGCGCAAGAGGCGTCGTTTCTCCGGGAACGACGGTTGCATTGACGGATGTGTCTTCGTACCCCTCCTTTGATATGGTCAGTATGCGCGCTCCCATGGGAACGTCCAGGGAGAAGTTTCCGTTATCATCCGTGGTGGTGCTCTCTCCGGTGTCCGCCGTAACTGTGGCACCTGCAATGGGATTGCCGTTCTCATCAAGTACCCTTCCGGTTACCGTTCCGATATTGGTCGTTGTGAATGTCCATGTATAGTTCTCCATGACATTTCCTACGCTATCCGTGGCACCGCTCACCCGAACCTCATACTGTGTGGCATACTCAAGAGATGCGGATGGTGTGAAGATGAGCGTGTTGTTGTTCCATGTGATGCTTCCCCCTACCGCCTCGCCCCCGGAGATTATGCTTATATGCACACTTCTATGATTGACAGGTTCGGAAAATGTGACAGATATCTCGGTATCTATCGGTACGAGATTGCCTGTCGGAGCGCTTGCCGTGGCCTCCGGAGCGATGGCATCCACTGTGAAAAATACTATGGTGCTATTCACCAGACCCGCGTTATCCGTAGCCATTACCTGAACGCTGTGTTCTCCGTCGATGAGGCCCATGAAAGTATAGCTGGTATTCATTCCCCCCTCAATCCATCCGGAGTTGTCGAGGTTGATCGAATAATATGCGATGCCGGAGCCGGAATCGCTTCCGTGCCACATGACCGTGAGGGTCGGACCCTGAACAGAGTCCTCGCTCGGTGAATCTATGAAAATCGACGGCAGTACGGTATCGACCGTGAAACTGATGGATGTACTGTTCTCATTCCCTGCTGCGTCCCGAGCAGTTACTTCTATCGTATGAGTCCCATCGGCGAGTAACTCGGATGTCCATGTTGTGTTCATGCCGACAGATATCCGTGTTCCTCCGTCCAATGCTATGAAATATCCGATTATTCCGGAGTCGGAATCAAGTCCTCTCCATTCCACGGTTACAACCGGGTCGGTCGATATCATTCCATCGGAAGGAGATGTTATCTGAATTGCAGGTAATACCGTATCTATTGAAAAGGATGTGCTGTCCGTGCTGTTCTTTCCGGTCACATCGAATGCTCTGACATCCACAGTATGGCCTCCGTCCGCAAGATTTGCGATATATGTCGTATTGAGTCCCACATCGATCCATGCACCTCCGTCTATCCTTATCTCATAGTGGTCTATGCCGCTTCCGTTGTCGCTACCTTCCCACGATACCGCAATATCGGCAGTATTCAGAAGGCTGTTGTTTGCAGGATATGTTATGTTGATTACCGGAGGATATGTATCTATGATGAAAGACACCGTATCGGTCGCGATATTCCCGGAGCGGTCCACGGCGGCTACGGTAACCACATGTTCTCCGTCCGAAAGCCCGTTGAATGTGTATGTCGTATTGGTTCCCGTATTTATCGGGGTATCGGTGTCAAGCATTATCTCGTAGTGGTCAATCCCGGATTCCGCATCGCTGCCGGCCCATACCACCGTGGCGGAATCGCTCTCGATTATCTGTCCGTCCGTGGGTGCCGTTATATCGACAGTCGGAGGTGTTATGTCTCCCATACAGTATAAACCGCTGTCACCGCCTATGAAGAGGAGTCCGTCCGATATTGCGGGGGAAGAGCGTAGGGCATATGCAACGGTATGGTTCCAGAGCTCATTTCCGGAAGAATCCAGAGCATATATCTTCGGTGTCGCACCGGCGGTTCCGAAGTAGATGTTTCCGGTAGCATCCAGAGCAAGCGATCCCTCTATCGGACCATTCGCATGGAATACCCACTGAACACCGGTGCCGGGAACTACGGAATATATCGTTCCGTTGTCCGTCGCTATGTAGATCGTGTTGTTTCGAACGGCCGGAGCGCCCAGAACGGCACCATCGACATCCATTCCGCCCACATAAGTCCCATTGACTGCTAGAGCACTAACATTGCCGGTATCACTACATATCAGAACCATCTCGGAATTTCCGTCGTTGAATATCGTAGGGGCTGCGGTTATGTTTCCTGGCTGAGTATGTGTCCACTTCAGAGTTCCGTTGTTCGGATAGAACGCATATGTGTTGTTGGAATATCTGGAAACATAGATCGTTCCATCGCTTCCTATGCTCGGAGATGATACTATCTGATCGCCGAGATAGTATGACCACCTGTATGTTCCGTCAGGCTTTATCGCGTATATGTATCCATTGTCGTTTCCCACATATATGGTTCCGTCCGTGCCTATTACGGGGGAGGAGCGTATACCCCCGGCTGTGCTATAAGTCCACTTTTCGGTCCCGTTCGGATTCAGGGCATAAAGGTATCCGTCCATTGCCCCGAAGTATATGGTTCCGTCCTCAGCTATGGCCGGAGATGAGGATATGTTGAATCCCACACTGTAATTCCATTTCAGCGAGCCGTCGGAATCAAGTGCATAGAACTCTCCGTTCATGGAGCCGAAATAAACCGTTCCGTTGGCATCCACTGCCGGTGAGGAATCCACTACATCGGATGTGGAGAAGTTCCAGTATTCTATCGGAAGCGGAGGCCCGCTGACATCCGTTGTCCCGGTGTGTTTGGTATCGTGGTTGAGCATCGGCCACACCGTGTTCGCAAGATATGTAGGCACCGAGCCGTACGGGAATATGAGCGGATAATAGTCCACTGCGTTGTATTCCGGTTTAGGTGTGTCACCTATGCCATCCGGCCCTAAAATGTCCTGATTTTCTCCAGAATAGTAATCCACACCATTATAGTCCGAATAGTAGTTTCCACCCCCGGGATATGAGAGATTCACGATGTCGTCATATGGTGAATACATATATATGGCACGCGACCACATATCTATGAAATTGTTGTGATATATCATGCTGGGTGCATATGGAGCATAGGAAGAACTTCGATAGATATACACTCCGTACCTATCGTTGACAAAATCATTCTCGTATATCTCCACTGCGTTGGATGACCATACATAGACGGCTTGATAGGACGAAGAAATTCTGTTTCCGGATATCCGTGTTCCATTGTCGGTCCAGAGATATATTCCACTCTGTATCATCCCTCCTCCATAGCTGCCGATAGTGTTGTTGTAAATTGAGATCTGATTGCTTTCCGATGAATCGGAATAGATGTAAAGTCCATAGTATGTTGCCTGAATCTCGCAATCTTCTATCGACCCTTTTCTGGATCGTGAGATGTAAAATCCGTAAGTTACATTCGAAATGGAAGATGACTTTACGCTGAAATCGGTGGATCGCTGCACAAAAACAGAGTATTGCCATGAAGCGACACTGGAAAAAGAAGAATTCTCTATGGTAACATTGTCGGAGTAATATATGTATGTCGTGCGTTGTCCCGTATTCTTGATCGATATCTCTTTCAGCTCTATATGGGATGAGTAAGACACTATCGATCCGTATGTAGTCTCGTCCCTTATGCTCACCTGACTCAGAGAGATATTTCTGGAATATATTATCTCGATGCCAACCGTTGAGTTGTGGATATTCTGGGGAGATATGCTTATGTTCTGAGAATTTCCTATTATCACCTGTCCCGCAACATAGGGAGCTATGCTAATGTCGGCCTTACTTACAAGGTAATAGATGGACTTTCCGTTGACCGTGTTGGACACATCCACATCATTGTCGATCGAGCTCTGAGAGCCATAGTAGACGAAAAATCCATTATTTGTGAGCCTATTGTTCCTGAATGTGTTGGAATATGTTGAGTAGTCAATATATATTCCTGTTTTTGAATCCGCCAGATTGTTGTTGTCGATATAGTTGTTACGGGAGCGTGAGAGATATATCCCGGCAGCCGTTGACGTGTACTCTGTAGAGTTGACGATCGTATTTCCATATATATTATTATAATTTGACATATACATATATAGTCCATACAAATGGTTGTTGTACATCGTATTGTTGGAAATGCGCCCATAAGAACTGAGATAGGTTTGTATTCCGACAGTGCCGTTCGATAGATCCTGACCTTCTATGAGGAAATTATCACAGTTATAAAGAAGGATTTCGCCCATACCGCCTGGGACTACGATATCATCGATGCTGTCCGCATAGAACACGGGCTTTCCGTTAACGGTGTTGTTCTCTATGATGTCGTGACCCCACGAGGTCAGATATATGCCGCATCCTACCATGCTGTTGTTTAGAAGTGATATGTAAGGAATGGATGAATATATACCGACAATGCTACCTATTATTGTGTTGTTCATGATGTACGTGGGCGCATAATATGCGTACCCCATATAAATTGAAACTCCATCTATATCGATGAGTGTATTGTTAGAAATCAGCGTATTCATCGAATAATATTGATATATCCCGTATGACCTCACATTTGAAATTCTGCTTCCGGTTATGTGAAAATTATCCGAATGATACACATAGACCCCATAGGTGGGGTAATTCAATGTAGCGGATATGTCACAACCCACCAAAGATACATCCGGGCTTTGATATGCATAAACCGCCATGTAACTGGCATTCCTTATATCAGCGTTTTTTATTTTAATATTTCTCGAATAATACAGATAATATCCGTAGGACATACTTCCTGACGCGAGATAGGTATTCTCGAAGGAAACATTGCTGGAACCGGAAACATAAACCGCCCTGTACGGGGAGTTCAACAACATCACATAGGAAAAGTTGCTCCACGCGGCGTTGTTAACATATATGCCGTATGTTGCGCTGTCCGATGCATTGAGATAGTAAACCGTTGTATTGTATGTGGTGTCCACGACTATTCCGTATCTTCCGTTTCCAACTGCGGTATTGTTTATGAGTACGGTATTGTTTGAACGGTATATCGTGATTCCGTCATGCGCGTTGTTATCATTGGCCGTGTTGTTCATTATTGAGTTGTTTTCATTCCAGTAGTTCAGGTATATGCCCTTATATCCATTGGCACTCGCGTTGTTGTTCTCGATGATGTTGTATGTGCAATGGTTCTGTATTCTTATGCCATCCTCGTTGCCATACACATGATTGTTCCTTATACGATTGTGTGACGACACCTCGAGGTTCATTCCGGCATCGGAGTTTCCGCTTACGGTGTTATTCTCCAAAATATTGTAGTTTGACTCATAGATGTTGATACCGCGATTTGTATTGGAATTCGCCGTGTTGTCGGAAACTGTGTTGTTATTACAGTACTTAACAAAAGTTATTCCGAAGTTTCCGTTGTTATCCGCCGTGTTGTTCAATATCCTGTTCCGGTTTGCCGTGTCCAGACGAATTCCATCGACAGTGTTCGAATCGGCTGTGTTTTCCTCTATGGCCGTGTTGTTCGCTCTATAGAGTACTATTCCATACCTGTTTGAGTTGGCCGTGTTTTTAATAACATAATTCCCTTCAGACCAGCCCGTCAGATATATGCCGTTGTTCGATGCCCCTGTTGTTGTCACATTGGTTATCATACCGTTGGTGACATTATAGAGCACTATGTTAGAGTCGGGGAAATAAGGTTCGTTATTCACTCCGCTCGCTCCTGAAAATGTACAATTCCTTATGATAAAATATGCCGTCGTGTTTCCTATATAGAGGCCGTAGCCTGCCCCCGTGCCATCCACGGTCCAGTTCTCTATTATATACGGGTCGGCAAGTGTCCCGCTCCCGGATGCTATCCCGGACAGCACAAAATCCGCATTGCCGTTGATCCTTGTTGGGGATAGGGTTGCAGAGGGGCCTATCGGTGAAATGGACTTCACAGTTGAACTTTCCGTGTATTCCGCACTTCCCACCAGTATACTCATACTTCCTGCCACCATCATCAGAACGATGAATATCGACATAATTCTTTTCATTACATCACCTTATTAGCCTGAAGATACTCATCGGATAAATAAGTTATCATTTTCGATGATAGAAACAAACATGCAAAACATACATAAATGGGGTTGTTTTCACTCAACGGATGGCTGAAAAGAATACGGATCCCGCACTCGCCAGATACGAGTTCAAAAAGGCGCTGGAAGAACTCCGGCAGTACAATGGGAGAGCCACGGAGCTGATATCCTTATACATACCTCCCGGAAAACAGATATCCGATGTGGTCGCATACCTCCGGGACGAATACTCGCAGAGCTCAAACATAAAGTCGAAAAGTACCATGAAGAATGTCACATCCGCCATTGAGTCCATAATGAGCAGACTTAAATCCTTCAAAAAACCTCCGGAGAACGGGGTGGTCTTTTTCGTGGGTCATGTTGCTAAAGGGGCGGACCAAACAGATATGATCGCCAAGATTCTGGTTCCGCCTCAACCCATAACGACCTTCCTTTATCGATGTGATTCCAAATTCTATCTTGAGCCCCTGGAAGACATGCTTGTAGATAGAAAGTCCTACGGCCTGATAGTTGTGGACCGGAGCGAGGCGACGATAGGTCTTCTTAAAGGAAAACAGATAAAGGTCATAAAGCACATAGACTCTCTTGTTCCGAGTAAGCATCATCAGGGCGGTCAGTCCTCGGTCCGTTTTGAAAGGCTGATAGAGATCGCAGCCCACGAGTATTTTACAAAGGTCGGGAACATTGCCAATGAAGCCTTCCTTGCCGAGCCGGAACTCGAAGGTATTCTCATAGGAGGGCCCGGCTCCACAAAGGATTTCTTTGCAAAGAAGGACTACCTCCACCATGAGCTGAAAAAGAAGATAATTGATGTGTTCGATACGGGATACACCAACGAATACGGACTGAAAGAACTTGTTGAAAAGGCTCAGGACGCACTACAGAACCTTGAGATGATGAAGGAAAAGAAGGCTGTGGAGCGTCTGATGAAAGAGATAAAAAACCCCGATGGAGGTCTGGCCGTCTATGGTCTTAAGGATGTTGTACATGCACTTACCATCGGTGCGGTCGAACTCCTTCTGATATCCGAAGGTCTTGAAATGGAAGAAGTGAAGTTCAAATGCAACGACTGCGGATATGACGGAGAGAAAGCCCTTAAACAAGGTGATGTGCTGAAATGCCCTCAATGTAAATCCGAGAACATAGAGATACTCGAGAAAAAAGATATCATAGAGCACCTCTACGAACTCGCAGGCTCAATGGGTACCGATATCATGCTGATATCTCGCGAGTCCGAAGAAGGAGAGCTCCTTTACAGAGCATTCGGTGGGATAGCCGGCATATTGAGGTTCAGAACCACGAATTAATCCTTCTTTTCGGCACTCTTCCGGCTTGTCTTTTTCGAAGGGGGTTTTTTAGTGCTTTTCTTTGCTCCGGACTTTTTAGTGGATCTTGATTTCTTTTCACCGTTCTCCTCTTTCTTTTCCTTTCCCGGACAGTTCGGATTGACGCACAATCTCCACGGCGGCCTTCCCTTCGTTATCACAACCACTATGGGAGCTCCGCAGTGCTCGCACGTCTCTCCGGTGAAATCCAGCTTGCCTCTCTGAGGAACAGGATATGTGTTTCCGCATGCGGGATAATTGGAGCAACCGATGAACCTCTTTCCCCTGCGTGAATGGCGAAGTATCAGGTCGCCGCCGCACATCGGACATTTTCCCACGACGCCCCTGCCCTCGTTTGTCTTGCATGTGGGGTTTATGCACATCTCCTCCCTCCCCGTGCTTCGTATTATTCTTATCATGGGAGCGCCGCATTCCTCACACTGCTTTCCAAGTGGTTCGACCGTTCCGGTCTGCGGTAGCGGATATGTGACCCTGCAATCCGGGTAGTTCGAACATCCTGCGAACCTGCCATTACGCCCTCTTCTTATGCGTATGTCGCCACCGCATTCGGGACATTTGCCGAGTACGTTCTCCTCGTCCGATGCCTTCGATATGGCTCCCCCGATGGATGTCTTCTCGCTCTTTATCTGCTTGGTGACCTGCTCCAGCATATCCCTTGATTCCTTTACCACCTCATTGAGGCCCTTCTTTCCCTCTGCTATCCCTTCCATGTCCTTCTCAAGGGTGGCCGTCATCTCAGGCTCCGTTATGGTAGTGGCGTGCTCCACAAGACTGTTCACAAGGCTGACCGCTGTCTTCGTGGGCCTTATGCTCTTTCCGGTGATGTACTTCCGGTCGTAGAGCTTCTGGATTATCTCGTGGCGCGTCGATTTCGTACCCAGCCCGAGCCTTTCCATCTCCTTAAGTAGGCTGGCCTGCGAATATCTGGCAGGTGGTTTCGTCCGGTCCTCCTTCAGTTCTATTTCCTCCACCGGAACCTCCTTTTCAGGCCCCAGAGCAGGTATCGCCTTGCCTCTGAACTTGATGTACGGATAGTATCTGTACCATCCCTCGTTTATCAGCGACTCTCCGTGCGCCAAGAACTTCTCCCCGTTTATGTCGAACTCCGCATCCTGCACCCTTATCTCGGCATATGGGGCAACCGTGGCCATGAAACGCCTTACAACGAGTTCATACAGGTTCCACTTATCCCCTTTCAGCTTCTGCTTCGTAGCGGCTCTTACCGGATATACGGGAGGATGGTCCGTGGTCTCGACCTTTCCCCGCGTGGGCGTTATCTTCGGCTGAGAGAGTATCTCCTCGACCTCGGATTTGAAGGGTGTGTTCAGAAGATTCTCAAGAGTGCCTTTGACGCTCATCCCTCTTGGATAGACCGTATTGTCAGTCCTAGGATAGCTGATGTATCCCTCAGTGTAAAGTTCCTCTGCTATTGACATGGCTCTGGCAGCGCTAAGTCCCAGCTTCGTTGCCTCGGTGAGCAGCGTGGTCGTGTTGAAAGGTATCGGAGGCCTGCCCTTCCTCTCCTCCTCTTTGTAAGAGAGCACCTTCGCCATCTCCGCCTCGTCCACCTTCTTCATTATGCGCTCCTTCTCCTCGGCTTCCTTTATCATGCCGGCCTCGTGCTCCGCGACGAACTTCCTTTTCTTCTTCATGTGTGCGAAAATCCGCCAGTATGTCTCCGGAACGAAGTTCTCTATCTCCATCTCCCTCTTGACTATCATTGCCAGCGTCGGGCTCTGAACCCTTCCGACAGAGAGAAAATCCCTTCCCATGCGGCCGGATGCCATTGAGATGAGTCGCGTGAGGACGGCTCCCCATGCGAGGTCTATGTACTGCCTTGATTCTGCGGAGCGAGCGAGGTTCATGTCAAGGTCCGTGAGGTTCCGGAATGCCTTCTCCACCTCGGACTTTATGAGAGCGCTGAATCTGGCCCTTTTGACCTTTATGTTCGGATTGACCGCCGTTATCAGTTCGACTGCCTCCATCCCTATGAGCTCTCCCTCCCTGTCGAAGTCGGTGGCGATTATCACGGTGTCGCACTCCTTCGCGAGCCTTTTCAGTATGTTTCCTATAGCGCGGGCGTGCACCTGCTTGACGGGTTCCACCCATATCAGCTCCTCGGGGTCCACCTTCTTCCACTGGTTGTATTTCTTATCGTAATCAAGGGAAACGATGTGTCCAGCAAGCCCGAGGACATAGTACTTCTCGCCATCCCTTTCGAACTCGTGGACGCTGACCCTTCCCTCCCTCTTTGACTTCGACTTTCCATCGGAGAGCGCGTATGCGATCCGCCTCGCTGCATTTGCCTTCTCCCCTATTATCAGGGTGCTCATGTTCGCTCCGATTGAGGTGCTTTATTTATAGGTTCCTCATGGCTTCGTTTCCAAATCCTTTTTATACCTCTCCCTTTTCCTTCAACTCCCATTTCTGCTCGAGTGGGGTAGCTTGGATATCCTAGGGGCCTGCGGAGCCCCGGACCCGGGTTCGAATCCCGGCTCGAGCGCTCTATACAATTGGTTCAGCGCTCGAGCCTCACCTTCTCCTGCCGTCGAAGGTCCCGGCTCGAGCCAGTGCATTACTAGAGTTTACTGATTGAAACACAGACATTATGGTGGACTTCATATGCCACGTTCATGGTCAACAGGAACAACTCTGAATATTCTTTTTGTGTGCGCTTCCATAGATTCGTGTTCTTTTGCATCGACAGCCTTTCCAATCTTAGAGTCTATTATCTTATCTCTGTGTAGTGTCACTATATGAGATCCACATATCCATCCTTCAGTATTGGGATCTGAAAGTATTCTCTCACCGTTGCATCTGCGACTATAATATGATAGCAGGAAAAGGTCATCATAGGAGATTAGTTCATCGATATACCATTTTATCTTTCTGACATCGAATGGACAGTATGCAAGCCTCATACCAAATGGTTTCAGTGCTTCTGACCATGAAACAGGGTCCTGAGTGTTTATTACTTTCTGGAAATACTCTGGTTTTTCACCCGTTAGTATGGCAAGCGTTGTTGAAACGCAGTGTGAACCCTCTTGTATCTGAGGAAATATCTTTTTGTTTCTGAAGAAGTTCTCTTCTTCATTTGTCCACAAACGTGAATTTCTATCGTATGACATGTCTATCCCATCCAATGGTTTCTAGAGTCATTCCTTATCTTAATCACTTTTCCCTCCGATGACCTAGCTTTGAGCTCGTTAACACGCATCCATGCCATGTGCCCAGCAATAGTGTCGGCATAGAAAAAACCTTCGGGTGTAAGTTTTATATATTTATTATTTGATTCTATTAATCCTTTTGATAGTAGTGAATGTATCTCTTGATGATAGTCTTCAAATATCTCTGTCCCGAATAGAGAATGATATTCTTTAACAGATATCTTTGTTCCCTTTATCTTCCGTGTAATCCAAAACAACTTCAGGTCATCTAGAGAATAACGGAATTTTCTGTTCCATGCGGGCCCATAATTTCTCTGCCTCCCTAGATATTGTTCTAAACCATCTGGATTCATCAGTTTTATCGCTTTGGAAAATGATCTATCAGAAATCAATGTGATAGCATAGCTTCCCAAACCCAGCCAGTCCACTTTATCCGGGTTGCGAAGATCCTCCTCATACCGGTAATATCCCGAATCGCTATTCTTTAACCGAAAATCAGTCACTGTTATTGGTTCATATCCACCATCACTTAGAGATGCATAAAGAGTTAACCAGTTATTCAGTGCCTCCTCTTGAGTGGGTAACGAGTTCAACACATCCATGTCCTTTGACCATTCCGTTCCCATGCCTTTTTCAACAACCAGATTGTACCAGCATATGTGTTCTATCTCCAACTTCATCGCTAGATTGAGATCTTTTTTTATGCTTCCAAAAGTTTTTCGTCTGGGAAGGTTGAATAGAAAATCCGCAGAAACCCTAAAATCCAGTTTTCTCGCAATAGATACTGCTTTCTCAACTGAAGAAGGTGCGTTCATAAACTGTCTTCCTGCCATATATAGAATTTCTCTATCAAAGGTCTGTACCCCCATAGATATCCGCAAATCTGAATCTGGAAAAACATCCCTGAGAATCTCAAGAAGTTTTCTATTTGTGGTAAAAAAGAGTGGGGCACCCTCTAGAGTTATTTCTGTATGTTTTTCTACATTTAAATTATCTCTGATGGACTCGACCAAGGTTCTGAACATCTGTGGGTGCGTTATATTCGCCGTACCTCCTCCAAAATAGATTGAGCTTATTTTTCTTTCAAGTATATTCGAATAATATTCTATTAAAAATTCTATCTCATGGATGATCCCGTTTATGCTCTGTTCCATCAGAGAGATGCCGCCATCTTCATGGGGAAATGGACAGTAACCACATCCTCTTCTCATAGGAACACATATTGGGTGTGGTATGACTCCTAGTGCTAGAGGTTTCTTGCTATCAAAATCTATTTCATTCAATGCCCTCGCCAAACTGGATTTTAATTTTTCACTCGCTTCAGGCATTGGGAAACCATGTAATAAACGGTGTCTCTGAATGCGACTCATTCTTTCGGATACATTTCTTTCGTAAGGTCCATTTCCAATAAGAAGCTCTATGATTCTTCTTAAAAACCTAGAATTGTCCTTTTCATTGAACATTTCGTCTGAGAATGTCCATCTTGCGCCCCAATACAGAACTGAGCCCTTTCCTATTCTTTTGTAAACTAGTATTGGATGTCTTCTTTCTTCTAGATGGCTGACATTATTTGAAAAATATTGGAAATGAGGGTAGATGAGCATATCGGGGGTGGTTTCTACCTCAAATGTGCACCCGCCGTCGTATATTACTTCTCCTTTGAATTTCAAAAAATTTGGTTCGTTTATCCATATTGTCGGACGCTTTCTTTCAGGAGAACGAAACCTATCATCAATAACTATGTCATTTCGGGTTCTTATAAATGGGAATATGCCTGATATGTTTGTTCCAAGTTTATAATCGCCATATTTCTTTGTAAGAACAAACAAGCTACCACCAGCTTCTACATATTTTCTTAAATTGGATAATTCTATTTCATCTAAGAAGTCTTCTGGAGCACCCATGATTATCATGGAATTTTCACTTAAAAAACCATAATTGTGTAAAGAAACATCCTTATTAACATAAAAATTATCGAAAAAAGTTATGAATTTAAGGAAATTCTTATTGACACCAGGTCTTATGCTCTCCGAATGCTGTGTTGTAAAACCTATTTTGTATCTTTGTTTCATTCAATCCCTCTATTTTCCTCAAAATCTCTCCACGAAGTCCCTGACTATCGCCTTCGTCCTTTCCTGATTCTTTCTTGCATTTGTGAGTATCTGCTGGAAGTCGGGAATCTCTCCACCTATTCCGTGGGCGTAGTTGTCCACAGAGCATATCGCCGCAAAATCAATCTCCATCTCCGCAGAGAGCGTCGCTTCGCTTCCGACCGTCATTCCCACTATGTCGGCGAATTGCGATAACATCCGTATCTCGGCTTTCGTCTCGAGCCTCGGGCCGAGGGTCTGTGCATAAGTGCCTCCGTAATGCACCGGAATATCGAGGGCATCGGCGCTCTCCCTCAATCCGCTTCGTATGACATCGCTCATGGACGGCGTTATATGCCTGACCTCCTCATCGAAGAAGGTGTCCACCCTGAACGGGCTTATATAGTCGTCGGGAATCACCACGGTAGGCGGCTCTATCTCCTCTTTCAGGCTTCCCACGGAGCCTATGGATATGATGGCCTCGACATTGAGGTTGTGTAGGGCATATATGTTGGCCCTGTGGTTTATCATGTGCGGAGGTATCGTGTGTTCCGGCCCGTGCCTTCTTATGAACGCCGCATGCCGTCCTCCGATGTTCACCAGTTGAACCTTTGAAGATGGACTTCCGTATGGCGTTGAAATCTCCTTCTCCTCCATCACCTCGGCTCCGAGGTCGTACGCTCCCGAACCGCTCAGTATGCCTATCCTTGCCTTCATTCTCCCACCACCTTCACGATTATCTCCCTTCTTCTGGGCTTGTTGTCCAGTTCTATGAAGACTATCTGCTGCCATGTGCCAAGGACAGGCCTTCCGTGCTCCACGGGAACGCATAGGTCCGGCTTGAGAAATGATGCTCTGACATGGGAATGCCCGTTCCCATCATGCCATCTCTCGTGGTGCTGATAGACGATGCCTTTTGGAAACAGCCTTTCAAGGGCGGCAGGTATGTCCTCCAGAAGGCCGGGCTCATACTCCACAGTTGTTATGGCTCCTGTGGAGCCTGCCACGAACACCAAAGCCATTCCGTCATCTATTCCACTGTCCTCCACTATCTTCCTGACCCCCTCGCTTATATCGTGTATCTCCACATCGCCCTTCGTTTTCAGCACTATCCTGCCTGTTCCGACGGCCATGCGACCGCATGCGCTCCCCATTTTAAAAGCTTTGAGGACTGCCAAGATATAAATATTGCAGGGCTATGAAGGGACATGAAAGCGGTCATCATGGCCGGAGGCCTCGGTACGAGGCTAAGGCCCCTCACGAACAGCGTTCCCAAGCATGTGCTTCCCGTGGCGGGAAGACCGATGATAGAGTATGTGATAAGCTCCATGGTAAAGGGAGGCTTCGATGACATCATACTGACGACAGGGTATATCTACGATAAGATAGTGAATGTGGTGGGCGATGCCACCCAGTACGGAGCCCGTGCGTTCTATTCCATAGAATCCAAGAGGCTGGGTACCGCAGGCTCCGTGAAAAGGGCCGAATCTCTGCTGGATTCCACCTTCGTGGTGGGAAGCGGGGATGTACTGGCGGATGTCGATATAAAGGAACTCTATGATTTCCACAAAAAGAAGGGAGCCATGGCGACCATGGCCCTTACCAGTGTCGATAATCCGACGGAATACGGGATAGTCGGACTTGACGACGATTCCAGAATCGTGCGCTTCAAGGAGAAACCGAAGGAAGAGGAGGTCTTCTCCAACCTGATAAACGCGGGGATCTACATCCTTGAACCCGAGGTTCTCAGGCATGTTCCTCCCGAGATCATGTTCGACTTCTCCAAGAACCTGTTCCCGATATTGCTGGAAGAAGGGGTTCTCTATGGGAAGCCTATCACCGGGCTATGGCGGGATGTCGGAAGGCCTCTGGATCTGATAGGCGCCAATAAAGACATGGTGGAACGGCTCGGAGGCCGTATAATAGATGGAAAGATGGACGGAAGGGCGGAAGGGACCGTGTTCATTGCAGAAGGGGCGGAGGTTGAGAACGGAGCCGCCCTCAGGAATGCATTCATATATCCGGGAGCGGTCATCGGAAAGGGTGCCGTCGTTGAGAACTCCGTGGTTCTGGATGGCTCCATAGTGGGGGACGCTTCCCGTATAAGGAACAGCATAATACCGTGGAAGAGCATAGTCTATCCCGGAAGTGTTGTTGAGGACACGGTACTTGAAGGAAGGGGGATTGGAGAATGAAGCTATTTGGAACCAACGGGGTGCGCGGCATAGCCAATGATGATATGGGCCCGGAACTTGCTATGAGACTTGGGAAGGCCATAGGCTCGTGGCTTGAGAAAGGTTCAAAAGTGGCACTGGCAAAGGACCCTAGGACATCGGGGGATATGCTCTCCGGAGCGGTCATAGCCGGAGTGCTCTCCACAGGTGTGGATGTGGTGGATGTCGGTATGGTACCAACTCCCGCCATGCAGTACTATGTGAAACACAGGGGAATGGACGCAGGGATAATGATAACGGCATCTCACAATCCTCCGCAGTTCAACGGGATAAAGGTGGTTGCCGGCGACGGTACCGAGCTTCCAAGAAGTGAAGAGGAAAAGATAGAACGTAGATATTTCGATGAGGGCTTCCGCAGGGTGGAATGGAACGAGGTCGGAAGACTGAGCAGTGGGGAGAGCGCGGAGCTCTACGTGGGGGGAATAATCTCCGCAGTGGATGCCGACGCCATAAGGAAAAGGGATTTCACGGTCGTACTTGACTGCGCAAACGGGGCTTCCACATCCACATCGCCTTTTCTTTTGAAAAAACTCGGATGCAGGGTGATAAGTCTGAACGCTCAGCCCGACGGGTTGTTTCCAGGACATGAATCCGAGCCATCTCCTGAGAACCTGAGAACTCTGGTTGAGGCCGTAAAAGCTACTGGGGCCGATATCGGAATAGCGCATGACGGAGATGCGGACAGGGTGGTATTCGTCGATGAGAAGGGGAATTATCTGTACGGCGACCGCTCCCTTGCCATCATGGCAAAGTACATGGTGGAAAGCGGCGAAGCGAAGACCGTTGTAACTCCCGTAAGTTCATCTACAGCTGTTGAGGACGTGGTCAAAGAGGCCGGGGGTGACGTCGTCTATACAAGGGTCGGAGCGCCCATAGTGGCCAGAAAGATGATAGAACTGGGTGCGATGTTCGGTGGAGAGGAGAACGGTGGCCTCATATTCGGAAGACACCAGTTCTGCAGGGACGGAGCCATGGGTGCTGCTATGATGCTCCATGTTATGGCGAAGAGTGGGAGATCACTCTACGAACTGGAAAGCGAGATACCCAGATATGCACTCTATAAGACCAAGGTCGCATGCCCGAATGAGCTCAAGGAAAAGGTTCTGGAGCGCCTTTCGGAGATGTATGAAAAAAAAGGAAAAGTGGACAGGACGGATGGACTGAAGATCTATACCAAAGATGGCTGGGTTCTGATAAGACCTTCCGGAACGGAACCGATATACCGCATATTTGCAGAAGCGAAGGACATGGAAATTGCGGAATCGCTGGCGGAAAAAGGCCGTGAAAATATAGAGAAAATAGTTAATGGGTTTTAAAAGGATTTATTCCTCTTCTTCATCGCCCTCGAGAAGGTCTTCGTCTTCTTCATACTCCTCGTCAGGCTCCATGTCTTCGATGTCATTATCCTCGTCTTCCTCATATTCCTCGTCCTCACCCTCATCGTCTTCCTCCGATACTTCTTTGGTTCCCAAAAGAGCGTCTCTTACGGCAAGGAATAAGAGAACGAATCCGATTATTGTCAGCATTGAGCCGCTAGCTATTCCTGCGGTACCCGCACCGGCACTGGGATCATCTGTGGCAAAGCCGAATATGACGCCCAGAGGTCCTGTGAACAGCAGTAGGCCGAGCCCTACCCAGAAGAAAAGCTTGTTCTGTACAAGCGGAGGTTCCATATCCACAACTTTTCCGCCTTCTTCCTCAATCTCCTTTCTGTATTTCTCTTCATCTCTCTGCTGCTTCATATAAACGAAAATGAGGAAAAATGCGATTAATGTGACCACTATCCCGACGATTCCCACCATCTGGTCATAAGGTCCATATACATGGGCGCTGTTCACTGTAATGTTCCTACCAGTATATTCTTTGCGAATTGTCAATATGCCAATCGTATTGTGGACAAATGAACCGAGAGCGACGATCTGACTTCCGATTATAAGAGATATGAGGCCGACCCAGAAGAGTTTTCTATTGGCTTTCTGAGGGAGATTCTCTTCGAGGTCTTCTTCCTCATCTTCTTCCTCATCTTCTTCCTCTTCGAGGTCTTCTTCCTCATCTTCTTCCTCTTCGAGGTCTTCTTCCTCAAGAGCGACTGCTGTGGTGTCCTCTTCCTCATCGAAAACAGCCCCGCATTCAGGGCAAACTTTGGCATCACCGGGAATGATTGCACCGCAAACTGGACACTCAGCTATTTCTTCAAACTCTTCATCCGTGATTGTATCACCTCAGTGGCCCATGAGGGTTCTAGTTTATATTCTTTTCTATTGGTGAGGCTATGTGTTGAGTACAGTTATTTTTTCGCTTACTTAAACACATCGCTAATTCCTCCTTTTTCATTCTTTTTTGAAATTGAGAAAAAGAGTCCCAATAGGGACTCTTTAGGAGCTTTTCTAAGAAAAGCCT
>Ga0190313_1000144_pt1 | contig 45143 bp, 34 predicted proteins | sample 4870071011_MG_FD_169989 | JGI IMG/M metagenome (GOLD analysis project Ga0190313, IMG submission 169989) | Hydrothermal vent sediment bacterial communities from Southern Trench, Guaymas Basin, Mexico - 4870-07-10-11_MG | ecosystem: Environmental > Aquatic > Marine > Hydrothermal vents > Sediment ... | reverse complement strand
TCATGAGATCTCACGTTAGGGTTACCACAACCATGACGTCCAAAAACAACAAAACCATATACCTGAGAATTGCATCTCAGCCCGAGGAATTCCATACGGAGGTTTACAACGCATTAGGGATTTCACTGAAACCTCTACAACCTATTAAAAAAATTAGATAAATAAAATCTGTAGTGTCGAAAACAAAATCAACTTCTAATGATTTCAGTATGTTACAAAAAATTTTGACAAACTTGGGCTAAGATTCGTTTTATATGCTTTTGTAAAACTCCCGGAAACCTATTTCAACCGACCATAACTCTATTACGTCCAGCTGTTTTCGCGCGGTAAAGAGCTTCGTCTGCCCGATCAAAAATATCCATAGGGCTGGAATCTTTTTCAGACACAACTGTAACGCCAATGCTGACAGTTATTGGAAGGATATTTCCTTTGTAAACAAACTTCGTTGACTCTATCAGCTTTCGGATTTTTTCACCAACTTCTATAGCTCCTCTAATGTCTGTACCCGGCAGTATTATGACAAATTCCTCACCGCCATAACGAAAAAACATGTCACTTTCTCTCAAGTTGGCTCTAATGCGGCGCACAATCTCTTTTAAGACAAGATCTCCCGCTGAATGGCCATAAGTATCGTTTATATTTTTAAACCGGTCCAGATCTAACACCATAAGAGAGAAACTCTGCCCATAACGCTTAAATCTTTGGAATTCTTCCTGGATTCTCATTTCATAAGCTCGACGATTTGGCGCACCCGTCAATGGATCGGTAAGGATTTGCTCTTTAAGTATTTTTTCCTTACTCTGTATTGCCTGGATTTCTTGATTCAAATGGGCGAGATCTCTTTGCAATCTCCGAAAACGCCTATCCAGCTCTAGGTTGTAGATCTTTTCCTGTTTCTGTTTAACCTCAAGGGCCTTTCGTATGGATGCTATCTTTGCTATCACAATACTCCTCAATTCTTCCAGCGATTTTTTCCCGGAAGTGGTAATGAGGTCGAGATCGTTAATCTGAGCGTTTAGATGACTGTCAAAAGCGCGGTTTGATTCCCTGCTTTTGTTAGAGCTATCTACCGATAACATTACATTCTTTTCCAATTCTACCAGATTCCTGCCCAGTTCTTTGATAAAAGCATTCACTTGTTCTCGTTCCGTTTCGACCTCTTTACTGAGCGTGTTCATAACCTCAAGCAGGCTACTGCTAACAACGGCAAGTTCATCTACCGTTCTAGCTTTATTTACCATGTGTTTTATTTCATCCAAGTTGTAATTCTTTTTGTCTTCAGGTTTCAAAAGACTTTCTATTGTTTGGATTATGTCGCCCAAAAATTTTTTCAGATCGTTGGATACTTGATCCCCTCTGTGTAACAATCGTCCGAACAATCCATGCTGTCTGGCTTCTGCTTCAGAAGCTCCTGTAGACTTTTTGGGTTCTTTTATTAGCATTTTTTTTAACTCTGAAACAGCGTTTTGAAATATTTCCACATCTGAGTCATTAGCTAATGCTCTTCGCAATTTCTCTGTAAGATTATTTACTCGGTTGGTACCTCTTTCTGTGACAAATGGAATTAACGCGGTAATGGTGTCCCTGCATGCGTCGCGCCATCGTTCTATTTCATTCTCAGCATCACGTAGTAGCTCAAAGGCTTTAAGTTTTGTTTCTTCCATGCAGTGTCTTTTTATCCATTTCCGCAGTTCTTCATTTTTTGCTAAGGCATCGGCTATAGTTTCGCGGTCTATTTTTCCCTCTGTGATACCCTGATTTACTAAGGATTCAAATACCAGCTGTGATAAATCATGTAATTGAACAGTAGTAGTATCTTCCGCCATAAGCTACCCCCTTCAGGCTTGACGAACGAATCTTCTTCTACGATGTCGCGTTTCCTTAACGGGCTGTTCAACACTTCTCCGAGTCCTTCCCGTTTTGGGTGTTTTTGGGTCAAATTTTTGACAAGAAATGCCCGATGCACTGAACACTTCTTCACAGGGATACTTTCTTGACCGAATGGACCATGCCCGGCAAAAGTAAGGAGTGCTAGGGCTCCAAGTAATACGCAGATGCTTACAGTTTAGGCAATGCACTTTTTGTTTGTTTCCCCGCTGAGTCATTGTTATTCTCTCCGTTGGATTTCCGCTTCATCCAGGCAACGATCATTCTGGTCGTCGTTTCTGGATGAAGCAATTTGCATTCCTCTCTTACCTTCAATTATAAAATTAAAGCATTTTCCTCCTTGAGCCGATATAAAAAATTGGAGAAGGAGGGTAAAAATGATCATAACGGATTACCGTGTCAAGACTGTGTTGCGCACTTATGCAAAACAGCTTCATAAAGCAAAGCTGGCACGGGTGGATTTTCAACGTGAGTCAGTGCCCTCCACTGAACGAGTAACTATATCGGAAGAAGCAAAACGACGTTTGGTTATAGATCGCTTGTCTCAAAAAGCGTTGGAATCGGCTCAAACGCGCAACGATGAAGAGGTTAGAGAATCTAAAGAGGCTGTTTCCTCCGGGAAAGAGGAAGAGGTGAAAGAAACGCAGAATCAGGAAGAAGCCACTGAAGGATAAGTGAGAAGAGGTTTAAAAAAATGGAGATAAAGAAAGTCGGTGAATACTATCGCAAATGGGTAGAGATTGATAAAAATCTAAAGACAGAACAGCTAAGCTTTCAGAAAAAGTCTTCATCTAGAGGAGCGACGGCGAAGTCTGTGCTGGCAACAGGAGATAGAGTAGAACTCTCGGTAAATATGGTTGATTATGAGAAGAGTCGAGCCGAAAAAGTAGCCCGAATTAAGTCTCAAATTGAGCAGGGTTCCTATCAGATTAACGACAGTGAAATTGCAAACCGGATGCTAGAAGAAGTATGGTAAATATGATCTTAAATTCCGCTTTTTTCCTTTATGCGTCTTAGACCAGGGCTGAAGTGAAAGTGCATGTGTGGGGAATAAAAACCTTTGCGAATGAAGAATCTTTCAATGACGTCGAAAAGTATTGGTTTATCCGGCCAAGTGAAATTTTTCTCTTCTTTCAACAATTCGTTCCACTCTATTTCGGCGTTCGGATACTTTGCAAAAATCTGCTTTTTGGCCTCATCACAAAAAAACATGGCACATGATATGGGTCTTACGCCCCACAGGCAACCACCGTTTCCTAAAAAAACGCAGTGTGATGATGTTTTATTTCCTTGAGCGAGCCTGTTTATAAGGTTTACACCCTGAGAACGGTCACTCCACAAGAGATTTATTATTTCGTCGGCGAAAAAAACCATTATGCTTTCAAAGCCACAACAAGCACTCCTACCGGTAACAAAACACTGCTCCTGGCAGTACAACGCAAAGAACCGTTTTGTGAAACGGTCCAGTTTTTGCCTGAACATCAAGTAAGGTATGCTCAACCAGTACAGGAACAAACGTTCCGACTCGGTAATACTGTCGTAGCATTTCAGCGCTATTTTCTGTGTTTCCAAATGGCGACGGTCGTATTCACTAAGCTTGATCACTTCCATTCATTGCTCCTGAATGGTATTTTCTGGGTTGAAATGCGCAGGCAAGTGGAGTATCCGCCATTTTGTGGCGAGCACAATGCAACAACTCAAGTGGTCATGATCAAGGAGTAAGGAGATTACATTATGTGCCATTTTTCTGAAAACATAGCCGTTGTTCTTGTAACCGTTCCGAATGTCGAGGTGGCTTACAGCATAGCAAAAACTATCGTTAAGGAAAAGATTGCCGCCTGTGTAAATGTGATTCCCGAGATCAGGTCAATCTATACCTGGGAGGAAGATGTATGCGACGAGCCGGAAGCTCTGATGATTATTAAAACGCGTCGTCAGTTGTTCGAAAAATTGAAAGAACGTGTAAAAGAGTTACATCCCTATGATGTGCCCGAAATCATAGCTCTGCCGCTGGTTGATGGTATAAAAGATTATCTCTCGTGGGTTTTAGAGGTTACTCAGAACCCCGCCGAATAAGTACTGAGCGGGCATGGGCTTCAAGGCCTTCCCAGCGAGCCATTTCCGCAATGGTTTTAACATCTTCATCCAGGGCTTCCTTAGTGTACTGCAAAACGCTAATGCGCTTAAAGAACACTCCAACGTTAAGGGCTGAAGCATACCTTGCCGTGGCTGATGTGGGAAGCACGTGATTTGGGCCTGCGAAATAGTCTCCAACGGCCTCCGGCGTGTAAGACCCGAGGAAAACTGCTCCGGCATTTTTAATCCTTCCGAGGAAACTCCACGGATCCTTTACATGAATTTCAAGATGTTCCGGTGCAATGCGATTAACCAACTCAACGGCCTGATCTGTGCTAGAAACGATAAAACTAGCTCCGTAACTTTTAAGGGACGCTAAAGCCACCTTCTTGCGACCCAATAATTTTAACTGATCTTCCAAAGCACTTCGCACTTTTTCTGAAATCTGCTTGCTGGTGGTAATTAAGATCGAACTCGCCATTGTGTCATGCTCCGCCTGGCTCAGTAAGTCAGCGGCCACATAGGAGGGAAATGCCGTTTCGTCAGCAACAATTAGAATTTCGCTTGGGCCGGCAAGGATATCAATACCCACCAAACCAGCTACGATCTTTTTTGCGGTGGTAACATAGATGTTTCCGGGGCCGACGATGACATTAACGGGCTTTATGGTTTCTGTGCCGTACGCAAGGGCTCCTATAGCCCATGCGCTTCCCACCTTGTAGATGCGGTTTACGCCAACTTCCTTTGCAGCCACCAGCAATCCTGGGTGCAATGAACCATCTTTTCGAGGAGGGCTAACAAGGGCAATATCCGGCACTTCAGCCACACGGGCAGGGATAGCAGTCATGAGGAGGGTAGAAATCAAGGGGGTATTACCGCCAGTGCCTCCGGGTACATACAATCCGGCAGACTGAACGGGGCGGACAAGCTGACCTACCAGGCGTCCTTTTTCATCTATCTGGAACCAGGATTTTTCTTTCTGATTTTCATGGAAGGAGCGAATGTTCTTTATAGCTTTTCTAAGAATTTCCAGGAATTCGGAACTTACTGCCCTGTAGGCATTCTCTATCTCGCTTTCTTTTACTTCCAAGGATTCCAGGGTGGCGTCGGGAAAGTCAAACCTCCTGGTGTATTCAAGCAGGGCTTCGTCTCTTCGCGAACGAACATTGTTGAGTATCTCCAGCACCTGAGTTTTAATGTTTTCATCAGCCTCGGCTCCTCGTTCGGCCAGTTTTTTCAAAAACGTTTCAGCTTCCCAAGATGGGTACGAAAATTCTGGTATCATCCTGCTTCTCCTTTTCTTGCGACCACAAAAGCGTCGTAAAAGCCCTGCTTTCGTATTCTTTGTAATTCCTCTTCTGCTCTGGATAGCGTGTCAAAAACACCAACTCTGACCTGATAAAAAATTTCACCGTTGTATTTAAAAGGAATAATTGCCGTATAGTCATACCTGCCTTGCAAACGTTTTCTGAGACGCACGGCATTTTCTCTTTGCCGAAACGATGCGATCTGAATTTCAAAGCTCCCTTTTTCGAAAGATGGCACCGCCTTGAGAAGCCATCTGTGCTCGTTTCCGGCGTAAGATCCAATTGTGGCAGGTTGAACGACTTCAACCCTGACACGAGCCAGTCCATCCCGAACTATTCCCAGCTTTTCTGCTGCTTTTTTGGACAGATCTATTATTCGTCCTCTTACAAAAGGTCCTCTGTCATTTATGCGCACAATGACCCATTGACCCGTATCCAGCCTTGTAACCTTGACATAGGTTCCGAAGGGAAGCGTCCTGTGAGCGGCCGTCATTTCATACATGTTGAATCTTTCACCACTTGCTGTGCGACTGCCATGAAATTTTGGTCCGTACCAGCTAGCATATCCTTCCTCTACATAACCTTTGGCTTTTGGTAGTGGGAAGTAGCAATGATTATGAACACAGTAAGGCCCTGGAAGAACCCCACTTTCCTTTTTTCTGATGATCGAACAAGCCGTAAGGGCTAATGCAATTACAATAACTGACAGAAGGCTTCGTCGCATTTTTATGCTGCAACCGACTGTTCTTCCATTTTTGCCAGATCTTCAAAGCGAATGTCCACGCCAAGCACTCCGACAATTTCTTCTTCGTCGTTTCTGATTGGAGCCGACACGGTTATACAGAGGGCTCCAGTATGTTTTGACGTGTAGAAATCCGTAACGTGAACCTTTCCGGTTCGCATAGGTTCGATAAACCACGGTCGGTTTGATAGGTCCTCTCCAACCTGGGCTTTTTCATACTTGGCCTTATCCACTATGTGTGTAATGTTCCGGGTTATTCGCTTTCCCTGGGCATCTGTTACGTAAGCGAACTGTATAAAGGGATTCAAATCCAGAAGTGTCTGAAGTACCGGTTCTTGCTGTGCCGGGTCCATACTCCTTATGGCTTCATTTTCTACCACTTCTTCTATAAGGTGCGCTGCAAGCGAGTGTGCCCTTTGTTTGAGTTTATCGAATTCGCTGACGAAATATTCTGGCAGATAACGCCGTGCCCACCGTTCAAGCTCTTCGTTGGATATGGAAGTATTGCGTCCCTTTTCGTATTCTTCCATAACACGTTTGTAGATCTTTACAATCCCGGGGTGCTTCTTATCGAGTCGCTTATCTCCTTCTAGCCTTAAGCGGTTGTTTACCCAATAAACAATTCCGGCAATCCCTGACTTGTCGGTTATGATGATATTGATTGGCCTCTTTAACAGCTTTTCAGTGTCGAACGGATTATAGACCTCCGGATCTTTGATAAGTCCGTCAACATGTATGCCTGCGGCAGTGGCGTTGAAGTTCTCGCCCACGAATGGATACTGAGGCGGAATGCGGTAGTTAAGTTCTCGTTCAAAATATTCCGCTATTTCCGTGATAACAGTTGTATCCACGCCGTTCGTGGTTCCTCTGAGGGCTATATACTCAATAATAAGACCTTCTACAGGTGCATTGCCTGTTCTTTCTCCGAAACCAAGTAGAGTTCCATTTGCTGCCCCGCATCCATATAGCCACGCGGTTACCGCATTTACGAGAACCTTATGAAAGTCGTTGTGGCCATGCCATTCCAACAGGTGCCCTGGAACACCAGCTTCATCTATAAATGCCCGCACCAATTTAGGGACACTTCTTGGAAGTGCTGCACCCGGATAGGGTACACCAAAACCTAGCGTATCGCACAACCGTATCTTGATATCTATACCGGATTCCTCTCTCAACTTCATGAGCTCTATGGCAAAGGGAATACAAAATCCATAAATATCAGCTCGGGTTAGATCTTCAAAGTGGCAACGGGGACGTATGCCCTTTTCCAGCGCTGCTCTCACAATATCCAGATAATGTTCCATCGTTTCTTTGCGGTTCGACTTCAATTTTAAAAAAATGTGGTAATCCGACACGGAAGTCAGCATACCCGTTTCTTTCAGACCGGCTTTCGCAACGAGCTCTAAATCTTGTTTATTAGCTCGTATCCAGCCGGTTATTTCTGGGTATTTGTAGCCTTTAGACAAGCACCTTTCTAAGGCTTCGCGATCCTTTTTGGTGTAAAGAAAAAATTCCGCCTGTCTGATCACGCCGTTGGGGCCGGAGAGGCGATGAAGAAAATCGAATATTTTCTCTATTTGCTCGACCGTATAAGGTGGTCGCGCTTGCTGTCCGTCCCGGAAAGTAGTGTCGGTTATGCACATGTCCCTAGCAGGGTCGAGAGGTAGGAACTTGTGATCAAAGTCTATTTTGGGAATTTCGTCGTAAGGAAATATTTCCCTCATTAAATTAGGTTCTGGAACATCTACTAAAGTGTACCTCCAGAATTTAGAATGTTCATGTTCAAGAAGACGTTTTTCGGGATTCCAGCGAGCCATTTTTATTCCTCCGTTTCTATCCGGATGCGAAGTTCCAGAAGCTGCTGAACTTCTGGTTCAGACGGAGCCCCCGTAAGGGGACATGTGGCCTTCTGGGTCTTTGGAAAGGCTATAACATCGCGTATGGATGGAACGCCGAGCATGAGCATTAGCAGACGGTCGAATCCGAAGGCGATACCCCCATGAGGTGGAGCTCCATATTGCAGGGCGTCAAGCAAAAACCCGAACTTTCCTTGCGCTTCTTCTTCATCAATTCCAAGTGCCCTGAAAACTTTTTCTTGCACATCTCTTCGATGAATCCGGATGCTTCCCCCTCCGATTTCAACTCCGTTAAGTACAAGATCGTAAGCCCTGCTGTGGACTTTTTCAGGTTCTGTATCAAGCAAGTTGATTTCGCTTTCAATCGGTGAGGTAAAGGGATGGTGTACCGCCACCAATCGCTTTTCTTCCTGACTCCATTCAAATAGCGGGAAATGAGTTATCCACAGGAAACGAAATTTTGAATTGGCCGCAAGCCCTTCCTTTTCGGCGAGGTGTATCCTAAGGTTGCCCAGTGCTTCATTTACCACATCCTGTTGATCGGCCACAAAGAAAAGAATATCACCTGTTTCCACATTCAGCCTTTCAGCCAAAGCATTTTGTGCTCCTTCACCCAGAAATTTCACAATAGGCGATTGCCACTGGCCCGGCTGTATTTTTATCCATGCCATACCTTTTGCGCCAAAGCCCTGTACAAATGCTATTAGATCATCCAGTTCTTTACGGGATAATTTAACTCCACCGGGAAACCTGAGACATTTTACCATGCCCCCGTTTTCCACAGCCTGTCGGAAGACCTTAAATTCTGTCTTCCCTGCGATGTCCGATACGTCTGTTAGTTCAAGGCCATAACGAAGGTCAGGGCGGTCCGTCCCGTAACGTTCCATGGCTTCAGAGTAACTCATTCGCTTCAGAGGGATTTCTAGCTCTACATCTAGCAATTCCCGAAAGAGTGTTGCAATCCAGTCTTCTATAATACCCATTACATCATTTTCCTCGACAAAGGACATTTCCACATCAAGCTGAGTGAATTCCGGTTGCCTATCTGCACGCAGATCCTCATCTCGGAAGCACTTAACGATTTGAAAATACCGCTCCAGCCCTGCCATCATAAGCAATTGTTTAAAAAGTTGCGGCGATTGTGGAAGGGAATAAAATTTCCCGGGATACATACGACTGGGCACCAGGTAATCCCTGGCACCTTCGGGAGTGCTCTTTGTTAGCACAGGCGTTTCGACTTCTATGAAGCCATGCTGAGCAAAAAAACGTCTGGTGAGTTGCAATGCTTCATGGCGAAATCTGATGTTTCTCAGCATGAATGGCCTTCGTAGATCAATGTAGCGATACTGTAATCGGACGTTTTCCCCAACCTGAGCACGGTCCTCTACCAGAAATGGCGGGGTTTTCGACGTGTTCAATATGCGAAGCTCGTGAACAATGACCTCTACTTCACCCGTTGCCAGCTTTGGATTTGTCATGCCTTCGGGTCTAGGACGCACCTTACCAGCCACGGCTATGACATATTCACTCCTGAGGTGATGTGCCCGTCTGTGAGCTTCTGCGTTATGTTGGGGGTCGAAAACAACTTGTGTTATGCCTTCGCGGTCCCTAAGGTCAACGAATATGAGGCCGCCGTGATCTCGGCGTCTCTGCACCCAGCCCATAAGAATTACGTCGGTGCCAACGTCGGAAAGACGGAGCTCATTGCAGTTGTGAGTTCGCTTCCAGTTGCCCAGAAAGTCTAAAGATATGGATAGATCACGTTCGGTTTGCTCTTTTAACAACTCTTCCACTTTTTAACCTCCCACTACGACTCGTTCAGTATGGACCTGAGCTCTGGGACCAGTTCTTCTATTTCCACTACCCACTGGCTGCTTCTGTGCATGTCCCTGAGCTGAACCACACCCTGACTCAGTTCATCATCACCGATGATTATAGCCATTCGGGCACCCATTTTATTTGCCGTTCTCATCTGACTTTTCGCACTCCTGTCCTCATAGCTCAGATCCACAATAAACCCCTCAGATCTGAGTTTCTGAGCGAGCTTAAATCCTTCGGCTCTAGCTCTATCGCCTAGTAGAACACAGTATATCATTTGATTGTTGTCTTGTTGTAGCTTTGCAGAATCTTTCAGCAGCAGAATGATGCGCTCCATGCCTAGAGCGAATCCTATACCCGGTAAATCAGGACCGCCTAAATCCTTCATGAGACCGTCGTAGCGGCCTCCCCCACCAACAGCATTCTGAGCTCCCAGGTGTTCGGTAACAATTTCAAATGCGGTCTTAACATAGTAATCCAGGCCTCGTACCATACGACCGTTTATGATAAATTCAACATTAAGTTCACGTAGAAAGTTTTGCACTTCCTGAAAATGACGGTTGCAAGAGTCGCATATAAAGTCAAGAATCAACGGGGCATTAGACAGTATCTCTTTGCATTGAGGAGCCTTGCAGTCGAAACATCTTAGCGGATTTTTATACACTCGTCGGTTGCAATCGGGGCAGAGGCTTTCCTGATACTGAAGCAAGTACTCCTGCAGGATCTCCCGGAACGAGATGCGACAGTTAGGGCATCCCAGTGAGTTTATTTCAAGGCTTACTTCTTTCAATCCAATTTCACGCAGGAAAAGACATGCCAAAAACATAACCTCAGCGTCCAACATGGGCTCATCTATTCCGAAAACTTCCACATTTATCTGGTGAAATTGCCTATAGCGCCCCTTTTGAGGACGTTCATGTCGGAACATGGGGCCAATAAGATAGAATTTTTTTTGGTGAGATTTTACATGCATCTGGTGTTGGATGTAGGCTCTTATTATGGATGCCGTGGCTTCTGGGCGCAGAGTAAGGGATCGACCTTTCTTGTCCTGAAAGGTGTACATTTCCTTTTCAACTATATCCGTGGCTTCACCGATTCCACGGGTGAACAGTTCGGTTTTCTCTACTATTGGGGTTCTTATTTCACTGTAACCAAATCTTTGAAAAATTTCTCTGGCCTTCTCCTCAGCAAATCGCCAAAGAGCTATTTCTTCCGGCAGTATGTCATTCATCCCTTTGACGGATTGGATAGGTTGCATTTGCAGTGTTTGCCCTCCCTTGGTTGAAAATTTGCTTTAAAGCTTATTCGACGGTCACAATTTTTAATTCTTTATCCTTGACCGCCAAAAGGAATCACAATAAATAGCACAATCTTCTCGGGTTAAGGAGGAAAAATGTTAATTATGAAATTGATTTGCTGGTCAATAGCACTCCTGGGCTTGATAGTGTTGTGGGTTTTAGAAGACTTTTCAGAAAGATCCTGAGTGCATATTATTTAAAGTGTGAAGCTGAAGAGAGCGAGATAAAATGGGGAGGGAAGTTAGATGGCTGTCGGTCAGAAAAAAAGAGATAAGAAGGAAAATGTGATTAAAAAGCCTGCGCCAAATCCGGTAAAGTGTAAAGAAGGCAAGGGAGTCAGAAATTTTGACTGCCCATATTATGATGATTGTCTCGATAAAGCGGCCAGAGCGATGTGGCCGGGGTTTACTTGCGCCGAATGTGAAAACTACGAAGAGTAAAAAGGGGTGAAACTATGCCTTCGCCTGTAAATATTGCCCTGACGGGGTTGAGAAACTCTTCCAGACGGATGGAAACAGTTGCCCATAACGTTGCAAATAGTGTCACGCCGGGGTTTATGGCTCAAAAGGTCAGGTCTTCTGACATTGCCGCGGAAGGATCCGGATTGGGGGTTGCTATAGAGGCGGTTCTTCATTCTCCTGTGCCAGGTCCTCTTATGCCCACCGACAGGTGGAGTGATCTTGCCATAATGGGTGATGGCTTTTTTGCCGTAGCAGATGAGAAGGGAAATATTTTTTACACCCGCAATGGTTCTTTTACAGTCGACGGGAACGGAAACTTGATGACTTTGAATGGCTACAGGGTTCTTAACATATCGGGAAACCCAGTGCCACCGTTGCCGTCGGGTGAAAATTTTTCGGTTAATTCGAATGGTGAGATAGTGATGGTGAGTGCCGATGGAACCATAACTCCACTTGGACCTGACTACACAATAGGGATTGCTCGAGTTGACAATGAAGACCTTATGGTTTCAGAAGGCGGCACGTTGTATTCGTTAAAGCCAGATGTGCCTGCACCGGAATTGGTTCAGGCGGGTCAGGGTAATGGCTTAACCGTTCTTAGCGGTTTTGTTCAGATGTCCAACACAGACATTGCCGAAGAGATGGTACAGGGTATTTTGGCTAAAACTTCTTACGAAGCAAATTTGAAGGTTGTTTCCGCGTCAAACGAAATGACAGAAAATTTGCTAGATACTGTCGGCTAAGGCCTGTTTTACGCAAGGTTGAGCTTTTTCATTTCAGTCTGAGCTTAAAGATTTCGGAAAAGTTCTTTCCTAGTTTATCCTAAGTAAAAGAGCTTCCTGAGGAAAGCTTCCGCGAAATAACCATTGAATTAACCATGCGCTTCCTGTATGCAAGCAGTTTCTAAAAACTAACTCCTTTTTGGTTGAATTATTCCTGGATTAAGTTTTAATATAAAGCCTACTAAAGAGATAGTTAGCAAGTTTGCTTTCGTTGAAAGACTAATTTGAAAAAGGAGAGAAGTTATGTTGGACAAAGAAATTGTACAGTCAATTATTCATCTTGTTGGACAGCGTAGAGATATTGATCAGGCAGTTGAAGATTTCAAGAAAATGTACGCTGTTGTTTCAGAAATTATGGGAGAGGAAGTCTCTTTGCAAGAGGAGAAAAACGAACTTGAAGAGCTTCGGAAGCACCCTATGGAATCAATCGGGAAAGAAGCGATTGTGTGTCTTGAATGTGGAGAGAAATTGTCGTCTCTGGCTCCTCATTTGAGACGGAAGCATCAAATGTCTGCTAGAGAGTATAAGAAAAAATGGGGCATGAAGTTGAGTACTAAGCTTGTGTCAGAAAATTATCGTAAAAAGAGACAAAAAATGGCTCAGGATATTGACATGACAGAACGCGTCCAAAAGATGCTAGAAGCCAAGAGGAGAAAAGCGGAAGAAGCCAAGAAATCTTCATAAGCTGGTTGATAAGGGCGGAACTTATCCGCCCCTATCTTTTAGTTAATTGGCACCTGATGAATCCACCCAAAAGGGTCATTTTTTTCGCCGTATTGGATTCCCACTATTTCATCATAGAAACGTTTGGACCACTCACCTACGGTGCCATTGTTTATTACGCAGGTTTCTCCTTTGTAATACAATTCACCCACTGGCGATATTACCGCAGCTGTTCCGGTACCGAAACATTCTTTTAATTCACCAGTTTTCGCCTTTTCTATGACTTCGCCAATGGTTATAGGTCTTTCATGTACCGGAATTCCCCAGTGTTTTGCCAGGTGGATGACGGAATCCCGAGTAATACCAGGGAGAATGGAACCGGTAAGTGGAGGGGTGATCAGTTCGTCGCCAATCCTGAAAAATATATTCATAGTGCCCACTTCTTCCACATAACGGCGTTCCACGCCGTCGAGCCACAACACCTGTGTGTACCCCTTCTTTTTGGCTTCTTCAGCGGCATACAAACTTGCAGCATAGTTACCCAATGTTTTAGCTTCACCCACTCCACCACGGACCGCTCTAACATACTTGTCAGTTACATATATCTTCACAGGGTTAAACCCTTCAGGATAATAAGGTCCGACAGGGCTGGTTATGATGTAATATACATATTGCTTTGCCGGTCTGACACCCAGAGCTGCTTCGGTGGCTAACATTGTTGGTCGAATATACAGGGATGTTCCCTTTTTTTTGGGAATCCAGTCAACGTCGAGTCGGAGAAGCTGTTCTAATGCGTGAGTCTGAAAATCCGGGTCTATTTCCGGCATGCACATCCGTCTGGCAGATCGGTTAAAACGTTCCCAATTTTTCCCAGGGCGGAACAAATTAACACGCCCATCGTGGCACCGATAAGCCTTCAACCCCTCAAAGATTCCCTGTCCATAATGAAGAACCATAGTGGCAGGGTCCAGACTCAAAGGGTGATATGGCACTATGCGTGCGCTGTGCCAGCCTTTACCCTCATCGTAGTTCATAATAAACATGTGGTCGCTGAAAACAGTGCCGAAAACTAACTTGTTTTCGTCTTCCGGTTTTGGGCGTTTCTGCGAATCATCGGCAGGTTGAATTTCAATGTCTAGCATATTATCTCACCTCCATTGGTGTAGTTATGTACGCCTAAGCTGCTCTAGGCACTTTATAAGGCACTCTTCACATTCGTCCTTTTTCGCTCCACGCTGACAATAGTTTTCAAATGAGCGAACCCAATCAGAGCCGGCGCGCGGGCAGATTTTCAAAAATTCGAGAAATTTTGTTAATTTTTGCACGGCTTTTGGGTGGATAACATGTTCTATTTTGCATGCGTTTGCTTCCGCTTGCTCTGGTGAAAGCTGAAGAACCGACTGAAAAAACTCTTTGAGTATCTCATGACGATGGATAATCTGCTTGGCGATTTTTTCTCCTTTTTGAGTCAAGGTAATCGTGCTGTAGGGTTCGTAATTTATAAGGCCCTTAGCGGCGAGACTCTTCAAAGCTCCTGTGACTGAAGCCTTTTGAACTTTCATTTTATCGGCTATGGCCTTAGCGCGTGCCACTTTATGCTTTTTCTGCAACTGGTAAATGATTTCCAGGTAATCTTCTAAGCTGGCAGAAATGCTATTGTTTTCCGGCATCTCCATTGTCCGTTAAAATTTACCATTGTACGGCCTGAAAACATATCCTTTAAACCGTTAATCTCTTCTTTTGTGCTTCCTTATTCCTTGTGCTATCTTGTATAGCGTTTTTCCGTGATGGTCAACGAATAGTAACGGTGTCAAAATGGCTGAAGTTATTGATTTCACTGTGCGAAAAAAGCAAATTTTGGCAAAAGTAGCTTTTGAGCCTTGGGAGCGAAAATTCAAAGCGAAGTTCTCTTATGATACATCACTGGCTGAGCTCGAAAACAGGGTAATTAATTACTTTCTACCGGCCTCAAAGCCGGTGCTTTATCTATTGCAGAATTTTGTAACTCGAATCCTTTATTATTCGTCTTCCACTTCAAGGGGATTTTACGAGCTTGACGTGCAACGTCAGATGCTGGTGGTAGATGTTTCCATCTTTCTGATAGATCAGTTTCGCTTTGAAGCTATGTATCGCCTTGGATGGGTTGAAGATTTTGAAATTCGGCACATTCCAATCCTTGAACTTGTTTTGTATTTTAAGACAAGATATTCCCTATATCAGCAGATTACCCCAGATTTAAGCCCATCTCATCCCTTGTATCCTGAATATTTAGAAGCGTCGCCCCTAGACCAAAAGGGCATGATCAGAAGACTAGTTGCAATTCTCTTGCGACAAAACGATAAAAAACCCTGAAAATGCCCAAGGAAATTTTCCACATAGCCGTTGCTAGGAAGGTATTTGGCGAGAAACTACCTCACTCCTTCTATCTGGCAACAACCGTTCCAGATATGTTTTTTTATCAGCCTTTTCCTCTGTTTCAAAGAGCTGGTAGTTTACTCCACCGTCTGGAGGGTTGCGCCTTTGATCTAACTAGATATTTTCACGAGCTCCCACAATTTCTGGGCTACGTGGTTGAAGGAATGCTTTTTCACCTCTGTACCGACGCATTGTGGCACAGGCATATAGAAGCTGCATCTCGTTATCTGGCTGTCCAACCTTACGGTAGCCTAGACCGTTTACCATACCGATTACGATTAGTTTTTTGGCACCGTTACCTAGAATCAGTGATACAAAGCTTTTTTTTGGAACAGGAAGACGTACAAAGCATCTGCACTTGGCTGAATAAGTGTAATATTGATGAGATTTTCTGCAGAGATGTGACCTCCATACTTTATGTGCTGACAGGTCTTAAAATTTCACATGCTTCGCTGTACTGGGGTATCAAACTTCACAAACATGTTCTGTTAATCATTCATCGATTACCTCACATAAGACCAGAAAAATCTCACCTCCTTCCCGCTTATCTCTTGCCCCTTGTTGCACTCGTCCCGCCTGACTCAAAGGAGGCAAAAAGATTTGTCAAAACCACCTCGCACGCCTCATTGGCTTTGTTATTCCGGCAAGATTTTTACCACGCCACAGTCAAGCACTTACGCTCGCTTTTTTCCTATATACATTCAGAGCCGCCCGCACTATCCCATCAGTATCTATCCCCAGCCACCTGAAAAGCTCGGCAGGTTTTCCGGATTGGCCGTATCTTGTGATGCCCATTCGCACGCAGCGGCAGGGGATGCCTTCTTCCGCAAGAATTGAAGACACTATTGCTCCAAGCCCTGTGTCTACATGGTGATCTTCAACGGTTATGATGACTCGCCTTTTGGCTGCCTCCAATACGGCTTTCCTATCGAATGGCTTTATGGACGCACAATTTATCACGGCTGCACCAATTCCATGTTTATCTCTCAAGATGTCTGATGCCCGTGCGGCGTGACTAAGCAGGGTGCCGTAAGACATTATCGCAATGTCGTCACCTTCTCGAACCCAATCCGCCTTTCCTGGTTCGAAACGGTAATCTCCGGCGAAAAATGGTTTTCCTTCAAGGTCGGTAATTACAGGTGTTTTTGACCTGCCCATTCCCACAAAGACATTTCCATCTATCTGAGCGGCATATCTGACGATGCGATCCGTCTGATTTGGGTCCGCTGGCAGAAAGACGAACCAGCCAAAAAGATTCTTCAAAAGACCGATGTAATCTATGCACTGGTGAGTTGGCCCGTCTTCGCCAACGTCGAGTCCCAGGTGAGTACACACCACTTTTAGAGACGTTTCATTTAAATCATTCAACCTTTGCTGATTATAGGTTTCGCAGACGCCAAAAACCCCAAAGGTGCTGAAGAATGTAAGGAATCCTTCCTTGCTTATTGCCCCGCTCGCTACTGCAGCATGGTGCTCCTGTATTCCACATTCGTAAAAGGCTTTCTCGCAAACTTGATGAAACTTATTCATCTTAACGGAACCTTCAAGGTCGCAGCTAAAGCCGAGCACTTTTGGAACGGAGTTCAGATTGTTCAAGCGAGCCAGGTCTTCAAGCACGGCGCCGTACGCAGAACGGTTATCCAATTTTTCATCAGCCCCGTAAGTGCGAGGTTTGCCTACATCAATTTGTACTTTCTTTCTTGGGTATTTGAAAAAAGGCCTAAAGTTAGTGTGGGTTTTCCTCTTGCTTTTTAGCTGAGGAATGGGGTTGGTGATACCCAGTTCCTGAAGTGCGCGTTCAGCTTCGTCTTCGGACAATGGCATGCCATGGTACTTGGCATTATTTTCCATAAAAGATATGCCTTTACCCATAACTGTTCTGGCAACAATGACTGTTGGCGTATCTGGGTTTTTAACCTGGCGCAAGAAAACCTTTTTGAAAGCGTTGAAAATCTGGTCAAAGTCGTTTCCATCTTCCACGTAAACCACGTTCCAACCAGCCGCCTCATATTCGGCCCTTACCCTCTGAGGCATCACCTTTTCGGTGTCACCACCAATCTGACGGTGGTTACGATCAACAATTCCGATCAGATTTGAAAGACCATATTTGACTGCAAACCGCCGTGCTTCTGTTATTTGCCCCTTTTGCTGCTCGCCGTCTCCCATAAGAGCCACAACCCGCGATGGATTATTCTTCTTTAATTTTTCCGCAAGGGCAATGCCTGCTGCCGCCGAAAGACCTTGTCCCAGATTTCCTGTATTCCATTCCACTCCGGGGACACAGTGTTCAACGTGGCCGGCAAAGGGTGAGCCAACTCGCCGAAATTCTAAAAGAAATTCATCTTCCTCAAAGTAACCAAATTCACACAAAACACTGTACACCCCGGGGCTGATGTGTCCCATACTCACGATGATCCGATCCCTTTGCTCCCAGGCTGGGTCTTCCGGACGATGGTTCAATGTAGCATAGAGCATAAGAAGGATATGCAACGCCGAAAGTGAACCACCTGGATGTCCACTGCCTGCTAGGGTAGTGGAAGCTATAATTCGCTTAACGCATCGCTTCCACATTTCCTGAAGCTGAGCCCTCTGCTCTCTCGTCAACGCTGGTTGGTTCAGGTCTATCCGCATTGTTATCAAACTCCGTTTCAAGTTCCGTCAGTTTGAAGCCATACGGCATCGCGGAGTATCTTTCAGGATTGCGACAATCTTATCCACCACATTTTCCACAGCCTTGATGAATGGGTCGTCTGGTTTTTTGCCCAGAATGGGTTGTCCGGCGTCTCCGCCTTCAACTACAGCTGGGTCAAAGGGAAAGCTGCCAAGGAACGTTACGTTCATTTCTTTTGCTGTTTTTTCTCCACCGCCCGTCCGAAAAATCGGAATGAACTTGCCACATTCAGGGCAATGAAGTCCCGACATATTTTCCACCAGACCCAGGATATTAAGATTAACTTTACGGCAGAAATTAATTGATTTACGAACGTCAGCGAGGGCTATTTCCTGTGGAGTGGTCACGATTACTGCCTGAGCTTCCGGGATTAGGTGCGCTATACTGAGAGGTTCATCGCCCGTTCCGGGTGGGCAGTCTATAATGAGATAATCGAGATCTCCCCATTCTATATCAGCAATGAATTGCTTTATGACACCGTGTTTGATCGGACCTCTCCAGATTACAGCAGCATCCCTTTCCTGAAGCAGTGATTCAATGCTGACTACCTTGAGATTCCTTTTATAACGATGCGGCACAATTTCTTGCTCAGGTGTGATACCCAGCAAGCCTTCAAGCCCCAGCATTCTAGGGATACTCGGGCCATGCAGGTCTATGTCCATCAAACCCACTTCATAGCCCCTTTGGGCAAGCATAAGGGCCAGATACACGGCAACGCTGCTCTTGCCGACCCCACCTTTGCCGCTCATAACCATCAGCTTGTGTTTGATCCGATCCAACTTGCACCTTATTATGGAATCCTGAGACTCCTCATGGCGCTTTTCACAACTTGAACAGCTTTTTCCTGTACATTCGCTCATTGGTCGCCCTCCTTATGTGTTCAACTGTTGCCCTTCAGGCGCGCACAACATAGAAGTAAAGATGTTACTTGTCAATTCGTGTTAACCCCCAATTTTCACCATTGGTCGTCCAATGCATTTTTTAAATATTTCCCGATTTAGACTGTGCTTTGCTGGTTTGTTTTGAAGAGCTTTAATAATCTGCTTTGCAAGGAAGTTATCATCTTCGTTGGTTCGCAAAATTGTTTTAAAATCTATTTCTTCAACACTGAACAAGCAAGTTCTTAACATTCCGTCTGCCGTTAGCCTAAGTCGATTACAGGTGGCGCAGAAATGATGACTGATGGGACTTATGATTCCGATCTTACCTGGAGCACCAAGGAACTGAAAATACCTAGCAGGCCCATTAGAATTTTTGCTGACGGTTGGTAACAGCTTTCCGAGTTTCCTTAACCTGGAATAAATTTCGTCTGCCGATATAAAATGGGAAGTCCATTTGTCTTCGGGAGAAAATGGCATAAACTCGATGAAGCGAACATGAAAGGGATATTCAAAGGTAAGGGCAGCCAGATCTTCTATTTCGTCATCGTTTATTCCCTTCATTGCAACAACGTTGATTTTCACCGGATAGAATCCACAACGGTGAGCTTCCATAATACCGTTCCACACTCGGTGAAACAAGTCCCGTCGAGTGATCCTGGCAAAACGGTCAGGCTTCAATGTGTCAAGGCTTACATTTATACGATGTATTCCGGCGTCATAGAGTTGGTTAGCAAATGGAGCAAGTAAGACCCCGTTGGTCGTCAAACTAACCCTGCCGACCCCCATGATTTCCACAACCCGTTTGCAAAAATCAACGAACCCTTTTCGAATCAAAGGCTCTCCACCCGTAAGCCTCACCTTGGTTATACCCAAGCCCGCTGCAACTCTTACGAATCTAAGAATTTCTTCATAGGTAAGGATTTCTTCATGGCTCAACTTTGGAACACCCGACTCAGGCATGCAATATATGCATCTCAGGTTACAACGGTCTGTTACCGATATGCGAAGGTAGTCAATGATTCGACCGTAGCTGTCTCTGTTGAGACACTTCGTTCTCTCCAGTCTGGTCTTGACTTCTGCCATTTGGTTTAATCTCCCACTCTTGTTGAAAAGGAGCCAGCCCTATGGTAAGGCTAGGTCGTCCATTCTTTATACGCCGATAATCTCAAATGCAAGATGAGAAGGAGAAAAAATGTCCGATAGGGGCCTAGGAATCACGGTTACTGAACATCTGTTGAGGGAACAACGTGAAACGCCGTATGCCACCGGGACGTTTACGCAATTGCTTAATGAGCTCATTGTTGCTGCAAAGATAATCAACCGTGAAGTTAACAAAGCCGGTCTGGTGGACATATACGGATACACCGGAACTGAAAACATTTACGGTGAGCAAGTACAAAAGCTGGATGAATTTGCCAATAGCACGATTATCAGGCGTGTTATGCACACAGGGCACATATGTGCGGTAGCCTCAGAAGAAGATGCCGACCTCGTGGAGGTTCCGGACGAACGCCTCAGAGGCCCTTATATTGTTTTGATAGATCCTCTAGACGGATCTTCCAATATAGATGTTAACGCCAGCATAGGCACCATTTTTTCCATCAGACGAAGAATCAAAGAGTCAGGCCCCGTAACACTTGATGAAGTTTTACGCAAGGGCAGTGAACAGGTGGCTGCAGGATATTTCATTTATGGATCCAGTACTATGCTGGTTTATACGACAGGAAAAGGTGTTAACGGGTTCACACTTAATCCTGCTCTTGGAGAGTTTCTCCTTAGTCACCGAGACATAACCATCCCGAAAAAAGGCAGAATCTACAGTGTGAACGAAGGAAACTGGGTGTACTGGGATGAGCCGGTGAAGCGATACGTGGAATATCTCAAAACCCCGGATCCTGAAAATGGCCGCCCCTATTCGTCACGGTACATAGGCACCCTGGTGAGCGATTTCCACAGGAATTTGCTGAAAGGCGGGATCTTTATGTATCCGGCAGACAAGAAAGATCCGAAAAAACCTCGAGGCAAGCTAAGGCTTCTTTTTGAGGCGGCTCCGCTTGCTTTTCTGATAGAACAGGCCGGCGGTGCGGCGTCGGACGGGCAGAGGCGAATTCTGGACATTGAACCGGAAACATTGCACGATAGAGTTCCACTGTTCATTGGAAGCCCCGATGATGTGGCTGAGGTAGAACGATTCCTTGCCGGTGAAGCACACTAACAGCACGGTGATGTACAATGCGTATCCTTGGAGTTGAATCATCCTGTGATGAGACTGCAGCAGCGGTCGTGGAAGATGGCCGTCGCGTGCTTTCAAACGTTGTGTCCAGCCAGATCGCCGTGCACAGGCCTTTTGGTGGAGTGGTGCCTGAGCTGGCATCAAGAAAGCATGTAGAGGCGATTTTGTATGTTGTTGAGGCGGCTCTGGAAGAAGCGGAATGTTCGATGAACGACATTGACGCTATCGCGGTTACCAGGGGGCCGGGACTTATTGGGTCGCTCATTGTAGGGATTTCTGCTGCCAAGGCCATTGCTTATGCGCTTGAAAAACCCCTGATAGATGTAAATCACCTGGAGGGTCACATTCATGCGGCCTTTCTCGATTCTGACCTTCCGAATGCGCCTTTCGTCTGTCTGGTCGCGTCCGGCGGCCATACGGCATTGTATTATTCTAAATCCCTGGATCAGCCCCCAGAGTTTTTGGGTGGCACCCTTGACGATGCGGCCGGAGAAGCCTTTGACAAGGTGGCAAAACTGTTGGGGCTGGGGTATCCGGGAGGTGTTGTAATTGATCAGCTTTCTGAACAGGGTAATCCGACTGCGATTGACTTTCCAAGGGTTTACCTTGGCAAAGACTCGCTTGATTTCAGTTTCAGCGGGCTCAAAACTGCTGTTGTAAATTTCGTCAGAACTCATAGCCCGTTAACATACCGCGTAGAAGACCTCGTTGCCAGTTTCCAGGAAGCCGTGGTGGACGTACTCGTTGCGAAGACGGTGCTAGCGGCCAATATGAAAGGCGTGAAAAACGTCGCGGTGGTCGGCGGAGTGGCTGCGAACAGGCGGTTGCGCCATAAATTTGAAGAAAAGGCTATCGACAACCGGTGGAAACTTTATGTGCCGCCCATACACCTTTGCACCGACAACGCCGTTATGATCGCCGCTGCCGGATATGGTGTCTGGAAGAGAAAAGGATTTACTAGGGATATTCTAACCCTTGATGCCGTATCCAGGTGGTACTGAAATCGGACGGGTGTCGAGTAGCAATTTCGTGCCTTGGAAAATCTGCTCGAAAGTAAGGGAGGTGATAGGTCTCAGGTGAGGGAAAGCGCAGATATAGGCCTTGAGTGAACAGAAAAAGGGAGGATTAGAAATGAAAAAGAGAGGCATTTGGGTATTTTTCATCATTTTTAGTATGTTTTTTGCCTATGGGATCGTGCCGGCTCAGGAGCTTCCCACCGTTGCGGTGGTAGCTACGGGGGGAACGATCGCCATGAAGATCGACCCTGAAACGGGAGGCCCCGTTCCTGCCCTTTCGGGCGAGGATCTGGTGAGCGCTGTTCCGGAACTTAAGGAACTTGCTAATATCCGGGTGGTGGAGTTCAGCAACATCCCGAGCGACTACATGACCCCCGAGCTGTGGCTGAAGCTTTCGGCAAAGGTGGACGAAGTGCTCGCTGATCCCGACATTGCCGGAGTGGTGATCACCCACGGAACAGACACCCTGGAGGAGACGGCCTATTTTCTGGATCTGACCCTTAAAAGTGATAAGCCCGTGGTTTGCATCGGTGCCCAAAGGAGCGCATCGGAAAAAGACAGCGATGGGCCGCGCAATCTGTTGAATGCCGTCAGGATCATACTCTCTCCTCAGGCCAGGGGCAAGGGCGTCATGGTGGCCCTCAACCATTACATCAACGCCGCCCGTGAGGTGAGAAAGGTCCACACGAGCAACGTTCAGACCTTCGAGTCGGGGGACTATGGGTATCTCGGTTACGTGGATCAGGACCGGGTGGTGTTTTTCCGGGAATCCGTTCGTCGTCAGAAACTGCCGCTACCTCAGGCGCTTCCTCGGGTGGACCTTGTCGCCATGTATACGGGTGCGGATGGAAGTTACATCAGGCACGCGGTGGATTCAGGCGCTAAGGGGATCGTCGTTCAAGCCTTCGGCTGGGGCAATGTCAACAAGCCCGTGTACGAGGCGATCAAATATGCTATCAGCAAGGGCGTATCAGTGGTGATCAGCACCCGGGTTTACTATGGTCGAGTCCTGCCCGTTTACGGGTTCGAGGGCGGCGGAGCGACACTGAAAAAAATCGGGGCGGTCTTCGCCGACGATCTACCACCCTGGAAAGCCAGAATCCTTCTCATGCTCGCCCTGACTCAGACGCAAAAGCAAGAGGAGCTTCAGAACTATTTTGACGCAGGCCTGTAAGGTCCGAGCATGGCGGTACGGAAGCACTTAAAGCACCGCTTCGACATTATTGTCATTATTGTCCACCCCATCCTCTAAAAACTTGCGACGGTACGATGTAAGGGCTGGAGGCACAGTTCGGTGGAGCTAAACTGCCCCATCATCCATATTCGGGAAAAGGCCTGAAATTCTGTGACGTTATTGTTTCAGGAGACAAAGCGGAGGCGCCAAGAATGGGCCAGCCATATAGCCTGTCGGAGGCGCCTCCATAACCGATTTTTTATTCTCTTCAATCCATATAAGTATTTCATCAATAGTGTATTCCGCAAACTTGTAATGCTCCTCTTAAATCAAGACATTTTTTGATAGAATTTGTAGAGACATGATCATCCTTAGCGTAAAAACTGACAAATTCAACAGGCCATACAGTTTCTTCTTCTTTGCATGTTCGGATGAATCGTTTTTCCTCTGGAATTACCGTAAAAGGTGAAAATCTGCTCTATACCTAGAATCTTACATCGTTCATGGTTTAACCATTCGTAATTGTTCTTAAAAAGTGTGATGCTATATCTGGCAGGCTGGACTTAGGACTAGCGAATGGTGTTTGGTTGGCCCCGGGGAAGGTGCCTCCCGGAAATCTCTTCTTGGCACTAGCTGTTGCCAACAGTAAACTACGCTACGAAATTCTACCTTGTCGCCATAGAGGTGCTTCCTATGGGTAAGAAACCAGGCTACGCTCTGACCATCGGCAACTTGTCCACCTACCTGAAGACACCGAAATCTACGCTCTACAGGCTCGTTCGGGAAAGCAAGGTCCCATGCCGGAAGATTGGCCGTCATTGACATTGCCGGAAGGAAGCCATTGACCGCTAGTTAGGAGAGAAGTCCGGCGATACAAAAGACGGAGGAAAAGATTAATGGCGGAGCCCTTGGTGGATCAAGTTCTGCAAAAGATCGACGAAGTTCGTGAGCTATATTACCGTCTGATTTTGCTGGTGGGTCCGGCAGGAAGCGGAAAGACCTCCGTTTTGCAAGAAGTATCGGTAGTGTCGTCCGCACCACTCATCAACGTCAATCTTGAACTGTCTCGCCGGATGTTGGACTTGACCGAACGCCAACAAACTCTGCGGTTGCCGCGGCTCTTGGGCGAAATTGTGGGTGAGGTCACAGGCGAGCTGGTTTTGCTAGACAACATCGAGATACTTTTCGATGTCCACCTGAAGCAGGATCCTTTGCGTTTGCTTCAGGGATTGTCCCGAAACAAGACAATAGTAGCCGCCTGGAACGGGACCATTGTAGGTGGTTATCTGACCTATGCCGAGCCCGGTCATCCCGAATACCGCCGCTACCCGATTCGAGATTTTCTGCTGGTAAGTCCGGAAGTAAAAACATGAAGTTAATTAAAGAGGTTATAAGGGGGTATATACAATGAAATACGGAGACCTGATTCAATTTGAACCCATCGAAACCGTAGTGCAGCTACGAGATGCCGATGAGATAGCAAGGGCAAGAGCCCTTGTCAGCACTTATGTAATCTCCGACGAGATGGCCGAAAAACTGATTGGCCTTGTGATCCCCCAGCTTCAGTTCGACCAGCCCATCGATAACAAAGGGCTCCTTGTCGTGGGCAACTACGGCACAGGAAAGTCGCACCTAATGTCGGTGATCTCCGCCATATGCGAGCATGCGAAGCTAGTGGAGCATCTGAGCAATGAACAGGTAAAAGAGGCGGCAAAAACAATCGCCGGCAGGTTTAAGGTGATCCGCACTGAAATCGGAGCCACTACCATGTCACTGCGGGATATCCTCACAGGCGAACTGGAAGAGCACCTAGCCACCATGGGTGTGACCTACCCCTTCCCGAATGCAAGCCAAGTCGCGAGCAACAAGCGAGCTTTCGAGGAAATGATGGCCGTGTTCCACCAGGTGTATCCCGACCATGGCCTGCTCCTGGTGGTGGATGAGCTGCTGGACTATCTGCGTAGCCGCAAGGATCAGGAGTTCATCCTCGACCTCAACTTCCTCCGTGAGGTGGGCGAGGTCTGCAAGGATTTGCGCTTCCGCTTCATGGCGGGTGTGCAGGAGGCCATCTTCGACAGCCCCCGTTTCGCATTTGTGGCCGATCAACTTCGCCGTGTCAAGGACCGCTTCGAACAGATTCTCATTGCCCGCAAGGACGTTAAGTTCGTCGTTGCCGAACGGCTGCTCAAAAAGACCGGCGAGCAACAGGCCAAAATCCGTGAATACCTCACACCCTTCGCCAAATTCTACGGCCACATGAACGAGCGGATGGACGAGTTCGTCCGCCTCTTTCCGGTTCATCCCGACTATATCGACACCTTCGAGCGTGTTACAGTGGTGGAAAAGCGCGAAGTGCTCAAGACTCTGTCACTGGCCATGAAGAAATTGCTCGGACATAATTTGCCGGAAGACCACCCCGGCCTTATTGCCTATGACAGTTATTGGGAAACGCTGCGCAGTAATCCGGCTTTCCGCACCATCCCTGAAGTGAAAGAAGTCATCGATTGCAGTCAGGTACTCGAATCCAGGATTGAGCAGGCCTTTCCACGACAGATGTACAAGCCCATGGCGCGCCGTATTATTCACGCGCTTTCGGTGCACCGGCTAACGACCGGGGATATCTATGCCCCCTTGGGTCCCACTGCCGCAGAACTACGCGATTCACTCTGTCTCTATCAACCAGGGATAGAGGAACTGGGCGGTGAACCGGCTGAAGATCTGCTCACGCTGGTGGAAACGGTGCTAAAAGAAATCCAGCGGACTGTGAGCGGCCAATTTATTTCCTATAACCCCGACAATGGACAGTGGTATCTCGATCTCAAAAAAACAGAAGACTACGATGCATTGATTGAAAAACGGGCGGAAAGCCTCGATGCCAGCCAGCTCGACCGCTACTACTACGAGGCACTGAAGCGTGTCATGGAGTGTACCGATCAGACCTATGTTACTGGCTACAAGATCTGGCAGCATGAGCTTGAATGGCCGGAGCGCAAAGCGGCAAGACAAGGATATCTTTTCTTCGGATCGCCCAATGAGCGTTCGACCGCAGTGCCGCCCCGTGATTTCTACATCTACTTCATCCAGCCCTTCGACCCACCATACTTCAAAGATGAGAAGAAGAGCGATGAGGTGTTCTTTCGATTGAAAGTCGTGGACGACAAATTTCGCGATAAACTGAGCTTTTACGCCGCAGCGCTGGACCTGGCGTCCACCTCAAGTGGCCACGCCAAGTCAACCTACGAGTCCAAGGCCAATGGATTCCTCCGGGATCTGGTGCAATGGCTACAAAAGCACATGATAGATGCATTCGAGGTTACCTATCAGGGGCGGACAAAGTCACTTATCGAGTGGGCCAAAGGCAGGTCAATCCGTGAGCTTTCCGGCATTGGCTCTCACGATCGGATCAACTTTCGTGATCTGGTGAACACAATTGCTGGAATCTGCCTGGAAGCCCACTTTCGGGATCAGGCACCTGAGTATCCCTGCTTCTCGGTTCTTATAACCGGGAGTAATCGAGCACAGGCAGCCCAGGACGCTTTGCGTGCCATTGCCGGACAGAATCGCACCAAACAGGCGACTGCTGTGCTCGATGCCCTGGAGCTCCTCGATGGCGAGCGACTGGATCCATACCGCTCCAAGTACGCCCAGCACATCCTCGACCTCCTCAAGAAAAAAGGGCATGGGCAGGTGGTCAACCGCTCAGAGCTGATCCAGGATGTCTATGGAGTGGAGTTCTTTGCACCGGACAAGGGCTACCGGTTGGAGCCCGAATGGGCAGTTGTGGTCCTGGCTGCATTGGTCTATTCCGGTGACCTGGTACTATCAATTTCTGGAAAAAAGTTCGATGCCACCTCGCTTTCACAACTGGCAGGGACCAGTATAGAAGAACTGACGCAGTTTAAACATATTGAACGACCCAAAGATTGGAATCTGCCTGCCATCAAGGCACTTTTTGAACTCCTCGGCCTCGCCCCGGGCATGGCACAGCTCGTCACACAGGGCAAAGATGAGCCAATCCAGCAGCTCCAGAAAGCCATAGCCGAGATGGTAGAAAAACTGGTCTTGGCGCAACAGAGTCTACAAAATGGTTTGTTTTTATGGGGTCGGAATTTACTTAGTGAGGAAGAGGTTCAAAATCTTCGCAATCGGATTGACGAGACCAAGACTTTTTTAGAGTCTCTCCAGGTTTACTCGTCACCTGGAAAGCTAAAAAATTTTCGCTACGATGCTCAGGAGGTGAGCCAATACAAGGACGGTTTTAAGGCTCTTAAAGAGATAGAGTCCCTCCATGAGCTGGTAAGGAATCTGGATCCCCTTGTTTCATACCTCTCAGAAGGCATGAGAGTAATGCCTGAAGATCATGAATGGGTAAAACAGGCAGCAGAGACCAAAGAACGTGTCCTTGGGCAGGTTTTTTCTATTGTTCGCCATCAATCAGGAACCAACGATCAAAGACTCAAACTTCGTCAAGAATTGGTGCAATTAAAGAAGTCCTATGTGCAAACATATCTTACTTTACATACCCGAGCCCGGTTGGGCTTAAATGAGGATAGGCGCAAAAGAAATCTATTGAACGATAAACGGTTAAAAACGCTTAGGGATCTCACAAGCATTGAACTTATGCCTGTTTCACAACTTAGAGAATTTGAAGATCGTTTAGCCGCTTTAAAGAGTTGTTTCGCCCTTACCGAGCAGGAACTGAGTGAAACACCTGTGTGTCCACATTGTAATTTTATACCCAGGACTGAGTTACCTCGTGTACCAGCCCTTACCGTGTTAGATCAACTTGATGAAAAGCTGGATAAGCTGGTGGAGGACTGGACACAGACATTGTTGAGTAACCTGGAGGATCCTACTATTAAGGAAAATCTGGAATTGCTCAAACCTGAGTCAAGGAAGTTGGTGGACACCTTTCTCAAGGAACGCAAGCTACCAGAGGAGTTGAGTCAGAATTTCATTCAGGCCTTAAAGGAGGTGCTCTCTGGTCTTATTAAGGTCGAGGTTACACTTGAGGACCTGCGCGCAGCCCTTCTTAAAGGGGGATCACCTGTGACCCGGGAAGAAATAAAGAAACGCTTTGAAGAATATTTAGATGAACTCAGCAGGGGCAAGGAGCCCAGTAAGGTGAGAATTGTACTGAAATAGGAGATATATGAAAATGAGAGGTGAGAGTCAAAAGTTAATGGGAGCAAAGTCAACTAAGAAGTCTCAAGGGCTGGTGGAGTGTCTGGGTATAAAATTTGAGAGCGATGAGGCGCGGCGGGAGTATTTCCTTGACCTCTTGCGTGAAGGACTGGAGGAACTCCATGCCAAGCTCGGCGGTGTGCCCTTCACCACAGTGGAACACGCCGTCCAGCAGATGAAGTCGATTGAGAAGTGGCCCATGGGAGATGAGGAACGTCTTCGTGAGCTTGCGGAGCGCATGCGTGAAGCACACCGCAAGGAGCCGGAGAAGGACCTGCTTCAGTTGTGGAAAGATCAGGTAGGCTTTCCGCACGGAGAGATTGAGGACATCCTGAACCTCTCAGACCCGCCGTATTACACAGCGTGTCCCAACCCTTTCATTGAGGACTTTATCAACTACTATGGAAAACCCTATGATCCAGAAAAGGATAACTACCGGCGGGAACCATTTGCAGCAGATGTAAGTGAAGGGAAGAACGATCCTATCTACAATGCTCACTCTTACCACACCAAGGTACCGCATAAAGCCATCATGCGCTATATCCTGCATTATACCGAGCCGGGCGACCTGGTTTTCGATGGCTTCTGCGGGACGGGCATGACCGGTGTTGCGGCACAGCTATGTGGTGACCGCAAGGCAGTGGAATCTCTAGGTTACATGGTAGACAATAAAGGTGTCATCTATGAATATGAGACCGATGAGAACGGCAAAATTATCTGGAAACCCTTTTCCAGGCTAGGGGCACGCCATGCTGTGCTCAACGATCTCTCGCCTGCAGCCACTTTTATTGCATATAACTATAACACACCAGTGGATGTGCAGGCATTTGAACAGGAAGCAAAACGCATTCTGCAAGAGGTGGAAGAGGAATGTGGATGGATGTATGAAACACTGCATGTGGAGCCTGCTTCCAGCAGGCTTACCTCTGCAATCAACTTCGAACCTTGCGATCCCCTTCAGGCCACGAAAGTAATCTACAGGAAAGATAATCTGCCTCACATACAGGTTCCAGGTGCCACCTATTTTATTACCTTCAGGACTTACAACCATCGCGTTCTCAGTGATCCAGCCAGGAAAATTGTTCTGGATGCCATTTTATTTTGGGATGAAAAGCGCTGGAAGGTCTTTTCTGCGGTCGTCATGCCCGATCATGTTCACATCGTAGCCAAACCTCTGGTGCGCCAGGAAGATAATTACTGGGACCTCTCAGAGATTCTTCATAGCGTTAAAAGCTATACGGCAAATGAAGTGAATAAACTGGAACAGCAATCTGGCACAAGAGTCTGGCAGACGGAAAGCTATGATCGGATCATTCGTGATAATAAGGAATTGGCGGCCACTCTGGCCTATGTACATCATAATCCGGTTAAAGCTGGGCTTGTAAAAAAATCTGAAGATTACGAGTGGAGGTATGTCGCTAAAGAGCTGGTTGCAGCCGGCTGGAAGCCGGCTCCACGGGGCAAAATCAACTACACCGTGTGGTCGGATGTTTTCATCTGCCCGGAATGCACACAAGAGGTGGTCTTCTGGGATGCGGCGGTGGATAAGGAAGCGGGCAAGGTTCTTGACGACTTTCCTTGTCCTCATTGTGGCCAATGGGTGAGCAAATCACCAGCCAACCCCAAACGAGAAGCTAAAAAGCCTGCCAGTCAGCGCCGCCCAAACTCTTCAAAGTTGGAACGAGCGTGGGTCACAAAGTACGACAAGGCCATCGGCCAGACCATACGCCAGGCCAAGCAGGTGCCGGTGCTAATTAACTACAGTGTGGGCAAGAAGCGCTACGAGAAGGAGCCGGACGCCTTTGACCTGGCCCTCATAAAGAAGATCGAGGAACTGGATATTCCCTACTGGTTTCCAACGGATGCCATTCCCCAAGGCGATAAAACAGGCGAGCCTCTGCGTATCGGCCTCACCCACGTGCACCATTTCTATACAAAGCGGAATTTGTGGGTGTTGGATGCCTTCGCCCACCGGTCCCATAAACGGCTGATCCGTGCGCTATGGGTTGCAACTGCATGCACGGAAGGCTTATCGGCGCTGAACCGAGAGCGTCCTTTTGGCCTACCGAGCAAGTTGTCTGGGACTCTCTATGTAAGCTCAATGATCAGAGAGATAAATGCACTGGCATTTCTGCAACGGAAGCTCGATAAGTACGAAACCCGCGGCTTGGGGCCATACGTTTTGATGGCCGCAAGGTCGTCAACTTTGCTTGATGAGCCCCACTCTTCTATCGACTACATTTTTACGGACCCGCCCTTCGGTGGGAATTTGATGTATTCGGAGCTGAACTTCCTCTGGGAAGCCTGGCTCAAGGTTTTCACCAACAACAAACAAGAGGCCATTGAAAACAAGGTTCAAGGCAAAGGTCTGGCGGAATATCAGCAACTGATGACAGAGTGCTTCAAGGAATATTACCGTGTGCTCAAACCGGGCCGCTGGATGACAGTGGAGTTCCACAACTCCAAAAACGCCGTCTGGAATGCCATCCAGGAAGCCCTGCAGGCCGCCGGTTTCGTCATCGCTGATGTCCGCACGCTGGATAAAAGACAGGGTTCATTTAATCAGGTCACACAACCAGGTGCCGTCAAGCAAGATATTATTATCTCCTGCTACAAACCCAGCGGAGGTCTGGAGGAGCGCTTTAAGCTGACTGCCGGCACTGAGGAAGGCGTCTGGGACTTTGTCCGCACACACCTGAAGCAACTGCCTGTGTTTGTGTCTAAGGACGGCAAGGCAGAGATCATAGCCGAGAGGCAGAACTACCTGCTTTTCGACCGTATGGTGGCCTTTCACGTGCAGCGAGGCGTAACAGTTCCGCTCTCTGCTGCAGAATTCTACGCTGGACTTGCCCAGCGTTTTCCAGAACGTGATGGTATGTACTTTCTGCCTGAACAGGTAGCCGAATACGATAAAAAGCGCATGAGGGTGAGGGAGGTTATCCAGCTCCAGTTCGTTGTCACGGACGAGGCCTCTGCCATCCAGTGGCTCAAGCAGCAGCTTACTAAAAAGCCACAAACCTTCCAGGAACTTCAGCCTCAGTTTCTGCGCGAATTACATAAGGCAAAGCATGAGAAACTTCCTGAGCTTATGGAGCTCCTAGAACAAAACTTTCTCCGCTACGACGGTAAGGGACCGATTCCGGCACAAATCGTATCCTGGCTCAAACAAAGCCAGGAGATGCGAAAGATCATCCAGGAAGAATTAGCCTCAGGCCGTGCAACCGAAGAGAATGGCCAGCTCAGCACTCACCATTCAACGCTCATAGCTAGGGCAAAAGACCGTTGGTACGTCCCGGACCCAAACAGGGCTGCTGACTTGGAGAAGCTCCGCGAGAGGGCCCTGCTGCGCGAGTTCCAGGAGTATGTAGAGCTGGCTTCCAGCCAGCGAAAATTAAAGGTCTTCCGCCTCGAGGCTGTCCGGGCCGGCTTCAAGAAAGCGTGGCAGGAACGGGACTACGCCACCATTATCGCCGTAGCCCGCAAGATCCCAGAAAATGTGCTCCAGGAAGACTCCAAGCTCCTTATGTGGTATGACCAGGCACTCACGAGGATGGGAGGCAAATAATGGTGATTACCAGAATAAGCTTAGAAAATTTTACAGCTTTCAAAGAACTGAAATTTCAGCCAAGCCCGGGAATCAACGTGCTTGTCGGTGCAAATAGTACCGGCAAGACACACCTGATGAAGGTGGCTTATGCTGCTTGTGACATTAGCAAAACTAAAGCCAATTTCGCCGAGAAATTGATCCGTGTCTTTCTTCCATCAGGACGCGCGCTTGGGCGACTGGTGAAACGCCAAAAGGGCAGTATTCGCGGAGCTGTGGAAGTGTACCGGAATTCTCTTAAGCTGCGTATTTCGTTCTCTAATCATGCAACTGTTCCTGATTCCGCAACTGTAACTGGTGCAAAAGATTGGATGGCACATCCGGTCGAGAGTGTCTATATCCCAGCCAAAGAAATGCTCTCGAATGCTCCTGGATTTCGATCTCTCTATGCTCAACGGGAAGTACATTTTGAGGAAATCTATGCAGATATACTGGATAGAGCTTATCGACCAACACTGCGTGGTCCTGTGGATCCGGAGAGGAAAAAGCTTCTCACATATCTGCAAAAGCTCATTGAGGGCAAAGTCGTGATCAAAGAGGAAGAGTTTTTTCTTAGAAACAAGCAAGGAAATCTTGAATTCACCCTGCTTGCCGATGGCATGCGCAAATTGGGCTTATTATGGCTTCTCATTCAGAACGGAACCCTGCTAAACGGCTCCATTCTATTTTGGGACGAACCCGAAGCCAATCTCAATCCGAAGCTCTTTGGGCCACTTATTGAAATCTTGCTCCAGTTACAGAGGATGGGCGTTCAAATTTTTTTGGCGACCCATGATTATGTGATCCTGAAAGAGGTCGATCTTCGGATGAAATCTGAAGACAAGGTTTTGTTTCACTCCTTATATAGGGACAAAAATACAGGAGAGATTAAGTATCTTTCCACGAGTGAGTATCTGAGAATTCACCCAAACGCGATCGCTGAAACTTTTGCTGATCTGTACAACCGGGAAATCAAGCGCAGCTTTGGAGAGGTTGCAAAATGACGGTTCTGAAGGAAGGCAATCTCGAGCTTACGCTACCGCCTGGCGTCCGGGGTAGAAGATTTGATGACCACAACCATGGCCTTTCGCATTGCATGAAGGCCGTGGATTTCATTGTGGAAGAAGCTGACCGTGTTCTTTTTATCGAGTTCAAAGATCCCGATCATCCACATGCTGAGCCGAAGGCCAGGAATGCCTTTCTGAAAGAACTCTTATTGGGTGGCAAGGATGACGATTTTGTTCGAAAGTACCGGGATTCTTTTCTCTATCGATGGGCTGAGAACGTGGCTGAAAAACCAATATTCTATTACGTGCTCATTGCCGCAAGTCAGCTAGATGAGGCCCAGCTATTAGCCAGGACAGACGCACTGAAACGTAAACTTCCGGTGGACGGACCAGAATCTGGGGCATGGAAACGACAGATTGTTGCCGGATGTGCTGTATTTAACCTTGATACCTGGAATAAGCATTTGCCTCAATACCCTGTCAAGAGGGTAAATGTGTAAAGGAGAACAATTGGTACTACAGCCCCGAGCACGGGAAAATCCGCCAGGTCATCAAGACCCAGACGCTTTGGGGTGAGACAAAGACGAGCTTTGAGCATTGAGGGATGAGTATGGGAAGAATCGATCGTTTCGAGGATTTAATTACTTGGCAGAAAGCTCGTGAGTTGACGAAGGCAATCTATCAAATCACACAACAGGGAAAGTTTGCCAAGGTTTTTGGCCTAAGTGACCAGATTCAGCGGGTAGCTGTTTCGGTTATGTCCAACACTGCTGAAGGATTTGAGCGAAATCGACGAAAGGACACATTTGAGAAACTACTACAGCAAACCGAAGAAGTCGCTCGCATTATCAGCGGCTTACGGGTTTCCGTCGAAAAACAAAGGAATGGTGGAAAGTGATGGCGGAAGACGCTCAACGCTCAACGCCCAACACTCAGTACTCCGTAGGTGATTGGGTTTATATTCCCTCTCATCACACCCACGGCCGTATTATTGAACGATCTGTCCTGTGGGGACACGAAATTCTCCGTGTCTGGTTGCCGATAAGCGATACTATCATTCGGGTCCGGGTGGACGAAGTTTCAACTCAAAGCTCAATGCTCAACCATCAGCACTTGACCTTCGTGGCCTCTGCAGCTCGAATCGCCGATGCCCTGACCCAGGATGTTCTGCTTGCGCCCATCGAGTCTTCCGTCATTCCGTTGCCGCATCAGATTCGGGCTCTTTCCCGTGCCATGAGCGGAGACCGCGTGCGCTATCTCCTGGCGGACGAGGTGGGTCTCGGCAAGACCATCGAGGCTGGTCTCATTATGCGGGAGCTCAAGCTCCGGGACTTGGTGCGACGTACTTTGGTAGTTACCCCAAAGGGTCTGGTGTCCCAATGGGTAGCGGAGATGGCTATGCACTTTAATGAGCAATTTCATCCGATTCTGTCTGAGGATTATCGTAGCCTGAAGCGGATTTTGGCAATACAGAGTGATGCGCTCCGAGGACTGAGGAATGAATATCAGCAAACAGAAGTAGCCCCCAGCACCGAGTCCCCAGCAATCCGTTCTGCCTCTGTCAATCCTTTTCGAGTTGTTGATCAGGTTATCGTATCCATGGACTCTGTGAAACCACCGTCCAACAAGCACGGTGAGGCCTGGGAACGTTTCGAGGATCTAATCTCCGCTGGCTGGGACCTGATCATCGTGGACGAGGCTCATCGCCTCGGAGGGAGTACTGACCAGGTAGCCCGCTACAAGCTTGGCCAGGGGCTGGCCGAAGCCGCACCCTATCTGCTCCTCCTTTCTGCCACCCCGCACCAGGGGAAGACTGACGCCTTCCACCGCCTGATCTCCCTGCTCGACCTACAGGCCTTCCCTGATGTGAGCAGCGTAACCAGGGGTCGAGTACAACCTTATGTCATACGCACGGAGAAGCGCCGGGCCATCGACGCGGAGGGTAAGCCACTTTTCAAACCCCGGCACACGGAGCTGGTGCAGGTTCCCTGGGAGGATCACCATCGGGATCAGCGGATGCTCTACGAGGCGGTTACCGAATATGTACGCAAGGGCTACAACCAGGCTATTGTCGAGAAGCGTAACTACATCGGATTCCTCATGATTCTGATGCAGCGTCTGGTAGCCTCTAGCACCCGCGCCATCAGGACAACTCTTGAGCGTCGTCTGGAGATTCTAAATTCTGAGTTACGGGTTTCGGGTTTATTTGACGAACAAGGGATGCTGAACCAGGAACCAGAAACCATTTATGACCTTGATGGGGAAGAACTTCGACAACTGCTTCTGCGCACCAAAGGTCTCCAGAATGAACGAGAAGAGGTGACAATCCTTTTAGAAGCTGCAAGACGCTGCGAAAGCCGGGGCCCGGACGTCAAGGCCAAAGCGCTTCTGGACTGGATTTACCGCCTCCAGGCCGAGGAAGGAGAGCCGGACCTCAAGGTTCTGGTATTCACCGACTTCGTTCCAACCCAGGAGATGCTGTATGAGTTCCTTACTGAGCGCGGTTTCAAGGTGGTGTGCCTCAACGGCTCCATGAACATGGAGGAACGTAAACGGGCCCAGGAAGCCTTCGCTAGGGATGCTCGCATCCTCATATCGACGGATGCTGGCGGTGAAGGGCTTAATCTGCAATTCTGCCATGTGGTCATCAACTATGACATCCCTTGGAACCCGATGCGACTGGAACAACGCATCGGCAGGGTGGACCGCATCGGTCAGAACCACACGGTGCGCGCCATCAACTTCGTGCTGGAGGACTCGGTTGAGCATCGTGTCCTCGAGGTCCTGGAGAAAAAACTGGCGGTCATCTTTGAGGAACTCGGCATCGATAAGACCGGTGACGTACTTGATTCAGCCCAGGCGGAGAAAATCTTTGATGACCTTTATGTGGGAGCTATTCTCAATCCCGATGGGGTGGAAACCAAAGTTGACGAAGTCGTGCAGAGTATCCAGGAGCAGGCACGGGAGTCCCGAAAGAATGCTTTCTTACTTGGCTCTGCCGGGGATCTGGACCCTCGTGAGGCTCAGCGGCTGTTGGCCCACCCTCTCCCGCATTGGGTGGAGCGTATGACGGTAAGCTACTTGAAAGCTCACGGTGGCAAAGTGGAGAGGAAAAACGGCATCTGGAATCTTACCTGGCCTGACGGTGAACGACTGACCAATGTTGTCTTTACCAGCAAGGAGGCCGAAGAAAAACCTTTGAACCATCATTTGACTCTGGAAGATTCCAGAGTGCGTGGGTTGGCCATGCGTCTAATTCCTTTTGCTCCGGGACAACCGGTCCCGGTCATCATGCTTCCTGGTCTTGCCCCGGAAATCAGGGGGTTCTGGTCGCTCTGGCAGATTTCGATCTCGACCACCGATTGGAACCGCCACCGGATCATGCCCTTGTTTCTCAGCGATGAAGGTCGAGTGTTTGCGCCTACTGCCAGGCACATATGGGATCAACTCCTGGTAACGGAACCCACAATCCTCCGGCATTTAGACATCGAGACCTCCCATCAAGCCTTCGAGCGACTGCGGGAGGCGGCGGAACAACAGGGGAAGATGATATACGACGAGCTGGTGCAGGCTCACCAGAGATATCTTGCTCGGGAGCGTGAGAAGGGCGAGTATGCCTTCGCTGCGCGACGCAGAGCCATCGAGCGCATCGGACTTCCCCAGGTCCGTAACCATCGCTTGCGCATTCTGGAACAGGAGGAAGAACGCTTCTACGAACAACTCAAGCGTAGAGCCCAGGTCTTGCCGGAAATGATGCCATTGATTCTTGTTCGCGTGGAAGGAGGTGCCCATGAGTAAACTCCCAAAGAAATCGCTGCTGTATACTTGGGAGGGAAGGAAGTGAGCACATATCAAGATAAAGCCATTCGTTTAGTCAAGTATCTTCAAAAAGTTGCTTCATTACGCAAGGTGGTGCGAGATATCATCAACTATGAGCGAGTCCTTTGGCTCTCTGATATTCCACAGGAAAAGGGCTGTTTCACGCAGGCATGGGGCCGAGATGAGGACTATGATTCAGATATCTGGATTGAAGTTCAGACTCGACGAGAACCGGAATTGCCAATTATACCACATCAATGTGAAGGCTGGATCGACAAATCGTCTTTGAGAAAAAAGAAAGATTTGCCGGAACTCCTACCCGAGAGAATGAGGGAGATCAAAAATCCTGAATGGGAGGAAGGAACTGATCAACCGGAATACATTTCGGTAACTGAACGTCTGGAAGATTTTCCTGAAGTTTCCAAGGCATGGGATCGATATCTCGAAGAGCATTGGCTTCCTTGGGTTGAAGATCATAACGCTTGGGAGAAGGTCTACAAAGTTTATTCTGAACTCTTTGCTTTCCACCAGGAACAACTTCGGCTTGGTGAGGAATATGAACTAATTCTCGGGCTGGGACTGCTCATTTGGCAAACTCCTTCTGGCCAACGTGTTTGTCGACACCTAATTGTCGCTGATGCGGTTCTCGAATTTGAAGCGCGCCTGGGTAAGTTCACCGTTCGTCCTCATCCGGAGGGGGCAAAGCTTCGGCCTGAATTAGACATGCTGGATGTCGAGGAACAACCAATGCGGGCCGAGGAAACCGCAAAGATGTCATTGGCTAATGCAGGGGATGATCCTTGGGAAAAGGGATGTGTCGAGGGAATACTCAAAGCCTTGGTACATTCTATCGATCCGCAAGGCGAATATATTAATACTCTGGAAAAGGGCGAAATTCGTGCCTCAGCAAAACCAGTAGTTAAATATGCTCCGGCTTTAATCCTACGAAAGCGTTCTGCAAAGGGTCTTACAGAAACCTTAAAACGGATTAGGGAGCGAATCGAAAAGGGGGAGAACATCCCTGCCGAGTTTGCGGACCTTGCCGAAATCAAATCAAAAGATGACAAAGAGTACGGTGATGAACTGGAAGAGGAAAGCCGTGCATTCGACGGAGAGATCTTCTTCCCAAAGCCGTCGAACGAAGAACAACGCCGCATCGTAGAGAATCTTCGATCAGCGACTGGTGTTCTTGTGCAGGGACCTCCGGGTACGGGAAAGTCTCATACCATCGCAAATCTGATTTCCCATTTGCTTGCTACAGGACAGCGAACGCTCGTCACAGCCAAGACGCCGCGTGCGCTTCAGGTTCTTGAAAAAATGATTCCGCCTGAATTGCAGCCTCTTTGCATCAATCTCCTTGGTAGCGGTCCTGAAGAGCGCCGTTCTATGGAATCCAGCGTTGGAGGCATACTCCGCAAGAATGAAGAATGGAACGAAGAGCGTGCCAAACAAGAGCAAAAAGAGCTCGAAGAATGTCTCCGAAAACTCCGGGAAGAGCAAGCCAGGCTCAATAGGCAACTCCGAGCTATCCGGGAATCCGAAACCCATATAGACTCCATTGCGGAGGGCAAATATCAAGGCACTGCAGCACGCATCGCTGAAGCCGTCAACCGCGACAGACCAAAATATGAGTGGTTCACCGATAAGGTACCATTAGACCAACCCTGTCCTCTTTCTACAGACGTGTTACATCGTCTTCTTGGTCAACTTAGGTACTTCACAGCGGAAAGGCGCAAAGAATTACAACTTTTATTGCCCGACGGTGTTCCCTCTTTCGAGGAATTCACCAAACTCGTTCAGGAAGAGAAACGGGCAACCGAGGAAGAACTTATTGCAGCAAAGGGTGCTGATGAAAAAACCGCGGCCTTATTGTTACGGAATGACCCCGAGACAGTCGAGGCGATTGTTGATGCGCTCACCGACTTAATGGCTGTAAGAAAAAGATTGATGGCGTTGCCACATTCGTGGATGAAAGAGGCCCTTCGTGATGTACTGGCTGGCGATCCGTCCATTTGGCAAGAACTTTACCGAGTCACGCAATTCGCTATTGAATCTATCGAATTGCTGGTGGAAAGAGCAGACAATTCGACCATCGAGCTACCGGAAACTGTTAATATTAACACATTATATGAAGACGCCCGCAAACTGAAAGAGCACATGGAGAATGGGGGAAACTAGGCTGGGGACCGTTTCGGCCTAAAGCGGTGAAAGAGCGTCTATATGTAATCAAAAATGTGCGCCTCAATGGACGTCCTTGCTCTACTGTTGATGATTTCTCTGCGCTCTGCGATGCATTGCATGTTCGAATAGAAGTTGAAAAGCTATGGGGATTCTGGGTAGGTAGGGCTAATAAAATTACAGGTCCTTATGCCTTGCAACTAACAGCACTCAAATCGATGTGCAAGGCTCTAGAAGAGGCTTTGTCGCTTGAAAATCTTATTGAGAAATGCCGTGAAGCTCTACGAGGCTGCACTATTATAAATGAACCTGACTGGGCTGATGAAACTCAAATCAAAAAATTGATTGCTGCTTGCCAACTTGCAAAGGCTCGGTATAAGAGGCAGCTTGTTACCGAAAAAATACAAAGCATTGAGGAGCCAATATCATCTATTGCCGCTAAGCAGGAAGCGCATCCCGTTACGAGAAAATTGCTGAACGCTATTCGCGATCGCGATTTGGATGAGTTCGCGAAAGCATCGAGCAGGATTCGGGGGTTGATAAATGATCGTCATCGCCTTCAAAAAATGGGCGAATATCTTTCAAAGTTGAGCCAACTGCTACCAAATCTTACAAATGACTTGATGCGAACCTGCGAGGAACCACATTGGAACGAGCGCCTGCAACGTATCAGGGATGCATGGTGTTGGGCACAGGCACGATATTGGATTGAAGAATATATCCAAAAAGACGACTTTCCCGCTCTTTCCAAACGCGCAAAACAGATTGAGGACGAGATCAACTCGACTATTGCGAAGCTCGCTTCACTTCATGCATGGGCATTTTGTTTCTCACGACTCAAAGAAGATCATCGTCGCCACATGGAAGCCTGGCAACAGTCTATGAGGCGACTTGGCAAAGGAACAGGAAAACATGCGCTACGTCACAGGCGTGAGGCTCAATATCATCTCAACCAATGCCGCGAAGCTGTTCCTGCGTGGACAATGCCTCTACACCGTGTTTGGGACACGGTAGATCCAGCCCCAGGAATGTTTGACGTTGTCATTATTGATGAGGCTTCACAATGCGGACTTGAAGCACTCCCATTGTTTTATCTGGGCAAGAAGATAGTAATTGTTGGAGACGACAAGCAAATCAGCCCGGAGGCTGTAGGATTGCCTCGCGATGCCGTGCATCGCTGGATGGAGGAGCTCCTTTACGATTACCGCTTCAAGTCGTCATTCGATGTTGAGAGCAGCCTGTTCGACCACGGAAAGCTTCGCTATGGGACACGGCGAATCACGCTGCGCGAGCACTTTCGATGTATGCCGGAGATCATCCGATTCAGCAATGATCTTTGTTACACCGATACCCCGCTGATTCCGCTACGACAATACGGCCCTGATCGTTTACCTCCTCTCCAACGGGTTTTTGTTGAAGGTGGTTATGTAGAAGGAAGTAATAATCGCGTGAGAAACCTCCTAGAGGCGGAAGCTATCGTTGATAAAATTGTAGAATTGTGCACTGATAAACGTTACTCGGGAAAGACCATGGGAGTTGTAGTGTTGCAAGGTGACGTCCAAGCAAAACTCATTGAAAGTTTACTACTGGAGCGACTGGGGGCTGAAGAAATGGAGCGCCGGCGGCTTATTTGCGGAAATCCGTACAGTTTTCAGGGTGATGAACGCGATGTCATCTTTCTCTCTATGGTCGCAGCGCCAAATAAGAGGATAGGTCCGCTCGCCAAAGCGTCGGATGAAAGACGTTTCAATGTCGCTGCAAGTCGTGCCAAGGATCAGATGTGGTTATTTCATTCCGTGCAATTGGAAGATTTGAGCGAAAAAGATCTGCGCCGAAGACTGCTGGAATTTTTCATAAACACCAAGCCTCAACAGGTAGCAGGGATAAGCAAAGATGAGTTGGAACGCAAAACAACTCAGGATAATCGTAGCGTTGTAAAACCACCAGTCCCGTTTGAAAGTTGGTTTGAGGTAGATGTCGCTCTGGAATTGCTGAGAAAAGGATTTGTTGTTACTCCGCAATTTGAGGTAGCAGGCAAAAGAATCGACTTGGTGGTTGAAGGAGGCCATGCACGCTTAGCAGTTGAGTGCGATGGTGATCACTGGCATGGGATAGATCGCTACGAGGAGGATATGCAGCGCCAGCGTCAATTGGAGCGGTGTGGATGGGAATTCTTTCGTGTTCGAGAATCTGCTTTCTATGCGGATAAGGATGCCGCACTTCGGGGTCTTTGGTCAATGCTTGAAGAGAGAGGCATTTTCCCAAGTAGCTACTTTGTAAATCCTTCCACCGATGATGCTGCGAACACGCAAGATTCCATAAAGTTTGACAGTGATGAAGTAAATTTTGAAAGCGAGGATTGCTATCATAATCATAATGATGAGTTATCTAAAGATGGTGAAGGCTCACCACGGTCATCAGGCCGTCGGGCAGAAGATGTTACCGCGAGAGAAATTCAGAATGCTATCATTCGTGCACTATCAAAACGCCCAAACCAGTCTTGTACTGTGCATTCTTTGACATCTCGTGTTCTCAAAGAGGTAGGTATATTGACACGTGGCAATCCTCGCAAGATTTTCGAGCGGAGGGTCATGAATGCGGTTCGAGTGCTTGAGGAGAGTGGGCGGGTGGAATTGTACAGAGCAAAAAACAAGCGAATCAGGCTCTTAAAGTCGTGAAAATGCATCACACACCTCGCACTTTGCACTCCGCAAAATCATGGCGAAGTCTGATTCTACAGGAATTCACTCTCGGAGTTGCCCGGCTTACCCTGGTAGCAGATCCGGATGGCCTGCTCCTGGAAGAAGGTGTACTCGAAGGGATCCGGGAGCGGGGCTTTGAGTTAATCCCGTTTGAGGATCCTGTTGCCTTTCGCTATGTCTATGAATCTAGGTTCCGCTCCCGCTGGGATCGTGGCGAGGATACCGATGTCGTGGTGGTGCTCAGATCGGCCTCACAAGATCTCGATACCTTGCCCTACGACTTGCTGCAGGCTGGCCGCAAGCTCTCGTTCTCCCTAAGCGATCTCTTCCCGAATCTCAGCTATCCCGTAATCGCGGCGATTGACCGCTCTGATCTTGACGCTTTATTCGATGCACAATTGAGATACGCGCCAGGGCAGCTCGGCGACAATGCTACGAAGGATTTCGTCCTTCGTCATGTGTTCGGGATAGCACCGGAACTCATAAAACAGCCATCGGACCTGTTACGAATTTTACTACGCCGTCATTACAGCGGGCAACGAATCCCTGCCATCCTTGATGAGCGCTTCATCCAGGTAATTCGTCAAAACAGCCTTTTCGAAGACTGGCCTCTGGAATCCATCATTCCTGATGCGCAAGCATTCTTTGCGTTTCTGCAGGAACGCTGGCCGGTGTTTCTCGACCGCTTCGCGGCCGAAATGCCAAGTGCTGAGTGCGAGGTGCGCGACCAAACAACGCACTACTCAATATGCACACCGCACTATCTGCCGTTTGACCACCCAGATGTCCGCATTTATGTAGACAACCTTTTCCTTGAGGGCTTGCTCCAGCCGGTTCTTCACGAGCAAGCGCAAGCACTCGCCAAGACCTGGGTGGCTTACGGCATCAAAGTTACACCTGAGGAGAATCGTCGCCGTCGGATTGAGGGGCTGCTGGATTCCATTGAGAACACGATCCCCACAGTGGAGGCGCGTCATGATGAGTGGCTCCATTTTGCATACCGGTGGGCGGAACTCGTCGCCCTGGAGCTGGAGCCGGACGCCACCCTGCCGGAAGAATACAGAGAACGCCTGAAGACGTTGAGGTCCCGTATCGATTCCGCGATCACCGGTTGGGTGGTGAAGCGCTACGCAAGCCTGATCAATCTCCCACCCGCACCGCCGGTGATGCTGCATCACATCCCTCGGTACCTCGCCCGAAGCCTTGTGGACGACCGTCGTACGAAGATAGCATATCTCATGGTGGACGGCCTCGCCCTGGACCAATGGATCGCCCTGCGCAAGGTGCTAAAGGAGATGGGTCCAAAACTGCGGTTTCGTGAGAATGCCGTTTTCGCCTGGATTCCCACCATCACCTCGGTTTGCCGGCAGGCCGCCTTTGCCGGCAAGCCGCCAATATACTTCCCGGCGAGAATCCATACCACAGACAAGGAGCCAGACCTCTGGGCGCAATTCTGGGTCGATCAGGGGCTTAATGCAAATGAAGTGGCTTACGTCAAGGGGCTGGGCGACGGGGACCTGGACGAGGTCTCCGAGCTACTGAGCCAGCCCAGTCTACGTGTTATCGGACTGGTCATCGACAAGGTCGACCGGATTATGCACGGCATGGAGCTGGGTGCGGCGGGCATGCACAACCAGGTTCGGCAATGGGCCAGGCAGGGATTCATGCGGGACCTTCTTAGCCTTCTCCATGACCGCGGTTTCCAGGTCTACCTTGCCTCGGACCACGGCAACATCGAGGCGAGAGGCGTGGGACGGCCTCGTGAGGGAGCGGTTGCGGACTTACGTGGCGAGCGCGTGCGCGTCTACTCCGATCCGAGGCTCATGGCTCAAGTCAAAGAGCAATTCCCAGAGTCCTTGGAGTGGCCGCCGATCGGTCTCCCGGAGGACTATCTCGCGCTAATTGCGCCACCCCGGGCTGCTTTCGTGCGGATAGGTGAAACTATTGTCGGTCATGGCGGCATTAGTGTTGAGGAACTGCTTGTCCCTCTTGTCCAGATCGACAGGGGGAACTAATGACTTCATGGTCTAATCGCAACAAGCGACTCTACCAGATTGGACTCGATCGCTCTGTTCGTTTGAAATGGCTGGAAAAGACCGCGAATCTCCTCCTAGCGGGGAACAATGCGCCTGCTGTGAAGGTGTTGTTACAAGAAGACCTCCAGGGAGCATTTCGCTCCAGCAACACGAAGATACGCGGCTCGCTGGACAAGACGATCACTATCCTGATGAAGATCTGGGTCCGCCCTCCGAGTGACCTTCATCCCCTTCAGTGCGACGGCTTGAAGCTTCTTGCGAGCCTGCCGCGCGAGAACCACATTGCGATCCACTGGGGTATGACTATGGCGGTTTATCCATTCTGGGGGGCCGTAGCGGCTCATGTGGGGCGGTTACTTCGGCTCCAGGGATCGGTCACACATGCTCAAGTTCGGCGTAGGATCATGGAACAATACGGTCAAAGGTCCACTGTAAAATTTGCCGTTAGCCGGCTTCTTCGATCGATGGTAGATTGGGGCGTACTGAAGGACTCTCCGGTGCACGGCGCGCGACGCTCAGGTGGTACGTATGTACCTGGGTTTTCACTCGTCATAGATAAGGTGGAGCTTATCGCCTGGTTGACCGAGGCCTTTTTGCACGCGCACCCCAACGGTTCGGTAGCCTTGAGAACGGTCATGGATTCGCCAAGTCTGTTCCCGTTTCGCCTTATGTCTGTTTCCGCAGCGCAGCTGGCTGCAGTTTCCAGGCGGCTCGACGTGCTGCGACACGGCCTTGACCAGGAGATGATCATGCTTACGGAGAAACCATGAGGCTGTGGTCGCTCCACCCACAATACCTTGATGCCAGGGGGCTGATGGCTTTCTAGCGAGAGGGGCTGTTGGCCAAAGCCGTTCTTGAAGGGAAGACAAAAGGCTACACAACCCACCTGCAGCTTCTGCGGTTTCGGAAGCAGGACAGACCGCTGGATGCCATCAACGTGTATTTCAGGCGGTTCTTCAAGAAACGCAAAGGCGCAGCTACCGGTTTGACTCGAACAAAATCAACCTGAAGGCTACACACCCGAAGATTCTGGTAATACCAATACTGGTTTAAAATTATCTTTTAAAAAACTTCTATGTGATCCTTCTACAGCAAAAGAAGTACCAGCCTGAATCCGTGATAATTACTTTCGTAGTCTACCCTTTTTAACTTTTTGAGCTTAACCCAAGTTTGTCACTCAGAAAGCATTTTTCATTGATTTTTAGCCCAAGTTTGTCAAAATTCCTTGTAACATACTGATATTATTAGAAGTCGGTTCTTTTTTCGACACTACAAATTTTGTTTATCTAACTTTTACAATAACTTACATAAAAACCCTCACTGCATTGCTGAGTCCTCCTAAAATTTTCCGATT